>Ga0209542_10020168_pt1 | contig 10593 bp, 12 predicted proteins | sample RifCSPhighO2_01_FD_184028 | JGI IMG/M metagenome (GOLD analysis project Ga0209542, IMG submission 184028) | Soil microbial communities from Rifle, Colorado - Rifle CSP2_plank highO2_0.1 (SPAdes) (version 2) | ecosystem: Environmental > Terrestrial > Deep subsurface > Rock core/Sediment ...
TCTTTCTTATCAAGGATATTAACTTTATCTTCCCCTAAAAACAAAGCGCAGGTAATCTGGGCATTTAAGAAAAATTTGGTGACTTTATTGCAGAATAGCAAAACTCCTGCGTTTTTCAGCTTTCTATTTTCTAAAAGCTCTAAATTCTTAAGAATTTTATCTTTCCCCAATAGGGGACTTATTTTTGATTTTTCTAAAAATATCTCAAATGATTCATTATTAAAATCAGTATTTAGCTTAAATTTCTCATTTGGCTTTTCATCAAAAGATATCTTGCCTTCTTTTTGAAAGAATTCCCTTATCTCTTCTCTTGTAAGCTGCTGTGAGTTTGTCCCTTGCCTTACGTAAAATTTGCCATTAGCGGAATAAGGCTTATTTTTCCCTTCTGGAACATTAATAATAAGGATATTGGCAAAAGTTTCCAGAGATACTTCCAATTTTGGGTCTAAATTCCGCACCATATCATGAATTTGTGACTTAAGCCTATTTGTTATTTCGATGCCCTTAATTTGCTTGTCGTCAGAAATGCCAAGTAAGACCTTGCCACCTGTTGCATTAGCAAATGCGCAAATCTCCTTAGCCAGATCAGAAGATAAAGACTCTTTAAATTCGAGGTTAAACCCTTCACCTTCTGATATTAAAAACATAATCTCTTTTTTATCCATCTTCACACCTTAAATCCAATCCCTTCCAAATTCTTCTTTATTTCTTGGTCTAATTTCTTTCCTTCTTTTATCTGCTCGGAAAGTTCAGCAGTCAATCGTTTCATCTTTTCTTCAAATTTTTCGTCATCTTCTGCTTCTTCTTGGATTCCAACATATCTTCCAGGGGTTAGGATAAAATTGTTCTTCTCAACCTCTTCCAATTTAGCAGATTTACAGAATCCAAGTTCATCGGAATATTTCAGCTTATTTTCTCCTCTCCAAGCGTGATAAGTGGAAGAAATCTTCTTAACATCCTCATCAGTTAATTCTCTATGGCGACGGTCAATCATCACTCCCATATTACGAGCATCAATAAACAATATCTGTCCTCTTCTGTCCCTAAATGAATGGTCTTTTTTATCTCGTGTAACAAACCATAAGCAAGCAGGAATCATTGTATTGTAAAACAATTGAGATGGCAAAGCAACCATGCAATCAACAATATCAGAAGTAATCATATTCTTCCTTATTTCGCCTTCATTTGAAGTATTTGATGACATTGAGCCATTCGCCAGAACAAAGCCAGCTACGCCAGTAGGATTCAAATGATGAATGAAATGCTGAACCCAAGCAAAATTAGCATTATTTTTTGGAGGAACTCCAAACTTCCATCGTACATCTTCCTGTAAAAGTTCTCCATTCCAATCAGAATCATTAAACGGAGGATTGGCAAGAATAAAATCCGCTTTCAAATCTTTATGCTGGTCATCATGGAAAGCATCGCCCCATTTGATATTAGAGTCAATCCCTCTGATAGCCATATTCATCTTACAAAGCTTCCATGTTGTCTGGTTGCTTTCCTGTCCATACACTGAAATGTCTTTTATTTTTCCGCCATGAGCCTCGACAAACTTCTCGGATTGAACAAACATTCCGCCTGAACCACAGCAGGGGTCAAAGATTCTTCCTTTATATGGCTCTAACATCTCGGTTAAGAGCTTTACAATAGAACGAGGAGTATAGAACTGCCCGCCTTTCTTTCCTTCAGCAGAGGCAAACTCTCCTAAAAAGTATTCATACACCCTTCCAAGAATGTCTTTACTGCGATTCTCTTTATCTCCCAAGCCAATTGTTCCAATTAAATCGATTAATTCCCCTAATCTTTGCTTGTTCAATCCTGGGCGAGCATAATTCTTAGGAAGAACGCCTTTAAGCGAGGGATTATCTCTTTCAATAATATCCATGGCTTCATCAAGAAATTTTCCAACTTCTGGTTTTTTAGCATTGGCTTGAAGATGCTCCCATCTTGCTTCTTTTGGAACAAAGAAGATTCTCCGAGAAACATACTCATCAACATCTTCTGGATCTGCATCTTTTTCTTTTTTCAGTTTTTCATAAACTTCAGTAAAAGCATCAGAGATATATTTTAAGAATATTAAACCTAAAACAACGTGCTTATATTCAGCAGCATCCATATTGCTTCTTAGCTTATCAGCGGAAGACCATAATTTTTGTTCAAAACCTAAGTTAGCACCGTTATTTGACATTTTAAATCACAGCTTCCTTTCATTTTTTCTTGGCGTATTCCAATAAGGGCTTTTGCATTTTGGGCAGACTTTTGGCTCTTCTGTTGTTGTTTCACGAGGAACCCATTTATGCCCGCATCGTTCGCAAACATAGCCTTCTAATTTAACTTTTCCCATATTGAGTAGTTATATTCTCTTTAGTATATAATTTTTACTATCTTACTGACCGAAAGGTATGGAGCAACACCTTCTCAAGTAGCAGAAATTGATATCGAATTAGGCAGAAACAGATGGCTAAGTCTGCTAAAACAAAGCCTCAGTCACCCGAATACGACAAAAAAGGAGGTAATTTTAAAATGACCCTTTACTACGACAGAGCCGCTTTTTCCGCAAGTTTTAAAAGACACAAACCCGCTCCTTCACAAAATGGACCCGTAGTATAGCCTGGATAGCATAGGAGCTTGCGGAGCTTCTGACGTGGGTTCAAATCCCACCGGGTCCGCTTTCAAAACAAAACGCTTATTCTTCTTAAAGAAATAGCCTGCACAATCCTCTATCTACTTCCACCCCTTCCGAATAACCCCGGAAGCTGTCTTCAACGCCAAGTATGTTCCAGAAACAACCACCACAGGCATAATTCCCATAATGGCGGCAGAGACCCCGGCAGTCGCCAACAACGTCGTGTCATTGTCAGTAATAAACGAAACAACCTTGTTCATCGTCGAAGCTGAAGTTTTCTCAGGATCCATCTCCAGGACAACCTTGCCATCCCTAAACACCTTCACCCAACTGGTTTCCTCACTCACAAGAATCGCTTGCGCCCTGCCCAAATGAGACGTAATGCCGGCAGCAGCAGCATGTTTCGTTCCGTAGCCAGGCAACGCCCTTGACTTCTTAATACGAGCGCCAAACGCGACCAACGTGCCATCATCACCCACCAAGAACGCGCCATCGAGCTCCGCAAGCTTCACCAACAACTCCTTTGACCCTTTCTCAAAAATCTTCTGCCTGCTCACAAGCTGCGGGTATAAGGGCTCGTACACTTTCTTAAAATCACTCTTCGGAGCGACCACAAACAAGCCGCCAAGCTTCCTCTTCGCTATCTCCTGGGCAACCTCCAACAAAAAATTATACACCTTCTCCTTTTTTGAACTGCGAAATCTCATCGGTGGCTTTTTTTAAGCCCCATTCTATATAAAGTTTGTTAAATTTTAAACTGCAACCAGCAATTAGAATGAAAAATAACACCATTAAAACAAAAAACAACCTCTTTTTCATCCTATATAACCTTACAAGAAATTACTATTTAATCTTTCTCTTCATAGATTTACGGCGTGTTTCCGAACTTTTCGGACGAAACCTTACCCCCTTCTCATGGTAAAGACAATGAAAAAACTTTTCCACAAAACATTTAAACAATCACAAATTCCCACTTTTTCAGAAAGAAGATGGCGCTCACAGACAAACTCGAAGAAGAAGCAAAGAAGCCAAACTATATCGAAGCACACCTCTTCCAGCAAAGGGCATGGGAATTAAAAAGGCAGGGAAAAGAAAAAGAAGCGCAAGAATTTTACGTAAAAGCACTCGACCAATCTTTAGCGGACAAAGATTATGGGCAGGCTGGAATGATCGCAGACGAGATGGGCGATCACACCTTAGCTCATGAACTTTATAAAAAAGCAGGATGGAGCACTCTCGCCGCTGAAGCCTTACAAAGAATTCATTATGACACCTAAGCAAGACCTTCTCACCTTCTGGAAACAATCCAGACTCATCACCAACAGCAGACTTCTAGAAGCATTCGAAACAATCAAAAGAGAACGCTTTGTGCCCGACGCCTACAAGGACCTGAGCTACGAAGACGCCGCCCTCCCTCTTGGACACGACGCCACCATTTCCCAACCGACAACCATCATGATCATGCTTCAAGCACTAGACCTCCAACCAGGCAACAATGTCCTCGAAATCGGCACAGGATCAGGATACACAGCAGCACTAACCGCACGGCTCATCCACCCGCGCGGAACCGTCCACAGCCTTGAAATCGTTCAAGAACTCATCGAACGCGCAAGAGAAAACCTTGAAAAAGAAGGCATTACAAACGCGCGCCTCTACTGCAAAAACGGAAAAGAAGGATTCAAAGAACAAGCACCCTTCGACAGAATCATCGTCCACGCAGCCTGCAGAAAAACACCAAAAATCCCCCTAGACCAACTCAAACCAGACGGCATCCTCGTCGCGCCAATCGGACCAGCCCTCTACCAACAAATGATCAAATTCACAAAATACAATAACGGGATCGTTGAAGAATACCTCGGCGAGTTTATTTTTGTTCCATTACACTAACCTAAGGCTTACTTCTTATTTAACTTTAAGGTTTCTTTGACAAGCCACAACGCATCAGCGTTCATGCTCCGATCCGGTTTTTTAAAATAATCCTGCTCTTTTAGCACTTTTCCCTTAACCACCATCTTATACTCTGCGATCCTATTCTCAATTTGATAGCGTCCTATTCTCGTCCGCGGAGCTGGGTGCGTCGCATAATACACATAGGTCTTTCCAGAAGAATCTTCAGTAAGCATCCGCATCCATACCCCAAACCCAAACACAAGATCTTCTTTCGCAGAATTTAAACAATGAAAATAAACTTCATACTTCACCTCTTCTCCTTCTTTAAGATTGACATACCTCTCCGCCGAGATCATACCGTACTTATACTCCTCTAAAAACTTCTTTAAAGAAGGACGACTCAGCATAATTTCATAAATGTCGCGCGCAATATCCTCTTTTTCTACGCCACCCTGCTGAGGCCTTGCAAACGTCTCGAAAGGATTATGCACCAACAACCCAAGGGCGCCGCCACTTAAAGCTCGTAGAAACCCCCTTCTTGTCATTCCCTTATCAACCAATCTTTCTTCAAGCGTCTTCAAACCTTTTACTCCTGTTTTTTTGTACAAAACGTGAAGGGCGCTCCCCAAAACCTTCGAATTCTCCCAATTCGCTTCCACCACCTTCACAAGCACAGCGACATCCTTATCCTTCAGATTAAGCTGAGCTTTAACGCTCTTCCATACCTCTTCTCTCTCTACATCCATTCTCTTCTTTTAAGAAGATTTCCTATTTTAAACTTTCTTTCACATGAGCTGTAAAGTTAGCTACCTATTTGGGTTGCCTCATTTTTCGAGGGAAAATCTTTGCTTTCGGGACTTCGTAAAATTCCATACGTTAGCCAAAATATTTTTCTCACCTTGCAGGTACTTTCCTCGTCGGAAAACCGAGACTTCTTAAGGGGCTAACTTCGTTTAGCGATGAAAAATAACGATACAAAATTACTAACTTTGTCTAACGTGTGCTAAACGACTTCACTTCGTTTCGTCCAAATTTTTGATTATAAAACTGTGGGGGCTAAGTTCTAGACGCTTCCTGAGAAACTATTCTTTCAGCAGCTTCAAACAAAGTTTCACTATTCTTTTCAGCTTCCTTAATGATCTGCTGAAGTCTTTGATGGATAATTTCTCCTAATTTCTCAATAACGTACTCAAAAGTTTTACCCTGTACCTCGCACATTGATAAAAACACACCGCCAATGTTAATTACATAATCTGGTGCATAAATGATTCCTCTTTTCTTCATTTGCATCACTGAACGTAAATCCTCGGCAAGTGGATTATTAGCTGCACCAACAACCATTTTACAGTTCAATTTCTTAATGTTTTCTTGTGTCAGTATTCCACCACAAGCATTAGGCGAAAAGATTTCACATTCCACTGCGTAAATCTCTTCTGGTCTTACCGTCTTTACATTAAAATCTTTTCCAACAGAATGGAGGACCTCAGCATTAACATCAGTTACAATAACCTCTGCTCCTTCTTTAACAAGTCGTTTCATTAAATCTTTGCCAACACTCCCAACTCCCTGCACTGCAACAACTTTGCCTTTCAAACTGTCATTTCCATATTGCCACTTGCATAATTCTTTCATTGCTAGCAAAACCACATAAGCGGTAGGAATCGCCGTATCTCCCAAACCTTCTTCCAACCCATCAATAAAATCAGACTCTTCCGCCATATACTCAATATCGTTTAAGTTAATGTTCATATCTGTTCCTGTCTGAAATCTGCCGTTAAGTGTTTGGACAAATTTACCGAATCTTCTTAGCATTTCTGGAGTTTTTTGTTTAGCGGGATTTCCAACAATAACTCCCTTTCCTCCGCTATAACCTCCATTATACTTTTTCCCAATCACTACACATTTTTTAGTCATTACTTTAACTAACTTCGTGGCGTCTTGTATTCCTTCTTCCACATTATGATAATTAAGCATTCTTGTTCCGCCATTGCCTTTGTTTCCATAGATGGTATTCAAAGCGATAATAAAAGTGCAGCCCGACTTTTCATCATATTGAATATGAAGTTCATTACAGTTGTTCTGCTTCATATATTCCTGTATCATCTAAATCACCCTCTCTGTGGCAATAATTTCTCTTTGATGGAGTTCCTTCTTAAGCCATCCATACCAATCACTTCCTGCAATATTGTATTTTTTACATAACGTATCAATTTCTTTTTGCTTCTCTGGCGTTGGGTTCTGCAACATCTCAGAACAAAGCTGAGGTTCTAGATTAGACAGAGGAAGAATGTAGCCATCCACTCCTTTCGATTGAAAACAAAGATGCTCCCAGCCTTGAAATATAGGAACTCCTAAATTTGCTTTTACTAATCGTTGTGTGAGTTCAGCAGAACCACTGGCTTCTTTTATACCGATAATATTCCCTAATTTGCAAAGTTTTACCATAGTTTCAAAACCGATGGAATTTTCCGAGATTGTTTCCTCATTGTAAATAAATACAGAAATGCCAACTTCATCTCTTATTCTTAGGAAATGCTCGTAAATCTCCTGCTGAGAAACATTTTTCCTGAACGGTGTTGTTATAACAATAGCATTAATGCCAAGCGATTTTGCTATTTTCGCTTTTTCTATTACTTTATCTGTCGTACTATATTCAACTCCAGCAAAAACAGGTAGTTTTGAGTATTTAACCGTAAACTTAATCATATCATCAAACTGCTTATCAGATAATGCCCAGCCTTCTCCTGAACTTAATGTTGGCATTAACGCTGAAGAGTAGGGACTAACAAACCCAATAAGTTTTCTCACACTCACTTCATCCACCTCTCCCTTTTCATCAATGGGTGTTACTAATGGTGGTATAATCCCCTTAATCATATTCTCACCACCAGAGATTGTTGATATAATCGCTCTAATTCTGTTGGAAAAGTCAGCTCTTTGCCTTCTTGTGGAGAGCGAACAAGATCACTTATATCAAACCATTTAGGATCTACTGTAACTTCTCTGCCTAAACGGTCTATGGGTATACTTGGCTTGAAACTCACTAATTTAGGATTAAGAGTGTACAATACTCCTCCTCGTGCTAAAGCCATACCTACCGTTAATCTGTCTGAAAAATCTAAACTGTATAGGCGCTGATGGAACATCGCTTCTTGTACGTCTCTTTCATTATAGGGAACTCTCTGAATAGCCATTATAGTGTGTAAATTATCCATAAATGGATAGTAAGCATCTTGTCTTTCTCTAGGTATTTGCCAGACGACATCATCGCATTTGCCTACTTGTTCTAAGCTCATCCCTATTTCTTCAGTAAGTCTTTGGACAAAGTAATTTTTACACATGACTCTTACTTGTTCATCCTTGCTGTGCATCCCGAGGAAAACAGAGGCATCAATGAACTCTCTCATTTTTTACCTCCTACTTCCTTCCACCATTCATCTTTACATTCGTGGTACAATCCTTGAAGTCTGGCTACTTCCTGATGTCCGTTGAACGCCTGGATTTCCTTTCGTACTTCGTTATCACAAGTACCGCAATTGGAGGTCATTCTATCACTAGAAAGATTTTCATCGCTCAAACCAACAAAGAGTTTGCCTTGCGTGTTTTCCATTCCTAAACGTTCAGCAGTCTGAATCAGAACTTCAGCAACGCTCCACAGTTTAGGTGGTTGGTATTCTCCTCTTTCCCAAAGCGTTTCAATAATTTTACCTTTTGTAACAAACACAGGCTCAAACGCAATGCGGGTTTTTACACCATAGTTATCGGCTTTAGCCAGCACATGGGTAGCGGTACTTACTGCTTCCTCTATCCCCTCTGCTTCGCTTAATGTCTGAGGTTTTATTAGAACGTAAGAAACAAAATTTACGCCAGTATCTTTACACATTTGGAGAGCATCATCTAAATGTTCTTCTGGAGTTCCTTTTCGCAAGATTCCATTTCGTAAATCAGGATTAACCGTTTCGTATCCTAATGCATATTCTAAAATTTGATCTTCTCTTAGACAGCCTTTTGCTTCCGTTAGTTTATCCACAGTAACATACTGCCTTCGTGCTTCTGTAAGAACCCTCTTTACACCTCTTACCTTACCAACAGATTCAAGCAGTGATTTTCTCAAATCGGCTGGGATTTCTCTGTCATTGTAGAAATTACCTAACGTCAAGAGGTCGAAATGAATAAAATCCATATTCCGAAGCATTTCCAAAGACTGATGATGCTGGGCTTCAATATTTTTGCTTTGAACCCGTGGATCAGCATAGAATGCAAAGTCACACATACTGCAACCTTTGCCTTTCTTATCATACTCGCAACCAACCGTACGGTATACGGTCATCAATCTCTGGCCAGGTTCTCCATCTATATTGATCGGACTAACAGTCATATACGCTGGGGAATTTAACCCATCTTTGTTTTGAGTTTTCATTTTTGTCACTTGATAGTGATTTGGAAAAAGTATAATAATTTATGTCGTACTAAATGGGTACGAAAACTTTAAATACAAGTACAATCTAAGACTAAATTATGGATACAGACGCCCTGCGAAAAATAGGCTTGACAGAGAATGAGATCAAGATATACCTCAATTTGCTCAAAACAGGTTTAAGTACCGCATACGATATTGGCAAGAAAACAGGGATTTATCGGGTACACGTGTATGACAAGCTTGAACAGCTGATGGATAAGGGCTTGGTTACTCATGTGTATATGGGAGCTAAGAAGTATTTCCAAGCCACTCATCCCAGTAAAATTAAGCAGTATTTAGAAGATAGAAAAAGAGAACTGGAAACACAAGAGCAGGCGGTAGAGGCAATCTTACCTGAACTGGAAGCCATGACCAAGATTCCTAAAGAAGATACCTTCGTAGAAGTCTTTAAAGGAAATGAGGGGTTAAAGTATTTCCTTAAAGACATCGTTAAAACTAAACAAGAGGTTATTATTACCGGTATTGATGATAAAAAGTACCAAGAAGCACTGCCTATTTTTATGAAACAATATTTTAGAGACCTCAGAATTAACAATATTAAAGAAAGAGTAATAACAATTAAGAAGCTTGGTATTTTCCTCTTTGAGAAAGAATTAGCCCCCACCACCCACTACAGATTCTTAACAGAAAAACAATTTAATCCGACGAACACCTTTGTCTATGGGAACAAAGTAGTAATAGTTACATGGGGAACTCCGGTAATGGCAGTGATGATTAAAAATGAAGCCATTGCTGAAACATACCGAAATCACTTTGAACATTTATGGAACATCGCCTCTGAAAAACCCAATGACAAAAATAGAACTTAGCCCCCACTTATAGTCTGCTTCGCAGGAAATAATCATCGATTTATAACCAAAAACTACGTTAGCCCCTAAAGTCTCGGCAACGCAAAAACTCTCCTCACTAACGTTCGTCGGTCGACCCCACTTTGTATGGTCGACGAGTTTAATACGGATTTACCGACTATGAAAAATGAGCCTCTACTCTAAAGGTCTCCTTCTCATTTTTCTCCGTCCAAATTTTTAAGATTTAATTCTTCTACTTTAGGAACTTTGCTGCAACCACTAATAAAAATAATTCCAACAATAAATAATGCAAAAATCCAATAATGTTTTGTTAATTTCATTTTAACTTACAGTAGCTATTAATTCCTCAGCGTTCTCATACGCGAATTTTTCTTGTACACTCGGATCAAGTTTTCCGATAAATGCTCTTCCAAATTCTTCAAATAAAATACTTACATCCTCATCATAATGCCATGGCAGACCCCTATCAGATCCCCACATAAATCTATCTGGATGCTTTTCAACAGCAGATTTCCATTTGTTAACTGCCCTGTTCATATTTACGTCAAATTCCTGTTCAAATCTAGAAACAAATTGTTCCTTTGATCCCATAAACAATCCTTGCATAGCATACAATACAGCTGAATCTATTGAAAAGTAAACATTAGGATATTTATCCATTAAATCAACAATATCATTTTCAATTTCAAAACCATGTAGCAAAAAGTTTACATTAGGATTTTTTTGTAAAACATTTCCAATATTTGATTTTTGGTTTCTGCCTGGATGTATCATAACAATCAAAT
>Ga0209542_10020169_pt1 | contig 10593 bp, 9 predicted proteins | sample RifCSPhighO2_01_FD_184028 | JGI IMG/M metagenome (GOLD analysis project Ga0209542, IMG submission 184028) | Soil microbial communities from Rifle, Colorado - Rifle CSP2_plank highO2_0.1 (SPAdes) (version 2) | ecosystem: Environmental > Terrestrial > Deep subsurface > Rock core/Sediment ...
CGAGAAAAATTATTTACCACACAGGATCTTCGTCGCTATTTAGAGTCTTCTTCTGTGTTGATCACGGGGCAGGATTCCGAATTGGTGATGGATGTTATGGTGGTTATGCCCGATGATCTATTTGAGGGCAGTTTCCGTCGTCAATTCGGCGAATGTTTTGTAGTAAACGACCACAAACACAGACCGCCTGTATTTACTCGCTTTAAAAGTTTCAGATGGTTGCGAGAAGATCTTTCAAGGCGGTTGCCTATTGCGCTCTGGATTTTCCGCAGAGCTTCTGTGTTTCAAGATCCAAACATGACGTTTCAAAAGATCATTGCTGAATGTGAGGAGGTATTCAAAAAAACCATACACAGCATCATAAGCCACAAGTACATTGAGTTTCGTTCAGAGCGACACAATCTTCGTCAAGTTGTGTGGCATAAGGACAAAATCGCCACAGACTTGATACGAGCAACTGTAGTCAAGTTGGCTTTTGAGATTGTGCTACTGTCTCAGGGGAGCCCCTATCCCTTCAAAAAATGGCTATCTTCCGAGGTTGATCGTTTGGATGTGGATGGTCATGGTCTTGTGTGTCTTTCGAGGAAGTTTCTCATGGAAACGGACTTGAAAAGAGTCATTGCGCTGAGCGATCAACTTGTAGAGTACATCATAGACATCCTTTCTCGGAGTGACAAATTTTCGGCTGACTTCTTGCAACGATGGTGGTTGTATTTGACGTAATAAGTATCTGAGCTCTACCTGAGTCCTCTCCCTTCTGGGTTAGGACTCTTTTTTATTTTGCTGATTATCTTTTCTGCTCGCCGTATCATTTTTTTATCTTCTGGCCATTGTAGTTTTTTTATTGCTTTGCCCGCGGTAAAAAAGTGATTCGAGTAATGTTCGTGCGATTCTAGCTGCTTCTTTCTCCTGGCAAGTGTTTTGAGTTGTACTAAATATACTTGTATGTGTTTATCTATAGAGATATTATTTTTGTTATATTGATATCTGTATTTACTAAGAGGTGCAATAATTTTTAAATCAAAAAACCCAGTTTCTTCCCTTGTCTCACGTAACGCAGTATCGGTATACTTTTCTTGTGTTGCTTTATGTCCTTGTGGCAGGACATAGTAATGGTAATCATGAGAATAAAGCACAAGGAATTTCTTTTTATAAAAAAGAACTACACTTGCGCACAAAACCCTTTTCATTTTCTTATGTTTGTGCTGAGCAAAAAAGTCAGAGAACGAAAGATTGCCCGCCTCCTTTTTACCAGTTTTTAGTACCCTCTTCAAGCTTTTCGATACACAAATGCGTACGATTTTGATATGAACAAGCGAGGGAAGAATTGACGTATAAAAGAAAATGTACTTATCATAAAATTTATTATCTCTAAGTATTAAGGACCGTACGGCATTATCTTGTGTGTTTAGTGCACGATCAAGGTTAGTTTTTTTATTATCGCGAAGAAAAAACACATACAAGTTTGGAAACTCCTTCTGAAAATAACTCACGGACCGATTAAACCATGTTGGTATTTTGGCGTATTTTGCATAATGAAATGCTAGACTTGATAATGTAGAACGTTCAAGAATTACATTTTTACCGCTTTTCAGATGTTTTCTTGCAAGCTCTAGTCTTTTGTTGTGTTCTGAGCGGTACCACTCAGAAAGATTTTTGCTAATTCCAGCTTCAATATGATTAGGTTCAGGGATATGGTTGATTTTCCATCTGTGTAGAATTTGTGCAATAAGTCTTGATTTTCCAACTCCCCAAAATCCTTCAACGATGAGTATTTTCGGGGATTTTCCCAGAGTATAATATTTTTTCATTTTTTATAATATAATACTGGTCATTTAAAAATTTCTTTACTCTTTTTTCTTTAAGCCATAGCGGGAGAGGAAGCTTAAAATGGTTTTTAATGTTTTTGGATATTTTAGGAGTGAGATGACTTGCCACAATGTCCTTATATATACCAATAATTGCTTTGCTTATCTTTTCAATGTCATAATATTCTTTAACATACTCGCGATTTTTTTTGCCTAATAATACCAATTTTTTTTTATCGTTGAACAAGGCGGCAATTAGTTTTGAATATTTTTCGAGGTCATTTTCGATGATTAGGCTCTTAATATTCTCGTATCCCATTGCACCAATACTTGTTGTTATTATAGGAAGTCCGGTGGCGCAGTAGTTTAGTATTTTAACTTTCATTCCAGACCCCTCGGTAACAGGGCATATCCCAATTGTGCCATCTTTTAAGAAGTTATTCAACCGATTTGTGCTACCTGTAGCAAAAATATTACGTTTATTTTTGATGATTTCTATAAGGTTTTCTGGAATCATACCAGCTAGTGTAAAATGAACTCCCGCTATTTTTTTTGTAAGCGCGGGGTGTAATTTTTTTAATATAAATTTTGCTGCGTTTTGGTTCGGCCAATAAAACATGTTGCCTATGAAAAGGATATTTTTAGTTTTTCTGTTTGGGCCAAAATGAGGAAACTCTCGAAGGTCTATGGGATTGGGTATAACGAATATTTTATTTGCCTCAACGCCGATTCTGTTGATTAACTCTTTTTTGTCGACTTCTGTCATGCAAATAGTTTTGCTTGAAAGGGACGCAGCGAAATATGCGATTGCTTTTGAAAGCTTGATGTCGGCATTTTTAAACCCAAGTTTTTCCTGCAACGTTGCTTCTACATCATGCATTTCTAGACAGATCGGTATTCCTAGGTTCGTCGCGATGGAATGGTAGCGAAGCAAAGAGACAGAATCTTCAACTTGGAGAATGGTTACGAGATTTCTCGATATTAGCAATTCCATTGCTGTGGGGTTATAAAATATTTGTTGCGGAACGATGTGAAATTCAATATTAGATTTTGAAAACAGTTTTTTTGCATCTTCTGCTATTTTTATGTTCCGGTTGCAAAGAAATATCTTAACTCCAAGTCCTTTTTCTGTCAGACGTTTAGAAAGATAATACAGACGGTATGTAACGCCGGTTTTCGGAGGGATGTCCAAATCCGTGTCGATAATGATTCCAAGAATGATCTTTTTTTTGCTGGGGCATTTTTCAGTAACAACAATTTCAATAAAAATTGGCGCGTTCATTTTTTTCTAAAAGAGAATTTAACCCTTTGTGTAGATGATATTTAGGGGACCACTGAAGCTCACCCGAAAGTGCTTCGGTGTTCGCTAGGAGTTTTTTTCTATCAACGGAGCGTAGCTGTTTTTTAGAAATCTCATGTTTCACATTTCGCTTTAGTATTTTGCAAAGGGTTTTAATAACTTGGGTCCCCGAATAGCCGATTCCCGTGCCGAGATTATAGATAGTATTTTTTAACTTGTCCTTTTGTAGGACAAGCATAATTGCGGAAACCACATCGTCTACATAAACGTAGTCTCGTATACTTTGGAGATTTCCATGGAAAATAGTTTTAGATTTGCGTATTTGTTTTACCATTAATGGAATAAAGTGCGGGTTACGATCGCCAGGTCCGTATATGTTAAAAAGTCTTAAAATTACTGGACTCAGCTTTAAGGTTTTTGCATACAACAATATCAAATCCTCGGCCATTTTTTTTGAAGCCCCATAGATATCAACTGGCGCAACAATGTCTGTTTCTGAATGTGGCCGAGCGCTTGGTTTATAAACAGCAGCAGTTGATGCAAATATAAATTTTTGAATTCCCATTTTTTTACATAATTCCAACAATACTTGAGTTCCTTGAACGTTCACTTGAATAGTTTCCACCCTATGTTCATCGCAGTAGGGTATAAAATGAATCGCCGCTAAATGAATAACCGCACTCGGCCTATATTTTTTAAGTTTTTTCTCAAGCCATTTGGTGTTTCTTATGTCACCTTTCAAAAAGATAAAGTCCTTATTAACTTTTAGATTGTAACGGTTAATAACTTTCTTGACAGAAGATGAGGGTAGCTTGTCAACAACAATTGGTAAATAATCATGCTTAATGAGCGCTTGTGTGAGATGTTGGCCGACAAAACCAAGACCTCCTGTAACAATTATTTGTTTTTTTTGTTTACTTATTTTTAACTTATTATTTGTCATTCTTACCATATTAAAATAATTATAGGTTAATTTGTTGTAGGCAATTCCACGTAGAATTGTGAACCCTTATTTTCGCCGTCGGATTCTACCCAGACGCGGCCTTTGTGCGCTTCCACGATTAGTTTCACAGTGAAGAGGCCATAGCCGGTCGAGTCTACGTTTATTTCAACGGATTTTTTGCCTCGGCCACCTTCTTTAAATAGATTCTGTTTGTCTTCCTCGTTTATGCCCACGCCAGTATCTTTGACGGAGAATAAAATCTTTCCATCGTGTTTTTTTAAGCCAACCACGATTTTTCCTTCTCTCGTATATTTAATAGAATTATCAATCAAATTATTTACTGCTTCTTTGAGCCAAATGGAATCGCCTGTAATAATGTAATCGGTGGGCTTTATTTCCGTTTCCATTTTTAATCCTTTCGTTTCAGCAGGAATTTTCTTTTCAAAAATTGACTGCTCGACCAATTCTTTAAAATCAAGGTTTTTCATATTATATTTGATGAGACCGCTTTGCAAATTAGCGGTATTTAATACCAAATCAACTGTTTGGATTCCCGCATTATCAAATTCAAGACCCTGTCCGGCCCTTTTCTTTATTTCCGGAGAAATTTCACCGAAAGTACCGTCTAAAATACCGGCAAAAAGAGCTTTAGTGCGAGCAAAAGAGCCCTTGATTTTATGAGTGACAAGGTGCATTAAGCTTTCTCTTTGCTTGATAAGATTTTCTAGGTAAATATCAAGTCTTGCAAGTTCTTCTTTTTGTTCTATTTCTTTTTTGACTGATTTTACAAGCGCATAACCCAAGGCAATAACAAATAATAAAGTAAAAATTACAATAATTTTAACGTTTTCAATTCTCCTTATAAATAAAATTGCAAACACCAAAAATCCAAGCGCAGATACAAGAGCTTGAGCTCCAATTAATTTGACATTAAAAGTTTTGAATTTTACAATCATGTAAGCCAGAAAACTAACAAAGATAGGGGCTCCAAAAAGTCCTATTTGTCCTACTGTCCAATTTTCAGTAAAACTACCTATAATATTTCCAAAAGCAAGACTTAACAAAAATAAAGCTATGCCCGATGTTATAAATATAATTTGCTTTTTCATCTCTGGAACTGATTGTCTATATTTTTTTATTGCAAAAAATAGTATCCATAATACATAAATAATTTCAACGAAATATCCATATAAAGTAATAGGCCCTTCTGTTACTTCTCCATAACATGCACTTAGATCAAAATCGACAAGCGCGAATCTTGTTGATGCAAAAAGAAGAGTTGGAACGAGGAAGATCGCGATGCCCAATTTTTTGTTAAGACTTATATCCTTCTTGGTAATAAATACATAGATGAAATAAACACAAGCGGCGTATATTATTGGTTCAATAATTACTAGTAAAGACCAGAAAAACATAATCAATTCGAGTTTTTCATTCGCCCATAAAACAAGATCAGCAAAAACCCACAAAGAAAACATTGTGGTAATGAAGAATAAAATTTGATTTATAAGAGACTTTCTATCTTTTAAGAAAATAATTAAACCTATCAAAAAAGATGGTATCAAAGCAAAAAAATGAGAGTAATAGATAAAAGGTCCAACAACATTTTCTGAAAAAATTAAAAACTGGGCTGTATCCCACTCACACATTTCTATAAAAGTTTGGATTGACGTATCCATTTTATTCTTCTAATAATGATTCGTTAAATATTTCTTCGTCTGTAAAAATATCAAAATTCTTTTTAATTACGAAAGTATAATACGAGAAGGCTATTGATAATGATATCAAGATAAAAAAAATAATCATAAAAATTTTTGATTTAATTTCCATTTTTTTTATTGTGTTTTTTATATACCCCTTGAAAGAAATTTGGGATATAGGGCATATACTTATTATAAATCTTTTTTGGTAAAAACTGAATTGATTTGACAACTTTTCGACAACCTTTATTGCCACATTTACATTTTTTATCTAGTTTCCACGGTTGATCACTTTCCGTAGTTGAGTAATCGATTAATAATTCTTCTTCTTTCTTGATATTTCTTAAAGCAACCACTGTTCTAGAACCCTTTATACCAACATTTGGATTACATGAATGATTTATTGTATCGAAAGGATATAAAGTATTAATCCATTTATTTTTTCCATAGCCAATCCAATTAGGACCATAGGCTGGAGGCCTTTTATCAATTACAGCCAAAGTAACAATTTTACCCTTTATTAAAGACACAATTTTCCCTTTTTTAATATCCCTAGAAGCAAAAATTCCCTTTCCGTGCAATTTACTTTTTCCAGCATAAATTTTTTTTGATTTTATTTTCATAACTTAATTCGGACCAAAAGTATATTTTTTTATAAAGATATATTTTAAAAAGAGAACTTTGGAATATTTTTCCTTTTTACATTTTTATCTTTTAAATAATGGCTAATTAGGGGTAAGGCAATTGTGGCGTCGCAATAGCACGTAGCGTTATATCCTTTTTTCATCTCCTTTCCCCAGCTAGTTGCTTCCTCAAATGTGCATCCAGATAAGCCACCCCATTGCGGAGAATCAGTTGTTATTTGTATAGCATAACTATGAGGGTAAAAATATTCTCTGCCTTTAGTTCTAACCTGCCCGTTACCTCTATTCTTCTGTTTTTTGTCTTTATAAAGCAAAGCTGAAGATACTGCAGAAATTTGAATAAAATCTTTTGGCACACCTCCGCCAACATAAATAACTCCACTTTTTTTGAAATTCTCACCAAGCTTTATCCATTCAGTAAAATCAAGCACTTGGTCAATCACTATGCTTTTATCATATTCCCTTTGAGCAAGTAATGTTGCATCTCCAAAAGGACTGTCCGCGATAGCTGGACAAAATACAGGAACACCATATTTGGCAGCCATTGATACTATGCAATTGATATTTTTTTTATTTAACCACTCCCCAAATTTTTTTAGAAGAGATCTAGATGAAAAATTCTTTGTTGAATCGCAATTTTTATAAAATTCTGCAATAAGTTTTATCATTTCAGAATATTCGGAATCTTCACCATAAACATCGTAATATCTGTTTATGTTATTTTTCAATAAATTGCTATCATCAACCAAGTGAGATCCCTGCCAGTAGTTGTACCCCATTCCCAAGATTATGTCTTCAGATATATTGGCTCCTGTGGGTACCAGAATATCTATAAACCTGTTTTCAATTAACCAATTTATAATTTTTGCTTGGCCAGTTGTGCTCATCGATCCGGAAAGACCCATAATTATCGTAACTTTTGGATCACCTATCATTTTCTCCCAAATTTTTGAAATCTGCCCAAGTTTTTTTCCTTGAAATCCTGTTTCAGCCATCAAATCAATTAGCTCAGAGAGTTTCCTTTTTTTTACTTCAATGTTCTCTACTTTTTTATTGAAAAATTTGTTTGGCATATTTTTAATACTACTATTATTTATTGAGTATACAACAAAATACTCCCAATCACAACTATACCGATTGCCAATGATTTGTGAAATAGGTGTTTTTTTGAAACTCTTTCTGTAATAAATTTAGGCATTATGAATGTGAAGGTTAACCCCATTAAAAATACTACTAGAGGCATGTAGGCGTTAACTAATGTGACCATAACTACGGGAGCCAAAAGTAATGCAAAATTATTCATTATATTAGCCGAGGCCTGCAAGATTTCTCCACTTATGTTTATACCAAAAACAGTTAGAGGGAAAGAACCTATCAGTCTATGAAACTCAAGTCTATATTTCTTGATGAAAAGATAGAGAAATAAACCAAATATAAATAGTCCCGCATAATGCCAAAACTGTGTTGGCCAAAAATCTTTGTCAATTGATATGAATTTATAAAGTACATCCATTATGGAGAACATTAAACTTGAAAGAACCATTAAAATTAAAGGTTTAATTTTCAACCTGATTTTTTTCTCTTCTTCTATCTCCAGTGTGAGTATTATTGCTCCCGTTACTACTATAAGGCCGGCTATTATCTGCTTTCCGGATAATCCTTCTTTCAAAAAAGTATAACCCAAAATATAAGAAAAAATTGGTATCAACTGGAATAAAGGTATTACAAGCGAAGTATCCTCATGCTCTAATGCATAAAGATAGAAAATTACTGCCAAAGAGCCCAAAACCCCACTAATACATAACAGGAAAATATCTGTTACAGGGATGGAAAAAACCTTAGGATTTATTATGGCTATTATTGGTATAACTATACCAGCAAACAGAGCAGAAAAAAGTATCAAAGAACCCACTCCTCTGTTTTTAATAAAATGCTCAATAGCATACTTGTCTAAATAAGTTACAACACTCCAGAGAAACACAGACCCTAGAGCGATAAAAAACCAGGTCATAAAATGATTATAACACTCTTTTTGTTTTATTGACAAAAGCTTTCCGGTAATTCAATATGAGGACTAGAAATAGGGAAGCGGTTTCCTCTATATGTACACTCACAGCGGGAGGGTAAAATGGAAAGCGACGAGCTTGTGGTCTATATGCAACGTATCGGTATAACCATCGCGGATCTAGCGGACGTGGATATTGGGGTCAGCCACCATTTATTCATGTCGCACTACGGGTCTTTTTATTTTTATAATCTATTCGCTAAGGCCATTTAATAAAATAAAAATACCCGTTAAAATAAAACCCCAAAAAAGAGAAAAAATGATGCTGGCAAGGGTAAAAATAATGAGCGAAATAAAAATATTTTGCCAATTTACCGTAGCCAGAAAGGAATCTAGTTCTTTGCGCCAAAAGGGCTTATCTTCCATCTACGCATTTTATCATATTCCTACAGAAACAGAGAGGGGAGTGTAGTAAAACAAAAGTCACCTGCTTATCATGGAACACTACATGAAGTGTCCCCAAATATGATGGGAAAAAATTGGAAGGCAAATATCAGGAATCTATCGCCAAAAGACGTCGAAGCATCCTTTTTTGACCCATCGTTTGCATAATTGAATATAGATCTGGCGTTTCAGTTCTTCCTGTTAAAAACACTCTGAAAATTTTAGCAACATCAGCTACATTGCCTCTGTATGCATTCAGGTTTTTTTTGAATTCTTTTGTACTTTCCGCGTAATTATTATCTCGCGCTATTTTTTTTATTTTATTAAACCACTTATCTTTCGAATCATTGTGATTATACGTGTTTACAAACGTATGAATAATAGTGTAAACATCGCTCTGTTGGAAATCTGATAACATATTAAGTGATTCTTGTTTAGTAATACGGAAGTTTTCATCAAAAAAATACTCGGTTTCTCTCGCGACATCCGACCATTTTTTAATATCCTTTCTTGCTTTTACACCACCTCCTCTTTCAATGGAAAGAATATTTTCTGCATAGTCAGGGTGGAGTTTGAAGAGTTTTGCAAGATTTGTATCGTGGGTATTTGCCCATACTAGTACCTGCTTATATACATCGTGAGAAGTAAATCGTGCAACAACTTCTTTACTGATGTCATTAAGTTTGTTGAAATCAAAAAGTGCCCCACTACTATTTTTTAACCTTTCAAAGGTCATCACAAATTCCCGATAGTCTTTTCCATGATTATTTTTTCTCCAGTCTTCAAAGTTGGAGTTAGCAAGATTAATGAGGTATTCAATTACCGCTTCCTTCGGATAACCCTGTTCATCGAAATATACGACATTTGCTTCAGGATCCTTTCTTTTACTTAACTTTCTTTTTGATGACCCTTCAAGTTTTTGAATGGGAGCAATGTGTGCATACTGTGGAGCTTGCCATCCAAATGCATCAAAGAGTTGAAGGTGTAACGGAAGCGATGAAAGCCACTCATCTCCGCGGATAACATGCGTTGTTCTCATAAGATGATCGTCTACAATATGTGCCATATGGTATGTCGGTAGCCCATCGGATTTCATGATAACAATATCTTGGTTATTTTCTGGCAATTCTCGTTTGCCTAAAATAGCGTCATTAATAGTTATCCGATGATTATAATCTCCTTGAGATTTAAATCTTATGACAAATGGTTTTTTAGCTTTGAGTTCTGCAATAACTTCTTTAGAAGTTTTGTCTCTCCACTTTGCCCACGGCCGATAATATCCTGAGTGTACTCCTTGGGCTTGTTGTCCTAGACGCATTTCTTCCAATTCTTCTGCTGTGCAAAAACATACATACGCCACTCCTTTCTCAAGAAGAGCTTTTACATACGACTGATAAATGTCTGATCGTGCACTTTGTGTATAAGGGGCATACGCACCATGCTCTTTACCAGAGATATCTCTTCCTTCATCAATACGAACTCCAAAATGATTCAATGATTGAGTAATAAGGTCCGTGGCCCCTTCTACTTCTCTTTTTTTGTCTGTATCTTCTATACGAAGATAAAAAACCCCATTCGTTTGGTGGGCAAACCGTTCAGAAATAAGAGCAATATATAAACTCCCGATGTGCATAAATCCTGTAGGGCTCGGAGCAATACGCGTTACCATTGCCCCTTCAGGTAATTCCCTAGGAGGGTATTTGAGCTCTAGCTCCTCAGGTGATGGCAACGTTTCGGGGAAGACCGTTT
>Ga0209542_10020170_pt1 | contig 10593 bp, 7 predicted proteins | sample RifCSPhighO2_01_FD_184028 | JGI IMG/M metagenome (GOLD analysis project Ga0209542, IMG submission 184028) | Soil microbial communities from Rifle, Colorado - Rifle CSP2_plank highO2_0.1 (SPAdes) (version 2) | ecosystem: Environmental > Terrestrial > Deep subsurface > Rock core/Sediment ...
TACGGCGTCCGGCTCGACGACTGCTGCGACCTGGGAACGCTTCGTATAACCCGCGTTGATCGCGCTCGCGACCGAACGCAAGCCCTCGGAGGGTTCATAGAAAGTAGCGCGGACCGACAGCCAGCTTGCCAGGCCAAACAGCAGCATGCTGATCAATCGCCGCGTGAACCGGCTATGGAAACGCTTGACGACCCACTGCACGCCGATGACGGCAAACGGCAGGACGGCAACGTAGATGGGGATCCAATACCGGACGTACGATACCCCAAGGGTAACTGCTTGAGGATCAAGATTATCCTGGAGCGCCGCGCTCCCATAATAGCCCAGCGAAAACAGCGATACGGCCAGAAAGGCCACCAAGTAAAATCGACGATGGTTGTTCAACTCGCGCCAACGCAGTACCTGGATCAATATACCAAGTATTGCCGGCCAAAAAATCCACGGCAGCATTCCAAACAAGAAATGCCCGGCATTACTTGCCGCCCGACGCGGGTGAATCCCGTACGGGAAAAAATCTTGCCAGGTCCGGCTCGCTCCGCCTGACCCAACGGCGCTTCCTGCCGGCGGTAAAAGGTAGCCGGTTTGCCAAAAATGTCCGTAGGTTGCCGCCTGATGGAAAAGAACCGGCAGTCCGGCGAGTACCGTGCCCGCAGCGACCCAAACCCACGCGCGTTTATACCGTCGCGGGCAAAAAATAAACGCCAGCAACATGAGCGGTAAAATCCACACCCCCTCCACCTCCCAACTTTCTAAACTCCTGGGTCTCGAGTAATATAATCACATGGAGCGAAACATTAAGCTATTATCTGCTTTCAACTTTTTCACGGACTTTAAGTTCCATAGCGCGGTACTCATTATTTACTTTGCGCGGGTAACAGGATCATACACACTCGCAACGAGTTTATTTTCCGTCATCATGGTGTCTTCTGCACTCTTTGAAATACCGACTGGCGTGTTTTCTGATATGGTCGGCCGAAAAAAAACGATTACCTTTGGCGCTCTTGCAGCAACACTATCAGCGATCCTTTACGCTACCGGACAATCATATTGGCCACTTTTTATCGGAGCGTTGTTTGAAGGCTTATCACGTGCATGGTATAGCGGAAATAATGATGCGCTACTATTTGAATCGGTTGTTGAATCGAAAACGAAGGAATCATTTGCTCACCATCTGGGAAAAACAAGCTCCATGTTTCAGCTGGCGCTCATGATCGGAGCGGTTGTGGGAAGTATTATCGCCCAGTGGTCATTCCCTATCATCATGTGGTTATCAGTCATCCCACAGGGAATTTGTCTTATTCTTTCTTTATTTTTCAACAATCCAAAAAGGTTTACAAAAAATAAAACAAACATTTTTGCTCACATGAAATTATCTGCCTTCCACCTATGGCGCAACAAAAAACTTCGCCTTTTGAGTATTTCGGATATTGTAGGATTCGGAACCGGTGAGGCTGCATTTCAATTCAATTCTGCGTTTATCGCTACGATCTGGCCAATCTGGGCGATAGGCCTCTCGCGTCTCATATCGTTTGGGGGTGCTTTTTTGAGTTTCCAATATAGTGGCAAGATTATTCAAAAATTTCATGAGTATAACGTACTGATTATCGCCAATATATATACGCGAATAGTTAACTTCATTGCATATGGCATACCGACGATTGTTTCGCCTGTACTTATGGCAACACCAGCATTCACCTATGGAGCGTATGAAGTAAGTAAAAACGTGTTAATGCAGCGAGAGTATACAGAAGAACAGCGTGCTACTATGTCTTCTATGACGTCATTTTTTGGGAGTCTCTTTTATGGTGCGTTTGCACTCCTTATGGGTTTGATAGCAGACCAATACGGTCCTGCTAAATCACTGATTATGGCACAGATTTGCATGCTGTATGTGCTCTACATCAACATACGGCTTAAACAATTACACTATGCGCATCCTCGCCATTGAATCATCGTGTGACGAAACGGCAGCAGCCGTCGTAGAAGATGGCGTAAAAATCTTAAGTAACGTCGTGGCGTCAAGCCACGAGATGCACGAAAAATACGGCGGGATTGTGCCGGAGGTAGCGGCACGAAAACAACTCGAGTCAATTATTCCCGTCATCAAGGAAGCGCTCGCCCCGCTTTCGCGTCAACCAATTACCAATTACCAATTACCAATTACTCAATCCATAGACGCCATTGCCGTAACTGTCGGTCCCGGTCTTATCGGCTCGCTTCTTGTTGGTGTTGAAACCGCGAAAACGATGTCATTCGTTTTGAACAAACCGATTATTCCGGTTAATCATGTGCTCGCTCATATGTATGCGAATTTTGTTCACCCTGTCATTGCGAGGAACGAAGTGACGAAGCAATCTATTATTAAAAGATTGCCGCGCTCCGAAAACGGAGCTCGCAATGACATTAATATCGAGTTTCCTGCTATCTCCTTAGTGGTCAGTGGCGGACACACAGAACTCTATCTTATGGAATCAGCGAGGAAATTACGTTGGCTCGGTGGAACGCTTGACGACGCGGCAGGAGAATGTTTTGACAAAACGGCGCGGTTGTTAGGTTTTGGTTACGGCGGCGGATTGGCGATACAAGATGCTGCAAAATCGTATCATGTATCACGTATCACGTATCACGCTAAACTCCCGCGCCCGATGCTCGATAAAAAAAACGAACTCAACTTTTCATTTTCCGGTCTCAAAACCGCAATCCTTCGGGAAACACAGAAATACGAAACGCTCACTGAAGACATCAGGGCTGCATTTTCTCATGAAGTACAGGAAGCAATAACCGATGTCCTGGTCAAAAAAACGTTATTTGCAGCGGATAAATATAACGTGAAGTCCATTCTATTATCCGGAGGTGTCTCTGCAAACTTACGATTACGAGATAAATTCATGATTCATGATTCAGAATTCAAAATTCATGTCCCCCCCGTAGAATTATGCACCGACAACGCCGTCTACATCGCCGCGTACGCGTATTTCCGGGGAAAACAAGAGGATTGGAATAAGATCGATGCGTATCCAGATTTATCCGTTGAGATACAAGCGTAACAGCCGCTACTGTAGATTAATCGATTAATCTACAGTAACTGCTTTTGGTGAAGAATTAAGGCTTCTTCCTTGCACCACGGAGAATACGGGGAAGGATTTGTTTGGATTTCCTCCAAAAAATCTTTCCTATCCATCCATTTCCATTCATCAACCTCGTTGGGCCTTGGTTTCGGATCGCCATCAAAATTCCCTATCAATATGGGACAGATCTCGTTCTCCACAATACCGTTTTTGTCTGCAAAGCGGTAGCGGTACGGGGCAACTTCTTTGATCTCTACGTTTTCGATTCCTAATTCATCTTTCAGCCTCCGTTTCGCCGCATCAACCGTCGTTTCACTCGGAGCTAGATGCCCGCAGACGGTGTTTGTCCAAACACCGGGAAATGTTTTTTTTGTTGCCGCCCGTTTTGTAAGCAATAATTGATTTTTGGAATTAAAAAGAAATAGGGAAAATGCGCGGTGGAGCGGTGTATCCGTCGTATGCACAGTATCCTTGTCCGCTGTACCTAACGGATTGTTGTCATCATCAACGAGTACAACAAGTTCTGACATAGTACCGATAATACACTATATCTATTCTATTAAATTTAGGCAAATGTACTATAATGGGCGCACATGGAATTATCGATTCCGCATCGAACACAAATCCACGACTTGGTTAGGGTTGCGCGTCAGGGAACTAAGGTCGCCATCTCCCAGGCAAATAAAAACAACATTCAGGCTTCAAGAAAAATCGTTGAACAAATAATACGTTCCAAACAAGTTCAATACGGGGTAACGACAGGCTTCGGGGCGTTTAAAAATACAGTTATCAACAGTCATCAAACGAAAACGTTACAGAAAAATCTCATACTTTCCCATTCTGTCGGAGTTGGTAAACCACTTCCCCCTGATGTTGTACGGGGCATCATGTTTATCATGATTCGATATCTATCCCAAGGCCATTCCGGAGTCAGACTCGAAACGTTCCATACTCTTGTTGAGATGTTAAATAACGGGGTAACCCCCATCGTTCCCGAGAAAGGTTCAGTAGGATCAAGCGGTGACCTAGCACCCTCCGCACATATCGCGTTAGTGCTCATAGGTGCAGGTGAAGCGCTGTATAAAGGACACGTATACCCTGGTGCCAAAGCCATGAAATTAGCCGGCATCACACCGATTACCCTGGAGGCTAAAGAGGGTTTGGCTATTATCAATAATACGTCGGCAATGACGAGTATATCCTCATTATTACTCTATGATGCCGAATGGCTCATGAGCGTAGCGGCCGTTTCTGCAGCCCTTTCCCTCCAGGCGCTTATGGGAACCGACAGAGCATATGACCCCAGAGTGCATGCGCTAAAACCCCACCGGGAACAGATACGGGTCGCTCAATTGTTGCGCGCACTCCTAAAAGGCAGCACGTTTATCAATAAGGAAAGAATTCAGGAAGCCTACTCCTTCCGGTGTGTACCGCAAGTGCACGGGGCTATCGGAAACATGCTGAACTATTCGAAATCGATAGTTACCACAGAGCTCAATAGTGTGACGGACAATCCGCTGATATTTACGGGAGATAATCCCGATGTTATTTCCGGAGGAAACTTTCATGGCGAAGCTGTAGCCATCGCGATGGATGCGGCTGGGATTGCGCTTTGTGAATTGGGAGACATATCGGAAAGACGCTTAGCGGCGTTACTCGATCCTGCGACTAATAATGCCTTACCTGCATTCTTGATTGAAAATGGCGGAGTAAATTCCGGTCTCATGATTACCCAATACACTGCAGCGGCACTCGTTTCGGAGAATAAAGTACTTGCCCATCCGGCTTCAGTCGATTCTATCCCGACGTCTGCAAACATAGAAGATATCGTATCTATGGGCACCATAGCGGCAAGAAAGGCGAGAGAAATTTTCGAGAATGTGGCAGTAGTATTATCTATCGAGCTTTTAGCCTCGTGCCAGGCAATAGACGTGAGGAAAAAACACGCTGATAAAAAACTTCACCTGAGCCCACGTACCGATCGTGTCTATACATTTATCAGGAAAAAAATTCCCTATGTGGAACATGACACGGAGTACCGAAAATACTTCATGAGTATCCGTAATGATTTGGCGTCTATCGCCGCTTTGGTATAGTGGGTCCGCTTGGGATCGGACCAAGGACATCTACTTTATAAGAGTAGCGCTCTACCGCTGAGCTACGGACCCGATGGTTTTGATTGTATCAAACACCAAGCAGATCTGCCATCTTCGCCTCTATCTCTTGTGCGCGCTTTTTGGTTTTGGCGAATAGGATGAACGCGAGTTTTTGCATACGAAGTAAATTCTCGCTTGTCACGATCACGCCCTCTTTCGTTTCTTTACTGAATAATACGGGAGACAGCCTATCCAAAAGTTGTGGAAATGTCAGGCGTTTCAGATGGGAAAGGTCATACCCGTTATTGGAAAATAAATAGGTATCAAACATAAAGTTCTCCCCAAATAACGCAAGGGCTGTCTTATACACAAACGTGCCTCCAGTCGAGCGAACGTTCGATTCTGCCACGTATACGTCTCCGTTTTTCCCGGCAACGCAATCGACGTCGAAGTAGCCACGGTAGCCTGCCGCCGCAAACCGCTCCGCAATATAAAAACCAGTATCTTTTATCTGCGCCGCTATCCGTTCCGGCATGATATCGTCGCCAACCTCTATCCCATGAAACACACCGTCGTTGGTAACCAACACGCCGCATTGATACAGAAAATCTATATGTCCGTTTCTTGAAATCTTAAACTCAACATTCGGATTGCCGCCAGCTATAGCTGTGTTCACGTTAATGAATTTTTCTATGATAATCGGAAACAGCTCCCAGTACTTATCCTTCATTAATAATTCATATATCTTTTGTTGACATGCGTGGAAATCCTCGGGTAAATCGCCGGGTCGGAAAATCTCGACCCCCATACCCGAGTGGCCTTTATTCGTTTTGATCACCACTCCCTGTTCTTTCACATATCGGATGGCTGCTATTTTACTCGCATCCTCTATACCAAACGCGATCACGCCATCCGCCATCTTAAAATCCGGTTCTTCGTTTTCACTTTGTTGTGCAAGCTGTCGTATCCCCGATTTACTTCCATAAAAGTTTACGGTCCATGCGTCTTCCTCATCCGGTGCTTCCGGTGTTACGATGGTTAATCCTTTCTCCCGAAGTGCACGTACAAGCGTATATAACTGGGGAGTTACCGCGTAACTTGTGATCGTTAGTTTTTTCGAGGAATTGGCCGCATCGACTAATGCGTTCATGATCGATACATCATGAAGCATATCCTCGGATATGACCCCGCTATGTTGTCCGGTCGTCAGAACAGAAAGGTGCGACTGAGGAAATAACGATTTATAATATTCGAGGAATGCGTCACTTACTCCATGCGGGGTGACGTAGAGAACCGGCTCACTTTCGTCGGCAAACTGAAACATCCGAAGGTCACCAAGGTAGACGTTTTCTAAAATCTCGGCTGATTTCGCGTTCGCATCGGACATGGCGCTGATAAACGGCCACACATCCTCAGACATATTGAAGATGTAAATGAGGGTATTATGTTTTTTCTCGGAAACTGTTTCCGTGGTTGGTCCGTTCATGAAGTAATACTATGCAATGAATACAAGAAAGCATTGCATGTTTTTTTGAAGAAGTAAAGAGTGGAATCCAGAAAATTGAGGAAGGAGAGATTGTTATAATCGTGCTCGCTCTTGTATCTCCGCTTCGACGAGTTCCCGCGCCTTCCCGTATTTGAGACGCGATAGCTGTACGATGGCGCGGGCCACATCCGGATTCTGCTCGGCTATCACCTTGCTCATGTCTTTCGTAAGATCGATACTGAATGGCTTCACCGGTTCGTTGTGTACTATGGTTTTGACGTAGGCGTTGAATTTATCCACGTTAATAAGATCTACTTCATTAAATACCGGTGTGTACTCATGCTGTAAATAGTTGGCGTCCGTGACTCCCACCCGGAACGCAACGAGCGTGCCGACGTTTCCAAACACCGCATTCTTCACTTCTTCCTCCATCTGTCCGATGAACTGGTTGGCAACAGTCAAATTCAATCGGTACTTACGAGCCTCGGAGAGGATCTGTGCAAAATCCGGCGTCGCGAAATTTTGGAACTCATCCACATAGAGATAGAAGTCCCGGCGCTGACTTTCGGGTACATCCTGCCGGCTCATCGCTGCGATAAGGATCCGAGGCACGAGTATCAAACCCAAAAAGTTACTATTTTCCTCTCCCAACTTGCCCTTTGATAAATTCACGAGCAATATTTTCCCTTCATCCATAACTTTTCGAATGTTGAAACTGGATTCTGACTGGCCGATGATATTTCGCATGAGCTTATTGGTCACAAACCGACCAAACTTTGAGACGATATAGTCCAGCACCTCGGATTTATGGAAGTCCGCAGTCTGGGCTATCTGATCGGTCCAGTACCTTCGGATGATGGGATCCTGCACTTTTGGTAACAATTCCTGGACAAAATTACTATCCGTGAGTACTCTGACCACTTCAATAAACGTTGTCCCCGGCTCACTCATGACAGTGAGCATCGCGTTTCTCACCGCATGCTCAAATCGAGGGCCGATGATCCCGGTTTTTTGAGGATCATAGAGTTTATACATGAGCCCCACGATGCCGGTCACGACAAAGTGTTTCTGTTGTTCTGTGCCGGCCTCCAACATGTTGATCCCCATGGGCCGCTCGCTATCCGATGGATCAAAATATATGACATCTTCTGCCCGCTCAGGAGGAATCCGTGCCAACACGCCGTCGATCAGGTCTCCGTGCGGATCGATAACTGCTAATCCCTTACCCGCTTTCACATCCTGAATGACGAGCTCTTCCAGCATCTGCGATTTTCCCGTACCGGTTTTCCCGATGATGTAAAGATGCCGTCTCCTATCGTCATCGCCGATATAGATCGGGCGGTCAACGCCCCGGTATCGCGAAATGCCGACAAAAAGTCCGCTACTTGCAACCAGCATGGGGGCCGGTGCCCTCTTGGCATTGAGCCAAAAAATGTGAGGAGTCTCTACTGATTTATTCGGGAAGTGGTAGATGCTCGCCAACTCGTCACTGTTTAAAACGCCGTGCTGTTTAAAAAACGGCAGATTGACGATCGGAAAGTACCGGTAGATAAAATCGATCATGAAGAATTTTTTCATCGGGTGCTTCACCTTGGAGAAATGATTGTGATCGGAGGTGAACTGATGGAATGACGTGACCAGATTTTCCAGATGTGCATCCGCGACCTCTTTTGTCGATGCGTTCACAACTATACGGATAACAGCGTTGAATCCAGGTTTACTGACTTTCTGCTCAATGGACTCTAGCGTCTTGGCATCCACTTTGAAGTTTGCCTTCTCCGGATTGGCTTCGTTTTTCTTGGTTTTGGATATATATGATCGACCCAAAGACGCCCATTTACTCCCCGCAGGCTGGATCAGAAGTTGGATAGCGGCTCCTTCCCCTTCCGCCATTTTGGCGAGGTTGGAGGTGATCGATGAAAGCGGATCTATGGGTAAATCGCGGAAAACGCGTATCGGCAAATAATCGGAATTTTTTGGGGTAAGTGCTGCAAAGGCTACCTTGCCGTTTTCACTAAATATATTGTATTCATCGACAATTTTAACATCGGCGCCCGGGTACGAACCGTGAACTTGTTTCTCTACCAAATCGATATAACGTTTGGGTGCCGCTATATAGAATCGGATGTCTTCCCGTTTTGCAACAATTTCAAAGGAGATATGATCCTGGGGTTTCAGAAACGACCAAAATCCGCCATGATGGATCGCATGAAGGCTAGCAAACATCTGCTCTGCGGCATCAATTTTAATCTCGTTATCCCGAGGCGTTGCCACCTGAATCAGCGTGTACTCAAGGGAGCGCTTCTCACGATCTCGATATTTCCAAACCAAAAATATCACGTATCCCAATGCTGCAAACCCCAGTACACTTATGGTGAGAGCCACTAACGATACCCCCAAAAGCTGTAGTCGATAGACAATATCGGCAAATTCCAGTTGCATATTATTCGTGTGTTCGCGTCACTTTTCCATGAATAGATTTGATCGTCATATGAACTGTACGAAGTTGTCGCACACACCACTCGGATAACCATCGCCAGGAACTTAGGATGCTTTGGTGTAATCCATTGGCGATTTGGTCATCAGTAAGTGGCAAGGTCACTGTCGTTGTCGTAGCTTTGAGAGGTGCTTGAGCACCTACTGGCTTGACTCCGAGTTGAGTGACCGGCGGGGGCAAAACGACAGTGTCAGATTGAATTGATACTCCGGCTTTTGCTACCTCCGGCGGAAGCTCAACCTCTTTTCCGATTTCCGTAATTACCGTGGCTTCGATATGCCCCGTAAGAGGTGCAGTTTCTTTCGCAGTACTCCCCACCGACGGAGCCGGTTGGGGTGGTACGGTGTTTGTCTTGGGCAGATCATCATTCATTACATTCATTCTATCACGAAGCGAAGAGTTATATGATGCCAAAGGAGACTTCGTGCTTTCTTTTTCTTTCGCGTGTTTTTGGGTTTACCGGCTTCCCGAAGGGAGGCAAGATACCAAATGATAGAAAGAAGCACCCACGGTGGTAATGCAACTTCGGATACCTCATGGCGGCTCTCCCTAGAGTGTTCATGATCCACAGGCGATTGTTCATCGGATTTGAAACCCCGAATAATCCACCATATGAAAAATGCAGTCGTCAATGGTTCTCTATTTTGATGCGTTGCTAGGACACGGTCATCTCGTGATTCAGGAGGAAGCACTCCGTTTTCCGCCTTTTTCCTGGGGAGTGTCAATTCCTGAGTCAACGATACCTCTCTCTTTGCGGATTTTTGTTTGCGAGCGCGAAGAGCATCAAATTTAAATAAGCGAAAAACGCGTAATAGTACATCTGGGTATTTCTTTGATTCATCAACCTTCGTGTATGGTTGAGTGAGTCCATGAGTTTTATCGATCGAAAACAATGTAAGAACTTCATTGAACGGCTTCTTCGCGAGTTCCATCAACCGTTCCGCAAATCTTTGGAGGCCTGGCGCACTGTTGCCCTGCTCTCGCTTTTCATTCTCGGGTTTTTGCATCATATACCGTACCTGTTTGTGATCATTGTGTGATGGAACTGTAAGATTATTTTCCGTGACGTACTCGTGTTTATGATCCAAACGAGTAATCCATGCGATAGTGGCTACTGCTGCAACCGGAATGTACTCCGCCTCTTCTGCCATACTTCGGGTCACCCACCATTCCGCCAAAACGGACAGCATGGGATTCTCACCATGAGGCCCTTTCATTTGTTTCGTTTCAGTGTCCTTTCTACTGACGTTTTTGGTTGTATACACTTCATGTGACTTGCTTATGCGTTCCCGAAACGAAGCTATACGCCGTTCAACATGCTCCCGAAGATAGAGGCCAAGGGTCACCATCGATTCTGAAGTATCACGCAATGTCTGGCGACCGACATCAGCCATGAGGCGTGGAACAAACGGCAGAGAGTGAACGGCTGTATCGGCGTTTACATCT
>Ga0209542_10020174_pt1 | contig 10591 bp, 9 predicted proteins | sample RifCSPhighO2_01_FD_184028 | JGI IMG/M metagenome (GOLD analysis project Ga0209542, IMG submission 184028) | Soil microbial communities from Rifle, Colorado - Rifle CSP2_plank highO2_0.1 (SPAdes) (version 2) | ecosystem: Environmental > Terrestrial > Deep subsurface > Rock core/Sediment ...
TAAGTAAGAATTAGTTTATTCATTTTAAAGCTATTTAAATTCTGGGATGCAAATTGTCTGAAAGAACCGCTAATAGCATAACCGTTGCCCGATCTAAAATTATCCTTAGGACCTAGGTATATGAACCGAACTACCGCTTCATAACCAAGTTTGTCCCAACTTTTTTCAATTGCTTTCATCATATCCTGCTTACCAGGACTTAAGTCGGCCCTTTTCTCCTCCTTTTTTTCAACAATAGTAGGCGTGCCGACTAACGCCCGGTCAATTGCAAAAATAGCATTAGACAAGAAGCCACCGGAAGATTGCGGAGGAGTTTTCCCCATAATCTTGTCTAGCTCAGCCTGGCCTTTTTTAACCCAATTACTATTAATAGGTGCACCCAGAATTTGGACCCAAATTTGTTCACCGGCATAAAGACCGCTGCATATTTCCGCCAAAGAAGCTAAGGGGTCTATTCTTTTGGGATCGTCTAGCCCCATTCCCTTCTCCTCAAACTCCGGATATGTCCTTATCGGATAAACATCGGGCTTGGCTAAAATTAGATCCGAACCCCAGAGATCATATTTGTCATCCGGCAAATACGGTGGGAGATCATGGATGTAATCCGGTGCTTCAATCACTTCAGCTTCAGGATATTGAGCATAAACCTGAGATTCAACCAGATTTTTAAATTTATCAAATGTTCGGATGTAAAAATGAGTTTCTCCACCCTTGCCAACAATCTCAAAAGAGTACCAAGTATAGCATTTGCCGTCTATATACTTATCCTTGAAATCAAGAAGTGAAGAATAGACCCCATGAAGACCGGCAAAAACCTGTTCCATGGCTTTGGGGCTCTTACGCACCTCCTTAGGTATTTTGATTTCTAGTAATACCCACTTCAGGCCAAGAACATATCTATATTGAATATAGACTAAATAGGCCATCTTGGCCATAAAAAACAAAAAGATGGGCAAATAAACCCACCAATAGGAGAGAGCTAGGGATAAAACTGTTTTAAAACTATTTAAAATTAAAAGAAATGAAGTCAATACAGAAATTAAAAATCAAAAATGTAAAATTAAAAATCTAAAAACCATCTGATCAAATTCTGAATTCTAACTTGAACTTTTAACTTTTAACTTTTAACTTTTAACTTTATGCTTTTCTCAAAGCATAGGTTCCGTCTTCTCGTTTTGAAAAAACTTTAGAATCTTGAAGATTCAAAAGAATAGTATTCTCTTTAACTACGCGACTACCCAAAACTTTAGCAACTAATTCTGCTTTAGCTAATGGCTTGGTTGAATTCTTTAACACATCCATCAAAACTTCTTTGACAGTTCCGGCTTTGTATCCCCATTCAGATAAACCATAGAGGCCACGTCCAACCAGAACAAATCTTGAGTCTTTTATAAGTTCGTTGTGTACGGTCTGAACATTTGCTCTTCGATTGGAAAATCCGGTAGAATTTATCAGCTTGGCGATCTCGGTAAAATGTTGGGGTTTATTTTCTTTCTTCAATACAAGATAAGCCTTATCACGAACACCCTTGGGCTTTACTTCAGCCCAGCTTATCAAACCGACTTCATTGAAAACATTTTTACCTAACTCTTTGCTTATGCTAAGAAAAACTCCCATATCTTTTAGATTAGAAAGGCCGTTCTTCTGAACAAAAGACGCCAACTCGACACTTGATACCGGTTTCTGATTTTTACCAAGAGCAACAACCAAAGATGAAACGCTATCCTTAAAAGATCCGGCAGAGTTCTTGTCGAGCGCCCAAATAGAGTGGTAAGAATCATTTTCATTTAAACGGACCGGACCGCCGGCCAAGGTTAAAATAAATACTAGAGATGAATTAACAACACTTTCTTTATCGCTTCCGCTGAATGCCTTAAAAAGTTCAGACTCTTTCATGACTCCGCCGGCACCGCTTAAAAGCTCTCTTGACAGTGAGACATACTTGGCAACTTCAGGATCAGCAGAAACCACTTTGGATAGTTGGCCAAGCGAGAATTCCTCTATTTGCCTGACACGCTCGCGGGTAATACCATAGCTCTTACCGATGGATTCAAGGGTCTCTTTTCGGCCAGATTTCAAACCAAAACGACGAGATACTATGTCCCGATTACGGACCGAGAGATTCTTGACCAGTAAAGCGACCGTTTTAGTTATGTTGTTATTTGCCATATTGTAGCTTTTTGCCCCTCCGAGCATTAAGTTAGTTTAAATATATAATAGCATTGATGATAATATAAGTCAACACATCTTGTAATACCCCGAGCAGTCTTCCAGAACCTATCTTGATTCCAAAATATTCTAACAGTTCTAAAAGATTGGGTCAAATATAGATATAGATTCTACTTATGACGCCTGCCTTTTGTCGTCCGTTCCAACCACCCCCACACTTAACAAGCATCGGCTTCTAACTATGACGCTATTCGTGGTAATAATTCTAAGCATGGATGTGTCAATACTGTTAATTGTTTAGCACTAAGTTTGGCGAAGCACTAGTCATTTATGCTTGTTAAGTGTGCGGGACCACCATACCAACAGAGGTGAGGCAACAAATATGGATGAGTAGGCTCCCAGAAATATGCCGATAATCAAGGCTAAGGCAAAGTATTTCAGGCTCTCCCCTCCGAATAGATAGATGGCGACAAGGGATAGAAGGGCTGTAAAATTAGTGTTCAAGGATCTGGTCAAGGTTTGCATAATGCTATCATGAACAAGCTTGGCAAAACTTACCTTCAATCTATTTCTTATAACATTCTCTCTTATTCTGTCAAATATAACTACTGTATCCGAAACAGAGTAGCCCAAAATTGTCAATAAAGCCGCCATAAAAACAGCGCTTATTTCAACATTATAAAAATGACCTAAGAAAGCAAAAACTCCTACCGGGATGACTATATCGTGGAACAAGGCTAACATTGCCGCAACACCCATCGCCCAGGGAGATAATACGATTGCCATCTTTCGAAACACAAAAGCAATATAAACTATAATGGCTAAAAGGGTGATAATTATCGCCCGGACACTTTTATCTTCTAGCTCTTTCCCCACTACCGGACCAATAGAGTCGAACTTCTCTTCCCGCACACCCTCAAAAGTACCGGATAATTTTTTCAAAATTTCCTGATGCTGTGATTCGGATATTTCTCCCATCTTAACTATTACTCCCCTATCTCCGGCTAAACTTATTTCAACATCCTCGGGTAAAGCTTTTCTTATGTTCTCAACAAGTGGGCGGTCCTGATCAAAACTAATTTCCATAATGCTTCCGCCGCGGAAATCTATACCCAAGCTCAAGCCAAAAATTAAAAATGCGGCCAGCGCTGCCAGGGTCAATCCTATCGAAACAAAAAACATTATTGTATAAAATCGTCTCATAATTTAAAAGTAAAAATTCAAAAGTTAAAATTACAATTAAAAATCTAGAGGCTACTCTTTAATTTAATTACTCCTGCAGCAAGCATCCTAGCTAATTCGTCTGTTTCGTTTAAAAGCTGGGTCGTTATATTCTTATCAGATGAACCAGAATCACTCAAGAGGTTAAGCCAATATTTTGTTTCATTAGCACTTCTAAGAGCAATCTGATAATATTTTTTGAACTCTATTCTAGAACTTGATGATTTTGCTTCTATTAAATTTGCTCCAATTGATGTTGCAGATCTAATAAGTTGATTAAACATAATTCGAGAACTCATCTTTTTAGACATGGAATCAGACAAAGTAAGAATGCCTAGGCTAAATCTATAGCACCTTTCACTGAGATCACTTTTAAATTTGGGGTTGTAATTTTGCATTTTAACTTTTGAATTTTTACTTACCGAAATAACCATTTTTTACCCTCAAACCATTTTCCTGTACATAAGAATAAGAACGACCTGGTTACGGTAATGGATGTAAAAAGACTAGTTAATATACCGATACTTAAAGTAAGGGCAAAACCCTTAACAATAGATGTTGTAAAAACATAAAGCACACATGCACCGATTAAGGCTGTGACGTGGCTGTCCCGAATCGAGAGCCAGGCCCTTGAGAAACCTTCCTTCATTGAAAAGCCAAGAGTTTTTCCGGCAGCGAGCTCCTCCTTCATCCTGGCAAAAATTAAAATATTAGCATCAACGGCAATACCCAGTGATAATATGAAACCAGCCAGACCGGCAAGAGTAAGGGTAACCGGAATAAGTTTATAAAATGCTAGGACTATCAGCACATAAATTGCCAGAGCAATAACTGAAATAAGACCCGGAAGACGATAAAAAGCAATCATAAATAAAGCGACAAATATAAGTCCGTAGATACCAGCCTTCAAGCTTGAAGCAATAGATTGGGACCCCAGAGATGCACCTATAGTCTGTTGGGATATAAGGTAGATCGGTACCGGCAAAGCTCCGGAATTCAAACGGGTAGCAAGCAGTTTAGCCTCTTGGGGTGTAAATCCTCCGCTGATAACCGCCTTGCCGTCGGTAATTTCGCTCTGAACAACGGGAATGCTGATAGGAAGACCGTCCAGAAAGATCGCAACCTTTTTACCGATATTCTTTTTAGTAACTTGGGCAAAAAGCTGTGCTCCTTCATCATTTAATTCTAAACTTATCTGGGGCTGTCCAGTTTGCTGATCAAAAACTAATTGTGCCCGTTGAATATGTTTTCCACTTAGACCAGTAGGAACAAAAACCTGATCTTGTAGAAGTACCTCGTCAATTTGGCTGGCTTGGCCGGCCGCCTGTTTAGTCTGGAATTCCTCAATTAATTGCTGGGCATTCGACGACTCTTCTTTAAATTCAAGAAACGGTGTTTCCCCTATCATCTGAATAGCTTGGTTAACATCCTGAATACCGGCCAACTCTATAATGAGCCTATTTTTTCCGCTTATTTGTACAAGGGGCTCCGAAACGCCGAAGTAATTAACCCGCCTCTCAATAACGTCCCTGATACCCTCCATGGCACTATCCTGATCGCCTGATTCTATCTTGGAAAGATCTGCTTCATATAATAGATGCGCACCGCCAAGAAGATCTAGCCCCAAAGAAAAAGGCTTATTCCATATATGGGGCAGTTTAAAATATCCTTTTTCAGGAATTTTAGAATTTACCCAATCAATGCCCTTATTGACCGGTTGAGGATAAACAAAGGCAAACAAAAAAAGAGACCCGAGAACTAATATGGTAAGGAAATAGTATTTACGCACGATTATGAGTCTAACATATCAGGTAGTAGAAATTCAAGTGGCTTTTGCTTTACAATTTTTTTATAAAAATTGCATCTTGAATTTTCACTACCTGACATACTAAAAAATAAAAGGCAGCCACTTCTAGCTGCCTATGTAAATAAGCTAAACGACTCTCTTGAACCTAACACCCCTCTTACTATTATAATGAACCAATCTCGCTTGGTATAATTCCAACCGAGCAGTTGGCAAATACTCTTTTACAATGTACCGGGCCATGTCGTGCAGATGTTTTCGTTGCGATGTCGAAATATTAGCCAACCCTCCGAGAAACTTAGCTATACTTGAATAACCCCTACAGTCATCGTGGTTTATAATGACGACCCTCTGAAATTTGTTATACTCGGCCATAAGCTCGATCCAGCTTCTCAAGGCGTGCCAACGCTTTGGCATAAACCCCTGAACACCGAATGAGGCAGTACAGCCAGGAATAACAATTGGCGCCGGTCTCTTGAGGCCCAGCTCCTTTCTGGTAAATTCATAAAAAGCATCTTGAAACCTCGGGTCAGAACAATGAATCACTAAACTATCCGAGTCACCCTCTACAAAAGGGTAGGTTGTGATTTCACCTTCATCTGTTCCGGTTTTTACTTCATGCACCAATTCAGTTTCCATTACTCCTCCTTTTTGTAGTTGTTAAAAATGGGGAGAAGAATCTCCCCATCAGTATACCTAAACAGAAACCGTTGGACTGGCATCAGATTCATTTCTGGTTCTGCTTCTAGAAGTAGTTCTTATCTCTTCTGGATCAACCGTTTCGGATAATGTCGCCACAGCACCGTTCCCATTTTCAGCAGGAGGCAAGAAACCACTCAAATCTAAGCCGAGGTTCTTGGCAACTCCGGCTAAAGCCGGAAGCACACCGGTCGCTTTTAGTTGAGTTAGGGTATCAAATATTGCATCTGGACCAACTTTCATGACTCTTCTCAAGGCTCCGTCGTGACCGTTCACATTGCCACCAGAAGAGTCGTAAACAGTAAGGTTATCAATCTGACCAAGTGAAGCAACAACAGCTTGGGCAATTTGGCCCATCACCTTCTCGCCAGCCTCGCCAAGGGCCTGGGTAATTTCAGGCATTCTTTCCAGAACAAGCTTCATCACAACAAGCCGCTGTTGTTCAGGAGTCATATCGGCATAAGCCGCAACCAACTCCTTCATGCCTTTTGCTTGAGCAAGAAGCTCGGCTTGAGTACCTTCGGCATGAGCAAGTAGTTGAGCTTTTGTACCTTCTGCGGTGGCAAGAAGCTTGGCCCTTTCTGCGGCTGCTTCAGCCTTACCTTTCGCTTCTTCAACTTCAGCCGCAGCGAGACCGGCAAGACGAGTTTTTTTGGCCTGACCATCACCCTCGGCTTCAAGAGCCGTACGTTCAGCTTCGGCTTGAGTAGTACGAGCTAATGCCTTACCTTGGGCTTCCGTAACAACACGTTCTTTTTCTGCATTTGCACGAACAAGTAAGGTAGCTTCGAGTTCGGCCTTGGTCTTGTCTTTTACAGCAGTTTGAAGATCAATCTCGGCTGTTACTCTTGATTTTTCAACTTCAACCTCAGCAGCAACAACTGCCTTGCGAGCATGAGCAGAAGCTAATGGACCGGCCTGACCAGCAGTCGCCTGTTCTTTTGCAACTTCAGCATCATATTGTGCCTTTTTGACCGCTAGGTCTCTCTTGGCATCAGCAACCTGAGCATCATTTGCGGTAGATATCTGTTCGGCGTCACGAGTCGCTTCAGATGTTTTCTTCTTGGCATCAGCCTCGGCTTGGGCTTTTCCAACTTCTGCGTCTCTCTTGACTTCGGCTGTCCTCTGAATACCCAGGGCATCCAAATAACCATGCTCATCTGTAATCTTTTTGATAACCACGCTATCGGCACCAATACCCATCTTTTCCAAATCAACAACTGATTCTTCGGTAACTCTTTGGGCAAATGCCTTACGGTCAGAGTTAAGTTCTTCAATAGTCATTGTCCCGACAATAGACCGAAGATGTCCCTCTAGGGTTTCTTTGACCGTAACTTGAACCTGACTCGGCTTCTCAAGAAATCTTTCAACAGCATTAGCGATTGCCTGATCTTCACCTTTAATCTTTACGTTGGCGATTGCTTCGATAAAAACTGCGACGCCATTTTTGTTATATGCCTTCTGAACTTCAACAGCAAAAGTCATAAGTCCTAGTGGCAAATACTGAACTTGTTCTCTAATCGGCCAAACAAAAGTAGAGCCGCCTCTAACAATCCGATAACCGACAACTTTTCCATCGGCCATCTTTCTTTTACGACCGGTAATAATGGCAACCTTATCAGGCGGTACTTTTACAAAATTCTTAGCCCATAACACCATTCCTGCAAAAAGCACCAATATAGTAAAAACGACTAATCCTGGTATTAGAAAAGATCCGAACATCCCCTCCTCCTTCTTGTCAAAAAGCGATCCCTATTGGGACCGCCATATAATAACAAATTATGATTTAATGTCAAGCAGCTTGCGACTTTATCTTTACCAGAACTACTTGACCGATGGTACTGATTACCTCAACATTGCTCCTTTCGGGTATTTTTTTACCGTCAGCAGCTTGGGCTAGTTTACTTAGGGATGAACCACCTATTTCAAGCAGAATTTGCCCTAATCCATTTTCTGGAATATCTACGATTACTGTTCCATTTCTGCCGATAAAATCGTTACTTGAAATGTTGAGTGAGGCCTGCTGTGATGCCAGGAACATGACAAAACCATAGGTAAGCCCCGCCATAACAAAACCGGCCAATACTCCGAATCCAGAACTTGCTAAAACGTTATACCCGCTAAAAGTGGTGATGGCTCCGGTCGTACCAAAACCAGAAGCAAAAGCAAGAATAAACTTGAATGAAAAAGCTGAGGGAGTCGCCAGTCCGGCTATATCACCCACATGAACGTCATGACCAGCATCATGGATATCTCCATGGTCAGCATCTCCACTTAAATCATGTCCATCAAAATCATGGTCACCACCGAACAAATCCCCAAAAACCTCGCTTATCTCACCAAGTAACATAGTAACAAGAAGAAATCCGCCACTGGTCAGACCGATAGCCATAAAAGTCCAGAAAACCAACTGCCTGTCCAAATATTCGAGCCAGCCCATTTTCCCTCCCTAGTTTTTAAGGTGTAATAATACTTATAAATTAATTTAAAATAAATGTCAATACCTAATTAAAAAGATCCCGTTAGGGATCTTTAACCAAAGATTCTGGTTAAACCGATAGTAAACAGGATAACACCCGCCACCAAAGCACCTCTCTTCCACTCATAACTGCCGTCTGGAGTAACAGTTAAAGCATTATTTAGAAAAAACACCCCAAGAGTCTGAACCATAGACATCAAGATCATTAAGAACATCAGGGCCGAAAGAGCCAATCCCCCGCCGGTCAAACCGACAAGAAATCCAGTAGCTCCGGAAAGCAGACCGCCCAGACCGGCAATGAAAACAGTCCCAGACCACCAGACGGTGACTAAAAATATGGTGATGGCAACATTCCACCAGAGAAGTAGGGTCATCGATTTCCGATAGACATCTTGCCATTGTTTTCCAGGACCAAGTAAGACCAGACTGAACAACAGAGAAAGAGCTAGACCAATCATCTTTTCCCCTCCTTTTTTACGTTGACATCGGCATTATCATCTAAAAGTTCTACGCTGTCAAGATAGAAATAATTTGCCCTTTGATTTCTCAAAAGTTCCGGCAGATAATTTGTATCGTTTATACGATAATAAGTAATCCGATAGTGCATACCCTGGCCAAACTGCATGAAAATACCAGGGAAAATTAAGTTCAACAGCTGGTTATCCTCTGTCCTTAAACCGACCACCGTATGGAAATACTCTGTATGAGTATTTATCACCCAGCCACTGACGATAAACCGTTCGGCTTTAGATACTTCTGTATCGGCAACTTCTTTAATTTTATCTACTTTTTCAGTGGAAGGTACTGAACTACTCTCGGGAGTGGATGTTTTGACACAACCGAAACTAAAAATCAGAGGGGCAATAATTATGATCAGAGTACGGCCCGTTCGTCTTATTAATTTCACCGTAATCACCTTCTCAAGGAACTATATAATAGCAAAATGATAATACAAATGATCTAATTGGTCAAGATCGCTTCGCTCGCCCCAAATTTACTCCTCATCTATCTTCTCCCTTTGCTTAGTTGGTTTATGAGTTTCCAGCCACTCCTTAATAAGCAAAGTCGCTCGTACATCATCTTCATTATATTTGAGGATTTTTTTCATGATTGAATTATCGCCCCTATCAAGCCAGTTATTATACCAAACAACCGATTCCGCTCCTCCGGCCTCGGGATCATCCCATTTATAACCCATGTATCCGGCTACATCTTTAAGACTATAAAAATAGAGAGGCAATACAACCGAATCAACCACCCTCGCATAAAGATCGATGGTATTCTCTTTGAATTTGTCCATTAAAACCGTTGGGGCACCGTAACGCAAGGCTAATCTGTCAAAAACCTGTCTCTCATAATATGCGTAATGGTAAATAACAAAATTATCCAGCTTAGCTAAAAAATCAAGAAACTTTTTCCATATATCACCCTCCTCGCTTTTGTCTTTGGCAAAAAAATATTCATACTTTACTTGCCATGAGCCTGTCGAATGGATTCCACTCTTAGTTTTGACTAAAAAACCAAGTAGATAGTCAATATCTCTAGTGGGATCGGATTCAATATCAAAATATATCTCATTTTCAACTTCCGGAAAATTACTCTTAGCTAAAACCAAGGGCTGATTAGATGATAAAACTTTTGCCTGGTTTAAAAAACGAACTATCTTATCAAACGGCCAGTCTTCTAATTTTGATTGTAAATCGTCGGCATTAGAGTTAACCAGATCTTCAACTGTTTTTATTCCAATTCCATATAACCGACGCTGGTCGGCCTGGCTTATTTTAAAGACTAAAGATACATCATTACAGCCTTGAGTTTCTGAAAGACAAAGAGAATACCAAGGAGTCCGTTTGCAACCCGACTTCAAAAATGGTGCCGGCTTCTCTCCATTAAGAATCTTTTCGATCTGCCCAAGGGTAAGATGAAAATAATCAATAAAGTCGGCAATTACGAAAGATCTCTCATTCCCTTGAGGATCTATCACATAAGCCTCTTTAGGCCTGACGCCCTGAAGTTTCTCGAGAATTAAACTGTAGAAAATGAGCTGAAATTTATACTCATCGCGAAGATCAAGCGAAGACTGAACATCATAAATGACGTAGTGCCAATCGCCTAAATCGGACTTACCGGGCCGAGCTTCAAGCAGATCCGGAATACCGACCCAATCTTCGGACATCAATACGCCATGATAAATATTCTTGCCCCGCTTCATCATTTCG
>Ga0209542_10020175_pt1 | contig 10591 bp, 10 predicted proteins | sample RifCSPhighO2_01_FD_184028 | JGI IMG/M metagenome (GOLD analysis project Ga0209542, IMG submission 184028) | Soil microbial communities from Rifle, Colorado - Rifle CSP2_plank highO2_0.1 (SPAdes) (version 2) | ecosystem: Environmental > Terrestrial > Deep subsurface > Rock core/Sediment ...
AGAGAATTTTGGCGGGGTCGGTAAAATAAAACTTGTTGGTAAAAATCTCCAGGTAAAACCGCAGGCGCTCGGTCAGAAGATCGGTGAGGGCCGGGCGAAAGCTGGGTTCCGCCACCAAAAAATTATGAAAGGCCTTGAGGAGGATATTCTCATGGCGAATGTTGAAAGCGATTTGCGGCAGTAAAGTCGCCCCAAAAGCAGTCAAGCCGGTAAGCAGGTGGCGGCGATTTAAAGCCCAAGACTGACGATAAAAAAAGAGGATCAGGGCGGTGGCGGGTAGGAAAAAGACCGCGGAGGCGGCTTCCAGCTGGAGGCTTAAGCCCAGAGACAAGCCGAAGACCAGCCAAGTGATGCGGGAGGCGGTGGAGTGGATGACTTTGAGGAGGGCCCAAAAAGCCAGCAGGGCGAAAAAGGGCAGGGTGGTGGGGTTGGACAGCCAGCGGTTGTAGGAGACAAACTGGGCGGAAAAACCGTAGAGGAAGGCGGCCAGCAAGCCGACCCGGGGATCAAAATATGCCGACCCGATACGGTAAATCAAATAGACTGAGGCGGTGGTAATGACTGCCAGAGCCAAAGCTGGATAGACGGGGTCACCTTGGCCCAACCAATAAAAAGGGCTGATCAGGTAATAATAAAAGGGGCCCAAAAAGATGCCTTCGATGCCGGTGGTGGGGCCTATCAAAAACGGTTTGTGGGTGCCGTAAAGAAAATCCCAGATCAGCTTGGCGTCCCGGCCCTGGTCGAACCAAAAACCTAAAAAGTCGGCTGCTCTAAAGGTACGCAAAAACAGGGACAGCACCAGGATGACGGTCAGAATGACTTTGGTTTTCATAGTCCGGACGGGTTAGGAATAAGACGATAAACTTCGACGCCCCAGGGAAAAGCCCACCGGGAATCCACCTTGGCCCAACCAAAAGAAGCGATTTCAGCTAAGGGATGGTTGATCGGCTGGCAGGGCAGGTTCTCACAGACGACAAACAGCTGGTCGGTGACCTGCAGGGTGCCGGACTGCTGATCCCTGATTGGCAGGATACGGGCCTGGCGAAGAGCCAATAAATACCGATAGCTGGCATCGTAGTTGGATTTGGCAATCAGGCCCAGGTTAAAGGGCCGGCCGGCGGACTGCCGGACTATGAAATCGGCCACGGAGGTAGAGCGGGCCAGCTGGTAGTTGGGAGAAAATAGGAGGGGGTTATTTTTTAGGTTGGGCAAAAGCAGCAAGAGCAAGAGAAGTACCCCCACCAGACGCAGGATTTTAGACGACTGCAAATATTGAATAATGAAACCCAGGGCTAAAAAGGGGGCCGGGAAAAGGAAGCCGTAGTAGTGGTCATAAATATGCTGCTTGTAAAGGCCCAGTCCAATAATTCCAGTAGCCAGCCAGATAACGACCAGCAGGAGGTCGGGCGACCGGCGGGCCATAAGCACCAGGGCGGAGGAGACGGCCATAAACAAGGCCACCTTTTGCCCCGGAAGAGACTGTTTGGCGGTCAGAAGTGAGGTGGAAATATCGGTCCAGATGGGCCACAAGTTGGGCAAGGCCTTGTAGGCTTTGAGGTTGACAGTAGTCTGGCGCTCGCTAAAAAACGTTCTGATAGAGGAAAAATTCTGCCAATTGTGGCGCAGGTCATAAACCAGCAAGGGGGACATGAGCAGAAAAAAAACGGCGGCGGCTATGATGGTGGCCCGACGAATAGGCAGAATGTGGGTACGGTACTTCCGGACCGCCAGCAGCCAAAAGAGACCCAACACCGGCAGGAGGAGCAGCCCTAGGTAGTGGGAATTTAAGACGAAGGCGAAAGAGGCGGCCGAGATTACCAGCCACCGCCAATAACCCAAGCGCCAGACTTTCCAGATGCCGTAGATGCACAGCAGGGCAAAAAATGGCATGATATTGGGATTCCAGGAAGACCGGGAGTAGACGATCACGGTGGGTGATAGGGCGTACAGGAGGGCGACTGCCAAAGCCGGTTTGCGGCCAAACCACTGCCGGCCGACCCACCATAACAGAGCTACAGTAAACAGTCCAAGTATGGCGACAAATACGGCTGGACCGACGGGGGAAAAGTTAAACAGGGCCAGAGACGGAGCAGTCAGATAATAGTACAGTGGCCCCAGGTACATATTGCCGATAGAGGTGCCGGGGCCGATAGCCGGAAAATGGCGGCCCAGGGCGATATCCCGCATGACTGTCGCGTCCCGGCCTTCGTCACCCAAAAAAGTCATAAAGCTGTCGATATGATAGAGACGGACAAAGGCGGCCACGGCCAGAACGAAACCCAGGACAAGGGCTTCCCAGCGAAAGACGGCCAAGCCTCTCTCGACCATGATCTCTTGCTTTAGTTGCCACCAAAATATGGCCAGTTCCCGCCAGGCTTTTATCCACACTCTAAGATTACCCCCGGTAGACTGGCCGGCGGTGCGGGGAAGATGGGTGACTTCCAGCTCGGCGACAGACATACCCCGGGCCCGGGCCCCAGCAAAAAGCTGGGTGTCCATCATGGCCCCATCAGACGGCAGGCTAACGCGGTCCAATATTTTCCGGCGGAAGAGCTTGAAGCCACAGTCTACATCGGAGGCCAGGTAGCCAAACAAGGCCCGCAATAGGGTATTCCAGGCCCAGCGCACCACCAGGCGGTGCGGCTCGTCTTTGCCGCCCAGAGGACGGATGCCGCTGACTATATCAGCCCGGGTGCGCTGCTGCAGCTGAACCAGGCTGAGAATATCGGAGAAGTCGAACTGGTTGTCTCCGGGCACAAAGGCCACAAACTCTTTGCGGGCGGCGTAAAAACCGCGTTTAAGGGAGCCGCCGTAGCCGCGATTGGGCGCGTTAGTCAAAACCCGGGCCCGGGAGCCCAACTTTAAGCGCCGGATTTGGGCAACAGCGACGGCACCTGTCCGGTCGTCTGAGCCGTCATCTACGACGATAATTTCGAAGTCCCAGTCCGTGGCTTTTAAGACTTGGTAAACTGAGGCGAGACATTTGGCTATATTGGCTTCTTCATTGTAGGCCGGAATGATCACCGATAGCTCCATTTTCATGCCTCAATCATACGGGAAAAAGACTGAATCTCCAAAGCCAGGAGAAACTTTATTTCTTTAATAGCCCCTGAAGATAGACTCTTTCGTAGATATCGCCGAATGCTGGTGTGAATTCGGTCTTGGTTTCGAGATTTACGACCCGGAGCGGGTGAAACATCTGTTTAATTTCGCTTTCAGTAAAGCCTTTCTCGATCATGCCGGATTGGGGAATAACATACGAGTTGGGTTCTGGCCCAGGAGAGGATTGGCATAAGTTTCTGGCCGCCGGGCTGTCTGCATAAATTGTATAGAAAAGAAAATGGCCACCGGGTTTTAGAAGTCTCATCACCTCAGGGGCGTAAATATCTCGTTCTGAAGAGCTCAAAAGATGCAAGACCATCATGTCTAAAATCAAATTGAAATTGACGTCTGGCAATGGCAGTTTCTCGCCGGCACTTCTTTGCAGGACTTGGACTTTGCTTGCTACGTCGGCCTCATTAAACGTCTTCTTGGCCAAACTAATGGCGGCATCTGCTATTTCCGTGCCTGTGACCGACCAGCCTTTTTGAGCCAGGTAAACACTGTTTCTGCCCCTGCCCATGCCTACGTCTAGTGCCCTACCGGCAGGAACTTTGTTAGCTGGGCAGTATTCTTCAATAAACCAGGTTAATGCCCGAGAGGGCTTTGGGGTCTGCGAGGACGGCAAATTTTTCAGCTCTAAATATTCCCTTTCCCATAACTTTTTTTGCATTTTTTAAGCCCTGTTTTTATCGATGACTAATCCGCCGGTTACGTCTTGGTAAAACACTAAGTCCTTGTTTAAAAATATCTTTTCCCGGCCGTAAAAACATTCCAAGTTACCTTCGAAGTGAAAGGCGTATTTCCAGGGTTTTTCAGCAAAATGACTCGGACCCCTCACTGGTACATCATCGGCTTTTTTGAGATCTTTTCGTAGCAAGGCCTTCTTTAAAAAAGTGAAGATCTCTTTGGTTTGGCCGTAATACTTTTTGATTACCTGACCTCCATAAGCGCAAGTCCAAACAGGCAAATTCTTAAAATAAACTACCGTCATGCCAGGGGCTTGAAAATGTCCGGTGTAACTGTCCCGCATGTACCAGTCCCCTTCCCGATACTCTAATTCAATAAATCCTGGCCTTTGGGGTTTAATTTCTCTTCCGTTACCGGCATAGGTGTGCCCGGAGGAATTTTTCAGGAATTTTTTAAGTGATCGAATGCTGATGCCCATATTGGCAGGTGGATTTTACCCCCATATGAGTAAGAATGATAATATAAGCTAGTGAGTAAAGATGTGCGTGATTGGGTGATTTTGGCGACGGTGGCGGTGGTAAGCACGATGGCGCTATGGACAGCGGTAGGAATGCAGACTATTTATTCCAACTATGACGGGCCGTATTATTTGGTAATTGCCCGGTGCTGGTACGACAAGGAGTGCATCGGGCGAAACTTTTCTTTTCCCCTGCCCCTGGAGTACTATCCGGCACATTTCCCTTTATATCCGGCAATTATCAATATAGTGTCGAGCACGGGGATAAATAAGCTGCAGGCGATGGTGGGCTTAAATGTGCTGGCTACAATAGGGGCAGCCCTCATGCTGTATAGGCTGGTGGCCGAGCAGAAATGGGGTAATCCCCTACTGATATCTGCGGCCTGGCTGTTTGTGTGGCCGAGAATGTGGGTGGTCAGGTCGATCGGCAGTCCGGAGACGCTGCTGGTGGCGTGGATATTGGCTTCGATGTACTTTTTTTTGAAAAAAAAGTACTTATGGGCGGGTGTGTTGGGAAGTATGGCGGTAATGACCAAACCACCCGGTGTATTACTTTTGGCGGCCTATGGTTGTTGGTGGCTATATGAAGGGATAAAAAACAAAAAGTGGATCGTTAGCGCTTGGCCGGTGAGTCTGATGGCAGTGGTGCTCGCGGGAATATTCTGGTGGTATCAAGTTAGAACCGGAGATTTCCTGGCCTACTTTCATTCGGGCGACAACATCCACCTGCAGGCGCTGCCGTTTAAAATATTTGACAGCAGCCAGGCGTGGGTGGGGACATTTTGGCTGGAAGATGTGCTGTGGATTTATTTGGTCGGAGCGGTGGGTATCTGGCGGGCCTTTAAAAAATCTGCGGTCCTGGGATGGTTCGGGGCAGTGTGGTATGCCACAATTTTATTCGTGTCGCATCGGGATATTGCCCGATATAGCCTACCAATTGTGCCGGTGGTGCTGGTGGGACTGGCAGAAATATTGGACAAGAGGGAAGTCAGATGGGCGATGGCGTTCTTACTGATCCCGATGTTTTTGTACAGCGTCAACTTCCTGGTCCATAACACCGCGGGGGTGGCTACCTGGCAGCCGTTTTTGTAAACTCATTTTTTCTTTTTCCAAATCACCAGGGTGTACATCAGGTAGTTGTAAGGCATGACCAGAAAAACGATGGAAAGAGGCAGGACGATTTGGCGATAGCCCGGGCCAAAGAGCAGGTCAGTGATGACCCCGACGACGACTTGAATGATTAACCCTCCCATCGAGGTGAGGTTGAACTGGAGGAACTTGGAAAGTAGTTTGGTCAGCCCGCTGATCTGCTGGTCTTTGAAGGTCCAGAGGTTGTTGAAGGTGAAGTTGCTGATGATGGCCAACTCGGTAGAGACTCCCCAAGCCAGCCAGCCGGGCCAGGCCGCTTTAGTGAAAAGGTAGAGCGAGGAGGCATTTACCAGATAGCCGCCAAAGCCCACGGTGCCAAACTTGAAAAGTTTATGAATTTTCGGATTATGAAGCTGGAGGAGGAAGATGACCCGCAGAGTTTCCAGCATCTCGTTTTTGATTATCTTGGACTCCCCTGTCCCCCGGGCGGCAAAGTGGAAAGGCACTTCTTTGACCTTAGCCCCTTTTTGGACCATGTAGAAAAGCAGGTGGACTTTGTAGGCGAAACTTTTGGACAGTAAGGAGCCAAAATCGAATTCGTCCATGAAACCTTTCACCCGGCTTAATTTGAAGCCGCCGGTCAGATCGTGAATTTTGGGCTGAAGCAGGCCAATTCTGGCTACCAGATTACCGACGACGCTTAAAAACTTCCGGTTCAGGCCCCAGGAAGCCGGGATGGAACCCCCTGGGACGTAACGGGAGCCCAAGATATAGTCATAGCCATGGTCAATCGCGGCTATCAGGCGGGGAACGTCCTCAACGGGGTGCTGGAAGTCGGCGTCAAACTCCATCAGCCAGTCAGCATGCAACTCCTGCATGGCATAGGTCATGCCGGAGGCGTAGGCGGCACCCAAGCCGCCCTTGGTGGGATTGACCAGAAGATGCAGCCAAGAGTGGGTTTTTTGGAGCTCTCTCACTATATCGGCAGTGCCGTCTGGCGAAGAATCATCCACATAGAGAACTTCGACCTGCTGGTTATCGATGGCGGGCAGAATATTGGCCAGGGCTTCCACCATCCTCGGCGTGTTCTCAGCCTCGTTATAGGTGCAAATAATGATAACTACCTTGGCCATTGTTCCATCATACCGCTAGAGAAACCTATTTGCCTAGATGGAGAGTCGTAAGATCTCCATGACGCAAATCATGCCCAACAAAGTGACTGGAATTAAGCCCAGTAAAACAAGGATTAGCCTGACCGAAGCTGTAAATGTCATTATGTGAAGTTTATACTTCCGGTTTACCCAAATGATGGCCAAGAGTATTAATGAAAGCCCAAGAATCACGGCCAGACCTGATCCGAAGTCACTACAGGATTTGGGAAGCATTTGGCATGATAATAGATGATTCTGGTAAAATTTGCGCGGTGACTATAGATATTCTGACACTGTTTCCGGAGATGTTTGTCGGGCCGCTGGAATGGTCGATAGTCAAGCGGGCGCAGGATAAGCATCTCATGGAGATCCGGATGCATGATCTGAGAGCTTGGGCAACTGATAAATACAAATCGGTGGATGATCGGCCGTACGGGGGCGGAGCCGGGATGATCATGCGGGTGGACGTTGTCGATCGAGCAGTGGATGAGATAAAAAAGAGTTGCACAGTTTGCCAGTTGCACAGTTGCACAGTTGTGTTATTAGATGCGGGAGGCGAGAAATATTCGCAGGCCAAAGCTGAGGTACTGGCAAAATCCGGGCATTTAGTAATAGTTTGTGGGCATTATGAGGGGGTAGACCATCGGGTACATGAACATATCGCCAATGAAGTAATTTCCATTGGCGACTACGTCCTGTCTGGCGGGGAAATTCCGGCCATGGTGATCGTGGACTCGGTGGTCCGACTGCTACCGGGAGTATTGGGCAATCCCCAGTCATTGGTGGAAGAGTCATTTACACACCCCCGGGGTGTGCCGCAGGCGCAACACCACCCCGGGGGTGAAGGGGGAGAAGAATATCCGCAGTATACCCGGCCGGAAGAATACAAATGCTGGAAAGTGCCGGAAATACTGCTGTCCGGAGATCACAAAAAAATCCAGGATTGGAGAAAAAACACTTCTAGTAAATAGACTCGGCCCGGGTTTTTAACCGACGCCACCACCAGGAGTTTTCCCGATACCAGGCAATGGTCTGAGCCAGGCCGTCGGCCAACCTGTAGACGGGCTGCCACTTAAGCTCGTTGAATATTTTACGACTAGACAAAGCATAGCGCCGGTCATGGCCGGGGCGATCCTTAACAAACTCCAAGAATGACTGGTCGCGTCCAAAAATAGTTAGTATCATCCTGGCGATTTGCAGATTATTAAATTCAGCCGGTTGGGAGCTGCCGACACAGTAAGTTTCTCCCGGCCGGCCTTTGAGGATAATTGACTCTATAGCCCGGCAATGGTCGACAACATGCAGCCAGTCCCGGACATACTTGCCGTCACCGTAAATAGGGATTTTTTGCCCCAAAAGCAAGTTGGTGATCATGCGGGGGATAAACTTCTCCGGATCCTGGTAAGGGCCGTAGTTGTTGGCGGAATTGGAAAGGGAGACCGGCAGTTTGAAGGTGTAGAAGTAAGCCATGACCAGGTGGTCAGATCCGGCTTTGGAGGCGGCGTAAGGACTGCGAGGCGAATAAGTGGTAGATTCTGTAAATTTGACCCGACTTGCCAGAGGAAGAGCGCCGAAAACTTCGTCTGTGGAAACGTGATGGAAGCGTTTGACCCGGGCTTTTAGGGCGGCCTCTAAAATAACCTGGGTGCCTAAGACGTTGGTTCTCACAAACGATTGGGGCGACAGAATAGACCGATCCACGTGACTTTGGGCGGCAAAGTGAACAATGACATCTGTTTGGGAGGCCAGCCGGTTTACCAGACCGGCGTTTAAGATATTGCCCAAGGCAAAGTGATAACGGGGGGACTTTCTGAAGTCGCGGGTGGAAGTCAGATGCCCGGCATAGGTCAGGGCGTCTATATTGGTGACATAGTCCCGGGGATGGTTGGCTAACCAGTAGCGAATGAAGTTATTGCCGATAAAACCACAGCCGCCGGTGACCAGCAGTCTCATGTCCTGACGCCTTTCTTTTTGGCCCAGTAGGCGGAGGCGGCAAATAAAGTCTCGAATTTACCGGCGTCAGTCCAAAAACCCGGCAACAGCTCCCAGCGCAAGGTCCCTTGAACGATGTATTGGTTTTGGACGTCGGGAATCTCCAGCTCACCCCGGGCAGATGGCCGGCAATGCCGGATAAAGTCAAAGCATTGATTGTCAAAGATATACAGCCCGGTAGAGGCATACTGGGATTTGGGGTGTTTGGGTTTTTCTTCGATACGCAGGATTTTGGATTTGTCTTTTTTATCAAACACCGGCACCCCGTAGCGGCCGGGGTCGGAAACTTTTTTTAAAAAGGCCACGGACCCGTAACGAAATTTGGTCACTGCCGGACTAATATCCGCGTCGGTAGTATTATTGCCCAAGATTACGGTGATTGACTGGCCGTCGGCAAAATCTTCGGCCAGGCTCAAGGCGGCGGCAATGCCGCCTTCGCCTTCCTGAAAAACGAATTCCAGATGGGTGACCCCCAAATCCTTACCGTTTTTTAAAACCCTTATGAAATGGCCGGCGTGCGGGCCGCCGACCACAATCAGGATCTCGGTAATGCCGGCCTTGACCAATGTAGCTATAGGATAGTAGACCATGGGCTGATCGTAGACGGGCAGCAGGTGCTTGTTGGTGGCAAAGGAGAGGGGGTAGAGGCGGGTGCCCAAGCCGCCGGCGAGGATGACGCCCTTCATGTACATCTATTTTAATCCGTAGTGTCCAATTTTCTGGTGATAGGCGCCGGCTTTGGTTAGAAAACTCTCGTACAGGGTAATTGCCGAGACGGTAAAGGGGGGCAGGGGGGTAAATTCCAAGTCGGAAATCCGGTCCAGGGTACTTTTGGTAGACACGGGGTCAGCCTTGATCAGACGGCCCAACAGGAGGTGGGGGGTAAACCTGGTAGGTTGGGGAATAGACATGTCTGTGAGTAGTGAGGCTAAGGATTTTTGGAGGGCCAGTAACGCATCCAAGTCACCGGTCGGGGCCAGATAGACGAGACTGCCGATGTGCCGGCGGTAAAGAGCTTCCAAAAAGTAAAACCGGAGGGAAAACGGGGCAGTTAGGGAAGTGACGGCCGGCAGACGGGATCGGAGGGCGGCTTGGGCGGAGTCGTCCAGGCGGCCGAGGAAGTTTAGGGTGATATGGAGTTGGTCGCTGGGTTCCCATTTTACAGGCAGTCCGGAGGCGGCCAGAGTATCTATGGTGCCAGAAACCAAGGACCTTTGGTCGGGAGGCAAGTCGATGGCTATAAACAGGCGGTGAGTCAAGGTCTGAGAGTCAGTGAGGCAAACGCCAAAACGGCCAGGATAGCCACTAACACATATTCAAAGACTATTTTGGGGTGCAGATTTCGGTGATGGTGGTGGTGAACCACGCCCCAAGTAACGTAAGAGACTGCCAGACAAACCATGATAACCAGCTGAGTCAGGGGCAGATAGTCAAACCATAAAATGCCCCACAGGCCGACCAGTAGAATGCACAGGAGGATGAAGTAGTGCAAAGGATGGTGGGAGAAGTCTTTTTCAAAAACTATATTGGTCATATGATCCGGCCCCTAAGAACCGCGGTAACGGCCACAATAAGTATAACTACAAAGGCCAGGTGGGCAAAACTCTTGCTAGTCCAGCGGACCAGCCCTTTATAATGAACAACGGCCAGGTCAATGGCCAGAACAACCGCAAACAAGGCCAACAGGGCGATGGTAAAAGTCTTGGTCAGATCAAAAGGCGAGGTCAGGGGTTTGGCCGCCAAAACCGTCGGCGGCGGGGCGGGCGCTGCAGCGGATACCGTGTAGGAGGCTGTTTGAGTAACCGCCGAGGGAGCGGAGATTTGGGTACCAAACATCTGCACTACCAGGGTGGTATCGTGGCCTTCGAGGTTGCCGTCAACCACGGCGACCCCGATGTCCTGATAACGGCTGGAGAGAAGGTTTTCTTTGTGGGAAGGCGAGGCAATCCAGGCTTTGACTACCGTGGCCGAATCCGAAAAATCCCGGGCCAGGTTTTCCCCGGCGTAGCGGTATTGGTAGCCGCTGTCGGTTATGTAAAACCAGGGTTGGGTA
>Ga0209542_10020176_pt1 | contig 10590 bp, 4 predicted proteins | sample RifCSPhighO2_01_FD_184028 | JGI IMG/M metagenome (GOLD analysis project Ga0209542, IMG submission 184028) | Soil microbial communities from Rifle, Colorado - Rifle CSP2_plank highO2_0.1 (SPAdes) (version 2) | ecosystem: Environmental > Terrestrial > Deep subsurface > Rock core/Sediment ...
CCCCCGCGCACCGAGAATCTACACGCAAAACCTGGCGAAACAATCCAAACAACCGTGCGGCTTCGCAATGTTTCTCAGCAAGCACAACACATCGTTACAGAAACAACCGATTACGTGATCGGCGCAGATGGCAAAACGCCCGTTCCAATTACCCAACAAGAAGCCGCTCCACTCCGGTGGAGTTTGGCATCGTGGATGACTGTTTCTCCAACACAAACAACGCTCGCACCCAATCAAATCGGCCAGTTTGATGTTGTGATTCAAGTACCAAAAAACGCACTTCCCGGCGGGCATTATGCGGTCATTCTGCACACCATTGCCAACGGACAAAACGGTGGGAAAAACGGACAACCCATCCAAACTCAGGGCACTTCCGCAGTCAGTCCCAAAGTTGGTACGCTTGTGTATATAACAGTTGAAGGAGATATCCACGAAGAAGCGTTTATCCGTAGTTTCACCGCTCCAAGCTGGGTTGAGTTTGGACCGATCCCTATGAAGTACAAGGTTGAGAATCTTTCTGATGTTCATATCACACCGCAAGCGTCAATCGTCGTCAAAAATCTATTTGGCGGGATTGTAGACACGATTGCCGTTGAACAACTCAACATTTTTCCGTACTCCACACGCGAGTTCACCACAACGTTGGATAAAGTATGGGGGTTCGGACCGTACCGCGCATTCTTAACCGTTCCCTACGGCACCAGTGGGAAAATGGTCCGCGCTTCTCTGATGTTCTGGATGATTCCATATAAGCTGATTCTTGCCGCGCTTGTTATTTTGGCAGCTCTGCTTGCGATCGGAATCGCGGTACGCCGACACATTGAACACCGCAATACCCTCAGCACAAAACGGATTGAAGTGCTCGAAGAACGCATTAAGGAACTCGAAACAGAAAAACTCAGTGAAAAATAGTTTGCGCGACATCCTCCACAACCGTGTATGATAAAACGTATGGCTCCTGCTCGATTCAGCCAGAGGGTTGTACTCGGAACAATTGTTGTGATTGTTTTATTATTGCGCATGTGCGTATCGGGCGTGCGCGCCGGCATCAGCGACACCGGCGTTGCAAGCGACGAAACGCTTTCTACAAACCCAAAAGCACGGCAGACAAGTATCACTGCCTCGGTCCGCGACCGCATCAATCCCACCGTCCCCATTCTTGTTTCTCCAGAGAATAACAGTATATTGGCACAGAATATTTTTGGGTTCGTGTGGAAAGAAAGTACCGACGACTACGGCATTGCAAAGTACCAGTTGTATCTTGACGGAGTGCTCAAGTTTGACGATATCAGCACGGCAAATCAAACCACCACGCAGTTTACACTCACCGTTTCCTCCGGAGTCCTCACGCTCACACCGAAGGTTGCGCTCACTGATGGCGACCACACGTGGAAAATTACCGCGTTTGATGCGAATGGAAACACCGCCGACTCAGCAACGTGGAACTTTACGATTGATACCGTTGCGCCAGTTTTGATTGTGACTTCGATTGATGGACAAACGGTTTCTATTTCTGCCCAAGACACCTCAACTATTCCCACGTCTACCATTATGTTGAGCCACAACGAACCCGAGGTGTTCGGAACGTCTGAAGCCAACGCGTCTATTACTCTTAGCATTCGTTCTGGCTCAACGGTGATCGCAACGCTAGATACAACGGCAGATGGTGCTGGCGCGTGGTTCTTTACACTTCCCGTTTTGCCAAGGGACACGCTTCTTTTACTCCAGGTTATCGCCAGAGATGTTGTGGGCAACATGAGCATGATTGACGGGATTCCCATCAAACTCCCCACTCCTTTTATTGCGCTTCCCGCACCACTTCCGCCTATTCCGTTCGTCCCACCACAAGAAGCGGCTAAAGAAATTACACAACAGATTATTACATCGCTCTTTCCCCCTGCTACAGCAAAAGTTGTTACCGAAATACTCGATACAATCACTCCCCTTGCAAACTCATTCCTTGGCCTTTTGCTCCCATTGGTACGGGTGTTGATTGGCCTTTCTTTGCTCGGCATTCCGTTTTTCACGCTTACGCCCGGGATTGTTGGTAGCGTTTTACACGCCGCGCATCTTTTGTTCCCACTTCTCCCATGGAGAAAAGGCGGCATTGTGTATGACGAGGAAACACTCAAGGGAGTGCCGTTTGCTTTAGTCACGATATACTCGGTTGATCTTACTCAAGGAAAGCAGAATAGCTCTTCCCCCGCGCAATCTCAAAGCGTTATTGGTGTTGATCCTGATTTCCCCGGGAAACTGCGCCAATTCAAACAGGTTGTGAGCGATGGCGATGGGGTTTATCCGGAGGTTTTGTTGTCTAAAGGCGTCTATGTGCTCGCAGTGAGTCATGCTGATTACGCGTACGCACGCTCACTTGAGAAAGTTTCTGGCCTCAGTGGTAGCCCCGACATTAAAATTCGAGAGAAAGAAGCCGATGATACGGTTTGGAGCGGCGAACGCATTATTGTTTCTCAAGACAAAACTCTTCTGCGCGCGATGCTTCCTATGGTTCATATACAAAAGGCTCAAGCTGGTGTTGGTGTTCTTGAACCTCCAAAACCAGGCATGTTGGGCTTGCGGTACACCATTGCCAGGCTTCCCAACTCGGTTGTTTTTACGTTCACCATCCTCATGATATTTCCACTTCTCCTTTCACCCACTGTCTGGAATGCGCTCGTGATAGCAGTGTATCTTGTGGTAAGCAGCCGACGGTTTGCCCGAGGGCACCGTGTGCCAAATCTTGTTGGGACCGTACTGGAAGAGGACAAGGCTTCTCCCGCAGCATTTGCCCTCGTTTCTGTTGTACAGATGAATGCGTCGGCGGCAATTACACCCACAGCGGGAACTGTTGTTGAGATGTGCCACACCGATGCGTTCGGAACATTCCAAACCCGTGTACGGCCGGGGTCGTATATGGTAACAGCAATTGGTGCCCACGGGACAAACTCCGAAGCTATCGCCACCGAAGTTGTGCGGTCCGAGGGACGTGCGGTGGCTCTTGTCCTCCACCCATCTATGTAACAAGCCGTTTTACGTCGATTGTGCGCGGTCGTTCATTCATACCTGATATTCCTCAAGTACCCCGCCGTTATTGGTCAGTATTACCGTATTCACGCATTATTCTTGCATTGTTATTTAAATACTTAAGTATATCAATGAATATCAAATACCTCCCATTTCTCGCAGATTTTTCGTGAATATAATGCGCTGATGCGAATTTTTTTCACACATTGCTTCGTGTTTCCGCAGTGTTCTCCGGAATTATTGAGGGTGGGAACGAATACAATCTTTATATATCAATCTGTATCACAAAAAATATGTGAGGAGCAAATAATAAGTAGATACGAAGAAAGAGCGCAATAGTCTATTTTTCTTCCAGAGTGTCCAGGCTTGCACTAAGCGCGGTATAGGTTGACCAGCACTTTTCTGCCTGGAAATCATCCGGAAGAAGCTGCGCGGGAAGACCAGGATCGGACTTCAACATCTGGTAGATATGTGTTGAAAGTAAAGAAAACTGGTGTTTTATGCTATCGTTCAACTCGTTTTGCCGTTCAACCCCATTTAGCAGACCTACTGCTCGAGTGCGGAGTTTCGCATACTGTTTGGATAAAAAGTCCAGATTCCAGCTCTGCCGGACAAACTCTTTCTCGTCTCCAAAAAGAAACCTGCGCGTTTCCAGCCCAATCAACAACTTTAACTTCTTCGCCTTGGCCAATGTTGAGATCATGCGATCATCTATCGGAAATGGCGTTGCGTACACACCCCGAGTAAGCGACATAAATCCCCAAGTGCTCAATGTTCCCCGCAAAGCACGATACTCCTGAGAAAGACCGGCTTTTTTTTCTTTGTCTAGATAATCCTGGCCAAACTCGCGGACACCGCGAAAGATGAGTATCCGCCAGCGCTCATCCCATTTTTTCTTCAGAAAGACTGAGCGCGGGAACTGCACGAGGACCGCTTCACGACCAACCGATGTTAAGCGCATGTGCGCGCTCCCACCCCGCTGAACCGTCGAAATTAGGCTTTCGCGCTGGAGCGTGGCAACAGCACCACGGAGTGTTGATTGTGGGACATTTGGTAAGCGCCAAGAAAGCTGGGCATAGGTAAGGTATGGAAATACTGTGGAAGAAAAAACGTCTGCTTCCTCTTGTTTTTTCGCAGTCGTGGCAAGGAAAAAAAGGACAAGATCGCGGGTTGAAGACATAGGATGATCATACACGAGAAAGATCGGGACTTAAAGGAAACTAAGGGTTGGGATTGATATACAAATCCCTTTTATACATTTTGGCAAGTTATACACACGATTTAGCGAACCCCCTATATGGGTAGATCGGGACTTAGCCAAGAGCCAATTATGCTTACTCAAGTGACGAGTCCCGAACTTGTTATTCCCGCATCTTTTCACATAGAAATGGTTCGGGTCTTTAATGGAGATACTCAACACGTACTGCCTTTTCTTCGCACATTGCATAAGACATGTGGATATTTCTCAAGTGATTTTTATCTGTTTATAAATGAGGAAACGAAGAACAAGAAAAACAAACAATGAACAATATATGTAAAAAGGTTGAAAACTCGGGATATTACCCGCACCACCTCCCTAGTTTTGATACATTCTGATACTTATATATATCAGTGAAAAAAGAATTGTGAAATATAGATACCACAATCATCCGGATACTATATATGCCTGGAAATTTCCCCTTGACTGCGGTATCTGGAACTCCATACAGTGACAACTATGACACACCAAAAAATCAACAGTATGACAAAAATACACGCGTCTAATGTTGTCTAATTCTTGAGGAAAAGTAAAAACAATGAGTCCTGCCGACATCAACCACTCACGACCTCAATTTTCCGTTCCGGAGCACGTTATCGCGCGTATTGAAGCGGTGCTCAAACAATTTGCAGAGTTCTTGTACGCTCAACAGCTTTCAAAAAAATCAGTGACAAATTATCTTTCAGATGTTCGCGTGTTTTTAGAACACCGTTTGGCAAATGATCAGGTGTTTCAGGAACGCGCGGCAGAAAAAGACCTCAAGCATTGGCTTTCTTCTCTCGAGCAGGATATCGTGGCATACAAGGCAGAACTTCTTGAGCAAGCAACTCCCCTTTCAACAATTAACCGGTACATGGCCTCATTCCGGCAGTTTGGCGCATTCCTTACTGCTGTCCACCAGATCAGCACCTTCGGTCATTCTTCTGGCGGGTATCTTAAAAATGTTTCATTTTCTCCTGAGTCACGCCTACATCCCTTGAGTGACCGACTGCTTCAACAGTTCAAACTGGCGCTCATTCACCGCGATTGCTCGGAGTCTACAATCAAGAATTATCTTGCTGATGCACACCAATACATGCAATGGCTGGGAGAAAAACCGGTTTTCCCAGATCAGATCAAACGTGGTGTCGCGGAATATTTGGGATTTTTACGTAAAAAAGGTGCGTCGCGAGCAACAAAAGCACGCGCTCTCACCAGTTTAAAACAGTTTTACCGATGGGCAAACGAGTCCCAGTACATCAAAAAGAATCCTTTTGCATCAAAAGTGGCAGAGGTCGGGACTTTCGTTAAAACTGCGTTTACTCCCCTCGCATTTTTCGAGAGATTTCGGCGAACAGTTCAACAAAAAACTCAAGAAAAACCTTCGGAAGAATCGGAAGGAAAACGAGAGGCCCGACCTACCCATTTTCTCGCCCAAGCCTACGACCGCTACACTCGCTGGCCGGTGAGTTCATATCTTCACCTGGCCATTCTGATCCTCTTTGTTACACTCCTTGGCGTGTTCGGCTACCAGCAGCTCTTTTTGAACGCCGAAAAAAAACTGGCATTCCCTACTGCCCTTGTCCGCCCCAACCGCATTCTGTCTTTCCAGGGTCGTTTAACAGATAGCACCGGACAAACGCCAATCACAACCGCAACAAACTTTACATTCAAGTTGTTCGATGCACTCACGGATGGAAATCAGCTCTGGAACTCGGGAATATGTGGCATCACGCCGGATCAAGACGGTGTGTTCTCTACATTGCTTGGGAGCAGTTGCGGTGCGGAAATCGACAGCGGGGTGTTCAGCGAAAACCCTAACGTGTATCTCGAGGTCACGGTGGCCGCGGAAACCCTCACCCCAAGACAGCAAATCGCAACGGTTGGGTACGCGTTAAACGCCGAAACACTTCAAGGCTACCCCGCCTCGGCCAGCGCAGTGGAAAACACGGTGCTCATCATGAACAACTCAGGGCAAGTACTCTTGGGAAACGCCTCTCCAGTTCTCCGTTCAACTTCCGGCACGTTTACTGTCCAGGGCAACGCGCTCACGCTTTCAACAAACACGGGAACGGGCGGGAATATCTCGATCGCACCGGATGGTGTTGGCCAACTTAATCTCCTTGGTGGAACTACAACGCAGGATTTTATCAATGTAACGAATGCAAATCTCACAACGGGAAAACTGATAAATGGCACTGTCGGAAATAACAATACTGAGTATAAATTTTTATCATTTACCGGAGGATCAACTCCATCTGAAAAGTTCTATGTAGGGGCCCTTGGAAACGTGTATGCAGGCAACTCACTTTTTGCTCCGGTGGCCACAATCAGCGCAACAAATACGGGCGCTACACCGCTCATTGTCAACGGAACCGGAGGACAAATTTTCTCAATCGCAAATAATGGGAACATTGCGGCGACTGGAACACTCACGGGGCTTACGGGATTGACCTCAAGCGGAACGATTACATTTTCCGGACTTAACACCGCCGGTGCGGTGGTATACACGGACAGCTCCGGAGTACTTGGCGATACGGCACAAGGAGTAAGCGGGTACGTACTCACCTCTGGCGGAACGGGTACGCCAACATGGCAAGATCCAGCGACACTTACCGGGGCAAACTACTGGCAACTTAACAGTCAAGTTTTGGCACCAGGAAATACGACACTTGACCTTGCAGTTGGTGGAAACTCAACAGCGGCTGCATTGTTTCGTGTTTCTGGAACACCAACAACTTCGGGCAATGGCGCGGTGTTGTCGTCTACCACACTCACAACCGGAAACCTCCTCAGTCTTTCCTCAACCGCAACATCACTTACCTCCGGCAAGTTACTTTCATTGGACTGGTCTCCAGGTAGCGCGATTACGGCAACCGGTGATTTGTTTAATATCAACATCGGCTCAAACGGAACAGTGGGAAATCTGTTGAACATTACAGATAACACATCGTCTCTTTTCTCTGTTTCGGAAACTGCGGTAACAAGCAACTTACCAACATCATTTACCTCATCTGGTGATGTATCTATTGCGTACGATCTTCTTTTTACCAATCCGACCGCATCGTATATCAAATCCTCTGCGCCGCTATATGTGCAAGCGGGTGAAATGTTTAACTCCAGCGATCTCACACTCCGTACGTTCAACAAGGGGAACGTCATCGCGGACACCGAAGCGCTTGTTGCAAACTATGCCGCCACGGTTGCCTCCCAGTTGGTGGTAGGAACAACAACTGCGCCTTCCGGCATCAGCGGATTGTACCTCACCAATTCCACAACATACGGCAAAGCGTTAGCGATATTGAATCAGACTGAGTCGCAAGATATTTTTACCGCATCTGCATCTTCAACACCAAAGTTTACGATTGCAAATAATGGAAATATTACAGCGACGGGAACGATTACAGGATTAACCGGAATTACCTCAAGTGGAACGATCACATTCTCGGGACTCAACACCGCTGGTGCAGTGGTATACACCAATGTTTCGGGAACACTGGGGGTGACAGCACAAGGTGTAAGTACATACTTACTTACCTCTGCCGGTGCGGGTACTCCAACGTGGACTGATCCGGCAACCGTTGGTACAAACTACTGGCAGTTGGACAATCTTGTACTTTCACCGGGGAATAGTTCACTTGACGTTGCAGTGGGCGGGAGTGCGACAAGTTCGGCAAAGTTCCAGGTGTTTGGGGTCAGTGGAAACGCAACAACAACAGGAACGCTTACATTTAATGGCGCAGCACTAGCAAACAACGTGATCGCGGCACGGCGCAATGTGGGACTACAGATTGGAGGAGGAACAGAAACAGGAGATATTCTGCTTGACTCCAATACATTCCTCCGGTTAAACACAATCAATAACCAAGCGATCACCACCGGTACTGGACAGATTACACTTGCAGGCAATGTGGATGCCACCAATGGGCTGGATGTAACGACCGCCAATCTCACGGTGGGCGGTGCAAACTTCAGTGTGGCACCGGCAACCGGCAACATTATTACTGCTGGTGATCTTGCACTCAACGGCGGCGATCTCACTTCTATCGCAACCACGTTCAACTTTGATATTGGCAACACTGGGGTGCTGAACTTTCGGGATGGGACAAACACACTGTTTGCGATCAACGATTACGGCACACAAGGGTATGCAACATCGTCTGGCGACCTGGGGCTTGGCGGCCAGTTCCAGTTGGGAAGATTCTTTACAAACCCCACCACGATCGGCAAAGGAAGCCTTGTATATAACACGGCAACCGACTCTGTGTACTACTCTGATGGAACAACATGGAACCAATTTGCAAGTTATGCAGTTGCAAACACATGGACTGATGGCGGAACATACCTCTACCCAACAAACCGTGAGTCCGCGCGTATCTATGATGCTGGCGGCACCGATTACATTGACATCGCACACGACGGCACAAATGTAGTTATTACAACCGCAAATACCACAAAAATTACGATTGACGCCGCGGTAGATCTGGCAAGTACACTCAATGTTGGCGGCAACACGATTACATCTCCGGGAGATCTTTCGCTTAACTCAAGTGGTGACAAAGTCATTGTTTCTCCGGACTTGCAGATTAATGGTGGTGATATTTTTGGTTCCAGTGGCGAGACGCGCATCACACTTGTGGACGCACTCAATCTTACAAACTTTAGTGGCAGTGTAGACATTAACGGGAGCTACGCGGGTAACGATGGATTTTTGACCGCCAACCGCACCGCGACGATCAGTTCGCTTATTGCAACCGACACCCCCCTCACCCTCCGCGACAACAACGCGATGAACCTGCTCACCGTTGCAAACAGCGGACTTATTACCGTACGCACCGCGACGATCAGTTCGCAGGCGGTAAACAGTCTGGATACGGTGGCATTTACACTCAATGCTGCAAACTCGCTCACAACCCAAGGAGCAAAACTTCTCTCTGTTCAAAACGCGACCATTGAGAAGTTCTACGTGGACAAAGATGGGAATATCTACGCGGCCGGAACAATTTTGGCGGGCAATGGCATGGGCATGCTCATGCAGAATAAAAGCGGTGGCACAGTGGCACAAAAAGCGATCGTGATTGTTGATATATCAAACAACTCCGCGTTCACGACTACCACAACGCCGTACAGCAAAGGAATGTACGGGGTGATTACCGGCGTGGGACTTGGAACAACAAACGACGCAAATAGCGATGGGAACTGTGACGCGAACGATTACTGTATGGTCACGGTGGGCGGTGAAGTGAATGTAACAATTAAAAATACGACCACTGTTGCTAAAGGCGACTATGTGTACACGAGCGATACGGCCGGTTCCGCGGTTACATCAGCAAAATTATTTGACGGCATGCTGGGCGTGGTTACGAATACTTCCACCTCCGGCTCCGGCTACGTCAAGTTCATCTTTAAACCACAAACGCAGGTTACGGCCGCCGCCAGTATTGATAAAGGCAGTAAGTACAATGAGTATCGGCTGTATGCAAATAACTATACCGGCGTAGGCGAAGGTATCAATCCCAACGACAACTTCCCTCTCAAAGGCATGTACTTTGACAACTTGCTGGATCCCACAAAAACGGATAGCGCAAACACAACGCTTACCGGCCCAACACAAATTTCGGCAGTTTCCGGAACACCAACACCCGCCGCGCCGTTCCGTGCGGGATTGATGGGCGGCCAAACGATGAGTGCGGCAACGACGGATAACGCGGGAAATACATACTTGGGAAGTACGACCGTCAATAAGACCGCATACTATGACCGTACCCGTGATTCCTCACGCGCAACACTCATAAATCTCGGCATTGATCCCAACTGGTACAACGGCGTAACACTTGCAGTCGCCACGACAAGCGCGGCGTTTTCGCAGAACGACACAAACTACAGCCAGACCATGAATCCTAATCTGTCCACTACCTACAACGGGTCACTCCTTCAAGTGAGTGGCGCGTATGCGAGCAACGCAAAGACCATCTACATCACCATCAAGTCCCCTACCACGTTTGACTGGACAGACTATTACGGGCAAGACGTAACTGGCGTGACCATGACCCCAGGAACAGCACAAACATTGGGAACCACTGGTGTTTCAGTGAAGTTTAGCGACGTCAATTACAACGTCGGTGATGTGTTTAGGATTGCGTCATGGTTTGTTGAACCGTCCGGTACTACCCGTGGAGCCAAAGCCCAGTTCCCAGAGCGCACGCTTCTTGTCGCAAGCTCAACGAACGTTGATATTATCGATGCCGACACACAAAAACTCTGGATGCGGTTTACCGCCGGTACGTATCCCAATTATTATCTTTCAAGCGGGGTTACGAATCATAATAGTG
>Ga0209542_10020177_pt1 | contig 10589 bp, 10 predicted proteins | sample RifCSPhighO2_01_FD_184028 | JGI IMG/M metagenome (GOLD analysis project Ga0209542, IMG submission 184028) | Soil microbial communities from Rifle, Colorado - Rifle CSP2_plank highO2_0.1 (SPAdes) (version 2) | ecosystem: Environmental > Terrestrial > Deep subsurface > Rock core/Sediment ...
ATTTCCGATTTGACGGATTTGGCGCAGGGGGGCGAAGTTGGATTCGTCGTCGGGCATGAAAATTATTATCAGAGAATGGTTGATACGCTTTGCCGCCCCGTCGACCCGAACGCGCTTTTGGTCGGCGAGGAGGGGGTGGGCAAGGGCACTATAGTCGCTCATCTGGCGCGCCGGATAGTCAAAGACGAAGTACCTTCCGCGTTATTCGACAAACGTTTGGTAAGTCTTGAAATATCCAGCCTTGTGGCTGGAGCTGCGCCCGAGGAGTTGCAGGCCAGGATTAAAACCATAGCCGACGAAATATTCGTAGCGGGCAATATAATACTCTACGTCCCCGATTTTCATAATCTTATTAAAACTTCCGGGAATTATTATTTGTCGGCCGCGGATACCCTTCTGCCGATAATAAAAAACAATTCATTTCCCGTAATCGGAGCCACTTACCCAAGGGAATTCAAGGCGATGATTGAAACGAGAAGCGACATCACGGGAATTTTTGAAGTTATCAGAGTGGAAGAAATCAGCGAAGCGGACGCCAGAAGAGTGCTCATTTATGAAAGTCTAATTTACGAGAAAAAAACCGGGATAGTCGTCGGATTCAGCGCCGTTAAATCCGCGGTAACGCTCGCGAAGAAATATATCGCCGGAGAATTTTTGCCGTCCAGCGCGCAGGAACTTTTGAAAGACAGTTTGGCGATAGCGGAGCGCGAAGGAAAAAAGTATCTGGGACGCGACGAAGTGGTTAAAGCCGTTGAAATGAAAGTTAATATACCGGTTCACGATGCCGACAGTGATGAGGCGGAAGCATTACTGAATCTGGAAAATACGATTCACAAACGTTTGGTAGACCAGGAAGAAGCGGTTAGGGGGGTAAGCGGCGCGCTTCGCGAATATAGAAGCGGGCTGAGCAGGCCCGGCGGGCCCATAGCCGCTTTCCTTTTTGTAGGCCCGACAGGGGTCGGAAAAACCGAGCTGGCGAAAATACTCGCGAAAATACAATTCGGCTCGGAATCGGCAATGATAAGATTCGATATGACGGAATACCAGAGCAAGGAAAGTTTCCAGAGATTTATCGGTTCTCCTGACGGCAAAGTAAGCGGCGCGCTTACGGACGCGGTTATTCAGAAACCATACAGCCTGATTCTTCTCGATGAATTTGAAAAAGCTTTTCCGGATATACTCAATCTTTTCTTGCAGGTTTTCGACGACGGAAGGCTCACTGATAATTTCGGCAGGGTGGTAAATTTCCAAAATACGATAATCATCGCCACTTCCAACGCGCATTCGGACATAATCAACGAATCACTTTCCAAGGGCGAAAAAATGACAGACATAGCGGAGTACCTTAAGAGCAAGTTAACCGATGTTTTCAGGGCAGAGCTTCTCAATCGTTTTTCAAGAATAGTGGTGTTCAAAGACCTCTCGCCCAGAGATGTAGTGGCTATCGCGAGAATCAATCTGGCAGACTTTGCCGGAACTGTCAGCGGGCAAGGGATAAAAATGAGCTTCGATGAATCGGCGGTTAACAAAATCGCGAAGCTCGGATACGAACCGGCATTCGGAGCGCGTCCTCTCAGGCGCGCGATAGAGGAAAATCTGCGGGCGCCACTGGCCGAAAAACTTCTAAGGAAAGAAATAAACCGAGGCGATAACGTAAAAGTCGTTTTTGAAAACGAAAAGTTCGACTTTATATCGGTATGAAAGCAATTAAGCGGCATGGCTCTATCTAATCAGGAAATAGCAAGAATACTGCGCGAGATAGGGGAATATCTTGAAATGCAGGATGTGCCTTTCAAGCCGCGGGCCTATGAAAAAGCGGCGCTTGCCGTGGAAGGCCTTGGCGAAGAAGAAGCTGGGGATATTTATAAAAGCGGCGGCATTAAAGCGCTTAAAGAAATTTCAGGAGTCGGATCTTCTATTGCCGAAACAATAGAGGAACTTCTGAAAACAGGCCGTTCAAAGCATCATGAAGAACTCAAGAAAAAAACCCCGGTTGATTTGGCGGAGCTGACAAGAGTTGAAGGGCTCGGGCCGAAATCCATAAAAAAGCTTTACAAGGAACTGGGAATCAAAAATATAAAAGACCTTGAGAAAGCGGCTAAAAGCGGGAAGATAAGCGGACTCGAAGGATTTGGCGAAAAAAGCGAGCAGAAAATCATCAATGGCGTAGAATTCATTAAAAAAACAGGCGGGAGATTTTTGCTTGGCAGTATTTTACCGGTTGCCAATATGATAGAAGGGAGATTAAAAAGTTTGTCCGGCGTGGAAAAAGCGACCGTAGCCGGTTCGGCGCGGAGGAGAAAAGAAACCGTGGGAGACGTTGATGTTTTGGTTGCTTCGAATAATCCAAAAAAAGTAATGGGTTATTTCACGGGCATGCCGGAAGTGGTTCATATTATCGCCTCTGGCGGAACAAAGTCGTCGATAAAGCTTTCTTCGGGATTGAACGTTGATTTGCGCGTTGTGCCGCCGGAATCTTACGGAGCGGCTCTGAATTATTTTACCGGCTCCAAAGACCATAATGTCGCGCTTCGAAAATTGGCCATTGAAAAGGGGTGGAAGTTGAATGAATATGGTCTTTTCAGAAACGCAGACTCACGCAGACCTCACGCAGACCAACGCGGAAACAGTCAGCGTAAGTCAGCGTCTAGTCAGCGTAGTTCAGCGCTAATGTTGGCGGGCAAGGCCGAAGAGGAAATTTACCGCGCGCTCGGAATGGATTACATTGAACCGGAAATGCGCGAGAATACGGGGGAAATAGAACTGGCGTTGAAGCATAACTTACCCAAACTTGTCGAATACGAAGATTTGCAAGGCGATTTGCAAACGCAGACAAACTGGACAGACGGTTCAGATTCAATTGAGAATATGGCGCGGGCTGCCATAAAAGCCGGCTTGAAATATATCGCCATTACAGACCATACAAAGGGACTGGCTATGACCGGGGGCCTGGATGAGAAAAGAATTTTAAAGCAGATGGCGGAAATAGACAAAATCAACAAAAAGTTCACCGGAAGAATAAAAATACTGAAGGGTACGGAATGCGATATCTTGAAAGACGGCAGTTTAGATTTGCCGGACAGTGTTTTATCAAAGCTGGATGTAGTTGGCATATCGGTTCATTCACTTTTTAACCTTTCGGAAGCCGACCAAACCGCGCGCGTAAAAAGAGCAATGTCCAATCCGAACGCGGATATACTTTTTCATCCTACGGGGCGGCTGATAAACAAACGCGAGGCGATTAAACTGGATATGGAAGAAATAATCGCCCACGCGAAAAAAACGGGAACCATTCTTGAAGCAAACGCCGAACCAAACCGCCTTGATTTGAAAGATGAACATATAAGAAAAGCTATTGATAGTGGTATAAAAATAAGCATAGATTCCGATGCCCATTCCGCGGGACAGGTCGGGTTTATGGAATTGGGAATCGCGCAGGCAAGAAGAGGCTGGGCGACGAAGAAAGACGTCATCAATGCATGGCCGTTGGAAACTACGTTGAAGTTTTTGAAGGGGCATAGATGAAATGCCGCGCCCAGACTCGCAAAAACCCCGTGTTGGAAAATAGGAGCGAAGCGACGTAAGAAACCAGAAGGTGTCTTAAGCGGGGGTCGGGGTTTTTGCATAGAGGATGTGGCGACACAAGGGGATATCATCAACGCATGGCCGCTTGAAAAAATGCTAAAATTTCTTAAATGACAGAAAAAGCTCCGGTTAAAAAATTTAAAAAGGAGATATCCGCCGGTTTTATAGTTTTTCGGCGAACTGAAGAGGGGCCGAAATTTCTTTTGCTGTATCACGGACACAATTACTGGAACTTTCCAAAGGGGAAGATAGAATCGGAAGAAAAATCCCTGGAGGCCGCTTTTAGGGAAACAAAAGAAGAGGCCGGGCTCGCCAAACAGGAATTGAGAATGGCGAAAAATTTCAAGGTTTATCAGAAATTCTCATTCAGGCGGCGTTTCGACCGGCCCGGTTCTCCGCGCCCAAATAAGGAACAAATAATGGTTCGACCCATTCGACTGACTCAGGGCGGGCACGGCTCACCACAAGAAGAAGAACCGCAAAACATATTTAAAATCGTCATTTTTTATCTTGCCGAAACAAGAAATCCGAGAATCAGAATTTCTTCCGAACATCAGGGCTACGCTTGGTTTCTTTATCCTGAAGCGATGAAAATGATGAGCAGATACCGCGGCAGCCAAAAAATGCTCAAACAGGCCTATGACTACATTCGTAATGTAAGAAATAAACCATCTCAAGGCCAAGCTACGATTTCAAGGGAATCTTAATAATTAATCATTCTTACTTAACTTAGTTCTTAGGCACTATGCTATAGCATAGTGCCTGTCTATGAAGCGTTAAGCATAATTTATGCAAAATATGAAGGGACAAAAATTGTTTCTAACGGCATTCGCCAAGCGGGTTCTCGACGCAACGAGGAAAATACCACGAGGAAAAACGGCAACTTATAAAGAAATTGCCAGACTTGCCGGCAATCCGCGCGCTTACCGCGCCGTAGGGAATATTTTGAATAAGAATTACGATTCTAAAATTCCGTGCCATCGGGTTATCCGTTCCGATGGGAAAATCAGCGGATATAACCGCGGCGCGAAAAAGAAAATTGAACTTCTTAAAAAAGAAGGCGCTATTTGACCGTGTTTAGTATTTTTACTACTAGGCATCCCACCTGCGGCTTAAAAAAATTCATTTACTAACATATAGTTTCACTTGTGATGTAATCTTAGTAAGTTATAAAAAACACCGCCAGCGCGGTGTTTTTATTACAGTTTTTATTTCTGAACAAACTCTATGACTTTCGCGAAAACTTTCGGTTCATTTTTGGCGAGGTCGGCAAGTATTTTCCTGTCCAACTTTACTTTTTTTGCTTTGAGCAAAGGTATCAACTTGCTGTAAGTTATTCCGTTGGAACGGCTGGCGGCGTTTATTTTTACGTTCCAAAGCTGGCGGAATACACGTTTCTTTTCTTTGCGTCCTCGGAAAGCCCTTGACCAAGCGTGAAGAAGAGCTTCTTTCGCGGCCCTTTCTTTGGATTTTCTGCCCCAACGGAACCCCTTTGTGTGCTTAAGCAGGGCGCGGCGTTTCTTGTTTTGTATTGTTCCTCTTTTTACTCTGGGCATGATTTAAATTAATAACTGATGACTAATAACTTATGACTGATGATTTTCTAATGGCTAAAATTTAACCGATTGTGGCTGCGTAATCGAGCACTTTTTTAACCGGATAATCGAGCCCTCTTGTTTTCCGCTTGTGCCTTATATTGTTTGTAGATTTTCTGGTGCGAAAATGATTGACCGCCATTGAGCGGCGGACGAATTTTCCGGTTTTTGTCAGCTTTATTCTTTTGGCGAAACTCTTTTGCATAATATTTGTTAAATTATCAACGAATAGCGAATTCTTTTCGAATTTACGAATTTATTTTTTTATTCGTTCATTCGTATCTGATTCGTTATTCGCTGATGGCTATTTTTTTGGAACCGCCGCTATCGGCATCATCATTCCTCTTCCGCCGAATTTCGGCTCGCCGAGTTTTTTATATTCTACAGTTATCATTTTGAGGAACTCGTCCAATTTTTGGAACGCTCTTTCCTTGTTTCCTTTTTCCCGTCCCCGCAGACGCATAACTATATCAACCGGATGGCCTGCTTCCAGGAATTTGTCCAGCTGGCGGGCTTTTATAAGAAAATCATTTTGCGCGGCGCGGACGCTGATTTGAATCTGTTTCAACCCCGCTGTTCTCTGCGCCAATCTTGCCTTCTTGTTCGCTTTTTCCTGCATATAGCGGAACTTGTCGAAACTCATCAAGCGGGCAACCGGCGGCTTGGCCGTAGCCGATATCTCAATCAAATCCAGACCTTCTCCCGGGACAACGAGCGCAAGCGCTTGTTCCCTTGGCATAACGCCCAGGTTTTCGCCTTGCGCGCCGATAATCCTAAGTTCCGGCGCGGTTATTTCGTTGTTGATTCTCGGTTTTATGGGATTTATAGAAAACTTTTTTAGTACCAGGTTATGCTAATCGTTGTATGGATTTTTGTCAATTTTTAACTTGTTAAAAATTGACACTGAGCGAAGTCGAAGTGTCAATTACAATATTTTCAGTCATTGCGAGCTCCGGTAGGAGCGTGGTTCGATATTACTCACCACAAGTGGCAATCTCAAAAAATAGGGCGAAGTCGAAGTGTCAAAATTTATAAAAAAAGCCCCAGGACGCTGTGTCAGGCGTTTTACCCCAGGGCTAAGACCACTTCGTAGGCGGAGGAGGTACCTACTAAGTGGCAGCGAATCTTGTTACTTCTGCGCGGCGACTTTTTCTTCTTCTCTGAAGGTTTTGAACTCCTTCTTTGCCAGCTCGCGTGCCTCATCGAAGAGGCCTTTGTCAACGTAGCTCGGCGGGGACTTGGCGACGAAACGCACCATTCCCCTGTCGCGACCGAAGACAATTTCTACGCCGGTGATTGTTCGGACTATCACCCGGTTGTGGACGATGTCCTTTTTGGCGATTTCAGTCCGCATAATCGCCTCCTTTTTGTGCGGACGTCTTCTTAAGGAGTTTGCGATGGCGCCTCCATTCTGCCTCGATCAATTCGGGATCGAGACGTTGGAGAAATATCTCGCCGTTTTCAGCGCCGCCGAACTTTTTCCAGAGTTCGGTATATTTACAGCGTGCCAACACACCGCAAAAACCAACAACAACGAGTCCGAAAACGACTCGCACAGTTGCGTCAGCGATATCCTCGCCGACATTGAAAAATCCACTCACGACGAGGAGTACGCCGATGAGCATACCAATTGCGCAACCCACCGACCAAACTACCAATTCGGCGCGTTCGCAGAACGGGTCTTTCGACTCGTCCCACTTTCTTAGGATTTCCTGCTCACTCATATCTAACTCCTCTTCTTTTTTAGGTTATATGAAGCGCGCACTTGTGATGCGCGCGGTTGGAAAGCTACTACAACATTACAAGCTGAACTGTAGCAGATTTTATTGGTTTTGTCAAATTTTGCTTTTTGGCACGGTTTATGATACTATCTGCCGGCTGGGGATGACTGGCTTCGATAAAGATGAATCCTGAACCAGCGAGCCGAGCGCGACCTCGTTAACTCGCAAAACTACATAACTGCCAACCAAAAAGTTGCTGCTCCCGCTTTCGCTTACGCGTAACGCGAGAGGATCGGTTCGCTCGGGTCTCTTGGGCGAAGAACCGGTCTTATACTAGGGGACTCGCCGAAGCACATAAGCTTCGTTATGTGCTCGGCTAAACCAAACGGAGCAAAACCGTTTCTTTTGAAACTACGCTCGTAGAAAGTTCAGCGAAGATATCTTTAGACGGCGGTTCGAACCCGCCCATCTCCACTCCTTCGCTAAAGCTACGGAGTGCAAGCACTTTTTTGCACGAAGTAGCAACAAAACCCATATTATTCAATGTGGGTTTTGTTATTTTAGCGAAGGAGTGTCCTCCATAGCTTTATGCGACGGAGGACAATATAATTAAAAAATGTACTTCGTTTATATTCTAAAAAGTCAAAAAAATGGAAGTTTTTACACTGGCACAACAGAAAATATTGAGAAAAGAATTCAGGAACATAATTGGCATTTATCAAAATATACTTCTTCAAAAACGCCATTTGAGTTAGTGTGGCATTGTACGTTTAGTAATAAAAAACAAGCAATAGATTTCGAAAAATATCTCAAATCCGGTTCGGGTTTTGCTTTCCGAAACAAGCATTTGGTTTAAGCGGAAATAGGATGCGGTGACATAAACGCCTTTTTAATTTATCTTTAAAACATGCGAACTCTTAAAAGAGATATAGTTGTAGCACTCATATTCTCGCGCGACGGCAAACTATTCCAAGGCATGAAAGACCCGAAAGAGGGAGGAGTTTATGCCGATTGTTGGCACACTCCGGGAGGAGGAATAAGCGATGGAGAAAATAAAGTTTCAGCTCTGAAACGCGAAGTTTTTGAAGAAACCGGAATAGATATCTCTGGCTACCCGATAGAATTAGTGGACGATAAAGAGCATGGGGCTTCCGAGAAAACACTTAAAGACACCGGAGAAAAAGTGCTTTGCGAAATGACATTCAATGTTTATAAAGTGGTTATCAACGATAAAGATGCGAAAGACATTAGGGTTAATGTAGGCGACGATTTGGTCAAATACAAATGGGCAGATTTGTCCGAACTGAAAAATCTTAAACTAACACCTCCGTCAATAGAACTTTTTAAGAAGCTGGGATATTTATAAAATTGCCCACCGTTTAATTAATGTTCAGAGCGCCAGGGCGATATAATTTCTTTATTATATGTTCGATTTCATCAATTCCATAATAAAAATCATAACCGCTTTTTTGACTGCTGGCATAATCACGCTCGGCGGAGTTTTTTCGCACAAACAAATAGAAGTGGCGCCAGTTCAAATGCAGCCGATTCAGGCTCCAGCAATTGTTCAGCAAACAGAATCTTCTTCAACCGAAGTCATCGCTTCATCTACTAAATCGAAAACCGCCGAAGTCGTAGAAAAAATAATTCAGCCGGAAGTCAAAAAATCTGCAATTCCTAAACCGCCGGTTGCGTCAAGCGCTCCTGCCGAAACGAGCCAGCAAAATATCCAGCCAATAGTTCAGGCCAATACCACCGCAACCGTTACTGTGGCACAGCCGGAAACGAACCCTCTTCCTCCGCAGATACAAATAGACCCCCAAGCGATGGTCGGCATATTGTGTTATTACAACACCAAGCTTACGAATCCACTAAATGGAGCGAGCGTTGCGGGGGGACAGGAAATGATTCGCGGGTCCGGAGTAGTCGTCAACGGCAAAGGATATATTCTGACGAACAGACACATTGTACAGCGGGAAGATTCTACGGAAATACTGAATACTTCTAACGGCGGACAGCTCCAGATAAACGTCAGCTACCAACTTGACCATTGCGAAGCGGGAACTGTGCCAGCGGGAACACATCTTCCTACCGTGCAGGAAATCGGAACAATTAATCCATTAATAAGAATTCCTGTTTTGGGGTACATCGTAAAACCGGTTTATATTTCTTCGGACACGGGATTAAGCAACGAGGAAGTTCTCTTAGCGGATTTCGCGATACTCCAAATTACCGGCCTTAGCCAAAGCGGGCCGACTTTCGGCGTTACTTCCGTGCCGTCTTCTTTCCCGTACGCGAAACTTCTTGCCATCGCTCAATACGATTTAACCGGGAACAGGGTAATTACATACGGATTTCCCGGGGACGTTACTTCAGGGCAGAATGATTCTTTTCAGACGCTGACCATGACAGGAAGCGTTGGCAATGTGACAAAAGTTGAATTTGGGAATCTCGCTTACGCGGACGTACAGTTGGTCGTTTACACAAATCTGGAAATTTTTCACGGCCGTTCCGGTTCGCCGCTTTTTTGGAGAGGATACGTAATAGGACTTACGACTTTTTATATTGAAGGAAACAGAACCGAATCCGGCTCAGTGGCGAGCGACGTGATTATAAAAGCGCTCAAAGATACTGGTTATTTGGGGGAGTAAACCCCCACACCTATGCATAGGTGTGGGGGTAAAAATTTCTGTAGCTCTTCCAGGGGGAAGAGCTACGTTGGGTTACTAAGGATTACAATTATAGCTGTGCTACTACGCGTAGTAGCACAGCTAGTCAGTATCGTGAAATTTAAAATTCTTTATCTAATTTACTAAGCAAAACTTCTCATTTCGCGGCGGGCGTCGCGTTTTTTTATTACTTCGCGCTTGTCCGATTTTTTCCGGCTGCGTCCCAGCCCTAGCTCAAGTTTTATGAAACCGTTTTTGATGTAGGCGCGCAGAGGTATTAGAGAAAAAGATTTTTGCCGTAATTTTCCGGCGAGCGATTTTATTTCCTCTTTGTGCAGTAAAAGCCGCCGCGAACGAGACGGTTCGTAGCCAGCCGGGGCGTTTTTGGGCTGATAGGGTGGGATTGAGGCGTTAACCAAAAGAAGTTCGCTTCCCTTGGGTACGGCATAGCTGGAGGCAAGGTTCAGGTGCCCGCCCTTCGCGCTTTTAACTTCCTGGCCGGTCAGCTCAATACCAACCTCATACTTTTCAACGATATCGTAGTCAAAACCGGCGCGCTTGTTTTCAGCGATGTTTTTCATATTAATATCCGATGCGAATCCGCGAATGAATGCGAATGCCGCGAATGTACCCGTATTTTACATTACAAACGCTAAATTGTCAGAACGGCTTTTCTGCGTTATCGTTTAACAAAAGACCTAATAAAAATGAGAAAAAAACTTGAAACAATTCTTAAGCGGGCGATAGGCGGTGTTGTTGATATATCGGTGCCGGAAAACGAGCAGTTCGGGCACTACTCCACAAATGCCGCGATGAAGCTGGCGAAACTAAAAAGGGAAAACCCGATGGATTTAGCGGCGGAACTTGTTGCCAAAATAGAAAAGAGCGCGCCGAAAAACTTTTTCGAAAGGATAGAAATTGTCGCGCCGGGTTTTATCAATGTTTGGATTTCAAAGGATATTTTGCGCGAGGAGCTGGTTTTGATATCAAAGCAGAAAGAAAAATACGGACGCTCCGGA
>Ga0209542_10020178_pt1 | contig 10589 bp, 11 predicted proteins | sample RifCSPhighO2_01_FD_184028 | JGI IMG/M metagenome (GOLD analysis project Ga0209542, IMG submission 184028) | Soil microbial communities from Rifle, Colorado - Rifle CSP2_plank highO2_0.1 (SPAdes) (version 2) | ecosystem: Environmental > Terrestrial > Deep subsurface > Rock core/Sediment ...
TGCAGTTTCCTTGAGCTTTCTCATTGCCTGCTCGTCGATGTTTCCCGTATCGTACAATAACCTTCCGACAGTTGTAGATTTTCCGTGGTCAACGTGACCTATAAATACAATATTCATGTGTGGTTTTCCTTTAGCCATTTTAAAATACCCTCCAAGTTTTGATTATTAAATATTATAGTTTTACAACTATTTTTTAGCTTATTTGGGAAAGTCAGAGGATTTATAAAGGTTTTGGAAAAATACGAATAAAATAAAAATTAAAGGAAAGCTTAAATACCTACTAAAAATTATCCAAACTGGGGATTTGGTTGAAAACATATTTAAAATTATTTGTTGCCACACTTTTCCTTATAGTATCGCTAGATTCTGCAATTGCTTACGACTTGAGCGAGTACCCCTCTCCTTTTCTTAAAGATGGCAAATTTAACGGCGTTTTCGTTGTGGGAGACCAAGCTCCTGCTGAGGATATAATCACAACTTCCCAATTAATTGTTACGTTTCAGTATCCAGTTTTGGGTTCGGAACCAGATTCAGTTTCTGCTATAGACAATATATTGGAAAATCACACAAAAACTTATACCATTAATGGATTGGATTATGAAATTACTTTGAAATTTATAGACTCCCGTTTAGCGCAATTTAGCGTAAATGGGATGGCCTCTCCAATATTATCAATCGGAGATGGTTTTGATTTGCCAGATGGTAAAAGAATAACTTTGGCAGATTTATTTTTTGACAATGGAAAACACAGCGCAACTTTTTTCTTTGGAATAAAAAAAATAAAGATAGAAAAAACAACAGTAGAATCTGGTTCTGCAATGCTTGCCAGCGAAGTTGAGAATATTAATTCAATGAATTCTATAATTGTAGGAAATGCGTGCGATAATGAACTTGTCTTGAAAGTAAGAGGAACCCAAGATGATTGCAAATCAGGATACGAGCAGGGAGTGGGAAGGATAGAATCTTATGAATTTCCCAATGGAAAGGTCTCAATAATAATCACAGGGTATTCAGCAAATGATACTTACAATGCAGCACAGGTGCTTAGATTTTATGGATATTATATGGATTCTTTGAAAGGAAACAAAATAGAGGTTATTAATGAGAATGGAAAACTTGTTGTCAGGCCCGGCGCGCAGGAAAAAAGCAGTTCAGTAGGAAATGCTAATTTGCAGATGCCTAACAATAGCTTAAGTGAAAACAATTTTAAAATGTTGATTTTTGTTTTCGCATTTTTGATTACAGCATTAACGGTTTTAATTTACTTTGAACATAAAGAAAATAAAAAGAGGTAAATTTAAATACCTAACCTAAAATAACAAATATCAGGGTGGTAGCTGTTCCAATCGATAAAAAAAATCCAGAAGATAGTCAGGGAAATGATTCTGTTTTTATTATTAAAAAACTGCGCAGGTTTATATCCAGGATTATAACGGCAGTGATAATTATAATAATTGTATGGAGCTCATTTTTTGTAATATCCCCCGGAGAAAAAGGCATAGTTTTCAATTCATTTTCAGGCCTGAAAGAAACTATTTATGGGGAGGGGCTGCATTTTAAGATACCCCTTATTGAGCACGTAATAAGAATGAATATCAGAACTCAAAAGCAGGAAGAAGAAGCTCAGGCTGCCTCCAGTGATTTGCAGGATGTGTCAACAAGAGTTGCGGTCAATTTTGTTGTTGATAAGGCTCAGCTTATAGAAATTTACAGGACCATTGGCCAAGCCACCGGAGCAGAGGATTATATGCAGACTGAAATCATGAATCCAATAATCCAGGAAAGTGTTAAGTCTGTAACTGCACATTATTCGGCAGAGCAGCTCATAAGCAGGAGGCCTCAAGTCAAAAAAGAGCTTGATGATTTAATCAAGCAGAGAATGGAAAAGTATAATATTAGGGTTCTGGATGTGTCAATTACAAACTTCCAGTTCAGTGAAGAATTTACAAGGGCAATTGAGTCGAAAGTCACCGCCGAGCAGAATGCGCTGAAGGAACAGAACAATCTTCAGGTAATAAAATTCCAGGCGCAGCAAAAAATAGAGCAGTCGAAAGGGGAGGCAGAGGCGATAAGGATCGTTAATGAGGAGTTATTAAAAAGCCCAAAATATATTGATTACCTAACTATACAGAAATGGGACGGCAAGATGCCGCTTTCATTGGGAAGCGGAAGCCTACTATCTATAACCGGGTCACCATAAAATTTTATTTTTTAGCTAACTACAAAGCCATTATTAGTTTTGGCAAACTCTACAGCAAATGCGAATTCATGCTTGCTTTCTGAATAAATTGTAAACAATTTATCTCCTTTTTTGATTTTATCGCCGACGTGCTTGTACAAATACAATCCGGCTCCTTTGTCATGCGGAGCGCCTGCAATTCTTGAAATTCTTGAAATAACTTGATTGTCAATATTTTTTGAAATTCCGGATTTTTTTGAAATAATATCATAACTATATTTTCCAATTTTAATGTCCTCAGCGGCAATTTCCTTGCCTCCCTGTGCCTTGATTATTTCAATCATTTTGCTGTAAGCCTTGCCAGAATCAAGAATTTCAAGGGATTTTTTGTAGCCATCTTTGATTCCGATCATTTCAAAAATTCTGGCGCACATCATCAAACATTTTTTTTCCAGGTCAATTGGCTTCCTTGGATCTCTTTTCAATAACCATAAGACATCGCGGGCTTCGAGGGCAGGACCGATTCCGTTTCCAATCGGCTGGTTTCCGTCGGTAATTATAACCCTGATGTGCTTCTTTAATTTTTTCCCGATTTTTTCAAATTCCGTTTTTAACTTTAAAGCTGCATTCTTGCTTTTCACTTTTGCATCCTTTCCGCCCGGAATGTCAATCAAAATATGTGTGCTTGAAACGGAATGCTTTTTTGCCATGATTGAAGCAAGCAGTTGCGATTCGGCGTCAATTTCAAGGGGCCTTTCAACTGCAATTATTTTGTCATCCGCGGGCGCTAAATTCAGAGAGCCTCCCCATACGATGCAGGCGTTTGTCTTCATAATTATCTCCTTCATCTTTTTAAGCGGGAAAGTTACATTTGCAAGAACTTCCATTGTATCTGCCGTCCCTGCGGGGCTAGTTATCGAGCGTGAGCTTGTTTTCGGCATTGTGTATCCGGCAGCCGCAATTATAGGAACAACAATTAGTGTCGTTCTGTTTCCGGGAATTCCACCGATGCAGTGCTTGTCTATGATTGGATATCTTGCAATGTTAAGTGTGTCTCCGTGCTCAACCATTGCTTTTGTTAGCAATATAGTTTCCCTGCTGCTCATGACATGCATATAGCACGCAGCAACAAAATAAGTCAGCTCAACTGCACTCAACTTGTTATGAACAATATCCCAAACAATCTGGTTAATTTCTTTTTTTGACAATTCGTATCCATCGAGCTTTTTCTTGATAAAATCCAAAGACAAAGGCTTTCGAGCCGGAATTATTTTGACTTCGTCATTATTTTTTAATTTTATCGAACGAATCACTTCTTCAAACACTCCAATTTTTCCTTTCGGAATTATTTCATCACTTTCGGCAATATCAAGGACAACTGTCTCAATTTTTTTACCTCTTTTTATCTTAATCCTGTCCATCACATGCAGATCAAGCAGTGCAGCGTCTCCCCTGTTCATCACTGCAATCAGCGGGCCGCCGCTGGAAATGTCAATATCTTTTATTTTAAGCTTCATTTTATTGAACAATTTTATTATTAGTATTTAAGATTTTAGATAAGGCGCTAAAATTCCCATAGGCTTAATTTACACAGAACCCCTATTTTTGCCAAGTTTACCAAAAATTTCTTATTAAATGATTATCAATTCAAAAATATTTTTCCACTTCGCCTTTTTCTGTTTCATAAATTTCTATAAATGTGATGAGCAACGCAAGCATGACTGGGCCTAAAATGATGCCGATAATTCCAAATAATTTCAGCCCGCCTAGGACTCCAAGCAAAACCACAATTGGGTGAACATTTGTTTTTGATCCAATTAATTTCGGCTTCAAAAAATTATCTACTGTGCTTACCACAAGAAGCCCATAAATTATAAGCACAACTCCCCGAACTGTAAAAGATGAGTCATTTTGCAGGTAACCCTGGAAAATTAAGCTGAGCGCAGCTGGAAACCAAATAATCGCAGTTCCAAAATATGGAATCAATGCAAAAAAAATCATCACAAAACCCCACAGCAATGCTGACTGCACTCCGAGCACAAGAAAGCCGATACCGCCTAGAATACCCTGCAAAACTGCTATCAGAATGTTTCCGTAAAACGAGCCGAATGTCAAATCGTGAAACCTCGTCAATACTTTTTGCTTGTGCAACTCTTTCAATGGAAGCAGATTTTTTATTCGTGTCGAAATTTGGTTGCTGTCTTTAAGGAAATAGTAAACAACAAAAATCATAATGAAGAAATTGAGCATTATTGAAGGAAGCGAAACGAGGAATGAGGAAAAATTTTCGATAATAAATTTTGTTATTTTTTCTATTGAAATCTTAAGATAGTAATCGAGATTCCCCTCGGGGAGGAGGCTGACAACGGAGCTTATGGTTCTGCACGAGAGCCAGTCTTCGTTTTTGCAGACTATCTTCATAAAATTGGCTCCAAGGTTGTGCTGGTTAAGGGTTGTATATGTGTAATAGGCCTCCTGCGACACTAAGCTGAGTATTATAATGAAGGGCACTGTGAAAAGAAGAACTATAATGATTGAAACTACAAATGCAGCTGCATTTTTGTTTTTGATATAATTAAGCGACTTGCAATAAAAAGGATAGCAAAGATAGGCAATTGTTGCTCCTGCAATCAGCGCTGAAAGAAATGGCCTCGTGATGTAGAATGCAAGCAGAAGGCTTGCAAGAAGCAAGCCTAAAAAGAATAGCCTGGAATAGAGTTTTGACTTGATAATTTTCACCTTCTTTTTTTATGATTAAAGATTATGATGGGCCTGACCAGATTCGAACTGGTGGCCTTCACCGTTTCGATAACTGGAAATCTGCTGCTTGTCGAGGTGACGTCATACCGCTAGACCACAGGCCCTTAAACTTCAGTTTAAGGCGCACTGTATTTATATTTTTCTAATCAAAAACTAACTGAATATCCATGCCCTTAGCGGGCTGAAATAAAAGAGAAAGAATGCTGTTGCTATTCCAAAAACTGCCAATATTATATCCTGAACCATTTGGTGGAATCTAGTGAAATCCCTTGTAGTTTCTATGATATCTGTTTCCGTTATCAAACCCACAAGCCTGCCTTTGTCGACAATGGGAAATCTTTTGATTTTCTTTTCCCGGAGCATTTTGCTTATTTCAGAAAATTTTGCCAAAGGCGAAATTATCTGGAATTCCCTGTCCATTACTTCTCTCACTTTAGTTTTTTTTCCAATGATTCCTTTAGTTATGTCGGCCTCGCTTATGACTGCAACCGCCTTGCCTTTTTCAACGACTACAAGGCTGCTTACAGATTTTTCTGTCAGGAGTTTCGCAGCTTTAATTATAGTTGTATCTGGGGAAGTAATTATTACCTCCTTGGTCATTATATCAATTACTTTAATCATTTTAAGCGCCTAATGAAAAATATTTATAAAGGTAACTGGAGAAAACAAACACAATAATCTCGAACAGGACAAATAAAATCAAAACGGCATTTTGTATATTTCTGTGAAACTTTACATTATCACTTATTGAATTTACCACATCTTTTTTTGTTATTAAACCGACAAGCTTGCCTTCTTCGACAACAGGATATTTCCTGAATCGCTTTGTGTCAATTATCTTGAGCGCTTCATCAAGCTTCATGCCAGGTGACATCGTTACTAAGGGCGTGGACATGATCTTGCTGACGGGCTGCGCGAGATTTTTCCCCTTGGAAGCTATACTCCTCACAAAATCCAGTTCTGTTACAATCCCGATAGGATAATTATTTTCCACTATGACGACACAGCCGCTTTTTGAGCTGTTTAGAAGTCTGGCTGCTTCCGCCACTCTCGCCTCTTTTTTTAATGTCGGCACGTCTGTCAACATTATCTTGCTAACTCTCGCCATTGTCTGCTTTATTAAGTTGGTTATATAAAAAGTTTTCTAATCAAGAAAATATGATACTCATTTTGTGAAATATCCCTAATCCCGTAAAGCTCGTATTACAAGCTACTTTCCGAGATACCTCCTAAATTCTTCGAAGAAAAATTGGTATAAAAGGATTATTATACTATCTTAAAATCCGTAAAGCGATATTATTCTATTCGATTTACACCAAAAATAAATATTGTGCTTTTGGCTTAATACGGTTGACTTAAAACTTTTATTTTATGCCTTTTTATAGCCATGTTCTGAAAGCCAAGCTAGATATTTTGTGGCTATTGCGCTATGTGAACCTATAGGACTGGTTTTTCCTCTTTCATATCTCGAGATATAACATTGTCCTTTTGGATGGCCTAGCAGAGCAACTAACTGAGTAATGCTCAGTCCAGCTTCTGTTCGTATATTCTTAGCTTTTTTATAATCAAGTGGCGGGTTTTTTGGCTTTGTTGGAAGTGTTTCCCAGTACAATGCCAATTTTTCTAAATTTGATAAAAATAAAGTAGCCAATAAAGGGTCAACTTGTTTTTGAGAATACTGTTGCCTTAATCTAGATATATATGACTCAAACATTTCCCTTTTTCTACTCTCAACGTCTAGTAGTTCGCTTGAGTATGTATTGCCGTTCATTCATTTTAAGAATACAAATGTATATTTAAATCTTTTTATTGTAACTACTATAAAGAAATAAATATTTTTTTAATAAAACGGACTTCGCACGATTGAAATAAGCCTCTGGGGAGATTTGCACTCCCGACCTTTGCCTGTTTGTTTAAGATACCAAGGCAACGCAATGGCTGCTATGCTACAGAGGCATTATAGAAAATCAGAAAAGAGAATTGTATATAAAAGTTATTGTTGGCTAAATCTTTGGATAATATGTTAAATCAAATTTATTAAAAATAAAATCAAGATTTAGTATATCCAACTGTAACTGAATCAAGCACGGGCGTGTAAGCAGATTTATCTGTATTGAACGTAGCTCTGTACTGGAAGTACCGATTATTGGAAACATTCAATGACTGTGCGCCCGGATTGGTGAATATTCCTAGGAATGGTTCGTCGTCGCATAAGGCATCATCGCAGCTTCTCGCCTCAAAATATAAGTTTAAGATTCCCAGTTGATATTGTTCCATTATATCATCTGTTGAAAGGCTTCTGTTCCACACAGAAACTTCGTCAATCGTTCCGTTAAACATATTAGAATTTGCGCCGGATGCGCCTACATATATAGGGTCAGTTGGAGTTATAACTTTTCCAGAAGCGCTGCTCCCGGTGCGAAGCGCGCCATCAACGTACCCCAAGATTGCTGTTCCCGTATATACGCAACCAATGTGGTGCCATTTGTTGTCAAACATACTGCCGGTGCTCGAATGCCCGGGTGGCCATGTGTTATAGTATAGCCCAGTATCAGTTGTAACAAGGCAGTAAAGCCCGCCGACTATATAAGGTGGGGAGGAAAGTTGCATATAAGATGACATACCACCCCCCCAATACACAATCGGCCATGATGCTTGTTTATCTGAAGCATTAATCCACGCGGTTACTGTAAATGAGGATAGATTGCTAAAATTGAGACTTTGTGGATTGCTAAAATTAATGTAACTGCTTGCGGCATCAAAATTATAGGCTCTGTTTATTTTACCCCCAACTCCCGGTGTTCCTCCATATTTATTGCCAGTGCTCGCGCAGAACGACGAGTCAGCAATTAATCCGGAAATTTCCTCCAGGCTCCAGAGGGCTTTTAAATCACTGTCACTGCAGCTTGTGCCATTTGGCTTAATTGAGTCACCATACGACAACTGCTCGTCCCAACTCAGGTTGTTCCAGACAGCAGTTTTGTTTGCGTCAAATATTTTTGAAACATAAGTTCCACTGGTTTCTCCTATCGCGAGTTGAGCACTTCCCTGAGGAATGCTTTGAGCTGAAATGTAGCTGCCTTGGTCAAATTCCGATTGTGTGGTAGTAATCCAGTAAAATGAACCTGTTGGAACCTGCAGCGAATTGCCAGGCTCCACCAGGCCGACAATATTCCCGGTATTTCTATGCGTGATGAAGTTGGCTCCCGTGTAGGTGACGGTTGCATTCCCGATAAATTTTGTGTCGGGTATGTTGCTGCAGCCGTCAATTATGAATGTGTTTTGCTCTCCATTTTTCAAGTCCCCTGTTGATGTACCAATGCAATTTTTTACTTGAATACCCTCTATTTGAATATCCTCCCCTTTTCCGTTCCTTAATACCAATGTCATTGAATCCTCGGTAATTTTAAAATCGGTGCAACTAATCCCTGGCTGGAAAGCGCATCTTCTCGGCAGGAAACCGTCGGGCTCTAGAATTCCAAAATAGGCCAGTATTCCGATTGCCACGAGAACGAGCATGATCGCCCAGCCATACGTCATAATAAATTCCAATCCTGCTTGCGATCTAGAATTGGTTGTTCCAAATTTAATAGCTCTTTTTGGCATGGGTAATGATTAAAATTTAATTTGCTATTAATATTAATCATAACAAATATGCGGGGGAAGGGATTCGAACCCTCGTACTCACTAAGAGACAGGATATCATAATCCCATTTACAGATGGGTGTCTCCTTAAGTCCTGCGCGTTTGATTGCCCATACAATTTTGTATTCCAGGCTTCGCTACCCCCGCGCATAATTGTTTTGAATTGGAAAACCTTATTTAAATGTTGCGGGAAAGGCGAGATTAGAAAAAAAGAAATTTTATTAAATATTAAATTTTTTACTCATACTTAAATTTCTGCGTGTTGAAGAATGCCCGGATGTCTTTGAACAGCTTGTGGGACTGCTCGGCGACAATTCCGTCGTATTTATCCGAATGGAAGTGGTACACAAACCTGTCAATCAAAGTTCTCATGAAAGTATAAACCGGCTTAACCTGCCAGAAAGTTGAATGCACGTGTGCGTCAATGAATCCGTCAATGTTTATGAAAACTTCTCCATTGTTTATCCTTACTTTTTTATTGTTCCTTTTTATTATGATCTCCTTGACATTGCTCATCAAGACTTTCAGAAACACAATTCCGTGATGTAAATCATCAAGATGGCTGTGGACTTCAATAATCCACTGGATTTGCTTGCCGTCCTTTGTCAGGTGCTCAAGAGTTTTTTTCGGCTCCTTCTCAAACCCGTGGTCTTTTATCCAGCCGTCAACATAACTGTAAAATTCCTCTACTAGGAATGGCCCAATGTAGCTGTACCTTAAATCGTAAATTATTTGTTTTTTTTCTGACATTTTTTATAGCTTTGATTTTGAAATCACAGTGTAGTGCCGGTACATGTTGAAAAATTTTGAAATGTCATCAGCAAGCATATTCATGTCATGCACAAGCCGGTGCTCGAGATTTTCCGTATAAACCTTAAAAATAAAGTGGTCATAAATTGTCCTCAAAAAATAAAGGACCGGGTGCTCGTCCCAATAGTTGTCATAATCATGCTGAAGAAATGCGTCAATCACAACGCTGACCCTTCCCGTGTCGACTTTTCTTTTTTTCCCGTCAATCATTATTTCGCTTTTTACGAAATCGTAGCCGAGAATTCTGATTTTTAGAATGTATTGTGAATAATCGGATATTTTTTTCCAGGGCGAAACCTGCCATTCAAATGATTTTCCTGTTGGATTATTAAGCTCAAAATCTTTTTCATGCTGCTTGTCGTAACCCTTTTCCCAGATAAAAGTCTCAATCATTCTGAACATGTCGTTAAGAACAAGCGGCCCTTTGTATTCCAGCTTTATGTGATCAACAACTATTTTTAGATGTCCCATTTTTTTCTTTTCTCAATGCACGCCGCTGTGATGCCTTGTCTCGTTGACTTCGGAAGACATTTTAAGCCTTTCTTTTATCAGAGCCTGAAGCCGCAAGACAATCTTATACTGTAGCTCATCCCACCATACTCCTTCAATTCTTTTTCTCAATACATACTTATTGTAAAAACTTTTCAAATGCGCAAGGAATGCAGATTTATCCCAGACATGTTCCGGATCCATTTCAACTTTTCCGTAAAGCTGCACCCAAATCCTGCCTTTTGTCATTTTTTTCTTTGTGCCGTCCTTTGATACAACTTCCACCTCATGGATGTCGAAAGTTTCCATAGTTAAATACACGTACCACTTGTAGTAATCTTCCACGGTCCTGTTGGCTTCAAACTGATACATTATCTCAGGGCCAAAAGGCCCAGGTTTTCTGTATCTCTGCTGCTTTTCATAGAACTTGAATTTTTTCTGGCTGAAGAAGTCCGCTATGGATTCATACAAATCCTGCATGTCAAAAATTCCTTTGTATTGTATGTAGGCAGTTCGTGTAGGAACCTCTGGAATGTGTATGAAATCATCGGGTTTCATAAGTATTTTCTGAGCTTAACTATATATAAAGTTTTCTATAAGAAAAGGTTTATATATAAGTAATTCAATTGAAGAACATAAAAACTTTTGCAATTTGGTAGTCCATAAAATAATTACACGTAAAAAAGGTGCGTTCATGAGAAAAATA
>Ga0209542_10020179_pt1 | contig 10588 bp, 9 predicted proteins | sample RifCSPhighO2_01_FD_184028 | JGI IMG/M metagenome (GOLD analysis project Ga0209542, IMG submission 184028) | Soil microbial communities from Rifle, Colorado - Rifle CSP2_plank highO2_0.1 (SPAdes) (version 2) | ecosystem: Environmental > Terrestrial > Deep subsurface > Rock core/Sediment ...
ACCCTTGGCTTGGAAAATTAGAACAGTGGAAACGGCTATTATTGTCAGTACTGTTGCGAGGAGACCTAGGTAGTATCGGTTCATTAAAACCATTATACAGTATTTAGTTAGTTTTTAGTACGTAGTAAGTAGTAATTTTTACTATAAACAACGTACTACGTACTAACTACTAGCTGCCAGCTAGCTTGTGTTAGAATCAATACATGTTAGGTTTTAATAAACGTATTGGGATAGACTTAGGTACCGCCAACTCGCTAGTTTACCTTGAGGGTAAAGGTGTGGTTTTGAATGAACCAACTGTAGTTGCCGTTGATGAGGATTCCAAGGTGGTTGCGGTTGGTAATGAAGCACGGGAAATGCTAGGGCGCACCCCTGAAGGGATTACTGCCTCTCGACCGCTTCGCGATGGGGTAATCGCGGATTATGTAATAACCGAGTCTATGCTTAAATATTTTATTGATAAGGTTTGTGGGCGGTCTCGAATTTTCAAACCTGAGGTGATGATTTGTGTACCAGCGGGTGTGACCAGTGTCGAGAGACGGGCGGTAATAGACGCGACTTTGTCGGCTGGGGCTAAGACAGCTTATTTGATAGACGAACCTCTGGCAGCGGCAATAGGGGCAAAAATTCCTATAGCCCTTCCTTCGGGGAATATGATTGTTGATATTGGCGGTGGATCCACCGAAGCTGCGGTTATCTCACTAGGCGGCGTCGTAGTCCACAATAGCGTTCGGGTTGGAGGAAACCGGATAGACGAAGCCATTACCACGTATCTGAAAAGGTCTCACAATCTTATCATAGGTGAGCGTAGCGCCGAGGAGATTAAAATAAACATTGGTAGCGCGATTGCTGTTCAGGAGAGAAATAACACGGAGGTAAGAGGCAGGGATAGCATAACGGGGTTACCTCGAGTTATGGAGATATCCAGCCAAGAAGTTGCTGAAGCAATCGCGCTACCCTTAAACCAGATTGTCGAAGCTATAAAAGGCGTTTTAGAGCAAACACCACCTGAGTTGGCGTCCGATATAATAGAGAAGGGTATTGTAATGAGTGGTGGTACTTCCTTGCTACGAAATCTTGATAAGTTGTTTACGCAGATAACAGGAGTCCCTTGTCATGTAGCCGAGAACCCTTTATTTTGTGTTGTTAATGGTACTGGCTTAGCTTTAGAGAATATTGATATTTATAAAAGATCTTTAAACCGACGATAGAAAGGAAACATGTATGTTAGTTGGGATTGATGGCTCCCGTGCCTCATCTGACCAAAAAACAGGAACTGAAAATTATAGCCTCAGTTTAATTTCAGCACTCATCGATAGTGACCGACAAAATAAATACGAAATCTATTTGCGCAAGGACGTTGATTTTGGGGTTGGTAGCCACGACAACATTAGCAAGAAGATAATTAGTTTGCCAAGATTGTGGACGCAACTTGGATTAGCATTAGAAGTAGCTTTAAGACCACCCGAACTCCTTTTTATTCCTGCTCACACCCTTCCAGTACTCAGAAGACAAGATATGAAAACTGTTGTTACTATCCACGATCTAGGTTACGAATTCCTACCTGAGTACCACAAGTTTCCGCAGAAGTTTTATCTCAATAAATCAACTGTTTACGCAGCTAAGAAAGCTAGCCATCTAATCGCTGTGTCTGAGGCTACCAAGCAGGATTTGGTTACTAAACTTGGTGTGGATCCAGCGAAAATAACTGTTGTCTACGAAGGCTTTGATAGTAAAAACTACAAGCCCTCTTCTAACGAAGCGATAGAGGCCGTAAAACAAAAATTTGGTTTAAGTAGTTACCTACTTTTTGTTGGGACTATCCAACCCCGCAAAAACCTCGAAAATTTGCTTAGAGCGTATGCAAAGGTTTGTAGAAAGATAGATTGTGATATTGTTTTGTCGGGTAAGAGAGGTTGGTTGGATGGAAAAATTATGGAACTACCTAAAGAGTTGGGTATAGGAGATAAAGTTAAGTTTTTGGGGTATACAACCTCAGAGGAATTGCCAGCTCTTTATAGCGGTGCGAAGGCTTTTGTTTACCCGTCCTTGTTTGAAGGTTTCGGGATACCTATTCTTGAGGCTTTTGCGTGCCATACGCCGGTGCTTACGTCCAATATTTCTTCCATGCCTGAGGTTGCCAAAGACAGCGCACTGCTTGTTGATCCTTATGATATAGATAGTATCGGTGAATGTATAATACAAATTATATCAAATGATGTACTAAGAAATCAGCTAATAAAAAGAGGCAAGGACCGTGTACAGTATTTTAGCTGGGATAAGTGTGCTGAGGAAACGATTAAAGTTTTTGAAAAGGTTTACAATCAGTAAGATACAATTGTGGATAAGTAAGTAATTTCTATGAAACCAGAAATACTTGGGGTTAAGTTTGATAATGCCTCCTTACATGATGCTTTAGACGCCATTTTAGGAATGTTGCGTAGTAAGAGCTCAAGAAAGAATTACTACGTCGTAACTCCCAACCCTGAATTTGTTATGGAGGCGCAAAAGGATGCTGATTTCAAAAGAATCCTGAACGGTTCTGATCTCAGTATTCCCGATGGGATAGGTATCCTTTGGTCTTCCAGGTTGCTTAATAGAGGTCTAGAACACCGTAGTAGTGGGGCGGATCTAGTCGACTTACTGTTGGATGTCGGTAACAAGAATAAATGGGTGTTTTTCTTTCTTGGGGGTAGGGGTGAGACTGCATATAAAGCAGCGGACAATGTTTTGGCTAAATACCCTGATCTTACCATTGGCTGTTTTGAAGGAGGACCTGGGGAGGACTTTGACACCAGTTCTGGGGATGTGATAAAAAGCTTTGCCCGTCAGCATGGTGGTATTCATATTCTTTTGGTTGCCTATGGGCAAAACAAGCAGGAAAAATGGATTGACCGTAATCTTGGTAGGTTGCCTGTGAGGGTGTCAATAGGTGTAGGGGGAGTGTTAAATTATTTGGCTGGGAACAAAGTAAGAGCTCCAAAAGTAATCCGTAATTTGGGTTTGGAGTGGTTGTTCAGACTTCTACAAGAACCAAGGCGTTTTAGAAGACAGCTTGCCCTTCCGAAGTTCGTGTTCGCAGTGTTAAAAGAAAAGTTTACGAATAAAAAGTCTAGATAAAGAGGAAGGCCCCGTGCTCGTTCCAGGGTCTGATATTTTAAGACTATCAAACTCTAAAACCAGCACGGGGCCGGGGATTACCCACAAAACTAGGGGTAAACATAAACAGGACTCGCCTGTGGCAATCTAACTCTCTCCAATTTTCAAACTACTTTTATACGACTCTCATAACGACCTCCTATGATCTCCTTCCAAAATACCTGCTATCGCGCTCGAGAAAAAGTGAAAGCAGTTATTTAGATAGACTAGACACTAAACTAGGAACCAGGACTACTTGGCCATTGCCGACGACATTCTTTAGTTCTTACCCACAAACAAATCTTTACAGCTTCGTGAACCGGTACTAGTTGGTTTTACAACGCTGGTAACCACCGACTACACAATGAAGGCGCATAAAGCTAAAACATCGGAACTTCCACAAGATAAATTTTGTGAGCTATTTTAACTAACTCCAGATACGATCAAGAGGTTTTTAAAAACGATTAACATGGACAGGTTGTTAATGTGCTACGAGGGGATCCGTCGTCTAATTAAACACCAAGTATTGTGTAACTGTGTAAGAGTTTAGTAACCCAGATTACATGGAGTTTTTCATTACTGTTTAAAGCCTTGATGTTGGTGTAAAAGTGTCTCGAATTAGGCTTCGCGTCGATCAGAGTTACGGCTAACAAATTGGACGATTCTATATAATAGTTACACGTTGTTACCGGTTTGTCAAGAGGTATTCTTGGTACATAAGCGCTAGCACCTGTCAAATTTGACTGTTTAACTTAAGAAAGGTAGAATCAATATTGATCTATTTTTTTGCTGCCTTTAGCCTAGGTTTCACGTGCCACATTTTGTAAGTACTCAAAGAAAAGGTTTGTTATGGTTAAAAACGGTATAGTTTCAAAATTTAAGGGAATTGGGCGTCAAGTACGCGCGATCTACGTTTCCAGTTACATTCCCCGGGAGTGTGGTATTGGCACTTATACCAAGGATTTGACCAACGCCGTTAACGAGTTGAATCCTGATTATTTAGCCGAGATCATGGTTTTGGATGATCCAGACCAGCGTGTCACATATCCTTGGGAAGTGAAGTATAAAATAGATCAGAATAAGATTGAAGACTACATAAGTGCTGCTGACTATATAAACCGTTCCAGTAGTGAGGTGGTCAGTTTACAGCACGAATTTGGATTAAACGGGGGTAAGAACGGCGAGTATATCCTAAGCTTTGTGGAACGCATTAAGAAGCCTTTGGTAACCACATTCCATACCATTCTTGAGCAGCCCTCGCCTAATCAAAAAGAAATTATCAAACGGATTGCTGATAAATCCACGGTGGTTATTGTTATGGTAACTGAGGCAATTAGGAGACTTACCGAGATTTATGGGATTGACCGAAAAAAAGTACTTATGATTCATCACGGAGTGCCTGACATACCTTTGGGTGGATCAGAGAAATTTAAAGAGAAAACGGGTTTAAAGGGGCGCAAGGTTGCTTCGACGATAAATCTTATTTCTCGTAACAAGGGGATCGAGTATGCCATTGAGGCTATTGCTAAGGTAGCTAAGTTAGATCCTACTATTATATATCTTGTAATTGGTCGTACTCATCCTGTGGTAGCTCGTTTTGAGAATGAGAACTACCGTCACGAACTTGAGGCCCTGGTGAAGAAGTACAAGATCGAAGAGAACGTTAGGTTTCTGAACCGCTATATCCCGATAGATCAACTTGTTGATTACCTTCGCGCGACTGATATCTATATTACTCCTTATTTGGACCCGCAGCAGATCACCAGTGGGGCACTAGCTTATGCCGTTGGGGCTGGGAAGTCCTGCATCTCAACACCGTATATCTACGCCCAAGAAGTGCTGGCTAAGGGAAGAGGAATTCTTACCGACTTTGCTAGCTCGGCGGGAATCGCTGATGAGATGGTGTATCTAATTAACAACCCCAAAGAGATGCGAGAAATGGAAATGAAGGCCTACGATTACGGTAGGCATATGACTTGGTCTAATGTAGCCCTGCAGCATTTGGACTTACTTCGTCTTGTTGCCAAAGAAAGTCGAGAGGAACTAGCTGTTAAAGTATAGGCCCAAGTACTTCAGGATCAGTTTATGGAAATTGATTTTAAGAGTCCCCCAAACTTAACGCATTTTTTACTCCTTAATAGTGACAAGGGAATAATCCAGCACACTTTATGGGACGACCCGGCTTTGGAGCATGGCTATAGTATTGATGACCAAACAAGAGCCCTAATCGTTGTAACAGACTACTTGGATCTTTACAAAGACTCTAGTAAAGAACTAGGTAGAGACTTAGAAAAACTCCAAAAGATTTACGTAAATTATATAGAAAAAGTTCAGAAATCCGACAGCCTGTTTTTTAACTATATAAGTTCAGAAGGAGAAGTGTTGACTCACGATACCAGTCAAGATAGTTTTGGCCGAGTATTATGGTCTTTGGGGCACTTTTTGTTTTTTAATAAAGAAAACAAAACTGAAGTTGATATTAAGTTAATAATAGATAAATCGAGTAAACAAATTGATCAAGTTACGTATATTAGAGCTCTATCTTATAGTGTAATAGGGTTAGGCTATCTGGCTAAAGTTTTTCCTAGAAACACATTTTACATGGACAAACTTATAGAAATAGAGAATAAAATTCTAGATCGATGGTTAAACAATGCATCTTCTAGTTGGAAGTGGTATGAAAATTCTCTGACTTATGCTAATTCAACTATTCCTTTGAGTTTGCTTTATTCTTACCAAATTACACAAAATGCTAGTTCTTTGAGAGTTGCCCTTGAGTCTCTGGACTTTTTGGAGCAAAATTCCCGGGTTCGTGGAAAGCCTTCGCCAGTTGGGAATAAGGGTTGGTATACTCGAGGTGAGACTAGGGCGACTTATGACCAACAAGTGATTGATGTGACTGATATGGTTCTGACGTACTCGGAAGCTTATAAAATCAGTAGAGACCCTAAGTATCTAGACCTAGCTTACGACTGGTTCGATTGGTTTGGTGGTAATAATCTGATAAATACGCCGATGCTCTCTCCTGAGACTGGTGCTGTCTACGATGGTTTGGGGGAGGGTGGTGTAAGTCGTAACAAAGGGGCCGAATCGATAATCTGCTACTTAATGGCCTATTTAAGCTTAGCCAAGGTTTCTCGAATGCCTTAGGTTGTATTGACAGGCTTATAACAGCACTCTAAACTCTAGGTAAGCATATATGATAAGTACCACTGCTCAGGTCCCCTATAATTTGCCTCAAACCCCTTTTTCAGGGCAGGTGCTGAGTGAGTAAATATGGGCACTTTTCGGATTCTGGAACAGAATATATCGTAACCGATCCGAACACGCCTAAACCTTGGCTAAATTTTCTTTCAAATCGTAAATACTGTGCTCTAGTGAGTGCTACCGGAGGAGGGTATTCCTTTGTTTACGACACTAAGTACAACCGAGTAACTAGAGAAGTCCCAGGTGATTCGATTACGCAAGACCGGCCAGGACGTTACTTGTTTATTCGAGATCAGGACAGCGGGGAGGTTTGGTCTACCAACTGGCAACCTATTATGGGCAAATACGATAGTTGGGAGTCCGTCCATGGGTTGGGGTATACCAAGATAGCTAACACGACTAACCTGATTTACTCAGAGATTGAGTATTTTGTACCACTTGATGATACGCTTGAAGTGTGGAGAATTAAGGTAAAAAATCTGGACACTAGGGTTCGACGTCTAAGCTTACACACTTATGTTGAATGGGTCTTAGGGTCATTTTACCGGGATCTCACGGACAGAAATTTCGATGTTTTTTTCAACAATGTTCATTACGAAAAGAATACCATCTATGGAACCAAAACCCGAGGCGATAGACCGGATCGTGTTGGTGACGCTTGGGGAATGGTGGCTTTTTTATCTGGAGACACAGACTTTGATGGTTGGGAATGTAGTAAAAGTGCCTTTGTTGGGCAAAATAGATATTTGAGTAATCCACAAGGTTTATTTGCTAATGCATCAGGAAATAACAACGCTATTGGCGAAGACGCTGTTGGAGTGCTAAAAAAGGATTTGGTCTTAAAGCCAAAGCAGTCTTTGAGTATAAACGTAGTTTTAGGTGTGGCTAAGAGTAAGTCAGAAGCGGATAAACTGGTAAAAAAATACCACCCAAAGAAAAAAGTTGACTCCGAGTACATGCGTGTTGTGGAGCAGTGGTCGGATTTTAGCTCTAGGTTAAAGGTAGTCACACCCGATCATAATTTTGACGTAATGGTTAACTATTGGACCAAGTATCAGGCTTGGATGGCGAGCGTCTGGGGTGAATCTGATTCGCTTTATATTGGTGGTGGGGATATTGGTTTTAGGGATGAGTGTCAGCATATTTATGGGATTTTGCCTCTGGATCAGAAATTAGCGGAGAGTGTTCTGGTAGAGCTTTTACAAAACCAATATCTTGATGGAAGAGTCAACCATAACTGGAATAGAGCAACGGGTAAAGGTGTGGAAACGAATCACTCTGACGATTGTCAGTGGCTTGTGATGGCGATTATTAACTACTTGGAGGAAACCGCTGACTTTAGTTTCTTAGCAAAGAAAATTAGTTACTATGATAGCCCTGAGAATGACAAGTCTGACGAGAAAAGTGTTTTTGAACATCTTCTTAGGGCACTGGACAACACCTTGTACCATGTTAGCCCGAACGGCATCCCTTTGCGAAGAGCAGCGGATTGGAATGACGCGCTGAGTGGGGGAGTCGGACTTAAGGCTGAGTCACTGATGGTTGCCAATCATGTGTGCTGGAATATTAGTAGGTTGGTCCCGTTGATAGATCGCCTTTCGTCCTCATCAGTTAATCTCAAAACACTTAACCAAACTGAGAAGAGCCTGAGCGATCTACTAGATAAGTACAGCCATATCTATCAGAGGATTCGCTCCACCACCAACCATTATTTTTGGGATGGGGCGTGGTATATCAGGGCAACGGATAATGATGGCAAATTCATCGGGAGCCATAAGAACCGTGAGGGTAAAATCTATCTGGACGGCCAGACCTGGGCAGTTATGAGTGGGGTGGCTGATGAGAAGAGGGGACTTACGGCCATGGACTCAGTCTGGAAGCATTTGGACACAGCCTATGGACCCTGTATTTTCTTGCCAGCCTACAGCCATCTATCTAAGGAATTAGGCGTTATCTCTCAGTTTGCTCCTGGAACTAAGGAAAATGGTACTATTTTTTACCACCTAGTTGCCTGGTCGGTTATTGCGGAGTGTATCTTGGGGAGGGGGGACAAGGCATATGAGATCTGGAAAAAAACTTGCCCTATCAATCGAGGAGAGGATCCAGATCTTTATCAGGTCGAGCCCTACGTCTATAGCGAGTTTGTTTTCGGTCCGCAAAATCCCCATTTTGGGAAAGGTTCTTATAGCTGGATGACGGGTTCAGCGGCATGGTTTCTTAGAGCTTGTACTGACTGGATCTTGGGAGTACGTCCTACTTATGAGGGTTTGTTTATTGATCCCTGTATCCCCAAACACTGGAAAAGCTTTAGCATCAAAAGGGTTTTCCGAGGCAAAACTTACCACATTGAAGTGTTAAACCCTAAGGGTGTAAATAAAGGAGTGGTAAGAGTAGAGGTAAATGGCGAGGTGGTGAAAGGTAGTCTGGTTACGCACCAAAAGTCTAGCAATATTGATGTTAAAGTGCTATTGGGATGATTAGACTTTAGAAATTAGAGCATTAGATGTTAGAAAATAGATTCGAGAATTTAAAAGTTTGGGAAAAGGCACACGAAATGACGCTAAAAGTATATCTAGTGTCATCCAAATTCCCGAATGAAGAGAGGTTTGGATTGGTACAGCAATTAAGGCGAGCTGCAAGTTCGGTACCAGCAAATATTGTCGAAGGGAATGCAAGGAGAAATATTGGTGAATACCTACAATTTCTTAACATTGCTTTTGCCTCTTTGCAGGAAACGAAGTATCATCTCTATCTCTCAAGAGACCTCGGATACATTAATCAAGAGGAGTATCAGGGCTTGATTCGTATTGCTGATGAGGTTGGGAAGATGTGTACTGTCTTAATTAGAAATCTAAAGTCTAAAGTCTAATGTTCTAAATGCCTATGCCCGATTTTGAATTCAGGAAAAATCCGATTACTGGAGAATGGGTTGTGATAGCTCCGAAACGAGGTCTCAGACCAAAGGACAATCTTCGGATAGAGGTGGCTTGCCCTTTTTGTCCGATAAGCTTAAAGACTATTGAAGAGGAGGTTTCTCGAGAGGGTTCAGGGCGTGACTTGATCAGAGTTATAAAAAACAAATTTCCCTTTAGTAAGTATCATGAAATTGTCATACATTCTCCGGACCACGCCAAAAACTTTGAAGACCTTAGTGTTGAGCATAGCAGGCGGATTTTTGAGGCTTACCGGTCAAGATACAATGAGCTTAAGAATCATGGACACGTTTACATTTTTCACAACCGAGGAAAAAACGCCGGGGAGTCCCTGGGGCATGCTCATACTCAAATAGTTGTTATGCCGTCTCAGATCCCGGTTAACTCTAAACCTTTGGGCGAGCCTGACAACAATATTTTGGTAACTAAGTTTTACCGTTTGTATGCCCCGTCTTATTCCCAGTGGCCTGGAGAGCTATGGGTAGTTCCCAAAGACCGCTACCAAACATTTGGGGACCTCACAGATAGTTCTTTGTATGAGCTCTCAGATGCTGTACGGGGGATTATCAAAATAATAAAAGATCGGATTGAGGACGAACCTGCTTATAATTTTTACATCTATCCTGGAAAAGATTGGTACTTACGTCTAATACCTCGGGCTAAGGTATTAGGGGGTTTTGAGTTGGCTTCTAATATATATGTAAATACGGTAGATCCTGAGGAAGTAAAGAACTATGTAAAAGAAAAGTTCCGCCTTTCCTAGTTCTCATCATTGTTGATTCTGGACAAGCCAGAATGACGGAGGAAGGACTACGCCGTGCCTGATTTAATTTCCCCAAGTAGCCAGAGAACAGCCTCGCGTTTATAACGCCTGTCACCTCGGGAGTTGATTCTAATTGCTGGTAGTTTACCCCGTTTACCCCAACGCTTGATCGTAAGTGGTGACACTCGCAAAAAACTAGCTACTTCTTTAACCGTCATTAATTCTGGTAAATCATTCCCAAGTGACACAAAGACCTCCAACTAGATTTGAGACTTTAGATGATTGATTATGAAGCTAGAGATTAGAATTTCGATGTTTTCTACTCTCTAATTTCCAACTTCCAACATCTAATATTTAATGTATCAGAGTAGAAAGTTATATGTCAATAGAGTAGCTATCAATTGAAAAAGCGCTTTTTAAAGCGCTTTTTCTTTACATTAAGTTATATTTTGATCTACTTTAACTCGACGGTTCCGCCAGCTGCTTCAAGTTTAGTTTTGGCCTCATTGGCGGCTTCTTTGTTCAGGCCCTCTGCGATTGGTTTTGG
>Ga0209542_10020180_pt1 | contig 10588 bp, 14 predicted proteins | sample RifCSPhighO2_01_FD_184028 | JGI IMG/M metagenome (GOLD analysis project Ga0209542, IMG submission 184028) | Soil microbial communities from Rifle, Colorado - Rifle CSP2_plank highO2_0.1 (SPAdes) (version 2) | ecosystem: Environmental > Terrestrial > Deep subsurface > Rock core/Sediment ...
GTTTTGATGTATAAGCAAAGACTTCTAGCATTAGGCTGTACATGAAATGTCCAGGAAGATACTTGTAGCTAATTTCTCCGTTCTTTCCTTGATGTTTCTGCAGAACTTCTTTTTCTAAGTAATTTCTCAAATCTTCTGGATTTCTTCTTTTCAAAAGTTCGTTTTTTGTCTGAGCATCAATATCTGTCTTCTTAACTCGCTCTTGCATATTATCAATAAGTCTCTCAATGTATATTTGCTTTGAATCTAAAGGAAATGGACCAATTTCTGTCTTGGTGTCCCAATAAACTGGTCTTCCTCCGTCTATTCCATAATTAAATGCATCAAGTCCTGGCTTTATTGGTCTTAATTTACTATCACGCCTATATAGTTCAAAATGCAAATGGGGTGGTTGTTGCTCACCCTTTGTATTAAAATATCCGGAATCTCCTGAGAACGCTATAAACTTACTTAAATCAAGTAAGCCAGATTGTTTATTTATAATAATAGAATCTAAATGTGCATATCCAGTACCAAATATACCACCATCATTTCTATGTAATAGATATAGTTCATTTCCACCCATATAATCTGCTTTTTTTTGACGGAATCTTCCATTATTTTGAGAGACTATTGGTGTTCCAACTGAGACTTCATAATCAACTGCCATCATACCAGTACTGACAGGATTGAATAGATGATTCTGGGAGTCATTAGGTCTACCATTAACAATTAACAAATTTGGTCCCCTTATCAGATCTTGGCTCATCAAATGGGCTTTCCAGTCTCTTTTCTGAAATATATTAAGAAAAGCCTCTGATTTCTTTACAGGACCAATAGACAATACTCCTGCTCCAACTAATCCAGCACAATATTTCAGAAATCTTCTTCTTTCTGGACTAAAAGAAGGGGCTTTTTTCTCATATGTTTTTAATGCTTCCAACCCAGTATCAACTAGTCTAGCCTCTCCTACAGTATCCTCTAATAAACCAATAGCCTCTTTATCCATATATCTATACTATCTTTTATATTTATAAACTTTTCTACTAAGTGATAGTAACAATCCTTAATAATCATATTTAGAAAACTATGAATTGATCTATAATTAACATTATCTCAGGTTATTTTAAAAACACAACCTTTTTATATAATACAATCTTATTAGTAAGATAATCTTATTTAGGAGCGAAAAATGAAAAAATTGGAAATAACAAGTATGAGTTCAAGAGGACAGGTAGTCATACCCTTAGAGATAAGAGAACAGCTTGGATTAAAAGAAGGAGAAAAATTTGTCGTTGTAGGGGAAGAAGACACAATAATACTAAAAAAGGTTTCTATGCCTTCTTTCAAGAACTTCGGCAAACTTCTCAGGAAGACACAAAAATTCGCTGAAGAAAAGAGTATATCTGAATCTGATGTTGAAAATGCAATAAAAAAAGCAAGAAAATTAGAACTTATGGATAAATTAACATCTAAAAGCAAACTAACTGAGATAGATATTGAGGAAATAGGGAATAAGATAAAGCATGGAATTGCTAAAAGACATGGTCTTGTTGAATGAAAAGAGTAAAATATCCAGATATTGAAGAAGTGATAGAATGTAATGTATTAGCATTGCGCTTGATAAAGGTAAAGAAGGCAGATAAACCTGAAGTGTTAAGTGTTAAAAGAATAAATGAAGTTATTGAGGAGTGTAAGAAAACAAAGGGGGATGTTTATAGCAAAGCAGTAATACTGTTGAAAGGCTTAGTTCAGAAACATCCGTTCGCTTCAGGAAATAGGAGAACAGCATTTATAATAACAAAAGATTTTATTATTCAAAATAACGAAAAGTTTAAAATTAAAGACGACCCTAAATATGCAAGAGTAATGATAGGAATTAGGGAAGATTATTACTCAAATGAAGAAATTAAGGAATGGATAAAAAATGGTAAGATCAAGAAGTTCAAAAGATAAAATGAAAATCAAAATCGCAGAAAGAGAATTAAATAAATTCGGGAAATTAATAGAAGGACATAAAAAGTTGTTAAAAGAAATAGGTAATCTTTAATTTATTTAGAGAATTATAAATTAATATAATTAATTATTAATCTTTAATTTTATATCTTAACATATTTAAAAGCTAGTAGAAAATTTTATAAATTATAAATGATTAATTATAAATGAAATGATAGTCTCAATAAGCAAAGGTCAGCAAGTAACGATTCCCTCAAAGATTAGAAAGAGGTTTAAGCTAGATATAGGAACAAGGGTTGAGATAATTGAAGAGAAAGACAAAATTATAATAAAGCCAATTGATGATGATATAGAATCATTATTTAAGGAGGCAAGAAAGAAAAAGCCAAAGTTAAACCTTAGTGCAAAACAAATGGATAAGATGGTTGAAGATGAAGTTCTTGGACACTAATGTTTTAGCATATGCATTTTATCAGAATGATCACACTGAAAGATGCCAAAAAGCAATATTTGATGGTGGAGTCGTAAATGCCTTAAACCTTGTAGAAGCTTTTTTCATAATAGAAAAAGAGACTTCCAAAGAAAGGGCCCAGAAAGCTATAAAATCCTTGTTGAAATCAAATCTTAAAATTATTGATTTGGATATAAATCTTATTTTTGACGCAATGAAAAAAATTGATAGGAAAAAACTAAGCATATTTGATATGATCCATTACGCTTCTGCATTAAAAAATTCCTGCGATGTTATTCTGAGTTACGACACTGATTTTGATAATTTGGAAATTCCAAGAGAAGAACCGTAAATAATAGAATCAGAAAATAATTAATTATTAATCTCTTTCTCCATGGATTTAATATCGCTTCTTATTTTCCTCAGAATTTTTTCTTTATCCTCTTCTATTAACAGTTCACCGCATTCAGGACATCTGAAATCATTTTCCAAAGCATCATCATATCTCATCCTTACATGCTTATTTTTGCATATGAAATAAATTATTTCTTCTTCCCTAGTTAAATTATTCCTAAGGTCATTAATCTTCTTCTGTCTGTGCTCTACAATCAAATCTCTTGCTTCCTTATCATTGAAAGTCCAGTAATAAACATACCATCCTTTTTTCTTGTCCTTTTTTCTTGTTGAGTTAATCAATCCCTTTTCTTGTAGCTTATAGAACATATTCCTTACTTGATTTATGGTCATTCCAAGCTTCTCAGCTATCTTAAATTCGTTTACGTTTTTCTTCCCCTTTAACAGCTTGACTAATGGAAGAATCTCCTTTCCATACATCTCTCTCATCAAGTCTTCAACATCTTGATTTGTCAGTTTCATAGCTTATTATTCTTAAAAAAGAAGTTTAAATAATTTGCCTTTTAAACTAGATGTTACATGAACATTTTAATTTGTAATAAATTTATATCTAAATAGTGGTAATTAAAGAAAGATTCAAAACACCAATATACTTTAAAATGTATGAAGTTAGATTAAAAGATTTAAATTCAATTAACCTAGTCAAAGGCTATGATATTTGGCCACATTACCAAAAAGGAATGGATAAAGATATAATCAATTATTATAAAAATTATAAAATAAAAGTTATATCAATTCCAGAAGATTCTGGTTTATATGTAACTGAAAAGTCTATAGAAGTAATTGGATTAAGTTCTGTATTTATTTTGGCAGAAGATAAGAAAGAAATCAAGCCTAAAGGCAAAATAATTTAATTACCATTCTAAAATGATACAAAATCTTTTTATATGATAGTAAAGTTAACTATGTATAATGGGATTCTTTACAAAAAACAAAGAGACAAAGAAAGACATGCCTGCAATGAAATTTCCAGAATTTCCAAAATATGAGTCTGAGATTTCACATGATGATTTTTCGCAGATTAAAAGCGCAGTTTCTACCCCAGATATTGGTTCTAGTATGTCAAGGCCATCTTTAGATATTCCTGACTATAATGATCAGAATTCATACAGAGAAGAGCAAGAGGTTCATAGGACTGAAAAGACATTATTCATTAAGGTTGATAAATACAAGGGAGTAATGAGGGATATTGATCATATAAAGAGTAAACTAGAAGAATTAGAGAAGGTAATGAGTAAGCTTGATAGTATAAAAAGAGAAGAAGATGAAGAATTATCAAAGTGGCATTCTGATTTAGAGACATTAAAAGAAAGAATAAGCAGCATAGATAAAACACTATTTGAAAGTTAAGATGGAAAAGCTAATGCATGTAATGGTTTCTCAACCGAATCAAAGCAGAAGATCTTTATTGCAAAGTAACATAGATATAATAAGAATTCTTAAAGGATATGAAAAATTAAAAATCATAAAAAAAGAAAGATTGCTTTATGCTAATTATATAAAAAAAGAGATGAAGGAGCTCAACACATTAGTTGAAAATTTATATGAAGACCTTCCACATGTAAGGCAAGAAAGGCATATTGAGCAAGAAAAAGAGAGTAAAAAGAAACAGAAAGTGAAAGAAAAGCCAAGAAATACAGAATTAGACAGACTAGAGCAGGATATAAAGAAATTGCAGGATAAAATAAACTCATTATAATTCTAAAGGTCATAACATAAAAATAAATTTCAAGTAAAATGTTTTATAAGGAATGTATAGAAAGATTTATATACTAATGTATCATAATGAATACATATGTATCAAAAAAGAAACGAAGAACTAAAGGTAATTGCCCTATATAGTGGAGATTATAAATCAAGGTTTTATTTGAGGCAGATAAGTACACTAACAAAAATTCCCCTTAAAACCTGCCAGAATATTCTTGTCAAACTTGAAAAAGAGCGAATATTAAGGAGTAAAATAGAAGGAAAAAACAAATACTTTAGCCTGAATTTAGACAATATAAACGTTAAATCTTATATATTAAAGGCAGAAATTAATAAAACAGATATTTTCCTAGAAAAATACCCTGAATTTAAGATATTTTTGAAATCAATAAATACAAATTCCATTCTTATTATCTTTGGAAGCTTTGCTAGATTTAAGGCAGATAAAAATTCTGATTTAGACTTATTTGTCATTTCAGATAAAGAGGAAAAATTACCTTCTCATTTATTGCCCCATAAAATCCATCAGAATAGGCTAGAAGAAAAATCATTCAAAAAGGCCATAATAGAAAGAGAAATTTTGATTAAAGAGATAGAAATGAATCACATAATATTGAATAATCATTCAGCATATGTAAATATAATTTGGGAGTATTATGGAAAATAAAAAGTTAAGTTGGTGTTTTAAGTTAAAGGATGGGCTTAGAGTAGTTGAACCTAATGAAAGATTGTCAAAATCTTATCTTGAGCAGGCAAAATCATCTTTATTAAAGGCAGAAAAGGATTTGAATGAGAATGATCTTCTTTGGGCGACTGTAACAATTTACTATGCTGAATATTATGCTCTTTATTCATTACTCCAAAGAATAGGAATAAAATGTGAAAATCATGCATGCTCTATCCTAACAGTCACTTTAATTTTAGGTGATGAAAAAACAAAAACAATAAATCTGCATAAAAATAAAAGAATTGATGCTCAATATTATATGAAAGTTGATCAGGAAGAGACAATAAAAAATATGTTGCATGAAGCAAAAGTGTTTGTTTCTAATTTTGACGAGATTGTTTCAAATTTGACAGAAAATAATGTTGAAGAGTATAGGGGAATCGTATCTGATAATAAATAAGAAGAATAGGACATACATAAAGATACGACAATAAATTTTTAAATATTCTCAATAAGAAACTTCTATGAAAGCTACAGATTTAAGGCAGAAATACCTAAAATTCTTCCAAACCAAGAATCATAGTATTATTCCAAGTGCCTCATTAATTCCAGAAAATGACCCTACAGTATTATTTACTACAGCTGGAATGCATCCTTTAGTCCCATTTTTATTGGGGCAAAAACATCCTCTTGGAAAGAGGATAGTTGATGTACAAAAGTGTATAAGAACTGGAGATATAGATGAGGTAGGAGACAATTCCCATCTAACTTTCTTTGAGATGCTTGGAAACTGGTCATTAGGGGATTATTTCAAGGAAGAGGCCATAAACTGGAGCTATGAATTCTTGACAGATAAAAAATGGCTTAATCTAGATCCAGAAAGATTAGCAATATCTGTTTTCAAAGGGGATAAAGATGCTCCAAAAGACGAATTTTCATTTAATACTTGGTTGTCATTGGGGATAAAAAAAGAGAGAATTGCTTTCCTTCCAAAAAAAGAGAACTGGTGGGGACCAGCCGGAGCAACAGGACCTTGTGGTCCAGATACTGAGATGTTCTATTGGGCTTCAAATGAAAAAGTTCCAAAAGTATTTGATCCAGAAGATAATAGGTGGTTTGAAATCTGGAATAATGTTTTCATGGAGTATAATAAAAACAAAGAAGGAAAATATGAATTATTAAAACAGAAAAATGTTGATACAGGAATGGGTGTTGAAAGGACAACAGCTATTCTGCAAGGAAAAGACTCTGTTTTTGACACAGAGGTTTTTTTGCCAATAATAACAAAAATAAAAGAAATAGCGGAAATAGAAAAAGAAACAAAGGAGCAATTAAGATCAATAAGGATAATAGCAGATCATCTGAGGGCGGCTTCTTTCATTTTAGGAGATGAAAAAAGAATCACCCCAAGCAACGTTGAGCAAGGTTATGTTCTTAGAAGATTGATAAGAAAATCCATACGTCATGGAAGATTGCTCGGAATAAACAATAATTTCACAATGGAAGTAGCAAAGTCAATAATTCCGATATACAAAAACCAATATGAAGAGCTTGGAAAATACAAATCATTTATTTTCGAAGAATTAGATAAGGAAGAAGAAAAATTCAGGAAGACAATTGATAAAGGAACAAGAAGATTTGAGGGTATAATCTCTAATCTAAAATCAAAAACTATTCCCGGAGAAGAGGCATTCCATTTGTATGATACATATGGATTTCCAATTGAGCTGACAAAAGAGTTGGCAAATGAAAAAGGATTTAAGATAGATGAAAAGACTTTTAAGATTGAATTTAAAAAACATCAGGAAAAATCAAGATTAGGGACAGAAAAGAAATTTGCATCAGGATTAGCAGACCATAGCATTAACACTACAAAACTTCATACAGCCACCCATTTACTGCACCAAGCACTTAGAAATGTCCTTGGAGATAAAGTACAGCAAAAAGGATCTAACATTACTCCAGAAAGATTAAGATTTGATTTCTCTTATGATAATAAGATGACAGATGAGCAGATAAAAAAAGTAGAATCAATAGTAAATGAGCAGATAAAAAAATCAATTGAAGTTAAGAGAGAAGAAATGTCTCCTTCCGAAGCAAAATCAAAAGGTGCTTTGGGATTTTTTGAGTCAAAATACGGGGATAAAGTAAGTGTCTATTCTGTTGGAAATTTCTCAAAAGAAATATGCACCGGGCCACACGTCAATAATACTAAAGAGATTGGGAAATTTAAGATATTGAAAGAAGAGGCTGTTGCTGCCGGAATAAGAAGGATAAGGGCAATAATAGAATAGCTAATATTTAGCCAAGCAATTATTGAATTCTTGATTCTGTGCCCATTGGCATTGATTGTTTACACAGCCACAACTTGTTAATTTGTAGCAGGCATAAACTTCTTGATATTCACATGTTGTTATAATGTCATTAGCCAAATCAGCCCTAGCGCATACCTGGCCAGAACATCCACCGACCGCGCAATCACTATCAACATTGCATTCAATCTCTCCTGTAGGGGCCTCATCTGCTGGTAATGTTCCTGTAGCAGAATTGTCTATAGTGGTGCAGCCTACAATAAATACCAATAATAAAGCAACTAATCCTTTCATACAATAAATAAAATATTGGAATATTTAAATATTAAGATTGCCTAATATGACCTTATTCCCTATTGATATCTTATTTTTCAGGGTGAAGTTTCCATTAACTTCAAGAATGTATTTTGCTTTCTCTTTTGGGATATAATTTGTGCATTCATCCTCACAAGGAACAGCATATCTTATGTCAATTATCCTCAAATCTTCAGAGATAAATATCATATCCAATGGAATTAATGTATTTTTCATCCAGAAGCCATAATAATCTTCATCCTCAAACACAAATAGCATTCCTGAATTATCTTCTAAGCTCTCTCTGAACATTAATCCTTTAGCTCTTTCAGAATCATCATCAGCTATCTCAACATTAATTTTTATCTCTTTATCTCCATTATCAATAACAACATAATTCTTATTATCGCATCCATTTACAGCCAATAACAAAATCATAATTATGAACAAAAACATTTTCATTCTAAAAATATTGCTGGTTTTCCTGGCTTTGCTCTTTTTGATTTGTTTTCCGGATCATGTTTATTCTTGTCAGAAACTGAATAAACAATAACCTCTTTGTTTACTCTGTTACTTAAGTCCTTGTTATCATAATATTCAATTTCATTAGGAAGGGAATAAACATAAACTTTATTGAATTCCTTGCCTTGTTTCTCTTTCATTACATTTATTACATTGGTTATATCCGAAATCAGATTAGTAAATGCTTTTTCTGCCTGTTCATATCTAACATCTATCTTTGATTCATCATATTCCGGCCATTTTTCCAAACTTAAAAATGATTTGTTTCCAATCTGCTCCCATAATTCTTCTGTTATATGTGGACAGAATGGATGAACCAACTTGAGGAATTTTTCCAAATCTTTCTTGTTAATTTCTTCCCCTAAAGAATCAAATAAATCTCTTATTTTTATAACAGCAAAGTTGTATCTAAACTCTTCTATATCTTTTGTAACTTCCTTTATTGTTTTGTTTAATTTGCTCTCAACCTTTTTGGCTGTCTTTCCTAATTTCACATTTGGGGTATATTCAATTAATCTTTTTACAAATCTTAAGCTTCCTTCTACCCCTTTAGAGCTCCATTCCATATCTTTCTCTGGAGAGGCTCCGGATATCAAGAATAATCTCGCTGTATCCATCCCATATTCTCTTGATACTGTTTCCGGCAAAACAACATTTCCTCTGGATTTAGACATTACAAATCCATCCTCACCATGCAGCATCCCTTGGTTGAATAGTTTTATGAAAGGCTCATCAATTTTTACATAACTTAGATCCCTTAATGCTTTTGTAAAGAACCTTGCATAGATTAAATGCATGCAAGCATGTTCAGCCCCGCCTATATACTGATTAACAGGCATCCAGTAATCTATTTTTTTGATATCAAATGGATTTTTACTATTTTTATTATCACAGTATCTTAAAAAATACCAAGAAGAATCAAAAAATGTATCCATTGTATCTGTTTCTCTTTTGGCATTCTTTTTGCATTTTGGGCATTTAACATTTACAAAACCTTTGTTTGTAGTTAATGGATTTCCTTTTCCAAATTCTACTTTATCTGGAAGCTTTACAGGAAGATCTTTTTCCGGAACAGAAACAATTCCGCAATCATCGCAATAAATTATTGGAATCGGGGTTCCCCAGTATCTTTGCCTTGATATCAACCAGTCCCTTAATTTATAGTTAACTGTTGGTTTACCTAATTTTTTATTCTCTAATTCTTTTGTTATCCTTATCTTAGCTTCTTCCGAATTTAGTCCGTTGAACTTTTCAGAATTAACTAATATCCCATTATCAACAAATGCTTCTTTTAGATTTTTTTCACCAATTTTTTTATCCTTTGATTGGATAACTAATTTTATAGGCAATTTATATTTCCTGGCAAACTCAAAATCCCTTTGGTCATGGGCTGGAACTGCCATAACCATTCCAGAGCCATATTCAGCAATGACAAAATTTCCTGCATAGACTGGAATTTTTTGATTAGTTAAAGGATGGATTGCATAGCTTCCTGTAAATACTCCATCTTTTTCTAATTGTGCTATATCCTCTTCTTTCGTTGATTTTATTTTCTTTAGGAAATTATCAACTTCTTTCTTTTGTTCTTTTGTCACAATTTCATAAAGTCTTGGATGTTGTGCAGAAATAACCATAAAAGTTACCCCAAATAAAGTATCCGGCCTTGTTGTGAATATTTTCCAGTCATCTACCAAACTTTCTTCAATAAACTTCTTCACTTCTTTATTATTTTTATAATGAAATGTTTTAATCCCGATAGATTTAGCTGACTGAACACTCTCTTTATCATGTTCGAAGTATATGACCTGTTCAGGATTTAAATTAAATTTTTCTAGGAACTCATTATAATATTCTGGATTTTTCTTATTTGGTTTGTTTTCAAGAGTAAAAATCTGATAGTCTTTTACACCACTAAAAAAATCTTTATGTTTATTATGGGGGGCGTTAGTTAAAATAATTTTTTTATTTTCAAATTTATCTAAATAATCTTTAAGTTCCTTATTGACTTTACCATTTTCATCTACTAAACAATGAACTGCATCTACTAAAATAATTTTATCATTTTTAATCTTAAATATTATTTCAGTCCCATGGCTTTTTCCAATCCAGTTTTCCTGCATTATTTTTATTCTTTCAGGCCATTGTAATTTTTCTATGTCATTTAATAATTCTTCAGCATATTTTGTTGTTTTAATAAACCATTGCTCTAATTGTTTTGTTTCAACATCAGTGTCTTTATGACGCCAGCATTTCCCATTATGGACTTGTTCATTCGCTAATACTGTA
>Ga0209542_10020182_pt1 | contig 10587 bp, 8 predicted proteins | sample RifCSPhighO2_01_FD_184028 | JGI IMG/M metagenome (GOLD analysis project Ga0209542, IMG submission 184028) | Soil microbial communities from Rifle, Colorado - Rifle CSP2_plank highO2_0.1 (SPAdes) (version 2) | ecosystem: Environmental > Terrestrial > Deep subsurface > Rock core/Sediment ...
CGGGGTGCATCACAATGAGTATCTTCGAAGTAGGACGATTATGTGTTAAGATTGCCGGCAGAGATGCAGGAAGAACATGCGTAGTAGTTGAAGCAGTCGGTAACGGGTATGTTATTGTTGACGGCGATGTACGACGCAAGAAAGTCAATATCAAGCATCTTGAACCTCTGGAAAAGACCGTCAGCGTCAAGTCAAAAGCCAGTTCTGCAGATGTAAAAAAAGCATTTGAGAAAGAAGGCTTATCCGTCTGGGAAACTAAAGCTAAGAAAGCAGCTGAACGGCCTAGAAAAATGAAGGCTAAGAAGGAAGCTCCAGTCGAGGAGAAGAAAGCTAAGCCTAAGAAGGTCAAGAAAGAAGCTGTAGAAGCGCCGCTTGAGGCGTAATTTTTTTTATTTATCTTCTTTTATTTCTGAATATATAATTATTTTACTTCTTCCAAGCCAGTTCAAATAATATTCCTAGATTCATTTCAAAGCAAACTACGGGCATGGTCAGCTGCCAATTAGTAATTACCTGCGGGTGCAGTTCGCCGATGACTCCCATTTTCTTACCGTGAATAGTAATGTCTCCGGATCTTCCAGAAATGAACGGCGGATGATCACTTTCTTTAACTGCGCATTCTAATCCTAAGGCATGAATCAATGCTTCTAACACTTGCCTGATCTCCGTGAAATCAGTCTTATCATGGCATAACATCACATTGAGATGTTCCGGCTCTAAGACGCCGGTTTCGGTATCCCAAGGAACGAAGATTCTGCCAATTTCGAAAATATTCTGCGGATATTCATGATGCTGATTTTCTGCTAACGTTTTCATCAAACTAGGCATGATGGCATTACGCAGATGGTTGTGATCTCCGATAGCATTCTTGAGCGGAATTGGTTCAATAGTGAGATTCATTTTAGTACTAAGATCTTCTTTGGTTGTCAAATGGAAATTTTTAACTTCCAGCAACTGCATTCCTACTAACAATTCGCGTACTTTTTTAGCAAACTTTTCAAAGGCATCTTCTTCACCGATAGTCGCTACATTAGGAATCTCTTCCTGAAAATTTTCATAACCATAAGCAATGGCAATATCTTCCACGAAATCAACTTGATGCAGGATGTCTGCGCGATACGCTGGCACTAGCACTTGTCCTTGTTCGAAACCATAGCCCATTTTCTCTAATAATTTACCAGCATCTTTTTCTGATAGGCTTAGACCTAATCGCTTGTTAACATATAGTAAATCTAATTTCATTTTTGTCGGAGTAAGCTGTGGGGTGGTTTTAATTCCATCAGGATATTCTAATCTAATAGAATAGATCTCCCCTCCTACGTCAGCTAACGCAGTTACAATCATATTCAGGCAAGTACTTAACACGTCAAAATCAAATCCGGAACATTCAATGAAGACATCTTTGGTATCTTCTGTAACTCGGCCAGTCTTATCGGAATTAATGACGGGGGGCATGCTGAGAATTTCTCCTTTAGCATCAATGAAGATAGGGTATTTTGCTAATCCTTGCAGTAAATGGGCATATTCTTTTCCGGCTTTGTGCTCTTCTAAAATTTCTGCTGCGGTCATCTCTCGATGTGCTTCTAGAGGTTTGAATTTTATCTTTGCTGGAGTTTCAGCTTTGTAGGTGATAGGAAAGGTAATTTTCTCCATGGGGTAAATACCGATAGCACATTTCTTTCTGTTTCTGCCGTAAGTAACATGTAATTTTTCTTGGATTTGAATTATTTGCTGTAGTCTTTCTTCATCAAAATGCAATCCTTTAACGATGGCACAAGCTGTGTAGGGGCGGATTCCTTTTACTGATGCATCAACAATCACTTTATTATTGCTTTCTTTGATTACGTATTTTCGCAGTCCTGTTTTTACGTTGATAAATGAGCTGAAGGCTCGGGCAAATCCCGGTTCAGAGAGCATGTCTGGTCGATTAGGGAATACTTCGACATAAATCTCATTATCTTTGATATCTTCCAGATCTGTTCCCAGCATGCTGATGCGGTCTTTGAGCTCTTCGAGAGGCAATTCTTTTCCCACTAACTGTTCAAAGACTTTTTTGTTTAAGGTTATGGATGGCATTTTTATCTATTTCAACCACAGCTTCATTTCTCTGATCTGTTTCAGGTCGTTTTTGTTGATATCGCGAATGTCCGTGATATTCCAGTATTCGGAAATAATTCTTCCCATGCCCTGTCCCCAAGCTAAAACCGGGCAATCAAACCCTAACAAGGGCTTGACTACTTCGGGGCGGAAGATTCCTGCGCCGCCTAATTCTACCCATTGCTTTCTAATGGGATGGAAAACGTCGACTTCCAAACTAGGCTCAGTATATGGAAAATGAGCAGGACGCATTCTGACTTTGGTAAATCCCATCTTTTTGTAAAACTGAGTTAAGTATCCTTTAAGGTGTTTGAGGTTGGCATGAGGATCGATTACAATTCCTTCTACTTGATAGAATTCAAATAAATGTTTCCAATCTAAGGCTTCATTGCGGAAAACTTTTCCCACGGCAAAGAATTTTGCAGGAAGATTTTCTTTCTTGAGATTAGCAATAGTTTGGGCAGATAAAACTGTAGTATGCGTCCGCAGCAGGATTTGTTCAGCTTCTTCTTTTGAGAATGCATATCTCCAGCCTTTGCTGCCGGTATCTGCGCCATTTTGATGGACTTCTTTGATTTTTTTCCAGAGTTCAGGTAGTTTTGCTTTTCCGTGCAGATAGAAAGTGTCCTGCATTTCCCGGGCCGGATGATCTTGGGGTACGAATAAGGCATCTAAATCCCAGAAGGCAGACTGTACATAATTGCCAGTCATCTCGGTAAAACCGAGCTCTAGCCAAATGGATTTGATATATTCAAGGGCTTCATTTTCAAAATGTTTCTTTCCGGCATATTTCTGGGGAACATTGATCTCTACGTCATAAGCGCGGAATTTAGTCTGTTTCCAGCTGCCAGTTTTGAGCATGCCAGTAGTTAAGCGGTTAGCAACTTCTTCCGTTAGATCCATCTCGGCAACCTTTTTTCCTAGATCGCTTAAAGTCACGGTAGTCTCTTTGATTTCTTCTACTTTCAGAAATTCTTTTCTTTTTTTAAGATCTTCAAAGAGGGCTTTGTCGTTTCCAGCTAGTTTAGTTATTTCGAGGGGGAAATCTTTTTCTAAGAATAATTCTTCCGGAGATTTTTCTTTCTGTAATTTTTTTCCTTGCTCCGTAAGTTTGATTTGTAAATTCTCCCCTTTAGCAACTTCGATGGCATTCTTTTTTCGCAGCAAGCCAATACAGGCATTCACTTCTTCTCGGGAGAGTTTGGATTTTTTAGTTATAACGTTCAACCCTTTAAATTCGTCCGATAAAGAGTTAAGGAATGATTTTTCTGGCAAGCCTTCTTTGAGATAGAGAAGGCCGTTTTTATCTAAGGAAATTACTTTCTTGCTTGTAGAATTGATTTTCAGCAGTTCTTTGTTTTCCAGCCATTGCAAGGCGCGCATGACTTCGATTTCCTGCAATTTGCTCTTTTTGACAATCTGCTGAAAGTCTGTTTCCTCTTTCAATACTGGTAGAACTGTTCGTTCAAAAGGGTGCAGTTTGAGGATCAGTTTTTCGATGTCCATTGAGGGAATTAAAAGGGAGATTATTTATAAATTAATTGCTGATAGAAATTAAGAAGAAAAAAGATTTTAAAAAAATAAAAAATCCTACTTCATATTCCACATGGTATCAAACATGTTGTCCATGGCGGAAGCAAAATAAGGTGTTTTTACCCAAACTCCTATATCATAAGAAGGGTGAACGTCTTTGTCATCCAGCATCATGAAAACTAATTCTTTGCTGTCCACAGTCACGAAACGGGAATTGACTTTTTGGTTGTGCTTTACTTCAGCCAAACCTTTCAAGCTGTCAGCAGTAGTTTTATTTTCCTTAGTGATGGGAGCAGCAATTCTGATCTTGACGCCTTTCTTCTTAGCTTTTTCTAAACTAGCACGAAGACCTTCTACTTTTCGCAAAAATCCTTTTTCAGTAGTCATAATATTTATAGTCTTAGAAGCGTCTTTGATCAGAAGATCTAAATGATTATATAAATTATTTCTTCCACGCAAACAGCTGCTGATGTCAGCAGGATCAACTAAACTGATGCCGTTGTTGTGCAAAGTTTCTAGTTCTTGCAACAAGTCTGATCCTTTAATTGAATCTAGGCGTTTTATTTTATCCTGTGAATCAGTGTGCATGTTTTTCTTGACGCGATCAACAACTTCGGTAGGAGGAATAGCAATGTATTTGATTGGTTTTCCTAACTTCATGACTACAAATCCTTTTTTTTCTAAAGATTCCAGAACGTCATAACTTCGGGAGCGGGGAACGTCAGCAATGTCCGACAATTCTCCTGCGGTGGAAACCCCCCGGCTTAATAATGCTGCCCACAATTTGACTTCGTATAAATTCAAGTCGAAGTATCGGCGTAGCTGACTTAACAATTCCTCTTTCACAATCATTTTAATTAGCCCCTCCTCTTTTCCTTACTTTCAGTGATAATGATTTGTTACTAACTCATCAGTAAAATAAACTACTATTAAAAGGTTGTGGTTGTACAAAATATAGGGCTTAGTTTTTCACTCGTTTTTCCGACGGAAATTCTTGTTAGTAATTTTTTTTAAATGACAAAAAACGTAAGATTAATATTTTTTATATCTCAGAATAGCGGCAATTCCGCCCAGGCCATTCATTTTTTTTCCCGCATCGCTCTCGGCAGAAATAATATGGATCTCTCCTTCCAAAGAATCAACTGTTTTCATGCATTGGTCAACTGCTGTAAATTCGCCCGCCATTCTTTTTTGGTGGATGAAATCATCGGTCAATAACAGTTTTAATACTGCTCCGCTGTTGGCAGCTTCCTGCACTTCTTTCCAGCCATAAGCAGCTTTGTTATTTTTGTTGATCTCTTTGAGCAGTTCTTCTACTAATAATTGTTCTTTGCGGGCACGGCTGTGTTTCAAAGTTTCAGCTAATTCTGGGCGGCGCATCACTTCATCCAAGGATCGTTCACTAATGTCGGAGCAGATCGCTAAGACAATTTTCTTTTTCAATTCAGATTGAGGTATTTTTTTGTAGAGATCTTCTTTGTAAAAGGCAGGAGAAGCTACAATAATGGCGCTGGGTTTGTATCTCTCGTGGTATGCTTCTAGTGTTTTGATAATTTCTTCCTGAAAATCTTTTCGTACTTCCACGGCTTTGGCTTTCTTTTGCACTTCGCCTTTCAGCGTGGTCAAAATTTCATAGCCAAATTTTTTGGTTAGCGCAAATAGTACCTCTTCTCGGTCAAAAAGACAGAGTAAATAATCATATTTCTTTTCACAAGCTTCCTGCAGTTTCTGTTTTTGATATTCCAGCCATTGCGGTTTTTCTAAAGTAAATTCAGATGATTCTTCTAAGGTGATGGAATGATAGCTGCCTTTAGGAACGTCTTCTGTTTCTTCCTTGACCTTGCCGTTGATACGCACAGAATTTTCCGTTAGCTCTATTGTTTCTGCTTCTATGGATAAAGTAAGAGTTTTCTTGACCGATTTGGCATTTTCCCCTTCTCCGATTTTAATTTTCCGGGTAGTCTTGCCTCTAACCAGATCTCCTTGATCGATCAAATGACTGAGATACCAGAGATCATCTTGGTCGTTGATCTTGAGTTTTACAAATCCTTTCTTAAAATCGGAAGTTATGAGTTGCATTATATGTTGGGGAATACGAAATATTATATATTTATCCGTTGGAAATGGAATCATGGGTTTAGAAGAATTGACATTTGATGTGGAAGACGTTAAGGTAATCCTTAAGCCGGAATTGCATGTGTATCATGATAATGCAGATGATGAAGGCTTTTTGGGTATTGTTCCAATGGTATTAAAGTTTCGCGGTTTGGATGGCGATGATTATGAAAACCAAACTTTTTTGAGATACGATATAGGTAAAAAAATCTTTATTACTTCTTTAAGTGATTATTTTGTACCTCATTTTCCCCAAAAGGCAGAAAAATATAATCAGGGTATGGCTGAAGTTGCACGAGTCTATTCAGCTTTATTACAAACACATACTTATACTGCTTTAACTAAAAGGGGAATAATAACGGAAAGACATTTCTACAAAAATTCTGCCGGTGACTGGAAGGATATCGGTGATTATTGGCTAGGTGTGGAATCACATGAAGAGTTGTTGGCAACAGCTGATGCGGTGAAATAATCCTACTTCCCCACAATCTTTAAATATACTAAAATTTTCTAACCGACAGATGTTCAGCACAAAAAGAGGTCAATCTGCGGCAGGCGCAGCAGTTCTTATAGCGATCATAGCAGCATTGATAGTTGGTTTTGTAATTCTTATACCTCCACAGGATAGAGCAAAATTATTAGAAGATCATACCAACACTTCTACTGGCCTTCCGGCCATCGTAGAGAAGAAATTGCTTTCTGTTTCTCCCGGAAGAATAGATTATTTGGCTGAGAAGGAAGTTGAACATCCAATTCCGGTAGTAAATGTATACGCCCGGACAGAAGCCAAAGTCTTAGCGGAAAAAAATCTTGCTTATGCTAAAAAAGGAGTATTTTCTGAGCAAACAGATGTTCTTACGGTCGTCGTTCCTGACTTAAAACATACTAAAAATTTGCTCTTAAGCCTGGAAGTCAAAGAAGTAACGGGAAAATTAATTATCTTAGTCAATGGCGATCAAGTATTTAATGATCAGATTAAAGCAGGAAGCATGACTCCTATTACTGTGCCGCAAAATCTGCTCAAGGAGCAGAATACGATTATCTTTGCGGCCTCTTCTCCAGGTCTAGCATTTTGGCGCACCAATGAAGTTTCCTTAAATGATATCAAAGTAGTTGCTGATGTTACCAGCGTGGAATCTCAGTCTTCCAGGAGTGTCTTCTTAGTTTCTGATACTGAACAAAAAAATCTACAAAAAGTAGTCTTAAAATTCCAGCCTAGCTGTAAATTTGAAGAGGTTGGCCCGCTTCATGTAAGTGTTAATGGCAAACTCATTTATTCTAGTGTACCTGACTGTGATTTGGCCATGGTACCGATCGAATTTTCTCCGGAAACACTACATGCGGGAGAAAATGAATTAGTCTTCCGGACCGAAAAAGGAGATTATTTACTTACCCATATCATCGTTAAATCTGAATTAAAAGAGGTAGAATTTCCTACTTATTACTTTGATTTAAGTTACGAAGAATACCGCAACATTGTGGAAGGCGATAAGCGTGTTCGTTTAACTTTAAACTTTGTTGACGTAGTAGCTAGAAAGTTTGGCGATGTGATCTTTAATGGCAACACTCGCTATTTTGATACCAAGGAAGTTTCGTATACCTTAGATGTCAGCAATGGTGTAGTACAAGGAACTAACTCACTTAAGATCAAGCCGCGCAAGACTTTAGAAGTGCGGGAATTGAGAGCAGATTTATTGGATTAGATTGACATTTAATTCTCTAGTAACATTTTTATATGCAGGAAGAATCGTATTCTCAGAAAAAAGAGGATATCATGGTAGATTTAGGTAGATTGCTCAAGAAGGCATTTATTGTGAATAAGCAGGGCTTTCGAGAGTTTGGTTCTGAAGCTAAATCGGAAAAAAAAGAATCTAAAGACAAATCTCATCCTACGATTGAGAATTTCTTTTCTTTCCAACGGGATAAACCAAAACCAGCTATGCCGCGGGAGTCTGGAAACTATAGCCGACCATGGTCCAGCAGTTTTCCTTCTATCAGCAAGGGTGGCCCATCTCCGAGAGGTCCTGCAACTACCGGCATTTACATTTTCTTGATCATCATCAGTGCTTTTGGATTATTAGCAAGGAGTTTTGTTGCCTACAGTCCCGGAAAATCATTTGCTATCAGCATTATTTTAGCTCTCTTTTTTTTCTTTGGGGTGCGGAATACGCCTGAGCCGAAAGTGAAGGAAGGTTTGGTTGCTCTTACCTTAGGGTTAGATTTCGCTGCGCAATTTGTCTTGGGAACATCTGCTGGCTCAGCATTTGAAAATAAGATGATTACCTTGTATGTTTTCGCCTGGGTCATCTTGGCAGTAATTTTATTCCTGATGGGAGTTTTGGATACTACTGGAGCCGGCGAGCGCTTAGGAAAACCAGCTACAGTGATGCTAATCTTAGTCTTAGGTACCGCGCTCTTTTTTTTGCTGCCGGTCATTATTCAAAGCCCTTCATTTTTTCAAGATGTGACTCATGCGGAATATTTTCATATCGCTAAATCGGAGTTAGTCAAAGTGGCCGGAACCTTAGATGAGACCAAGAATTTCTGGTATGATTATTTTACCTGTACTTTTAGTGTTTTTGATGGGAGTCTTAAGTATGAGAGCTGTATGGAAAATAAAAGAATTGGCCGCTACTGTGAGGCTAATTTTCAGACTACTGCTGATAAACAAAATTGCGTCCTGCAGCAGCAAGAATTAGTGAAGCAAGGCGCGCGGCCAGGCATTGCCGGCGTGGTAAGTGATGCAATCAAACAAGTCACTAAAGTAGAAATGAAAGAAGATCAATATTTCCCTAAGAAAGCGACAGATTCGAAAACAATTTATCCCATACCCCTGAAAGTGGAAAATCCGCGAGAGCAAACCTTTACGGCGAAAGTTTCCTGTGAGTTTAAAGGATTTACAGCTAAAGGAGAAGAAAAAGTTCCGGGAATTATTTCTATCGGGGGCGAGGAAGTAAATGAAGTACAAATAAATAGCAAAGCACAAGAATATTTGATCGGCTGCCAGCCGAGTGCTGATCTAAAGGGCCGATATACACTTGACTACACTGTAATGCTTTCAGGCATGCAGACCTTTTCTTTCATCAAGCGTGCTTTTGTGAGCAAAGAAATTGATCCTAAATTGCGGGGGCAAATTGAGATGGACAATTTTAAAACCAAGGCTGATCGAACTTCACAAGGACCAGCAGAATTTGCCTTGTTGAATTTTAAATTCGGCAGCGGTGATGGTTCTTCGCCGCTAGTAACAGTAGAAGATCCAGTTACCTTTTCCTTTGCGGTGGAAGATGTAGGTACAGGATCGTTTAAAGGAGAAGTACAAAAAATAAATAGTTATAATTTCCATGGCTTGTGGGAACGCGGCTTTAATGTTGATTCTGAAAAAATAGGGGATAAGGATTGCCTGCAAGGTGGCGAAGTTTTAGTGAATGCAGCCTTGACTAAGAAACGCGAACCCAGCGAATTACGACGATGTTTCTTGAGCTTGCCAGCAGATTTTAGCCAGTTACAAAAGAATGCCTACAAGATAGAAACATTTGTGGCTGATCTGAATTATGATTATAAGATTACTAAGTCAATTCCTGTTGAGGTGACTCCGTTGGTGGTAGTTTCATGAGAAAAGCAATAATTTTCCTGATCTTAGCATTGTTTTTACTTGCTTCCTGCGGGCAAACTTCTGAACGCGGAGCAGATATCAATTACAAGCAAGGCTTTGTGGATCTTACTATCAATTCAGCGGGAAACAAAGAAGAGTTTCAGGAACAGAGATTAGAGCTGCCGGTTTCTTTACAAAACACAGTAGCCTATGATATTGAAGATGTGGTTGTTTCAGTAAAAGGTTTTGATAATTTTTATGTCGAGCTCTATGATGAGCATAAGGAATTACCTAAGCTGGAAGGCAAAAGTATCTTTAATCCGGAAGGAATGAAAGAAGATGTCTTATTTGAAGGGATGATTAAAAAGTTACTTCCTGGAGCAGAAAAGCAGCAGCAAGATTACAGAGTTAATGTGAAATATAATTCTAAAGTAGAATTCTCGCCCAGTATCTGTGTAACTTCCCAGTTGAATGGGCAAGGGTCTAGCTATGATACTTATCAGGGAGCTTGTACCTTTGAGAAAGAAATTTCTTATGACGGTCAGGGAGCTCCGCTAGGAGTAAGTAACTTAGAAATAATTCCCCATCAAGGCCGACAAGTGGAGTTACGGATGAAAATAGAAAATCGTGGGAAAGGAACTGTGGGCAAGGTTTCTGTACTTACCTCAGCTATCGGCGGCAAACCATTAACCTGTGAATTCCGCAGCGATACAGTAGAGAATAAAGTGGAGTTTGAATCCGGCCAGAAATCAGTAACCTTGATTTGTGCAGGATATGTAGGCAGTGATGGAACATATACTACGCCGGTGTTTGTGGAATTGTTGTATGACTATGAGTTAGATCAGAAAGAAACAATGATGATTTTGAAGTAAGTTGCTAAGTAATTTCTTATTCTTTTCTTGTTTTTTACTACATAACTTATTTAAACTATTTTTTATTATGTCTGCAGATGAAGATTGCAATTCTGGGCGGAGGAAGCTGGGGCAGCGCCTTAGCCATCACCTTAGCCAAAAATAAGCATCAGGTTAAGATCTGGGAGTTTGTACCCGCACAAGCGCAAGAGATGCAAGAAAAAAGATTCTGCAAATTGCTTCCGGAAGCGAAACTGCCGGAAAATATTTTTGTTTCACATCTTATTGAAGATGTTCTCCCTGCAAGCGATTTAGTGCTGCTGGTCGTTCCTTCTGATAAAGTGGAAGCTACGGTCATAAAAACCAAACATTTATTCTCCAATCAACCGGTAGTTATCT
>Ga0209542_10020184_pt1 | contig 10587 bp, 13 predicted proteins | sample RifCSPhighO2_01_FD_184028 | JGI IMG/M metagenome (GOLD analysis project Ga0209542, IMG submission 184028) | Soil microbial communities from Rifle, Colorado - Rifle CSP2_plank highO2_0.1 (SPAdes) (version 2) | ecosystem: Environmental > Terrestrial > Deep subsurface > Rock core/Sediment ...
CGTAGATGATTCGATATATCGCCGGGCCAGTGACTGTCCGGTCCGGGTCGCCGATTCTGATGACCAGATCGTTCCCCTGTTTCGATTTTTTATAAGGAACTGGACGGTTGGCTTGGTCAACCACCTTGCGGACGCGCAAACGGATGGAACGGGTAATGCCCCGGGAGTCGGTGTAGCGCACCGGAATGTTGCGAACAAGGCCGTGTCTTGGTTCGAGAAAGTCCACCTCGATCTTCTCCTCGACCAGAATCTGGCCGCTCCGCAAAACCTCGACATCCGCGCTGAAGCGGTCAATCGAAAAATCCTCGGCCAACACGGAGAGCGGCGCCGACAAAAAGGCAAAAACTAACAAGGCGATGACTTTCGATCTTTTCATCATCTCAAGTACAAGGCTCGATTCTCGGCGTGCTCCTCGAGCGTCCGGCCGTAGCGGATCACGCCGTCAGTCCCCGCGAGGAAGTACCAGTAGTTGTTGGTTTTGGGACGAATAGCGGCGAGGATCGAAGAAAGTCCCGGATTACCGATCGGCCCCAACGGCAGGCCGGGATACTTGTAGGTGTTGTAAGGCGAATCAATCTCGCGGTCATCGAAGGAGATAGAGGGCGTCTTTTTTCCGGTAAGGTAGTTCACCGAGGAGTCAACCTGGAGCGGCATGCCGGCATCCAGCCGCCGCCAGAGAATGTCGGAAACCAAAGCGCGGTCGGCGTCGGCGCGCACCTCGCGCTCGATAATCGAAGCCAGGGTGATCACTTCAAAAAGAGTCCGTCCCCGGGATTCGGCTTCTGCTCGGAGTTCCTGATTAATCCTCCGATCAAAATTCTTTAACATCACCCGGACTATATCTTCGGCGGTTACCTCCAAAGGGATGCGATAGGTGTCTGGAAAAAGATAACCCTCGAGCGACACATAGTCCGGTCGGCCGGCAAGAAAAGCGAATTCCTGCGAGAAATCCTTGGAACGAAACGCATCTCGGTCGTTCCGATAGTCTGTGGCCGGCGTGCCGGCGATTCTGTAAAAATCCTCAACCTCGGCGATACCCTGACGCTTAAGATACTCGGCCATCTCGCGGATGCCCCATCCTTCAAGCAGGGTAATTTCCCGCTCGGAAACTCCGGGCGAGGTCAGCTGTTTGACGATCTTGGCGTAGGACTGGCCGGAGCGGACATAAAACTTCCCAGTCTGGAATCTGGCCTGGGTGCCGGAGATCCAAACATAGGTTTCGAAAATAAAACGACTGCGGATGGCGCCTTTATTTTTTAGCTCGGCGGCGATGGCCTTGACCCCTGTTCCCGGCTCGACCGTTAGCGGGACGTTCTCTGATTTTGATCCTGGCCGCCGAAGATAAGTCTCATAGAATCCGAAATCAAAAGACAAAGCGGCCAGAATGATAAGAATAAGTGTCGTAGCGAAAATGCCGCGTTTCATAATGAAGGAAGGCGGCCAAGGCGTTCGAGAGCAACGGCCATGGCGCCCAGAGTGTTCAAGGTTGTCCGTTCGGCGCGCAGCCGCCCCCAAACCTCGGAGAGTGGAACGAGCATTAGTTCTCCGGCTTCCTGCGGATTGGGGTCGGGATCGCCGACGCGCCTGGCGTCGCGGAAAAGAAAAGGATGGAAGGTGCCGGTGGACGAGGTGGGAAAAACGGGAAACTCTCCCAGCGACTCGGCTTCCTCCGATTCGTAACCGGTTTCCTCACGGAACTCCCGCCGTGCCGCCGCTTCGGGGCTTTTGTCGTCCGGATCGATCCGCCCCATGGGCAGTTCCAGAACGGTTTCCCGGATCCCATGCTTGTACTGACGCCGGAGAATGACCTCCTCGGCCGGGGTAACGCCGACGATGATCACCCCACCTGGTGTCTCGTTCGGATAGTAATCAATAAGCACGCCGTTGGGCAGCCGAACCTTTTCGTGCCAGATTTTCCACCAGCGGTTTTCGAAGGCAATCTCTCGCGAAATGACTTCCCAAAGTTTCATAACAGGTATGCTACAATATCCACACTATGCGCAGACGAAACCTGATTCTCGGCGCCGTCGCCGCTGTCTCCCTCATTTTTGCCGTCCTGTTCGTCGTCCAGGTCATCCGCGATAATTTGCCCAGCCGCGACCAGATCAATTTTGGCGTAACTTTCGCTAAACGCCAGGCGGAATATCTTGGCCTGGACTGGAAAGAAACCTATCGGGCGATTCTTGATGATCTCGGCGTCCGCCGGCTGCGCCTGGCTGCCTACTGGGACGAAATCGAACCGTCACCAGGCAAGTTTAACTGGGACGACCTTGACTGGCAACTGCGGGAAGCGGAACGCGCCAAGGCCCGGGTCATTCTCGGCGTCGGACGGCGGCTCCCCCGCTGGCCGGAGTGCCACGTCCCTGCTTGGGCCCAAAATCTGCCGGAAGACCAGCAGCGCCTGCTGACGCTTTCGGCCATCCGCGCCATCGTCCTCCACGCCAAAGATTCCCCGGCGCTTGAGGTCTGGCAGGTGGAAAACGAACCCCTGCTCGATTCCTTCGGCGTCTGTCCGCCCGGGGACCGCGCTTTTCTGGAACAGGAAATCGCCCTGGTCCGGGAACTCGACCCCAATCATCCGGTCATGACCACGGAAAGCGGAGAGTTATCCAGCTGGGTGGGCGCCGCTGACTTGGTTGATGTTCTGGGCATCTCCCTCTACCGGCTGGCCTGGAACCAGTTTTTCGGAACAGTCTATTACCCGCTCACTCCGGGTTTCTACCGCCGCAAGGCCGAGGCGGTCCGGATCCTCGGCCCGAAGATCATCATTACCGAACTGCAGGCCGAACCCTGGAACCAAAAACCCCTCGCCGAATTAACGGTCGAGGAGCAATTTCGGACCATGAATCCGGAGCGCGTCCGCCGCAATATCGAGTTCGCCCGCCTGGTCGGCCTGCCCGAGGTCTATCTGTGGGGCGCCGAATGGTGGTACTGGCTGAAACAACACGGGCGACCGGAAATCTGGAATGAAACGCGCGACTTATTCTCGAAATGAATCTACTCAGACTCGTTAAGACACAAACGAATCCGTTCCGTGGCCCGTTCCGTCTCTCGCGCGCCGATGACATCCACCAGCTGGTTGCGGAAGGCCTGGTGAAGCTCCTCTATCTGGCCCTTGAGTCCCTCAAGCCGCGCGAAAAGGTTCCCCAACTCCTTTTCTCCGACGCCGTCTCCGAACTTAATGGCCCGCAGAGGCGAACTCTCGGGCAATTCTTCGATGGCCGCTTCCAAAACTTTGGAAGCGGGAAAGTCGCCGATGATTTCGGCCAGATACTGATGGCAGGTTAGTATCGCCTCCGATGAACATTCGGCAAGTGACTGTTTGTTCATACCTTCGACGCGGACGCCGCTTTAGGGGCAATCGCCACCGGCATGGCCAGGATTATGGCCAATCCTTGGAGAAAGCCGGAGACCGCGAAAATCAAATCCGAGATGTCCCCGTTCCAATAAGTGCCCGCTTCCAGACGAAAGAGAAACAGAGTGTCGGCCACTACCCGGAGACCAAAGCTGAGCAAGGCGTATTTGAGAAACAGCGACAAGTGGCCGGTCCACAAAGTGAGGGCCACCAAAATCAGGGCGATAAACACCGCGTCGGCCACCAGATAGCCGGCATTGACCGCCGTGGTTACGAAGTCCGTCCCGGTGAGAAGCGGACGCACGAACACGAGAAATAGGAGAGAGACGGCCGCGGCCATCAGTCCGACCATCAGTGTATTGCACCCTTTCTGCCTGGCGGTCACGGAGAGAAGCACAATAATGCTGGCGATCTCGGTGGCGTACATCAGGTACCAGGCAATATCGGCCGCGCTCGGAGTGGGAACATCAACTTTGAAAACCAGGTTATATAGAGTCCAGATGATGAGCGCGCCTCCATTGGCCAGAGCGCCGGCCGAAAAAAAGATCACCGCCTTACCCACCGCGCTCTTCCAGCCGCCCCAGGCCGGAGCCGCGTAGCGGAAGCCGAAGTAGGCGCCGACTAGAGGCGGCAGGGCGTAGACCGCGTTGTAAAGGAAGTTAACCGGCGCGTCGTGCCGTTCCATAAACTGCAGTGCCAGCCACCAGACTACTGCCACGACGCCCGTTATTGTCAGTATTTTTCGACTCATAAAATTTACGATTAATAGTTAAAAAGAGGTCCCTTAAAGATACTTTTTCCATCGTCGCCGTTCGATCTCGGCGACGATTTTTTTACATCTTGAGCTCGGCCCATGGACGCAAGCAGGATGGCATCGTCTGTCTCAACGAGAACGGAGGTGATGACAGGCGCCGCCCGACGACATTTTTTTCAAATACTTCGCGGTAAGCCAAGAACTGGATTGCATCTTGCCGCCCTGGCCGACGTTAAAAACCATTTTGGCTCCTACTTCCCCGCAAACGGAAACTTCCGGTGTATTGTCCGACTTCCTGTCCCCGCCGTTCGCAAAAATGTTCGGCCGAATCTTTTTTAGTTCGGCACACACGCTCATATCTTTGGGATTTTTGGGGTGTTTGGTTAGGACAACGCCATCAACTCCGGCTATGGCCTCTATTATTTCCTTGCGCTCCTCTTCGGGCATGAAAACATACCCCTTTTTCTTCATGAGCCAATTGTCGTTGTTTAAAATCACCACCAGCTTGTCTCCCAACTTTTTCGCCGCTTTAATCATGCGCACGTGCCCGATATGGATCGGGTCAAACCCGCCGCTTACGACGACCAATGTTTTCTTTTTCATACCCTTTTCGTAATGCGCCATACAAGCCAGGAGGCAAGAATCCCCAACAACGCTCCGGCGATGATGTCGCTCGGATAGTGAACGCCAACAGCGACGCGCCCGATCCCGATGATCGCGGCCAGAATCAAAGCGACCGTTCCCACTCTCCGATTCCAAAGAAACAGTCCGTAAGCAATGGCAAACCCGGCCACGGCGTGTCCCGAAGGAAAAGCCGGCGAATCGGCTGATTTTTCTATCAGCTTGTTAATGTCTGAAAAAACGACAAACGGCCGAGGGCGGAAGGCGATGCTTCCCAAGATGGCGCGAAGAACCAACCCCAGGCCCGTACCGGCGACGATTCTCGCCGAAAGGCGAAACCCCGCGGCCCGCATCTTTTCGAAAACCAGAGGAAGAAGAACCCCGGCAGCCAGAAGATAAATAAGCCATGAGGCGGCGGCCACGGCCAGAGGCGCAAAAGCCCCCGAGGCGGCCTGGTTCAAGGCGCTGACGATCTGTGCGTCAATGGCCGGCATGATGGAAGTGTTGTTCAACGGGGCGGGCCAGGAGCGAAACCAAAAAAATCAGGGCGCCGATGACAACCACCGTTGGCCCCGGAAGAAGATTGAATTGTTCGGCCACCCGGAATCCCAAAAGCACGTCGGCCGCCGCCACCATTAGCGTGACCACGGTCATCGAACGCAAGGTTCGCGAAAGGTTGCGAGCCGTTGCCGCCGGCAAAATGATCAGCGCGCCCATAAGCAGAACGCCGATGGTTTTGAGTCCGATGGCCACAGAGAGAGCAAGTAGAAGCAGAAACAAAAGATTCGACCGTTTGACGGAGATTCCCTCACTGGCGGCGATTTCCGAGGAGAAGGTGATTTTGGCGAAACGCTGAAAATTGACGGCGGTAAGGCCGAGAATAAGCAAACCCCCCAGAATAGCCGAGAGGGCGGTAGCGCGATCCATCTTTTCGATGGAACCAAAAAGACTCTCCAAGAGCCCCTCGTCGGTCCCGATCAGGATGCCGACGGCCAAGGCGGCGGTGAAAGTAACGCCGACAAGCGTGTCGCGCAGAGCAGGCCGGCGGCGCTGAATGCCCTCGATGCCCAAAACCGCGAAAATCAAAACGCCCAAAGCGCCGAAAAAAGGATCAAAACCGAAACGGAGCGCCAGAGAAACTCCCGGAAGCGAAACGTGGGACAGGGCGTCAGCAACCAGCGACATCCGCCGCGAGACGACAAAAATTCCCAAAAGCCCGGCGGCCAGGGCGATCATCAATCCCACGAGTGTCAAGGTTGTTGAATCGCTCATAACGGTTGACCGTGATGGCCGCGACGACCTTCTTCTTCCTCGTGTTCATGCCGATAAACGGCCGCCTCGGAACCGTAGAGGGCGCGCAGCTGTTCGGCGGTCAACACCTTCTCCGGAGCGCCGCTGCACAGCAGGCGCTGATTTATACAAAGCACCTGATCAACGTAGCGGCTGACCACGGCCAGGTCGTGCGAAATAAGAAAGACGGTCAGCTTCAGCTCCTCGGCCAGATGTTCGATTAGTTTGTAAACAGTAACCTCGCCGCCGATGTCGATGCCGGCCGTCGGCTCGTCAAAAAAGAGCACATCCGGCTTCTCGAAGAGGGCCGTGGCGATGAGCACCCGCTGGAGCTCGCCGCCTGAAAGATGGCCGACCCGGCGATTGACCAGGTGTTCCGCGCCAACGTGGTTTAGCGCGTTTTGTATCAGAGCTGAAACCGATTCGGAGGGCAGCCAAAATCCGGCTCGGGGCCTTTTCAGCAAAAACAATTCCCGGACGGTCAGCGGAAAAGCCCGGTCGAACTCCAGCTGCTGGGGCACGTAGCCGAAGCGCGCCCGGCGGTGCCAGATAATCTCCCCTTCGTAGGGCAGTATGCCCAAGAGCGCCCGGAAAAGCGTGGTTTTACCCGATCCGTTCGGGCCGATAACCGCCACGGTTTTTCCGGCTTCCACTGAAAAAGAAACGTCGCGGATGACATCCGCCTGGTTGAGCCGGACGGAAAGATTCCTCACCTCAAGAAGCGCGTTCATGTCGGCCATTCTATCAGGATGAAGGTTCTTTGTCAGCCAGCTGGATGGGCCGCTCGCGGCGGAGGGGAATATCGTTGGCAATGACCGTCGGTCCGGCGGCGGCGGAGAGGTCAATGGGATCGGTCTCGGTTTTAATGTGCCCCGGTTTGGAAACCGTCAGGTAAACCTCGGCCTGGCCCACCAGGAAATGGTAGCGGCCGTGGACGTCGGAGACGGCGCTGGCGATGAGCTTATGGTAGGGAAGCGCGAAGAGCCGGAGCACGGCATGCGGCACTGGTTTGCCGCTCCCCTCGTCATAGACCGTGCCCCAGCCGCGGGCCCGCACCGGCTCGGACAGACGGCGGAAAATAAGATAAACCGCCAGATGGACGCCAAGTAGGATGAACACCGGAGGCGTAGGCACGGCAATGGCCGTGCCGGCGGTCAAGGCCACGCCGGAGAGAGCCACTCCATGGCGCAGGCGGCGGGACAGGTCGCTCCGAAGAAGCGTCCTATCCGGCAGATCAGCGCCGAGAGGATCAAGCGGAATGGTCTTGGTTAATCCCTCCCCGACTTCGACGCGGATCGGATCGCCAAAATAAAGATCAATAAATTGACCATCCTCTTTTCTTCCGCGGAGAGTATCCGATGGAAAATCAAAACCGGGTTTGGCCACTTCCAGGCGATAAGTTCCGGGCGGAGCCAAAAATTGATATCGCCCATGGGGGTCGGTGACTGCCGAGCGAACCACGGCGTTGGTGCGCAGATCGCGCAGGCGGACAATGGCCAGATCCACCGGGATCTTGGAGAGGCCGTTGTAGACAATGCCGTAGGAACGGCGGCGCTTGCGGAAAAGGAGAAGAAAGGGCTGGCTGAAAAAGTAGATGAGAAATTGCGGAATGCGGGCCAAAGGAAGCAAGGTAACGGCGTTGGCCACCACCGCGGCCGTGGCCGCCGGAGCGACGATAACCGTTGCCGCCGTCTCCACGTTGGGGTTGTCGGCGACTCCCCGGGCCGTCTCGGCCAAAATCTCGGCGGTGCGCACAGCGCCCAAGGTCACCGCCCGCCCAAAGGAAAAGGAAACAACCGGCAATGAGCCGCGAACGGCCCGGGCGGCGGCGCCGGAAATCTCAGGAGAAAAAACCACCCGCCCCTGGGGCAGGCCGCCGGTTTCTTGTTCCAGCTCAAAAATCAATTCAAAAGTGTGACAAGGCGGAACATCGCAATCTTTGCCATCCAGTTGGAGCGAGCGGTAGATGATTTGTTTATTTTCCAAGGGGTCGGCCGGAACAGTCAGGAGGTAAGGAGAACCGCCGGGCATGGAGGCAAAACCAAGATCGGAAAGCACCTTGGTTTCCGGCTGTCCCAGAAAGAGACCGTCCGGCCCGGGCACCCGGTCGATGGGATAAAACAGGTTGGTGTCGTAGAAAAGCTCGAGCCCGGTGCGGATGGTCCCCACGTCGGCGATCCTCTTGATGTCTCGCGCGTAACGCATGGCCTCCTGGACTCCGACGGTAACGGTAACGGAAATCAAACCAATGATGGTGGTGGTTACCAGGAGCTCAATAAAAGTGAAGCCCTTGCGCATACAATCCCTATTTCCCCGGACCGAGGAGCCCAGCCGCCGGCACGGCATGCAGAACGCAGACATTCGGGTGGTTCTGGACATCATTGTAGGCCGAGGTGGCGGCCATGGCCCCTTGCGCGGCGCCGGTGACGATCTGCTTGAATGACCCCGAGGCGTTGGTGACGTCCCCGGCGGCAAACACTCCATCAACGCTGGTTTTCATGGTCCGGGGATCGACGTCTATCTGGTTCCGTTCGTCCAGCTTGACCCCCAGGGCCTTGGGCAATTCGCCTCGCGGCACAGAACCAATGGCCACGAACAGCCCCCGCAGTTCGACAATGTCTTTCCCTTGAAAGGGTTTTGACAAGCGCGCGGCATCAATAAACTTTTTGCCGATAAGTTCCTTTACCTCGGTGGAGTAAAGAACGGTAACATTTTTCTTTTTGGCCAGCCGCTCCCGGTTGATGGGTTCAGCCCGGTTGATGTTGTCTTCGCGAACGATAAGATACACATGCCCCGCCCCCATTTCCGAAAGCTGATTGGCGCCTTTGACCGCCGAGTCCCCGCCACCGACGATCCCCACGACTTTTCCCTTGAACAACGGCCCATCGCAAGTCACGCAATAATGAACGCCTTTCCCTTTGAGTTCGTCCTGGCGCGGAAGACCGAGTTTGCGGTACTCCGAACCCGTGGCCAGGATGATCGTCTTGCCTTGGTAAATCTTGCCGCCGATCTTGATCTCGAAGCAGTGGTACTCGTTTTTAACCAATCCGACATCGCCGTCTACCGCCTGGACGCCGACTCCGACCGCCTGCTCCTTCATCTTTTGCATGAGTTCGAAGCCGTCAACGGCCGTAAAGCCCGGGTAGTTTTCGATTTTTCCGGCCAAGGCCGTCTCGCCGCCGAACTCGCGCTCCACCAAGAGCGTCTTTAAGTTGTACCGGCCGGCGTAAATCGCCGCCCCGTAGGCCGCCGCTCCTCCGCCAACGATGATGGTGTCGTAGTAGTTCATATTTTCTGACACCTCGGACAAAAATAAGTGCCCCGTCCGCCAGTGCGGATCTTTTTGATGATTCCGCCGTCGCCGCGACGACACGGCTCCCCATTCCGATCGTAGACCCGAAGTTTCGAAACGAAGGTCCCCTCTTTCCCGAAAAGATCGAGGTAGTTATCGGCGGAGGAACCGCGCGAACGGACCGCCGCCGGCAGGATCTTCCGTATTCCATCGTACAATTTTTTAATTTCCGCGTCGCTCACTTTCCCCGCCGGACGATTCGGATGCACTCCGGCCTGCCACAAGGCCTCGGCCGCATAGATGTTGCCCAGCCCGGCCACGCAGGTCTGTTCCATCAACAAAGGTTTAACGCCTTTGCCGGCGTGGCGCAGAAGGCAGGACTTCAGAACCGAAAGGGTAAACGACCGATCCAGCGGCTCTGGACCGTAGCCTTCTTTCTTCCAGAGATCCTCCAATTTTTTCGTCTCGACGAGTTTTAAAAATCCGAACTTGCGGATGTCTTCCCAAACTAATTGCTTGCCGCCGGAGAGAACGAAGACGACGAAGGCGTGCTTGCTCGGAACTGTTCCCGCGTTCTCCAACAACACCCTGCCGGTCATCTTCAAGTGAATGACCATGGTCCTGCCGTTCGAAAGATGGATGAGCAGCAGCTTCGCCCGCCGTCCGGCGCCCTTGATCATTACGCCCGTAACTGCGCGGACGAAGCTGGTGGCGGAAACATTGATCTTCTTCCCAAAGATAACCCGTGCCTTGATGATCTTCAGCCCGACAACTTGTTTCTGTAATTGAAGTCGTATCGTTTCAACCTCAGGAAGTTCAGGCATAGACACATACAAAAAACTCCGCCTTTTTCCGCGGAACTTTTGGTTCTTTTTCAGGCGAAACGCGTTTCCAATTTCTGAAGCCGCAGATCGAGACGCTCATATGCCGACCGTAGCGCCGCAATCTCGGCTTCGTGCCGCTGAATAAGGACGAGAAAGCCGTCAATTTTTTCGTAGGTCCGCGCATGTTGGTCCTCAAGGTGTGTCACGCGAGCAATCAGTTCGCCCTGTTTTGCCTGAATGTCAACAACCGCGACGAGGATGCGATCGATTGTTTGTTCCGAAGTACTCATATAAAACAAATGGTATCAGGTGCTGCAAAGGATGTCTAAATCAAAGGTCTCCCCGTCATCTCCTCCGGCTGCTGCAAGTTCATGATCTTTAAAATCGTCGGCGCCACGTCAGCCAGGATCCCGACCGGTGAGGTGAGCGACAGGTCGCCGCCCACAACCTC
>Ga0209542_10020185_pt1 | contig 10587 bp, 6 predicted proteins | sample RifCSPhighO2_01_FD_184028 | JGI IMG/M metagenome (GOLD analysis project Ga0209542, IMG submission 184028) | Soil microbial communities from Rifle, Colorado - Rifle CSP2_plank highO2_0.1 (SPAdes) (version 2) | ecosystem: Environmental > Terrestrial > Deep subsurface > Rock core/Sediment ...
GTTGCCGAGAGCGAGGTAGCGGCGATCGATGAGGAATCTTTGGAGTCTCCGCACATCCTCACCCTCGATGCCGAGATGTAGTATGCGGGTGGGTGATGCGGTGGAGGAAGGAGATGGTTGGGACGATAGCGGCGTTGTCGCCGGCGCAGACGCATCCACCACGGTCCAACTCCCTTCTCGGTTACGGGAGTACTCGATACAGGCGGCGTAGTCGGGGTCGTTCACGATGAACACCTGGCAGCTCCCTACGGTGTCGTACTGGGTCTTGATGTATGACTTGATGGTTTTGGCAGGAGTTGAACCGGTCACATTCACGGTGACGGACTTGCTCACCGTTCCTCCCGGGCCACTGCAAGAGAGGGTGAAGGTGGACGGAGCATAGAGCGGTGAGGTGATGGAGCCGTTTGACGCTTGTTTTATTCCAGACCATGCGCCTGAGGCGAGACAGCCGGTTGTATTCGTCGAAATCCAATTGAGGGCAACAACGGCACCCTGGGACACCGACATGGCACTGGTCGAGAAGGAAAGGGTGGGAGCGGCTCCGGGTGTGGTAACCGGAAGAGTCGTGACCGGAACCGTGGTCTCGGGTGGAGGGGTGGTGGTCACGGGAGGAACCGTGGTGGTGGGAGGAGAGATGACTGGGGGAACGGTAGTCACCGGAGGTGGAACAACAGGACTCGGTGATACATAGGTACTGAACTGAATAGCCCCTAAATCATTGGTACTCCCCCGCAGATTGCCGTAGAAGTCACGAAGTACTCCTTGCACCGGTACTCCAGCTCCGATGGCGTAACTGCCGGAAGTAAGGCGGAAATCTGAGGGACTTGTTGGTGAGGAAGAGACGAATTGGGGATTATTCAACTGAATTTGATTGGTCAAGGGGCCGACGCCGTAATTGCCGGTGGAGTTGTGGTCGTAGAGGAAGGTGCCGGTGACAAGAGCGTTACTTGGAGCTATTTGATTTGCCATTTTGGCCGTACTGGGCGCGTAGGCCAAATTACTTTGCAGAAAGATATTGGAGACAGGGTCTGTGTTTGGCACAAAAAGGATCATAAGTCCACTGGTGGGATTACGGTGTACAATCGTGTTGTTGTATGCGAAAAGATTATTAGTCCCCCAATTGGCATTAATAGAGCCAGCGCCCCGGATGCCTATTGCTATGCCACTTTTTCCGTTAGTCAAGTCAATAATTTCATTACGAATCGTTACACCATCCACCCTCAAGGTAAGGGCTGAACCGGCACCAGGTTGAGCCTCGTACCAATTCCTTTCCAAAATTATGTCCTTGACATATGCTTCTCCCCCATGTCCGGATCCATCAGCCTGCACCCCGGTATAACTATTTAATTTTAGGTGATTATCGGAGATGACAATTTTTTGGGTCGCCGCTATCGTCTGATCAGTGAAACCAAACTGGGGGTAATAACCTCCGCAAGAAGGAGGTGAGGATATAGTGCAAAGTGATCTTATGGCAATCATTTCTTTAATAGGCATTACTCTTGAAAGAGTACTATTACTAATGACCGCCCGATTGGTGTACGCAACACGCAGAAGATGTTCTGAAGAACCAGCGGCAGTGTCATCAAGTAAATTTCCCATGAGAAACAACCGTTGAGCAAACCAATAACTCGCCATATGAGGTCCAGAGGCGCCCGCATCCAGGTGCTGAATGGTCGTATCAACCATTCCGATCTGGTCTGGAATAGAGGTGAAAGCGTGTCCCCCAGACAATGTGATACCACTGCCAAGGTCATGAACATACAAGCGATAAAACAAAACTTGGCTATAATTGCCGACTCCAAAAACTATCGCCGCTAGGTTTTCGTTAAGCTGTCCATCAACCTCTAAATCCATTATTCGCCAATCATTCAACGTAGTCTTTATGTTAAGTAAGAATACAGGATAAGAATTCATTGAGACCAGATTTGAATGAATAATGGGTCTTGCCCTCGAGCCGTAGGCCCCAATGATGCCGGGTCCAGCAGAGTTCAGAGTAGCTTGGGTGGTCCCGGTGAAGGTGTCACCACGTTTTAGGAGGAGTCGTTTGCCTGCTTTAGCATAGGTATTAATGATGACGGCAAAGTCAGATTCTTGTTTGACATCGGATCCGGTGGGACAGCCATCTGAACCGGCTGTTGGCAGACTGGTTGATGAAAAACAGATGGTGTTGGTGCCAGAGAAAACCGAGTTGGGGTCTTCTACGGTGATAGTGACCGATCTGGACGAGGCGGTGATTCCATCTGACACATCGAGCGTCACGGTGTATGTACCGGGAGTGTCAAAGACATGAGCGGTCTCGGGGCTGTAAGCAACATTCTTACTGTTACTTCCCAACCCACTCCCATACTGCCAGGCGCCAGAGGAAGGGTCGCCAAAGTTCCATTTGTAGTCCAATTGATGGAAGGGGTAAGTAATGCCAGAAGCGGTAGTGCCGGAGGCGTCAAAGAAAACCGACAGTGGTGCCACGCCGGAAGTGCGGCTAGGGTCAATAGAGGGAGAAATGACGGTGGACACTGCCGCTAAACTTTGAGGAGCAACGTTCTCAATATCCACCACCGTGGTGAGCGTAGGAGGGAGAGTACTTGAGAACGAGACGTATATAAAGGAGGACACCACCATAACAGCAACAAGAAGACCTCCGATGAGGACTCGGGGGTGGTGGGGGGTCATGTGACTAATAGTAGCAGAAGTTCAATACATTCCTGATGTATCTTTCATCAAAACCCTAATTGTGCCCCACCTCCCGCAGTTTCTTCTTCGTCGCATTCCCCACAAAACCACTCACTTAAAGGTTCCACTCCTAAGTGATTTACTCGAGTAACAATTCATCAAAATCTTTCAGCTCTTCTTTTCTTTTTATAATTGATTCCAGTGATGAGAGTGCAAATTCTTTGTATTCAGCAATGTTTTTAAATTGTCCTAAAATAATCTCTTTCTCACAAATTCCCTTCATCCTCTTATCTATATATTCTCCCCAGCTCGATATGCTCTCAATCAACTTGGAGGTTTCACCTCCAAGTTGATGCACACGATCATTTAGATTTACATAACTACTCAGGTGCAAAAGATATTCATTTGAGTCTATATGTATAGATTTAAAAACACCCTGAAAAAGAGCTCCATTTCTTTTTTCTTTTTCATTAAAATACATGGTATAGCCGGTGGCCAAACGGTGCATAAATTTTTCGGTGCCCCGCTCAGAAACCTGCCGCACAATGAAATGATAATGGTTTGGGTTTATACAATAAACAATAAAATCAACTAGTTTCTTTTTGGAGGTTTCATCTCCAAGTTGATGATTTTTAGTGAAAAAATTTTCATAGATACTCCCTATCGGATCAAGAGTATTAAATTCAAACATGCTTTGAAAAAAACGATTCACATCTTTTTGATTTGAAAAAATATTTCGCTTATCTATTCCCCTATTGTAGAGATGATAATACTCCCCAACCACAAAAGGTGATTTTCTGTTTGCCATCGTTAAAATAATATCACTTCACTTGGAGGTGAAACCTCCAATACAGAAGCTCAATACGCACGTGCCTCTATCTTCACCAGAACTTGAACATTCCTCCCTTGAAGCGGAAGAACCCGCCGAAGAATTTGTATTTTGCAGATACACCGGGCACTGTAGTTGCTGGCCTCCTATTCGCCACGAGCGAGACAGTCATACGTGCGGTGCTTGGTGAGCCTGCTGACGGAGCATCAACCGTATTTAACACGTCTCCATCCGCTACGGCGAGCGTCCCTGTCCACGTGCACGCAGTTTCTGTGCCGGTGATAGTGCAAGCCGCAGATGTCGTGGCGAAGTTTTGTCGTATGGTGAATGTGCGAGCCGTTACTCCTCCCGGAGCAATGGTCAGTTTCACTGACATTTCCGTTATGGTCATGTTGTTCACCACTTGGGTCGTAGAAGCTTCTTTTGCATTGGGAATCATATAGCCGTTTATGGGGAGATATTGATTGAGGGTAGAAGAATCGGCGCTGTTGAAACTCGTGTAATAGAGACCAAAGTTCCCCGCAATAGTAGGAACGAACCGCACACCCACGCCAGCAGAGGCAGCCGCAGGTGTGCCGGTGGGTACGCTGGCGATGCTCACAAAATCATTAGTTGCGATAGTAAGAGCATTGGTGCTGTCGGTACAATAATTCGGAGTATCCCCGTTCACCTGACACGTTACCGAGGTTGTAGCGGCATTTTGCTTCAAGGTGAAATCCCACGTCTTCCCCGCTCCGGGGGCGGTGGAGGAAGCGACAAGCTTGTCCAACACCCCCGCTTCGGGGAATAAGACCATTCGTCCCGCCGTATCGAAGCCTATGCTGCTGTTGGCAGCAGTAGCTGGAGCAAGCGAACCATAGGTCTGGAGAGAAGTAGAGATGCCGGTTAAGTAAGAAGTGAGGAAGGTCTCGTTCGCCGTCGTGGGCGTGAAGTCTGCCACCACGCTTATTGATATCCACGTTCCTCCCGCACTTTGATTGATTGCCCATATAAGCCTGTCTCCTGCGACAACGGAAACAGAATTCGCTGTATCAGAACACGTGGTCGCAGCAGAAGTTATCGTGCAGGTGAGAGCAGTGTTCACCGCGTTTTTTCGCAGCGTTACTATGCCCGTTGTTGCTCCCCCGGGAGGATAGTCGCTCACGGCTCGAAGATTTGAGAATGTCCCCGCGATAGGCATGATGGTAGAAATACTGCCGCTGTTGTCGGTACCCGTCACGTTCATAACGCCGTGTATAGAGAAAAATCTTGTGCCAGAATTCACGATATTTGCAGCCATTCTTGCCGTACTCACCTGCACGCTCGCCAAAGCGGTGAAGGGGAAGAAGAGGGCGAGTATGAATGCGAGATATTTGTATTTTTTCATACAGTAAAGAATTTCCATGTTTGCATAATGTCCGCCAACCACGCATCTAATGCTTTATAGGCGGTCACTTCGTATAAAAAGCCATTATGTATAAACCACACTTCTCTGGTGTCTCCAAGAAGCGCATCACGGCTAAAAAACATGGTCGCTCGAACAGTATCAATCATAACATCTATTGGTTGGTTCATAACTTTGGAAGGCACATCCAGATTGAACTGTTCTTTCGTGACGTGCGTACCGGCGTAAGGAACAATATAAATCTGAAATCCATACTCCCCTGTAGCATCTTCAAAGGTGAGCGTAGTTGCTCCCGCCGGTTCTTTGAATTGCGTTATCATAAGATTCTTGGGATAGAAGAGAGAAAAAAGAGGTGCTTCATTCCGATACTCTTTCAACCCAGCCGGTGACACGCGCGAAGGCGCGAGCGCCTCGGCTTTGGACGAAGGCGTTGCCATAAATTCTGCTGTAGAAACGAGCGCAGAAACAGATTTCTCCTGATGGAAATAATACGTATAGGCTACAACCAAAACGAAGGCGAGCATAACGCCGCAAGAGAAAGTTATTCTAATGAGATTTTCTTTTATAATTTTTTTCATAATTTCATGACGTGCATTACCGCAAACGAACGGTGCCGCGCAGTTGGACAGTTCCCCTCAAGCGAATAACGCGCCCTGATACTGTCGCATTCCTATTCGCCACATAGACAATGGCGCTCAAGGCGGCCGCCGGTGTTCCTGAAGGAGTGGTTACTGTGTCGAGAAGGTCTCCGTCCGCCACCGAAATAGAGCCACTCATCGTGCAGGAAGTGTCCGTACCAGAAATAGTGCACGTCAGGTCGGTGTTGGCGAGGTTTTTCCTTAGCCGAAACAAACGGCTCTTGCCGGCGCCGGGAGCGGCCGTGGCTTTAGCTGTTATGCTGGTGACTGTCATGCTGTTCACCACCTGTGTCGTCGAAGCTTCTGTTGCAGTTGGCGCACCAGTGCCTGTCACTGGGCGATAGTTGTCAACTGAATTTGAATCATTGTTTGCCCCTTGAAATGGCAGAAGAAAATCGCCTGCGGTTGACGGAACAAACCGCGCCCCAAAACCTGCGCCGGTGGTCGCCGGAGTGCCGGTCGGCACATAGGCGGGAACGACGAAGTCATCAACGGATATGGTGAGCGTATTAACATTGTCTGCACACCAACTCGGGGCATCGCCGTCTATCTGACACGTTACGGAAGAGGTGGCGGCGTTTTGCATCACGGTTATGTCCCACTTTTTCCCCGCCCCAGGAGCGGTGGTGGAAGCTACGAACCTATCCAGCACGCCCGTTTCGGGGAAAAACAAGCTCCGGCCTATTTGCCCCGCGCCGCTAATGCCGAATTGACCACCAATACTCCCAAATGGGGAATACTGCTCAATCGATGTATTCGCAGAGGTGAGGCTTCCCGCAACAAACGTCTCGTTCGCCGTTGTCGGAGTGAAGTCAGACCCTGCCGTTACCTCATATCTAACATCAGCAGACCACGTGATGCCATAGGAAACTTTGTCGCCCTGAACTACCGAGACAGTATTGCTGCTGTCGGAGCAGGTGGTGTCGGTACCGGTCATTGTGCACGACAGCGCGGTGGCGGCGCCGTTTTTATACAAAGCAGCCGTGATTGTCTCTGTGCCACCAGGGGCATAGTCAGCAACCGCCCGTAACTTGGAGATTGTCCCCGCGATGGGCATGACTTGGAAAAGCACATTCGCATTCGTGTCTGAAATGGTTCCACCGCCCCATCCGTTGTACGATAAGTTTCTGGTGACAACACCGGCAGTAGTGGGATGACCCGCTATTCTGCCCGTGGCGACCTGCACACTCGCCAGCGCGGTGAAGGGGAAGAAGAGAACAAGGATGAGTGCGAGGAGTTTTTTCATGGTGAAAGTGTAGTTAGTATAGTAGGCGAGAATGTGTTTGTGGCATGAGAGGAGTGGATATGCGAGGTGAAGAAGTTGCTTAGGGTGATCATAAGAATTTCCTTAACGAGAGATGGCAGCGCCCTGTTTGTAGAGCTGGGCGACGTCGCTCGCAGAGAGGGCGCGGTTGTAGATGTCGCTATCCACATCCTTGTTGACTTTTTATTTGAGAAGAGTATCATGGCGTGTATCACCAACGGGAAAGATTACCCTCCAAGGTTCCGTCCTTGTGGGGCCTTTTCTTTTTATACTCTAACTTCTCTCGTAAATCATTCATAAATCGAAGATAAGGACGAATTATTCTAAATCTTAGAAGTGCTGAAAATTTAAGTTTGTTGGGTATCATCAATACTTCGAGCTTTTCTTTTTCGACAAGATATTTGACGAGACAATAAAAATCTCCGTCACCGGTTACGACAACCGCTTTGTTATAGCTTGGATATTCTATCATCGCCTGCAATACCAATTCAGCATCACAATTCCCTTTTGTTGTGCCATCTTTATACTCCAAGGTTGGTTTAAAAATGCAAACAAAACCAGCTTCCTGAAGTGATGTATACAAATCATTATTACCTTCAATATAGCCAATAAAAAGAAAAGCATGAGTGACTCCGTACTTCTCGCGCAGGTGAACACGAAATCTTCTGAAATCCAACTTCCATCCGAGCGCACGAATAGATAGGTTTAGGTTCTGACTGTCTATAAATGCGTAGTTGTTTGCAGATTTTTTCATGGTGAAAGTTTAATTAATATAGTAGGCGAGAATGTGTTTGTGGCATGAGAGGAGTGGATATGCGAGGTGAAGAAGTTGCTTAGGGTGGTCATAGGAATTTCCTTAACGAGAGATGGCAGCGCCCTGTTTGTAGAGCTGGGCGACGTCGCTCGCAGAGAGGGCGCGGTTGTAGATGCGAACGTCGTCAAGCACGCCCGCATAATAACCAGTCCCCGTCTTTCCTATTTGAATGGCAGAAGCATTGATGGCGGTAGCGGTTGTGATGGTAACAAAATGCCAACCGGTTCCAATCGTTGTGGTGTTGACCCCATCAACATATATGGTTGGACTGGTGAAATTGTTAGCCAGCACTGTTCCGTTACTAATGCTCGTTGAGGCAAGATTGGTATCGAGACTTGCTATTTCTTGTGTCGTGCTATTTGGTTTTATCCAAAATGAAACGGTTTTTACTCCATTGTATGTAGGGCCGGTTATGTAACTGTTGGAACCATTGAACAAGAATCCTTGGCCGATTTTGCCCGCCACCGGGGTCGTGGTGGTGCTCATACTCGTCAAGGTGCCGTTATTTCCCTGTCCCGACACATCATTCGTCTTGCTCGTCCTCCAATTCGTATCCTTGCCGTCGAACGTCCAGCGGCCGACGAGACCGGAGGTGGTATCGGCGCGGGAGCCCGCAGGAAAAGAGAGGGCAGAGAAAATAAATATCAGAAATACGATGAGGAGGTTTTTCATAGGGTGGGGGTCGAAGTGGCGGTTATCGTGCTTGCGACGACGGTGACCACGCGTGAGGCACTTCCCGAGTTACCTGCCGCATCAGTTGCCGTATAGGTGAGCGTGTAGAGGCCGGCAGTTGCGGTGTCAACCGTACCCGATACATTTATATGTGCAGTGAGGTCGCCGTCAGTGTCGTCAGTCGCAGTTGCGCCCGGGTCGGTGAAGGCGTCACCGACGGTAAGTTGGAGAGCTGCCTCGCCAATGAGGGTTACTACGGGCGGCGTTGTATCGGAGGGGGGCGTTGTGTTTGCCGGGCTTTCGCCCTCGAGCGGCGTTATTGTTTCGCTCGGAATTGGTTCCTCTGAAGATGGCGGAATATCATCGCCCACGATAACCGAACGTACCGCAGTAGCGCTGTTGCCCGCCCGATCGGTCGCTTGGTACGTGATGATGTACGTCGTTGGGCTCGCGGTGTCAATCGTTATTGCAGAAACTTCTTGCTCCATGCCGTTAATGAAGGTGATGTACTGGTTGGTACCGTCGACAGTATCGCTCACCGTCACACCCGGCTCCACGAAGGTAGCCCCGACTGCGAGACGAACGGGATTATCGCCAATGAGCGTGATAACGGGTGGTTCGGTATCCGGCACATTATTGTTTTGATCTGTACTTGGACTACTGTCTGGAGTTGAGGTCGCCATCTGCCCCTCGGTCTGTACGAGGAAATAATCAAAAGAGGTATCTGCGGCTTGCGCGTTCTCGAGGACGAGTCTGAAAGAACCGTTCTGCTTATCGCTCACATACCAGGAGCCCGTAGTCGAAGCGGTGAACGTAACGAATATTTTGGACGATGGCCTCACGTAGCTGTTGGTGACCTGTGCGACCGTGTTGCCGGCGAGAATAGTGACGGTACCGGCCGAAGAGGTGCCGGCAGAATTTGTTGCGGCAACGAACTGGTCGGCAACCAGCGTGCCGAACTGCGCGATGCCCCGTTGGATAAAAGCGCCGAAAGAGTTCAAGGCGCTCGCGAGCGTAGACGTGGAAAATAGCGGGGTGTCGGAAGAAGTCGATACTGCCCCGCTTTCAAGCGCCTCAATTCTCGTTTCAAGCGAGGTAAGCCGCATATCGTGCGCATTAAACTTCGCGGAGAGCGCGGCGATACCCGAGAGGTTGTACGTTGCGAGTTTGTAGAGATCCACCGTACCGGTCGCGGTGAGAACCGCGGCCGGTACGTCCGCCGTGCTCGTAATCGAATCGAGCGTGAAGCCTGTCACCGGCAACGGTAACGTTTCATACGAATCGGCAAACACGTTCCCAGAAACTGTAAGTTTCGCCGTCGGCTCCCCCGTACCGACGCCGATATATCCGTTTGTATCTATCGTAATCGCCGGAGTCGTTGTCGGTGCACGCGAAATATCGATGCTTGCGAGTAAACGCTGTTCAGCGCCCACAATAGCCGCCAGAAATGAGCGGTCAACGATGTTGTATGCAAGACCATCTTTCGACGCGGCCAAATGGCTATCGACCTGATTCGATTGTTCCGCGGTAAAACCCCAGGTGACGGTATTGGCAGGATCTTCGTTGTAAATATACGATACCGGCTGAAGTTTTTTAATGATGGCTACTGCATCAACCGCAAGCGGTTGAATGTTATGCTTGACACGCTCGGAGGAACCGGTACAGCCGACAAACACGCTTGATTGGATCAGTTCCCCGCCCGTATTGTTAATACACACGTTACTGTACGAAGAGCTCGTCGCACTAATAGTGCTTAGGGCGCTAAAGGCGGCTGTTCCATTTACTGAAAAGGTTCTCCACGGGCTTGTCGATGCGATGCCGATGTTGCCGGTATTCGTCACGTCAAAATAGGCGGAACCGCTTGATGACGCTATTTCGAATAGATTGTCACCCGTGTCTACTGTTGAAAATGCCACCGTCGAAGTGCCAAACGAGTTCTCTACAACAAATGCAGTCGTAGAATCAGTCGTCTTTTTGATTCTCGTATCCCCGACGATGCTGAGCTTCGCCAGGGGAGAGGTGGTGCCGATGCCGATATTGCCGTTGGTATCAATCGTGAGCGCCGACATGGAAGAGGTGGCGAATGTTAAAGGCGAAGATGTAGCGAAATAGAGGAAACCTCCGGCGTTCCGGAAGGTCCAGTGGTTGCTGGTGAGAGAAGCGTCAGAGAAGGCGAGTTGGGGGCCTGTGGAAGAAGCAATTTGAAGCATCCATGCGGGGGTCGTGGTGCCAATACCGACGAGCGTACTGGTGCCACCGTTCACATAGATGGCATTGGGGAATGATGTGCTTGTGGTAGTGGCGAACTTGGAGGTA
>Ga0209542_10020186_pt1 | contig 10587 bp, 13 predicted proteins | sample RifCSPhighO2_01_FD_184028 | JGI IMG/M metagenome (GOLD analysis project Ga0209542, IMG submission 184028) | Soil microbial communities from Rifle, Colorado - Rifle CSP2_plank highO2_0.1 (SPAdes) (version 2) | ecosystem: Environmental > Terrestrial > Deep subsurface > Rock core/Sediment ...
TTTAAAAAATCTACATGCAACATATTAGCTAGCTTCTCTCTGTTATCAACATCGTCTACTGCTCGCAAAATAGTTATGAGTTTCCGTATATCATAATCGCCCAAGATATCTTGATCAGATTCAATCACGAAGGGCAGTGTCCCCTTCTCTAGCACATGCACAAGGTGCAAGACATCTTTATTGTCGCGATAAAGAATTGCAATCTCACTTAACTTAGCGCCAGTCTTTATTCTCTTCTCTATATCAGACAGAACAAAGAACAATTCCTCGTCTGGACTAGAAAGCGCCACTACGCTCACCTCGCCCTTCTCTTTGCCAATTTTGGCGCTAACCAATTGCGCCCCGCCGAGCTTGCCCACTGCCATTAAAACTTCTTTGCGGGAACGATAATTATGCGTGAGAGTAACAACTTTCGCACCCTTAAATTTATTCTTAAAACCCTCGAAGTTCTCAAGCGAAGCACCTTGGAATCTGAATATAGCCTGCATAGCATCGCCCACCACGAAAATATTAGGATTCTTGTGATAACTCATGAGTAACTCCAGCAATTCATTCTGGCCGTTATTGGCGTCTTGGTGCTCATCGGCTAACACATATTGATACTCCTCTTGTAAGGTCCTTAACAATTCTTTATCAGCCTTCAACATTCTAATCACTTCCATAATCATGTCGTCATAATCATAGAATCCCTGCTGGCGTAGTGCTTTCTGATATTCACGATAGAGATAAAGAAATTCTTTATTTCGTTCGCCTCTTTCTTCAGGCTCGCGTCTAATTAGCTTCTCTAATTTACCGGCATCAATGTTCTCGCGTTTAAGTTTGCCGATAGCACTCACAATCTCGCGCACGTAGAAATAATGATCACCGAAGGGCTTGAGTTTGGTTAGTTTAGAATATTTTATTATCTCTTTGAGAATTATAATTTGATCGATGAGATTAGCATGCTTGTAACCTACTACAGATGGAAAATGGGGTGAATAACGCTTAATAACATCATTACAAAAGCTATGAAAAGTAAATATGCCCACTCTGTAACCCACCGGCCCCACAATACCCACTAAACGTTCTCGCAGATTGTGTGCAGCTGATTCGGTGAAAGTAAGCGCAAGTATTGCATCTGGCCCCACATCAGTCATGCGCAAGATATTAGCGATGCGCAAAGTCAAAACCTGGGTCTTGCCCGTACCCGGCCCAGCCACCACCATAACTGGCCCTTCAATACTATCAACGGCTAGTTTCTGGGCCGTATTGAGTTCCTTATATTCATCTTTAAATTTAACCCTATTCACAATTTAATCTTAGCATGATACACTTGAATGGGTTTATAAGTAACTTTACGATTATGTCAAAAATTACAGAACTGGGAAGACAAGAGTACGAAAAAGATGTTGTGACTCGTGCAGAAATGATAAATACTAAACGACCGTGGTATGAAAAAGTTCTTGGTCTGGGAGAAAAATCTAAATCTGAAATCATCCAAGAGGACGCAACCAGCGAGAACGAGAAGCGGAAAAGCGACCGACAATCTTATCAAGATGCGTGGAGGGAGATGATGGAAGAAGCAAAAAGTGATTATTATGGAATATTTAGCGAGATGCGTTTTATTGGCCTGGCAAGTGGTAGAGTTTCAGAACATACAACACGGGGACCTGGACATGGTGGTGGCGAAACGTATTACCTATATGCCGGGAAGGTGGAACTTAACCTGGAATCTGGGTCACAAGTTACGTGTGAATTCAGTGATTACCATTCAGAACTTTATTTAGACGGGGTCAAATTAACCCTAGAAAAATTTGTGGAACTTGGTATGGTTTCGAGGATTCGTCAGATTCTTGAAGCTGTCAAAGCGCAAGCAAATCCATTTAGGGAAGAAGCTCGGTTAAAGCTAGAGAAGGAAATGGAAGCGCGCAACGAAGAAGATGTGAAACTTAAAATGAAAGTGACCGAAGACGAAGTGAAGCTAAAGGAAAGTTTGAAAAGGATCTGACTTGTTTGTAATTTAGTATAATAAAAAGAAAGCCGACACTTGCGTGTCGGCGGGATGCTTTCCTTTCGGATTTCCCCTTCCCTTGAAACTCCTCGGCCTAGAGGCGATCGAGGATGAAGGTCGCGATGGCCTCGGGCTGGCTGGGATTGCCACCCCAGTAGCCCTGACCCTCGGCCTTGCCGAAGCCGGAGCCCCCGCCCCAGCCCTCGAAGGTCGCCTTCAGGGCGAGGCAGATGTCGCCCCGGCCGAAGTAGTTGACCTCGCCGTCGACCGAGACGACGAGGAGGTTCTCGCGACCCTCGGGCCAGCTCGAGAAGAGCCGATCGGTGACGGTTGCGCACTTGCTGTGCGCCATCCGTACCACGACCAGGGCCTTGCCCGGCCGTTCGGCGAAGGTGATGGCCCGCTCGGCTTCGGCCTCCTGTTCGGCCGTGATACCCTGACACTCGCGTGTCCGAGCCCGGATCGAGAAAACCTCCTCCGGTGTGGCCTCGAGGGCGAGCATGCCGGGGATGAACCCGGCGTCGTCGGCCGCCACGAGCAACTGCTCGCGGTTGGGCTCCACTCCGATCAGGTCGAGGACCTGAAGGAGAGAAGCCTTCTCGGCCGAGCGTGCCCCATGATGATCGACCACGATCGTGCCTTCCGGCAGATCGCAGTCGATCTCGAGCTCGACCAGCACGGGGGCAACCCCGCGCTCGGTCGATTCGGCGATCCTGGTGCCGTAGGCGGAGGCTTTCGCCCCCCAGCCCAGGCCGGCGTCGTCGAAGGCGACGCCTTTGGCCACGAGGGCGCTCTTGATCGCGACCATCTCGAGGTCGCGGCCACCGAGGAAAAACCTGTAATTTTTCATTTTTTACTCCTCCGATTCCCGCGACTTTTTGTTTGCGCGGGAAGTTTTGGTTCGTGCGACCGGCTCCCTAACTCGGGACTATTCAGGGCTATGTTGGCAAGATTGCCTCACCCACCGGCTAACAAACCTCAATCCCACTAATGGGCCATTCGGAGGTTCTACCTGCTTAAGAGAATATCATAGATGGTTTAAAAAGTCAATAGGTATCCTACGTGTGGCTTTTGATTTCTAGACGCATCACCCGCTTCTCTAATTTGGCAAAATCGTCATAACTGACCTTCTGTTTCAGATCAAATTTAATTTGCTCAACATCCATCATAACTTGAGCAAGCATCTGAGTGTGAGATCCTAGCGTTTGATTTACTTCGACAAAACGTGCTTCGGTCGATTCGCGCAAACTAGCAAGTCCGTCACCGATAACTTTTAACCCATCATCGAAATGTTCTGCCAAAGCACCTGTATGCCGCTTGAATTCATCCAGATCAATACTCACTTTTTTCGCCTTCATTTTGCGCTTTTTCATGTACAAATTATAACACTAAAAACTCAAGGTACAAACACTTGATTTCGAGACTAAATATGGCATAGTTCTGCAAGGGAGGGTCTCAATATGAAAAGAATAATCGCAGAGCTGGACCCACGGGGCTGGCACCAGGACACGCCGATAGTAATCATCGGCATCGGTCTGGTTCTGTTTTTCATCTTCTGTCCGGTCGAACCGTGACGGAAAAACCACCGCGCTTGCCCAATAACACTCGGGCGAGCGCGGCTTCGCTTTTTTGCCCAAACATTGTTATCATATAGGCATGTCTCTACAACTTGATATGAAAGAGAAAATGAAAGACGCCATGCGCTCTAAAGACGCCGTGCGACTTTCTGTTATTCGCGGGATAATCGCGTCTTTTACAAATGAGTGTGTCACTTTAGGCAAGGGGCCTGCGGGCGAACTCACAGATGAAGAGGCTCTAGCGATTATTCGCAAAGAGAGCAAGAAGCGCAAAGATTCTATAGAGCAATTCACAAAGGGTGGACGTAATGATCTAGTAGAGAATGAGCAAGCTGAATTGAATATCTTAAACGAGTTCTTGCCTACACTTATGAGCGCTGAACAAATCAAACCCATTGTTGAAAATAAAATAAAAGAATTGGGTTTAGAACAACCGGCTCTTCGACAAGCTCAAGGTAAGCTCATGCAAGCAGTTATGCAAGAGCTTAAGGGCAAAGCCGACGGCATGACAGTAAAGCAGGTTGTGGAAAGCTTGCTTGCTTGATACAGGTTTGCATTCTCATCCGCTTTGTGATTTAATATGGGAAGCACGATCTTCTTGTCGGTGCCGCGAACTGCATCCAAAATTCGATCGCACCTTTCGAATTGAGGATGTGGGTCTCATTTGCGGCGGGGCGTACCTAGTCAATTCGTTCGTTGGTGGCCCGCAAACCACTCACACCCACCTCCTCCCCTTGGGTGTACGAATGAACTGACGAATCTTGAGGCGAGCTCTTGAGACTCCCGAGAGAAGGTACGCCCCCTTCTTTTTTTAATCAATATCAACATTTCGAAGACCTGTCGGGGTTGACTTCATTTTAATACAAGAGTAGTTTTTATAATGGATATATTGTAGTTCCTGTCTCACTTCCATCGCCTGTCCGGTTTTGACGACAGGCTTACGTCCATGATGCGGGTAAAATAAAAAGAAAACACCCGCAGTGGAGGACATAATGCTCAAGGGTGGATTGTACCTCGCGAGTGACGGCACGGCACGCACCGGAGCGAATGGGACAGGGTCAATCGTCCCCGGACTCCGGATCAAGGCTGATGATTTCCAGCCTCACAGGGCGTTCGTCAAGTACTTCAAAAGCGGACGGCCGGTACTCGAGAAGAGGCGCGACATCACTGAAAGGATGGAGGGATTGTAGATAGAGGGGGTTTGCCCAGGGGCCGTGCATATTCCGCGCGAGCCCCTGATTCATTTTTATGCATTATTTTACTTTCGTACCTGGTATTATTTCTTTATCAAATGTATACAACACTGGCAAGCCAGATTCGTCTGATACTGCCAACAACATGCCATTGCTTTGCAAACCAAGCATTTCTCTAGGTGCTAGATTAGTCACGAACATACAAGAGCGTCCCACCAAACTCTCTGGCGCATAAGCTTTCTTAATGCCTGATAAAATTTGTCGCGTATCGTTTACCCCGAGCGCAGTCGAGGGGCCGAAATCTACTTGCAATTTAATTAATTTATCAGAGCCCTCAATATGCTCGGCTGTTAGAATCTTGCCGACTTGAATCTCTACTTTGTTGAAGTCTTCCAGTGTAATTTGCATAGTTCTCCTTTAGTTTTGTAAAAGTTATACGCGCTTGTGGCGGCCACTGCTCCCAATGCTGCCGCCGTAATCGTCTGTTTAAATGGCCCGAAGTGATTGACGGTGTCGCCGGCTGCGTATATGCCAGATATATTAGTCTGCATAACATTATCTACAACAATATAACCAAACTTATCTAGTGCCACGCCCAATGATATAGGCACGGCAATATCAGGCTTAGCGCCTATCTCAACAAATAGCCCATCTATTTTTAACTCATTACTGCCATTATATGCTTTACTCAAGATAATTTTCTCTAAGACTTTATCGCCTATCAGTTCACTCACTTGCGTTTCAAAAAGTCTAATAACTTTATCGCCCAGTTTATCCAGCTCTGATAAGTTAACCGGCTCGGGTCTCGTAAGCTTATCTGCCCGCACTATAAAATATATCTTCTCGACATACTTAGCCAAATCTATTATGCCTTTTATGGATGCGTCTCCCCCACCCACTATTGCCACAGTCTTGCCGGTATAAAGTGGCCCATCGCATGTCACGCAATAATGCACACCCTTACTTGTGAATTCTTCTTCGCGGGCTAAGCCTAGATGTCGACGTTCGGCACCCTGGGCAAAAATAATAGTTTTGGCGTGGCAAATCTTATCGGAAACAGAGACATCAAAACACCCATCTACATTTTTCGCCCTCGTAACTTTGCCATTTATAATCTCTGCGCCACTATCTCTTGCTTGTTTTTCGAAATTCTTCATTAAGTCATAGCCGTCTACACCGGGTGCACCAGGGTAATTCCATATTTGCCCCGCTGTCGCTGTCTCGCCACCGAAGTTGCCCCGCACAATGAGCGTTTTCATAAGATATCGCCCGGCATAAATCCCGGCACTTAAACCTGCCGCACCCGAACCCACTATGATAGTGTCAAAGATAGAACCATGATTCATGAATTAAAAATTATGAATTATGAATTATGAATTGAGGCCAAGAAGCTTGCCTATCCGCTCTTCATCGAAACCAACGATGACATCGTTGCCTATTTCGATAACCGGCACACCCATCTGACCAGTACGCTTAAACATATATTCTCTGGCAACAGCATCTTGAGCTACGTTAATGTCTTCGAAAACAACTTTGTGTTCAGTGAGATAATCTTTGGTAGCCCGACACCAGACGCAGGTGGGTGTCGAGTAAATCTTCACTTTTTTATTCTCCATATCAGATAGTATACACGAACGCCAATTTCGAGTAAAATACAAACGGAGGATCCCATGCCACCAAAACGACGGAGACGCGAAATCGAACCCGATTGCTGTGGCCTCGTTCAGAACCGTGACTTGACCTATGAGGAGCGGGTTAAATTGAACATCGCCCGCGGTTTCCTCTCCCCATCCGAACCCACACTTCAGCGTGCGCGAAAGGAAGTGATCGGCAGAGAGGCCGCTGCCGGGCACGACCGATAGCGAGGAATAGTGACAGTTGGCCGAACCCGGGCACGCATGCGTGCCCGGGTAATTCTTTTTCGCCTTGCGACACAATACATTGACAGTAGAAAATTTAACTAGTATCTTTCTCATATACTAGTAGCTATATCTAATATTTTAAAAAAATATGAGTAAAACAGGCATAATCATTCTAGTCTTGATTATCATCGTAATTGGAGTGATTTTTTGGCTTTCCGGAAAAACAGCGAAAGCGCCCATTGATAATATTAGTCCCCCAGCAACAGTAACATCTGAACCCGCGACAAATCCTGTGGTAAATTCAAATACCGTACAAGAATATACAATCAATGGCAGAGATTTTGAATTCTCGCCGGCATTCATTTCTGCCAATAAAGGTGACACGGTTAGAATTACTTTTAAGAACTTCGGAGGCACGCACGATTTCAAGATCGATGAATATAATGTTGCCACGAAGCGCATCAGCAATGATCAAAGCGAAACAATCGAATTCACAGCCGACAAAATAGGCACATTCAAGTATTACTGTTCAGTGGGTCAACATAGAGCTATGGGCATGGAAGGCACCCTCATGGTAGTCGGCGATTAATGCACTACATCGCAACATCGAGAATCATCGGTAAGTGATCAGAACCCACAGCCTTTCCTGTATGTAAATTTTGCACCCTCACATCCCTCGAGACCAAAACCTGATCTATAGGAATACGCATGGACCAGAGCAAACGACTCTCCCAACTAGGCAAAAGTCCCCTGCCTACACGCACATCAATAAGCCTAGAAGTTTTTACAAAATCTTTGAAATAAACAGACCATGGCGTAATATTGAAATCGCCACCCACCATAAGCGCCCCGTCAACACCGGATATAATATTGGCTAGAGCAGTAAGGTGCTCATTGCGTATTTCTGTCTTATCTTTACCCATGGGAGAACGCGTATGCGCAGAAAGAACGCGTAGAGACTTAGTGCCCAACTTGACCGTCATATCCAAAGTAGGATTCTTTTCTCTGGCGAGATAATGTACCTGAAAATTCGTTATGGGTAATTTAGAGAAAATTGCCATGTCAAAATAATCCGGAAAACCGGTCTCGAAGTATCTGTACTGATAAACATCAGCCAACAATTTCTCTAGATTTGTATAAGAGATTTGAGCTATTTCAGTAATTATCAGGACATCTGGCTTTTCGACTTGAATCACTTCCGCAATTTCTTCATAGCGCGAGTTAGCTATGTACATGTTGTAGAACATCACCCGCACTTGCGGGCTCTTTTTCTCTATTTTCTCCACTCCACTCACCCGAGAAGCGCTGTAATTATAATGCGGAAGATATGGGATGAGATTAGAAAAAGTGGCTAAAAGAAAAACTAGAGCGATGACGGCCCTAGCATGATAATTTGCAAACCAAAAAACAAGTGCACAAAATAAGAAAAAAATAAAATATTGAAGTTGAAAATGACTGACAAGATCAAAAAGCCAATACATTTTCCCGAAATCCCCCAGCACGAACAATAAACCACCGAAAAACAGTAAAAAGGTCAATCCAAAAAAGAAAAATTTCCCACCTCGACTCATTGTCTATCTATCCTATTACCCATATTGATTTCAAATTCTATCACACGGCGAAGAATAGTAGACACTAGGAACGATCACTTTTGCATAAAAATAATCAAAATATATCCTCATCACACACAGCCGGGCCCCGCTCGGCTGTTGTTTTATCTACATAATCTCTTCTAAGAAAAACCTGTCAATCCTCACCGAATTTGCCACGTTGCGTAGCGACAGTTACTCCACTTCTACTTCAAGTTTTATTCGGGCTGCCGGACTTGGATTCGAACCAAGATGACGAGATTCAGAGTCTCGTATCCTACCATTAGATGATCCGGCAAATTGCTCCTGTATCTTACCTTTTCTGCCACTTTTCGCAATTGGACGTGATAAGATATACCTATGCCTATTGAATCGGGACAACCGAGAAAGGAGATAATGGAGGCAGAGTGGCAAGAGCTTGAGCGCTTGGCTACCTATTGGCTTGCTCGGACGCAAGAAACCACCAAGGGTGCAAGTTTGAGTTGTCTGCACGTACTTAACAATTTGGCGGGAGCCATAATGACTGTTGAATATAGAAGTGCCATGCCAATAGAAAAACACCCAGAACTATTCGATGGTGCTACTAAGGCAATTGAATACATAGAGAAATACTATAAGTTGCTCGATGAATTCCCTGAATTCGCAGAACAGGAACTAAAGGAAGGAAATGGGTATTTCCCCGAAATGTTAACAGAAATACGTTCATCCAAAGAATTTGTTGATGAACAAGAAAGAAGATTAAGAACTACTACAAATTAGTTTTTTTCAAAAAAACTCTGTAAGATTATACGTGAGGATCCGTCAGGATTGAAGTTGATTACAAAATAATTTAAACAATATGGACACAGCAAAATGTTCGAAGTGTGGTGGGGAGACAGAGGGTTATAAGTGTGATGTGTGTAATGCCGAGGCGACTACTCATGACGAAAATCACACCTGTGGTTCCGATCACTGCATGCCAAAGTGCAAGGGATGTACTGAGGCGCAAGTGAAGTGCAGTTGCTAGTAGAAATTAGATAGTAACGGGCGGGGTGAAAAAAGCTTGACACCCTAACTCTTTAAATGTAGTTGAAGAGGTGGGGGGGTCTTACAATGGATGCTCATGAGGCATTGAAGGTGGTAATCAGAGCCATACGTGAGACAGAATATGGCGATGGACCAATTGAGCCGGAGATATCGTCCGATCTCTTCGGGGCTACTTACACACGAGTTGAGCTCGAGCGACCGGGAGGAACCATCTTCGTCCGCGAAGACGGTGAGATTTACGACCCGAACAAAGTGCTCTCACGCTGGCGTCGACGAAAATAAAAACCTCGTGAGCAGCCACTCATGCGAAACAAAGCCCGGAGACTCATCTCGATTCGTCAATACTTGACGAGTCTTGACAGAACGCTCCGGGCTTCGCTATTTTTGCTATACTAGAACTACTAACATATACGCCATTAGACCATGGGCACAGCTACTCAACGACAATTTATTTTCTTACTCATCATTTTGATACTAACTTTCATACTCTCATTTCTTGTGCTCAAAAATTTCTTGCTCATCCTCGCTCTGGGCGCTGTCTTCGCTGTGGCCTTCCAACCTATCATGAATTTCTTCGCCAGCTTACTTGGGAATAAGCGTGCTTTGGCCGCGCTCCTCACTACTATCATAGTAATAACTTGCATTATCGTGCCCCTTGCACTCATTGGCACGCAAATTGTTTTCGAATCACTCGATCTCTTTACTCGTCTGCGCATGGGCGGGGTGGTCGAGATTGACACTATTATTGCCGACTTATCTGCCAAACTACCCGCTGGCACACTCGATAGTATAAACGCTCGCAATTACCTCGAGCAGGGTCTGCAGTGGATTATTGCGCACATGAGTTCATTCTTCGGCAATGTAATCGGCTTCGTCGCGAGAGCCCTGCTCTTCCTTGTCATACTCTATTATCTACTCAAGGACGGCGACAGATTACGAAAATACATAATTACTTCTAGTCCCCTTTCTGATTCTGATGATGAAGTAATTCTCACTAAACTCACACGGGCCATCAATTCTGTCATGCGTGGACGCGTACTCTTGGCAGTCATACAAGGCATACTCGCAACAATCGGCATGGCAATATTTGGTGTGCCTAATCCTGCCCTCTGGGGTTCGCTCACCGCGGTCGCCGCCCTAATCCCCGGCATTGGCACTGCCCTTGTGATGCTCCCCGTTACTCTTTATGTTTTCTGGCAAGGATCTCTTGGCATGGGAATTGGATTCTTGGTCTGGGGCATAATCCTTGTAGGATTGATAGACAATTTATTGGGGCCTAAATTGCTAGGCCGTGGCACCCAAGTTCACCCCCTACTTATCCTTTTGTCAGTGCTTGGCGGTGTAGCTTTC
>Ga0209542_10020187_pt1 | contig 10586 bp, 10 predicted proteins | sample RifCSPhighO2_01_FD_184028 | JGI IMG/M metagenome (GOLD analysis project Ga0209542, IMG submission 184028) | Soil microbial communities from Rifle, Colorado - Rifle CSP2_plank highO2_0.1 (SPAdes) (version 2) | ecosystem: Environmental > Terrestrial > Deep subsurface > Rock core/Sediment ...
AGTCATAGTTATTGGTCTAATCGCCACTTTCGTGGCGAAAGCTTGGACAAGTCCGACTGCTAATCCGCCCGGAGGCGGAGGCGCTTTGTATTATTATAACGGCAACGTCGGCATCGGGACGACGGGACCAAGCAATAAACTAACCGTTAAAATGCCCGTTGCAGTTGGAGCAAGCTCATTGACTACGGCAAATATTATAGCAAATGCTGGTTTTAGAACAGTTATAAAAAGTGATGGATCTTTGCCTGAAACCGGTTTCTTGTTTGGCGACTCTAGCGGCGTAACTAATAATTTTTGGATACAGGTTGGAAAAGAGTTGTCTGCTGGAGTATTAAATCCCAACTATGACCTCTTAATCAATCCTCTTGGCGGCAACGTCGGCATCGGGATGACGACGGGACAGAAATTGGATGTTGCCGGCAATGTGCGGGCAGACGGGTTTCTTTATTCTTCGGACCGCAGTTTGAAAACCGATATTTCAAAAATTGAAAACGTTCTTGATAAAATTCTCACGCTTGAAGGAGTCAATTTCAAATGGAAAGACAGCGGCAAAAAGTCCATTGGCTTTATCGCGCAAGATGTTGAAAAAGTATTTCCGGAATTGGTAACAACTGATAAAAATACCGGATTAAAATCATTGGAATACGGCAATTTGACAGGAGCGCTGGTAGAAGCAATTAAGGAACAACAAACGGAGATAAAAAATCAGCAGACGGAAATAGATTTATTGAAACAAGAAATTGAAAAATTGAAAAATTGAAAAATAAATAGTTTTAATGTTAAAAATGTTTTTCAATAAAAAAATAACGAATTATTTATTTTCAACAATTACTGTTTTAAGTATTGTATTGTTTGCTGTTGTTGTTTACGCCGCCATTGATTCTTATAGAGTTAATAAAACCACGTCATCAATTATAAACGAATCAGGTTCGTGCCGTGTTGTTACCAATACCTCCAATGTCTACGATTATTTCATACCAACAAAAACATTAACTGAATGGAATTTATTTAAGCAAAACAAGCCAGCCGATGTTTCACTGAGTAATTGTTACCAATGTCCGACAAGCGGGCAGATTTATTCCGACGCATCTTCCTGTGGCAGCGCTTGTACGCAAACGGCAAATTGCAGCCAGAGTTGCGCTTCGCTTTCATGTTCTCCAATAACAGATTCTGGTTTGGGCTATCCTATAAATCCTGGTTATGGAGCAAATGGAGATGTCGTGACTGTTTGGGGCAGATATCATGGGTGGGATAATAATAATTCAGTCGGTATATATACATGCAGTAATGGTACATGGACCTTAAAAAGATTTAATAATACATACTCCACTTATGGGTGTGGAGCAATACAGGAGTGTTATTCCTCTATTAGTAGTGAAGGAATGCCTATTTATATTTGTGATAAGTGGTACAGTCCTGTTTATAACTCTTTAGGCTCGTTTGATTCTATTGCAGGGGGCTATAAAAAAGGTTGTTATCCTATTGCAGATGTGGGTTATGCCAATGGTGGTTATAGTAGCAATATTTGTATTGATAATTGCCCTCTTGGCGGTTATCCTTGCTCTGGCAGTCCTTCAACTTGCACCGCGGGTCAAAGTTGCAATTTATATAATAATTAATTCTTGGCGTCGGACGTTGGGATTTTTAATATGACATTTTCCGCAATCGCGAAAGTTGTCATACTTTCTTATCATCTTCTTATAGATAGATATTAGTTGACTTTTAAATTTTCATCTGATAAATTAGCGAAGGAATATGCCAATTATAAAATCAGCTAAAAAGGCCTTGCGCCAAAATATCCGCCGCCGGAAAATAAATCTTAAGAGAAAAGCGGATTTGAAATCAATTATCAAACAATATAAAAAATTGGTTTCTTCGAATAAAGATGAAGCCAAAAAATATCTAGCGCAAGTTTATAAAAAACTGGACAAATCGGCAAAGGTTAATTTGATTAAAAAGAACAAGGCCAGTAGATTAAAATCAAGATTGAGCGCGTTATTGAAATAAAAATATCCCGCAAGCGCGGGATATTTTTATTTATTCTTTTATCGCTTTCAGCGAAAGGCCGATTTTTCCGTTTTCAACTTTAACTATTTTTGCTCTTACTTTATCGCTGATTTTTACGACATCTTGAACTTTTTCAACGTAACCTTGTTTAAGTTCTGAAATATGAATCATTCCGTCTCTGCCCCCGCCTAAATCAACAATGGCGCCGAAGTCCAAAATTTTTATAACTTCGCCTTCTATAATTTCGCCGATTTGAAATTCGCGGGTAATTGATTTGATGTAATCAATCGCCATTTGAGCTTTTTCGCGGTCAATTGAAGCCACAAAAATTCTTCCGCTCTCTTCAATATCAATCGCGTCCACGCCGGTGTCTTTGGTGATTTTTTTAATCATTTTACCGCCCGGACCGATGACCTCTCCGATTTGTTCCGGATTAATTTCCACAGACATAATAACCGGAGCAAAAGAAGAAATTTGCGGCCTTGGTTTATCAATGGATTTATTCATCGCTTCTAAAATTTCCAAACGGGCTTTTTTAGCTTGAGTTAAAACTTCTTTTAATATTTGAGAAGCAATTCCGTCAATTTTAACATCCATTTGAATGGCGCAAACGCCGTCTTGGGTGCCGGCGACTTTGCAATCCATATCGCCGTAATGGTCTTCCGGTCCTTGAATGTCGGTAATAATTTTATACCTTTGACCATTGATATTTGACATCTGACTTTGGTCAACCATCAATCCCATCGCGATTCCCGCCATCGGCTTTTTAATCGGCACGCCGGCATCCATTAAAGCCAAAGAAGAAGCGCAAACGGTTGCCATTGAAGAAGAGCCGTTTGAAGATAAAATTTCGGAAACGATTCTAATGGTGTACGGAAATTCTTCCTGCGAAGGGATGAGAGATTGAATCGCTTTTCCGGCCAAAGCGCCGTGTCCTATTTCTCGTCGGCCGGTCATGCCGATGCGCCCTACTTCGCCAGTTGAAAAAGGCGGGAAATTATAATGAAGCATAAATCTTCTCTTCGACGACATTTCCATTGTTTCAATTAATTGTTCCGCTCCGGGCGGCGCTAAAGTTACCACTGCCAAGGCCTGCGTATTGCCGCGCATAAACAAAGCCGAACCATGAAGCCGTTTGAACAAGCCGACTTCGGCGCTAAGTTGTCTAACTTCATCAAGCTTGCGGAAATCCGGCCGTTTTTCTCCGCCAACTGGCGGATCAATAATATTTTTATGGACAATTTTGTCAATTTCTTCTTCAAATAAATGCTCTATGCCGGAAAAATCAGAAACGTTTTCTTGTTTCAAATAATCAAAAAGATTTATTTTTAATTCACCGAGATTGTCGCGCTGTTCCTTTTTGTCTTTAACATAAATCGCCGGTTCTAATTTTCCCTTCAAAAAATCGAGAATTTTATTTTTAATTTCCGAATCGATTTCTTTCAATAAAATTTCCTTTTTTGATTTGCCGATTTTTTCCTTGATTTGTTTTTGGAATTCAATCAATTTTTTAATTTCAATTTGCGCTTTTTCAAAAGCGTCAATAATATCGCCTTCATTGGCTTCGTTTCCCGCCAATTCAATCATATTAATTTTATTTTCCGTCCCGCTTACAAAAGATTCGAAAGAAATCGGCTTTTCAATTAATTCCGAGTTAATGGGATTAATTATTAATTCTCCATTTTTAGTTTTTGCCAATCTTAAGCCGGCAACCGGGCCGTTCCATGGAATGTCGGAAATTAAAAGAGCCGTTGAAGCGGAAAATAACGAAATAAAATCAGGGTCGTTTTTTTCGTCATAAGACAAAATCGTAATTACTATTTGGACATCGCGGCGCATTCGCGAATTAAAAAGCGGCCGTAAAGTTCTATCAATCAGCCGGCCCGATAAAACCGCGCCTTCCGAAGGCCGGCCTTCGCGCCTGATAAACCGACTGCCGATGATTTTTCCGGCGGCGTAAAAACGCTCTTCATAATCAACGGTTAGGGGAAAATAATCTATGTTTCTGTCTTCTTTGCCCATTACTGCCGTTGCTAAAACCGAAGTTTCTCCAAAAGTTCCCAGAACAGCGGCATTGGCTTGGCCGGCTAAATCGGAAACCTCCAATGTCAAAGTTTTTCCCGCGATTTCGGTTGTAAATCGTTGTTTGTTCAGCATATTTACTTCTTAATTATCATTCTCGGCATTTTTTCCAAATCCATGAAATAATCCGCCGCTTCTTTGAGTTTAGCCGAAGAGCTTCTGCCAAAAGCCGCCACTTCAACTTCCCGTCCCAAACCCCATTTTAAGTATTCAACCAAAGGCACGAAATCGCCGTCGCCGGTAACTAAAATAACAACGTCCAAAAAACTTGCCGTTCTGATCGCGTCAACCGCCATGCCCACGTCCCAATCGGCTTTTTTTACGCCGCCGGGAAAAATTTGAAGTTCTTTGCTCCGCAATTCAATTCCGGCTTTAGTTAAAGCGTCAAAAAAAGCCGCTTCTCCTTCAGCGGTTTCGCTTTTAACCACATAACCAATCACTCTGATTAATTGGCGGTTGCTTACCAGCGACTTAATAAGTTCTTTATAATTGACTCGGCCATGGTGCAAGTGCTTGGCCGAATGATAAAGATTTTGGATGTCAATAAAAATGCCAACGCGCTGGTCTTTGTGGATCATATTACTTTTTCAGCCCTAATTTTTTTACAAGATTCGTATAGCTCTTATTGTCGTTTTTTGACAAATAATCAAGCAATCTTTTTCTCTTGCCAACCATTTTCAACAGTCCTCTTCGGGAGTGGTTGTCTTTGGGATGGGTTTTTAAATGGCCGGTCAGTTCGTTAATTTGTTTTGTCAAAATAGAAACCTGCACTTCAACCGAGCCGGTGTCGTTTTCGTGAAGCTTGAATTCTTTTATTAAATTTTGTTTTTGGCGAGCGGTTAACATTTTAATAAGAATATAGAATATAGAATATAGAATATAGAAAAAAAAGCAACCCCTCCCCAGTTTTAAGATTTAGAAATTTCTATTTCTAAAACTGGGGAAGGGTTATGGATTCTTCATTCGCAAACGAAGCGATTGAAGAATTTTTAACCATTCTTTTTTTCTCTTTAGCCATCCTAAAACGCTTCGGCGGCCGTAAATTTTAAGAGAAATTTCAAGAATAGTTTCTTTGAAGTTTTTGAAGCGGAGGAGAAGTTGCGACGCTCTTTTGAAAATGTGGGACCAGCTGTAAAATTTCAGCATGGCTTTTGCCGTTCTTAATTGCAATCCCCAGGCCGAGAAATTTTTTGGAACAAAAACGCAGTGATGAGCGTCGTAAAGATTCCATTGTTTATTAAAAATTCTTCCCTGTTTGTTTAACTCGCCGAAAGTCCGGGTTCCGGGCAAAGGAGTTAAAATCAAAAATTGGACCGAGTGCAGATTATTTTTTTTGGCAAACCGAACCGTATCATCAATGACTTTTTTGTCGTCATTGTCAGCGCCAAAAACGAACATTCCGTGAATTTTGATGCCGTGGCGATGAATTGTTTTAATCGCTTTTTCAATATCTTCCGCCGTCTGTTTTTTATTATATTCTTTCAGGGTTTTTGGGTTAATTGATTCAATCCCGATGTACAATAAATAACAGCCGGACTTTTTCATCAAACAAAGCAATTCTTCATCGCGAGCCACATCAACGCTTGCCTGGGCAGTCCAGTGTTTCGGCGCCAGTTTCGCTTCAATCATTGCTTTAAGAAGCTCTTTTGTTCTCTTTCTATTGATGGAAAAATTGTCATCGTAAAAGAAAACCCAGTCGTTTTGATCTTTGATTTTATTTTCTTTTATGATTCTTTTGTGATTTTCCAACTCTGTAAGCGTTTTTTCCGGACTGCGGAAGCGGTATTGCCGGCCGAACATGTTTGAAACCGAGCAGAATTCGCAATCATAAGGACAGCCGCGGCTTGTCATAATCGGCGTGACGCTCATTTGTTTTTGCCGATTTGTTATCAGATTAAAATCCGGCGTTGGCAGAACATCAAGATTTTGGCAATAAGCCGGCCGTTCGTTATGAATCATCGCGCCGCTTTCCCAAAATGAGAGGCCCGGGATTTCTTCAAATCCTTTATTGATTTCCAGGGCGCGGATAAAAGACAATATCGTTTCGTCCGCTTCTCCGCGAAAAACAAAATCGCAGTGTTGAAGCGTTTCTTCGGGCATATAAGTGGCGTGCGGCCCTCCGAAAATAATCGGTTTCTTAAGCGTTCGCAATTGCCGCGCCATTTCATAACCGGCCGGCGCCGTAGCGGTAATGATCGATATGCCGATAACGTCCGCTTTTTCGATAGCTGTCATATCAAGATCGCCGAGCGCTTCAATTTGAACTTCCGCCTCATAGCCGTTATTTTGCAGAATTGTTCCCAACAGCAATGTTCCCAATCTTGGCAATGGCATTCGGGTATAAACATGGATATCCGGAGCTTTTGGTTCTATAAAAACGATTTTCAATGGAATCACCTCCTTTCAATTCAATATTTATTTTAAAAATAACTGAAGAAATCATAGCATTTTTCGTGTATAATTCAAATATATGGGCATCAGCGCTCTTCTTAAAAATTACCTTGATTATTTGGAAATCGAAAAAAATCGAACGGTTAAAACGCGTCAAAATTACGAACGTTATTTAATCGCATTTTTCGATTTCGCGGAAATTAAAACGGAAAAAGACATTACTTTGGAAGCGGTTAAAAATTTTCGTTTGCGTTTGGCAAGGGCGAAAAACAATCGCGGCGAAATCCTGAAAAGAAACACTCAAAGTTATTATGTCATCGCTATCAGGAATTTTTTAAAGTATTTGATTAAAAACGACTATGAAGCGCTGTCGCCGGATAAAATTGAATTGCCGAAAATTCCGGACCGGCAAATAAAAATCATGGAATATAAAGATATGGAAAGATTGCTTGAAGCTCCGAAAGGAGATGATTTAAGAAGCTTGCGCGATAAAGCGATTTTGGAAATTTTATTTTCAACCGGGATGCGGATTTCCGAGCTTTGCGGATTAAGCCGTTATTTTGACATTGCTCGCGGCGAAATAACGGTTCGCGGCAAAGGGGATAAATTGCGTGTGGTTTTTTTGTCCGAGCGGGCGAAAAAAGCCGTTAAAAATTATTTGGCGAAGCGAAACGACGCCGAGGAGGCCCTTTTTATCAGTTTGACAAAAGGTAAAAAATTTCTGTCTATTGGCAGGCAGGCGAAAATAATCGGCCGGATTATTCCGAGAGCGGTGCAAAGATTGGTGGATTATTATAGCCGGAAAGCCGGCATTCCCGAACATGTTACCGCGCATCAATTGCGGCATCAGTTTGCCACTGACCTTTTAATCGGCGGCGCGGATTTGCGCTCGGTGCAGAAACTTTTGGGGCATGCCAATATTTCCACGACGCAAATTTACACGCATTTAACCGATAAAGAGCTGAAAGAAATTCACCAGGCCTTTCATGGAAGAAGGCGCGGTGGTTGATTGACCGTTGATTAATGTTTTTGTAAAATGATTTTATGAATGGCGATAATTTAAAAAATCAAGAAGCTGAAAATTCCGTTCTTCCGCCGCCGGAGCCGGAGATTGAAATTCGGACAATGGCTTCGGATATGGAAAAAGTTAAAATGAGCGGCGGCGATTTTTCAGCGGTGGAGTTTTATCAAGCGACAAACCAGCCGCTTTCCGGTCAAAAATCGGCCTTAAGAACGTTTTTTTTAATTATCGGGATTTTCATCGCGGCAGGGACAATTGGATTTTTGAGTTATTATTTAATGTTGAGAATATTATGAATCCCTCACCCTTTAAAGATAATAAATGTTATTTTTGAAGATGTGGCGGATAAATAATAATCATATATAATAAATAAATTAAAATTAACTTCAATATAATTCTTCTTGCTATCACCAGTGATAGCAAGAAGATAAATCTTTGAAGGGTGAGTGATGAAAAAGAAAAATATCAAACAATTAAAAAAACAGCTGGAAAAAGAAAAAAAAGAAATTGAAAAGGAATTGAAAGGGCATTCTCAAATACCGGATTTCGGCAGCGACGTTGACCCGGACCAAGAAACCGACGAATCAGAAGCCTTCGGCAACCAGCTTTCAATCTATCAGACTTTCAAGGGGTGGCTGGCGGACGTTGAATCGGCTTTAAGAAAAATCGGAAAAGGCAAATACGGCATTTGTGAAAAATGCGGCGAAGAAATATCTCCCGATATTTTAAAAATTGACCCGGAATCAAGATTGTGCAAGAAGTGCAAGAGTATTCGCTAATATACGAATTTAAAATAATATACGAATTTCGTATATCCGCGATTATTTCTATTTGTATATTTGCGTTTGATTAGTATATTCGCGATTACCTCTATGAAAAATCTTTCCAAAGTTTATTCGGCCGAACTTGAAGGCGTTGACGCAAAATTAATCGAAGTGGAGACCGACATTAACGTTGGTCTCCATTCTTTTAATATTGTGGGACTGGCGGACAAAGCTTTAAATGAAGCGAAAGAGCGCGTCAGTTCGGCTTTGAAAAATTCCGGCGTTAAGCCGCCGAACAAAGAAAACCGCAAAATTACCATAAATTTGGCGCCGGCGGACATAAAAAAAACCGGTTCGCAATACGATTTAGCTTTGGCCTTGGGATATCTTCTGGCGACCAAACAGATTAAGGATTTTGAAACTTCTGATAAAATTTTCGTCGGCGAGCTTTCTTTGGACGGCTCATTGAGGCAGATTAACGGCGCTTTGAATATCGCTTGTTTGGCGGAGAAAATCGGTTTTCAATTTTTGTTTTTGCCGAAAGGTAACGCTATTGAAGCCGCAGTGGTTAAAAATTTAAAAATAGTTCCGGTCGCCAACTTGGAAGAATTGATTGATTTTTTGGAAAATCGAAAAGAAATTGATTTTCAAAAACCGGTTGATTTTCAAATCAATCAAAAATTGCCGGAGGTTGATATTTCCGAAATTAAAGGGCAGGAAAGCGCTAAAAGAGCTTTGGCGGTGGCGGCCAGCGGCGGACATAATATTTTGATGTCCGGTCCTCCTGGCGGCGGAAAAACCATGCTGGCTCAATCATTGGCTTCAATTTTGCCGTTGCCGTCGCTGGAAGAAATAATTGAAATGACGAGGATTTACAGCGCCGCCGGCGTTCTCGGTGAACATTCGGTAATTGATTTCCGGCCTTTTCGTTCGCCTCACCACAGCGCTTCGCCGGTTTCGGTGATTGGCGGCGGGACTAATCCGCGTCCCGGGGAAATCAGCTTGGCGCATCGGGGTATTTTATTTTTGGATGAAATTCCGGAATTTCGGCGCGATGTCTTGGAGTCCTTGCGCCAGCCGATGGAAAGCGGCCATATTTGCGTTTCCCGAGCAAGAAGAGTTTTGAATTTTCCCGCCAGATTTTCACTGGTGGCGGCGATGAATCCCTGCCCTTGCGGATATTTCAACGATCCGGAAAAAGAATGCCGATGCGCTGCCCATGAAATTTTCCGTTATCAAAAGAAAATTTCCGGTCCGCTTCTTGACCGAATAGACATTCAAATTGGAGTGCCGCGGGTAAAAATTGAAGATTTAAGGCAAAAACGGCGCGTTAATTTAAGCGATTCGTTAAGAAATCAAGTGAAAAAAGCCAGAGAGATTCAGGAAAAGCGTTTTAAGGAAGCGGGCTTGAAAATAAAATTGAATTCCGAAATGTCTTCCAAAGCGGTTGATGAAATTATCGGTTTGTCCGAAGAAGCCGAAAATTTTTTGAAAAATATTTTGGAAAAATCTTTTATTTCGGCCAGAGGTTATTATCGGATTTTAAAAACCTCCAGAACCATTGCTGATTTGGAAGAAGAAGAAAATATAAAAAGCCGCCATTTAGCCGAGGCCTTTCAATATCGGATAAGAGAGAAGGAATAATGCTATTCTTTGGCCAGTGGATTTTCCGCTCCTAAAACTTCAAAATGCAAATGGCAGCCGCTGGGGCCGTGAGTGTTGCCGGTATTGCCCATATAAGCGATTAGTTCTCCTTTGGATACGTTGAGGCCGGCTTCAACAACGGTTTTTGACAAGTGGGCGTAGCGGGTTTTAGTTCCATTGGGGTGTTCTATTAAGATAAAAACGCCATAACCGTTGTTAAAGCCGCTGTCGCCATTGCCAAGTTTTTCATCTGGGACAGTCAATCCTTCATTAGCCGCGTAAACAGGCGTGCCGCAACGGTTGGCGATATCAACGGCATTGTTGTCGTGGACAATTCCTAAATTCCAACCGTAAGTCGGCGGACTGAAATAATTATCGGCATTTTTATTTATTTGTTCATAGGCAAGCGGATTATTTTGGTTTAAAGCGTCGGAATTTTCTCCGGAAAATTCTTCCGCGCCGTCAATCAGTCCGTTTTTTTCAGCGGCATGAGAAATGGCAATGATTGAATCGCTATAAATTTTTGTTATCAAAGATTCCGCGTTTATCGGACCGCTCAATTGTTCTTTTGAGTTTAAGGCGTTTCCCAATAAGGAATAGCGATTGATTAAAATCAGATTAAGCAGCGAAAAGCCGATAATGAAAACTCCCCATGAACAGATGGGGACAAATTGTTT
>Ga0209542_10020189_pt1 | contig 10586 bp, 12 predicted proteins | sample RifCSPhighO2_01_FD_184028 | JGI IMG/M metagenome (GOLD analysis project Ga0209542, IMG submission 184028) | Soil microbial communities from Rifle, Colorado - Rifle CSP2_plank highO2_0.1 (SPAdes) (version 2) | ecosystem: Environmental > Terrestrial > Deep subsurface > Rock core/Sediment ...
CGGACCCCACACAAACACTTGCATCAGTTTCCCCAAGGGATAACACAATGCAAGCACCGCAAGAGCCCAGAACGATCGAGACCGCACGCCCCGAAACCTCAAGACGATACTCGCAACAAAGACACCCATCGCGACAAGATGCACCCACCGAAACTGTTCAATAAACATTTCGCGTTCCATGACACACTCCTTCATGGGTGAGAGCGTGAGAAATCTGCAACGAAAGGATAATTATCATATTTTTAAAATATTGTCAACACAACAATAAAAAACTACTCCAATGTATAAACAAGGTAGTATTACTCAATATGCACATTTACTTTTTTATAAAGATAATTTTTTTATCAAATCTTCTTTCACCACCTGCGGATTTGCTTTCCCTTTGCTTTCTTTCATCACGCTTCCTACTAAAAACATAATGGCATTTTCTTTGCCATTTTTATAATCAAAAACCACTGAAGGGTTTTGGGCTATTGCTTTAGCAATCAGCGAGTCCAACTCCCCTGCATCAGACACCTGTTCCAATCCTTCCTCCTGCATAATGGAAGCCGGGTTATTTCCTGTTTTAAATACTTTTTCAAGAATTACCTGTGCCGAGGAACTGTTCACTTTTTTTTCAAACACTAATGCAAGTAATTCTGCAAAATTTTCAGGAGTCACTTTGGTATCCTGCAATCGCGTGCCACTTGTATTCAGTAATGTCGCAAGTTTATTGATAAGCCAATTTCCAACCAATTGCGCTAATTTTTTTCCATGTTTTTCCCACACCTCCTCTGCGCTTCCTTCCGTTGTTTCCAATGAGAGCAACCATGCGCGAAGTTCTGTGATTGTTTCTTCGGTAAATTCAGCCCAATCGCGATCTTCGGTCAGCACATACGCGTCTGCGTAACTAAATCCGTACTGGGTTATAAATCGTGATCGCATTTGCTGGGGCAGTTCTGGGAGCGATTTGCGAAGTTGTGGGATGGATATAATACCTCCCCCTACCCCCTCCTTGATAAGGAGGGGAGAACGAAAAGACCCCTCCTTATCAAGGAGTGGGGGGCCATCGCCTATCAGGTCAAAACGTAATGGTGGGATATCCGGGTCAGGAAAATAACGATAATCTTTCGCATCTTCTTTCTCCCGTTGAATAACGGTCTCCCCTTTTTGCTCATTCCATCCTCGCGTTGATTGAGTACGCGGCGCATCCCCCTCTTCCCACAACTTTGTCAGCCGTTTTATTTCGTACTCCAATGCCTTTTCCACTGCGCGAAACGAATTGAGATTTTTAATCTCTGTTTTAGGGTATAATGTCGTATCGCCAACAGGACGCAAACTGATATTGGCATCGCACCTTAAATGTCCCTTTTCCATATCTGCGTCAGAAATATCCAATGCGCGCGCGAGCATCCTTAACTCTTTTAAAAACGCGCCGGCTTGCGCAGAGGTGCGGATATCCGGCTCTGTAACAATTTCAATCAATGGCGTTCCTGCGCGGTTATGATCTACAACACTTGCGCCTGGAGTATGGTCATGCAGTAATTTTGCCGCATCTTCTTCTAAATGCAAACGATGAATACGAATAGGCATGTGATCTCCGTTATCATGTAACACAACAACTCCTTTCGTTCCAAGGGGCTGATCATACTGGGAAATCTGATACCCTTTAGGAAGATCCGGATAAAAATAATGTTTTCTATCGAATTTTGACTGCTCGGGAATTTCACACTCAAGCGCAAGAGCCATTTTTAAAGCAAAAATAATCGCTTCCCTATTCGGTACTGGAAGCGTTCCCGGATGCGCAAGATCAACTTCGTTAATCGTGGTATTCATGGCCGCGTATTCGCCACGATTATCTGCAGAAGAAAACATTTTGGAAAATGTTTTCAATTGAATGTGAATTTCAAGCCCGATAATATTCTCAAGATTCATACGTTTTTTTGACATCCTGATACAGTATCCATGTGCCACTCACAAAATACGGGGCAATAAGCATGGTTACCACTAACTGCGCAAGCTCCACCCACCAGATTGTTTCCGCGGCCTCACGAAACCCCTCGCCAGGCGCTCCAATCAAGAGTCCAATAATAAGCACAACAGCATACAACACAAGCACAGCAACAGCAAGGCCAACTATGACAAGCCATAAAGAGCGCGCAAAAAGCGCAAGCCAGTTTCCATGCACTAATATAATACTTTTGCGGATACTCGCGATAATTGAATTATGTTCATCAATTAACACATACAAAGGAAACAAAAAATAAACGCTTAACAATAAAAGTACCGCAAGGATAAGTAAAAAAGTTATCACCGAAGCAAGAGGCACTTGAAGAGAAAAAACAGTCATCACAATCATAGGAAGTGATATCACTGCAATAGCAATAAAAGATACACTACCTACAATAATAACAATACCGAGAGCCGCGGGAATATATTGCAACGTTGTTTTTAAATGATCAATCGTACGGCCCAACTCTTCTCCTTTTGAATATTTTTGCATTGCCCGAATTAAGCCAGTTTGAATCAATAATGCAAGTAATCCAAAAAAAACATAAAATGCCACTGTTAACACCAGCGTGTATCCACCAAAATAAATCAATTGGCCAATCGCATGCACGATAATCAATGGGACAATATACCATCCGACTAATCGCGCATACTCACGCCAATGTGCGTGGACAATACCCCATGCTGAACGGACAAGATGTCCGGGCGGAATCAATGCTTTTGTTTTAGGTGTCATATATCTTTGTGTGAAATAAACAACATAATTTTTTGATACAGTATATCATGAATTTCCTGCTTAGACAAAAGCGTCCCCCCTGAAACGCATTCAATCAACTCTACATTATCATACACCTCTGCGATATCGCGATATGCTAACTGCGCCGCTTGCAAATGGGCAGTATTTTTTTCGTGAATGTCTTGTTTTTTATCGCCCAAATACTCGCGTTGCGACTTTTCAAGAACAAGCGCTTGAGATATTTCAACTGGTACAGAAAGAATAAATGTGTGATCCGGCTTTGGAATGCCGAATACATCATACTCCATTGTACTCAACCATTGCCAAAAATTCTTGCGCTCCTCAAGCGTTTGAAAATGCGCGCCCTGATGCCCCATATTACTTGAAACATACCGGTTCGCAAGCACGACTTTTCCCTGATTCAGCCAGCCGAGTAATTTCTTTTTTGCGGCAAATCTATCAATAGTGTAAAGCAGTGAAGCAACGTATGGAGAAATATCTTCAAACTCGCCGTACCGTCCATTGAGATACTCTTCAATCGGACCTGCCGACTTAGAACCGTATTGCGGAAAATCAATGGTCTCAACGGCATAGCCCTCGCTTTGCAAACGTTTTGCAATCAGCATATGTTGTGTTCCCTTGCCTGACCCGTCTGTGCCATCAAGGACAATCAATGTACCATGGTGCATAAAAAATATTGAGAGTGATAACACCTCCCCCTACCCCCTCCTTGGTAAGGAAGGGGTAGAAGAAATATGTTCACTTTAACGCCTGTTCAAATTGAGAAGACGTGCCAACAGTAGAAAGATACGACCCGCTTGTATCAACACGAATATATTTTGCCAACAATGGATGTACTTGTTGAATGGTTGAATACAGTTCTTGGGCTATACGGCGATACGAAGGATGGCCTTTGGGCGTTGAACGCAAGGCAATGACATGATGTAATTCACGCAAATTCCATGAAACAAGCGTTCGTTTCCGATACGCAAGTGGCACGACATACTGCGCCTCATAAGGGAAATCAGAAACAAGAGCGGTATACAATTCTGCCGCGCGCGCCATGGCTGTTTCAAACTCGCGCTCCAGATTTGCCTCAATAATCTCATGTGGCATATCATATCCATGAACTACTGTAACATCTTGATTAATTTGCGTGCTCATCCGATGGCGCTGAATATCACGAAACGCGCCATAATCCATCAAAATATCGTGCATATACTCCACCACTTCACATTCCCGCGGAGCGCTGTCAAACGGGCCACGATTCTTGAAACTTGCATCCACAATCATTTCTTTTTCTTGCCAGCTCATTCTCAAAACTTTTTGAAAAATCTGATGATATGAATACTCGCCTCCGCGATACAGGAGTGCTGTTATATATTTTTCAATACCCAATGGATCATACCATACCAATTCAACAGCTGATTTCACCTGTTCTGGCGACAGGGTATCCATAACACGATGCGATTCTTTGCGTATCATTTCACTATACTGTTTCATATACTCGCGCTCATCTGCAAACTTAATCAATGTCGGCGTAACGTTAAGCGCAACGTCTTTCATTTCTCTGCCAATGGCGCGTACTTCTTCTATCGGATGAGATAAGAACTTAACTAATGCGTATTCAAGCCCTCGCGCATTAATAGTCATTCCAAGGTTGGTATATGTTGCGGTTGGTAAAAGATAACGCGCGATATCACACGCTTTTGCTTTGCATGACGCTTCCCAATATTTTATTTGCTGATCCTGTTCTTGTGGGTCGCGTTTTTTAATAAACTCAATCAGCTTATGCACCACCACTTCATATGTTTCAAATATATAATCAAGCGTGTCACAATACTGTTCACTATATTTCGACGCTAAAACAGATGCTGGTTTATAGTATCTTCCTTTATCAAAAATTTGATACCGAGTTGATTTTTCTGTATACGATGCCAACCGATTGTCTTCTATGACTTTACTCGCAAGAATAGACACGTTTTCTATCGCAATAGAGAGCATTGCATGTTCTGCGACAGAAGCATGGCCATATCCCACAACCCATTTTTCATGAAACTTTGCAGATGATTCATCAGTCAATTCTTTTGCAATGTCTTTAAATGATTCTGGCGAACGCGATGTTTTGGCAAACGCAACAGCAATAACCTCGGGATTCAACCCAAGGTCATTCATAGTGTAAATATGTCGGTCATTATCCATATTCATTACCATGCATTTTTAAAATACTTTGAAAGTTTAGGGCCGAGATCAGTGTAATATGATCCTGCGCCTTGAGAATACACTTTTTCCGGCAGTTCGCTTAATTTTTCATAAATCATTTTGCAAATCACCTGGCCGTGCGTAATGCGAAACGGAACGCTGTGCGGCCGTACTTCCAACACCGCCGTTGCCCCGGGTACACTACCATCAACTCCATAGCCAAATCCGGGATCAAAAAAACCAGCATAATGAGAACGTAATTCACCTGATGACACATCATAAGCCGCCATTTCACAGGAATACGCTATTGGCACACGCACCCTCTCAACCGATGCGAGTAAATAAAAAGAATTTGGCACTAAAATAAGTTCCTCACTCTCTTGCCGTGGAATGGGCTCCCAACATTTTTCCGCGTCAAGCGATTCTCGCTGACTTAAATCAACCACTATCGTGCTCGGCTTTGATCTCCACCCAATAATATCTCTATTTTTTAAATCAACAGTAAGCGCTAATGAATTATTATGAACATTCAATATACTCGGTGGAATTGGTTCATGCGTATACGGATCAAATACCAACCCGTAATGTGAATGAGCTAATTTTAAATCAATCGTAGAAAGTTGATGCGATTCATCTGTTTTAAACCGCAACTGGTTCAAGGAAAGCCCGGGGGACACAGAAACCACAAATGACAACGGAATCACTTCAATATAGATTGGTCCCTTATACCCTTGAGGCACATAATCAAATTGTGGGGTGCCATCTACCAACAACCGCACAAACACATCCACCCTACCAATCGAACTTTTCGGGCTGGCGACAGCAAAAATTTCATCCGGCAGTTCAACGGATTCCTGTAACGGGATAACATAGCTCGCATTTTTTTCAAGAATCGTATGCTCTTTTAATTCAAAACTGTATAATGTGTATTTTTCAAGAAGTTCGGCAATGGTTTCATCTTTTCGTGGCAAGATGCTCGATGATACCCGATACACTCGTCTTCCGAGTGTCATATCTAAAGATGCAGGTTGAATGTGCTCGTCGCGAATACCCACAGATGATAGAATCATCGGCGATGTCCCTGTAATCATTTCCTTCAGTTTTTGATATGGAAGGGTCATACGAGAATGATAAAAAATAGAATATTTGTTCATTGTTTTTTTTGCAATCCCCTCATCTTACCAAACCCCCCACCTCTACACAAGCGGATGAATTGTGTATAAGGGGCTATCGCCGAATGCCATATTTGGTATAAAACCTTAAATTTCGGTAAATTTCTCCGAACAATTTTTCGCTAATGTATCCACATTACCTCAAAATTCTTCGTAAAAATTTCCTCAAAATTTAAAATTTTCTCCTCAAAAGAGCATTCGGCGACAGCCCCTATAAGTAGACGTAAAAAAGAGGCATTATGCCTCTTTTTTACTAGAAAATTTTCCCTTAACATCTGTTTATATTTTGACTTTAATACCCGGACCCATGCTCGATGAAATCGTTACACTCCGAATAAACGCCCCTTTAGAAGTATCTGGCTTAGATCGCTTAAGCGCCTCTATAAATGCTTGGATATTTTCCAACAAATCTTGCGCGGAAAACGAAGCCCGTCCAATCATACTATGCACGTTTCCGGTGTCATCATTTTTAAAATTCACCCTACCCTGTTTAATTTCAGTGATTGCTTTTTCAATATCCTGTGTAACAGTGCCTGATTTTGGTGAAGGCATCAATCCTTTCGGACCTAATATTTTTGCGATAGGAGCCATGTTTTTCATCATTGCCGGTTCTGCGATCGCAATATCAAAATCAATTTTTTTTGTAGTTTGAATATCTTTAATCAAATCATCTCCTCCTGCGATATCAGCGCCTGCTTTTTTTGCCGCATCAGGGTTTGACGTAAACACGGCAACGCGTTGGGTTTTTCCTGTTCCATGAGGCAACGATAAAGAGCTCCTTACTTGCTGATCGCCCTGTTTGGGGTCAATGCCAAGATTTGCATGAATCTCTATACTGCTATCAAATTTTGTTGTTGCTGTGTCTTTTATTATGCCAACTGCTTCTTCAAGAGAATAGTCGCGTGACGAATCAACTTTTTTTATTGCGGCCTGATACCGCTTTGAGCGCTGTGCCATAAGATATATCGTGGTAAACAAAAAGCATTTCAAAGGTCAGTTATCAGTTGTCAAATGTCAAATTTGATAACTGATATTTGAAAACTGACATGTGATTGTCTTTTCTCCCACAATGAAAAATAACCTACAAAATTTATCACAGTAGTCAATAAAAGTCAAAAATTGATATATTACCCATTCATGACCTTATTGGTATAGAATACGCCAGCAATCAACGCCATAATCACAAAAACCGCCCCGCTGAATTCAAACACCTGTGGCCACAACGCGTATTGAGTATGCAGGCCATCACACCATGTAATGCGTACTGAACTCACTGGTTCAACAGCACACGTTGGAATGCTTGAGGGGCTATCGCCGAATGTAATCTCCATATATCACCTATTATGTTGATTTTCGCGCCAATCGCCAGTGATATAAATACAGTGGCAATCCTACAATAATCATGGCAACAGAAGATGCCGCTGTGCGGTAGCGATCTTGAATATAATAGGGAATCTCTTGCTCTTGTTGTTTTTTATATTCTGATAAAAAATCTCTGGCATACTGTTTTTCTTCTTCACTAAATCCGCATTTTTCAGCGCAGTCGATAACCTCTTGTGCTGTTTGCTTTTCATACGGAACCGGCACTGGCGAGTAATACGGACGACTCTCTGATTCTGCTTGTTTAAAAATCGTGGCTTTTAAACCCATATCAAGCATACGCACCGCGCCTATCACAACCAACACTAATCCAATAACGGAAAATAAATACACATACACTAATTTAATCCAATGCATTTTTTCTGACATAGTATACATCATTATTCTATTGTTACATTGCTCTATTAGAATTATACCATAATCACCTGCAATACCAAAAACCGCCTTTCAAAGGCGGTCATTGTATCATTGTCATTGTCATTGTCATCGTCATTCTCACCTCACCTCCACTCCCATCTGGCGGGCAGTTCCTGCAATAATTTTCATCGCGCCCTCTATATCATACGCATTCAAATCAGGCATTTTTATTTCCGCAATCTGACGTAATTGATTTTGAGTAATTGACCCCTTCTTTTCCGTGCCCGGCTTACCTGATCCTTTATCTATTTTTGCCGCTTTTTTAATCAATTCCGAAGCAGGAGGCGTTTTCAGCACAAACGAAAATGTACGATCTTCATAAATCGTGATTTCTACCGGAATAATCTCACCGATTTTATCTTTTGTCGCTTCATTATATTTTGAGCAAAAATCCTGAATATTTAACCCATGCGGACCAAGCGCAGTACCTACCGGAGGCGCGGGATTTGCCTTTCCCGCAGGTATCTGAAGTTTGACCATTGCTTTGATTGGTTTTGCCATATAAATCTATGCGATGCTAATCCGCCGGCTGGCGGGTATATTTGCATCGCACTAAATAACAAAAATAATATTCCTGTATTTCTCCAAAACACCCAAACACCACAATGGAGCAGAATCAGAAGTGAGGTCTTGGGGGATATCTTCAAAAAGAGAACACGCCTCAATACAGCGTTTTATATAATACTGACTCTCGCCGTCATTGTCAATTCTTTTGCCTATTCTCCATTCCAGCAGATACAGTACTGCTTTCAAATAGACAGCGGTTTGGTTGGCAACCATCATACGCCATTTTTTATTTTTCCATGCGCTATATCCATACAACAAGCGCAGATGAAAAGCATACGGAGGGGTGTATGTTGTCATCCAATCCAGCATAATCTGGGTTGCAATGCGCCAATCATTCTCATCATACGGGCATACCCCTTGCATCCTCCCAGCAAGTAGACGGGTAAGCACATACCCTTCTTCCTGAGTAATGGAGTGAAACAGCGGAACCAATCGTACCATACTTTGGTATGAAAAAAGGTCATGTCCATGGCCTATATGTTCTTCATGAGCGATAAGTTGCCCTATACGCAAGGCGGCTCGCGATAGCGCAACCCCGTCGTGCGCAATCCCTGCCCGAGCAAGAAAACATACACAATTCTTGACTGCGGTCAGTCGTGTTGGCACATCATGTAAAGAATAGGAAACATACTGTTGCACATGGTGATCTCTCCCTTGTGAATGTATCACTTCGCCGTTGAGTTTAAACCATCCAAGACGAAGCAAAAATTCCGGCATAACATGAAGAGAGACGTCAACATCATGCTGGTCATATACTGATTGCTTCCATTCACGCAAAAGGCCCTTATTGCGCATGAGGTGTGTAGTGTCTTTAACAGTGTGGGGAATAATGTAAATATCACAGTCAGAAATGCCTTGGATTTCTTCGTGTCGCCAAAAACTCCCTCCAAAAAGAATACTTGCCTTGGGAACTATCTTGACAAGAGTAGATAAAAAATGGTGCGAAAACGGCAGGTCTGCCATATCGCATGTAGTGTAGGCAGTTTTCCAAAAAATGCAACACCTTAACATAAGAGACGCTCCGGCGGAGCGTCTCTACAAACTATACAGTTACTCTCTTATTTACACCTTTTTAATCTGCAAAAAATCAAGTTCAACAGGGGTTTCACGGCCGAACATGGAAATAATAACCTTAATTTTTCCGCGCGCGATATCAATATCGCTCACTTTCCCTTCAAATTCTTTAAATGGACCGTCACTGATTTTAACCATGTCTCCGGCTTCAACATCAATATTATACGTCGGCTCTTCAACACCCATCCGTTTTTGCAAGTCCTCTATTTCTTTATCATCTATCGGTGTTGGAATCACACCGGCACCAATGAATCCTGTAACATTTGGGGTATTACGCACCACATACCACGAATCATCTGTCACAACCATACTTACCAGCACATATCCCGGAAAAATCTTTTCACGCGTTGTCTTGCGTTTGCCATTTTTAATTTTCACTTTAGTTTCCGTAGGAATAAGAATATCAAAAATCTTATCCTCCATGTCTAAGGATTCAATACGCTGACGCAAATTCCGCGCCACATTTTCTTCATATCCTGAATAGGTATGGACAGCGTACCATCGCTTACCTAATCCTTCATTTTGTTTCGCCATACAACGGTAATTGTTACATTTAGGGATCACGTACTACTTTTTGTTTACTTATTCAAAATAAACAATAATCCTTGATTAAAGGCATAATCAAGGCCACCCAAAAAAACGGCTATTGCAAGTGATACAACAATCACACCAAGCGTGTTTTTAATCAAATCATTGCGAGTTGGCCATGAAACCTTGCGCAATTCCTCTTTGGCATTGCGCAGATAGCCAATAAAAGCAGTTCCGATCCCCTTTTTTGAAGCCATAAAGAAAATTTGAGTATTTTAAAACCCCTCGCCTGGGGTTAGGGATATAATACCATATCTATAAAAATACGCAAGCGGATAATAGTAGAGGTTGTAGTTTGTAGTGAGTAGGTGGCTCACTTCAACCTCAACCAACCGAAAATATCGGCAAAATTCTTGGTTATCACATCTATCACACTCTCACTCGTTGACGGAGCGAGCATGGTGTAGGCATCTGACAGCGTCGCGTTCCCGCTCTCATCCACACTCTTCACGCGGTACTGA
>Ga0209542_10020192_pt1 | contig 10585 bp, 8 predicted proteins | sample RifCSPhighO2_01_FD_184028 | JGI IMG/M metagenome (GOLD analysis project Ga0209542, IMG submission 184028) | Soil microbial communities from Rifle, Colorado - Rifle CSP2_plank highO2_0.1 (SPAdes) (version 2) | ecosystem: Environmental > Terrestrial > Deep subsurface > Rock core/Sediment ...
TCTTTTTTTCCCATCCTGATATTCATACCAGAATTTTACCAAAGTTCGATCCATTTTCTAAAACTAGAAAAATTTGCTCACCACATGGGTCTGCTCCGCTAAAGCTTCGGAAGACGATGCGACGACTGGTGGGGGAGCCAGTGGAACTGATTTCGAAAAGCTAGCTGTTCCTGCTAATTTCAGGGTCCTTTTTGTTTAGCGTAATTTACAATCAACTCTTCATGAAGTTCTTCTATGGGTTTGTTTAAAGGGTAGGCTTGTTTAACAAACATGGGTGGTTTATCCCCTTTAGCAGCAAAAAACCTCAAACAATAGATTCTTGTTGCCCCTTCAATAATTATCACGTCACCATCCCTAAGAGTGGCTGCTCCTTCAAAAGTTGTCCAATTCAATCGACGGGTTGCTGGCTCTTTGTCATATTGCATTAAAACAGTCGGAAAGTTAATTCTTTCACTCTTCGGCTGATCATAATTTTCAGGTCTTATTCCTAAACTTGGGTCATAAGTAACAACTGTTACTCCTTCAGGGTGGTTAGAAATTTGTAAGTGATGTCTGGAAATACCAACATCTCCAAAGTCCGCAACTTTTTCAACTCCAGCACCCCCCTCCTTGGCTTTAACGGCGTTGTCTAATTTCGTTAAAGCGTCTAAATATTCACCCACTTTTTTGGTTGTACCACCTGAGTACTTAGATAAAATTGTTGAAGTATCTACCAGATCCGCATCAATTTTAAGTTCTGACGCCCTGCCAACTATAAGAGTTGTGCCCTTATCTGGGGGAAAAATCAATGCTTCCCCTGAGAGCCAGTTTGTAGTAGTCCCTATACCAGGTGAGTAAATTATCCCTGAGGGCGTCTCTGGATGAAATGCTCCATCTGAAATCGACCACCAGCCCCTTTTGAGATTCGTTTTTTCGGCTCCACACGATAGACGAAAACTATCCGGTTCAGTTGCGGGGGTTTCTCCTGGCTCTGGCATAATAAAATATACCTTATTATATATCTAATTTGTATTGTCTACGATCTTACTGAAAGGTTGCCTGCTGAATGCTGCGACCGGTGGGGAGCCAGCCGAACCATAATCAAAAAGCTAACTGACCTCCCTAATTTATATAACATTACAACTTATTTTATTTCACGCTCCCGATAGCCACGGGTAGCCACAAGTACGAGTATAATAACGGTGTGGGTATTAAGAGGAATATATTGTGGCTGGGGATGACAGGGGTGTTATTGATTGCTTTGATTTTTAGCCTGGTTAAATTGAGCAGATATCGCTGGGTTTCTGATAAGAACGCTGCCACGATGGCAGAAATTGCCCCAACCCGGGTGAAATACAGAGATTTCCCGCCCGACTTTTGGCGAAATGATATGGATTGGGGGGAATTTAAGGATTGGAATCTGTATATCAGTGAGGACAATAAACTGGCTTTTAAATACCCGAAAAATATGGTTGTTTTTCAAAACGGGAGCAATGACAATATTTATATATTTCCGGTTGAACGAGTGATGAAAGGAGACTTCGATTTAACTGCCGGCATGGTAATAATTCTGGAGAAATACCCGGCCGGGGAGTTTGATTTGGAAAGCAGCGGTAAATTGGTGGGTTACCAAAGTATGATATTTCGGTCTGACCTGGCAAAATTTGAGGATGTGAGCGGGGTGACTTTTTTTAATGAAACTAACAAAACATACATCAGAAAATCGGAGGTGTTTGAGTCGGAATATCCATTCGTGTATTTGGTATATAACACTCAAGAAGAAGAGAGATTGGGAAATGTGATACTGGGGACCATGGTCAGTTCAAACAAATATGAACTGGAAAAGTACCGGCAAATGTCTACCAACAACCAGAATGCAGGCTCTACACCCAAATACGCAAACGCGGTCGAAAGCAAAAACCTGGGTATCAGGTTATTCCTGCCTGATGGTTATACCTGGAAAGAAGTACCGCTGGGCGACTCCTACCATAAACTGAACATTAGTAAAGACAAATGCCGATTGTCCATTTCCGACAATCCGGAATATGTTGGTTATTCGACTTCCGGCGCATTGTGTGCAAACACCGGACCCCCCAGATGCGTTCTGGCCAGCAAATATCTGATTCCCGGTATGGGAGTGATGACTGTCGCGAGGGAAACTTATCCTTATCCGGATGTTGCCTACTTTATTAAAGGAGTATATTACGGCAATAAACTGTCGGCTGATTTGAGCGCAACCGGGTACCAGCCGGCATGTATCCCGGAAGTGGTGAATATTTTATCCGGGATAACATTTCTGGATTAATATTTTTGCCACGAAAAGATAATCCTTTATAGGTCCAGCCTGAATCTAACCGGGATTAACGAAATTGCCCTGCAGGTAGACCCGGAAATCATAGAAGTTGACAAGCTGTGGAAAGCCATGTCCCTGACCAACGAAGCCAAACCCTCCGGCCTGATCGGCAATCCGGTGAAGCTCATTTCAAAGTGATTGTTTTTAGACTTTTTTTTCTCTAAGATCTACAATCCTTATTATATTGGGTTGTTCCGTACATCGTCTAAACAATCTTTTAGGTAGATACATTGATGATGCAATTAAGTTCAGTGTTCTATCACCTTCGAGCGGAATTCTTCTTGCTAATTCTTGGGGGGTTATTTTATGTTCATTAGCCAATCTCCTCAAATTCTGCAAATTAAAGGTAAAATTCGGACAATCGGGCTTACATTCAGTTCCGACAGGGTCTTGTGCGCAAGGTATGCGTGTCTCAGTCATATCAGGCAGGATTTTACTTATATTTAACCAGAAAATCAAAAATTATATATATTCGCCAACCATTACCTTTCTGGCCGCAAGGCTACCAAAATCCAAAAGATCGCGACTATCATTGCTAAAATCGCCAGGAGAATACCTATTACGACTCCCTAAAACACTCACCATTCCCATCTCTAAAGATCCGAAACCGGAATAAAAATCCTAATAATCACAAGTTGATTATATTAAGTAGAATAACAATATGAATATATACCTGGATATTGACGGCGTCATACTCGCTAATGATAAACAAGCTGCACTCTACGCCAAGGAATTTTTAAAATATGTTACGGATAATTATCCAACATACTGGCTGACAACTCACTGTAAGGGCGATCGCGGGCTGTTTGATTATGGAGTAAAATTGAAAAACGAATCTAGTTCCAAATCTCATTAACTAACTTTTGGTCCAGTCTGCGTTTTTCTCTTAACTGCTCACCCTTCTTTACTATCCAAATTGCAGATTTATCAAGATAGATGCCATTCTTGTCGTACTTTAAGTCGACTATTGCAACCAAGTGATAAACGACTGGAAGATTTCTTAAACGGTGCTCTGTTTTAACCTGAATAAACTTAGTGGTTTCGCCCCTAATAGCGATTAAGTCATTTCCACTATCTTTAATTGGCGGGGCTGATTGGACACCAAACTCAAGAAGTCTCAATTGAACGAATAACTCCCCGATTGTACCTTTTTTCAGATTTTTCGATATCGGGTTACCCATGAGTATTAATATTTTCTACAGTTGCAACCTCCTTAGATGTTAGGCCGTAGAGTTTATAAACGAACTGGTCTAATTGTTCCTCGTAATCTTGGACGTGTTTATTATCTTCCTGCAAAGCTGATTTTTTAAGAATGATAATCTTATTCACAAGACCAATAAATGGCTTTTGTTGAGAGATAGAAGTCTTTTTGATAGGAATCTCTTTAAGTTTGTTTACTCCTATATCAACACCCACACCTCTCGCTTTGCCATGTTTATGAAACCAATAATTCGCAAGGCTGGAATTTAGTATTGCAACAAGAAACCTCAAATCATAATCTGGATTCTTTTGAGTAATGATATTTGTAGAAAGCCCAAAGTAACCGCTTTCCTCTTGATAACCGGCCTTAACTCTGTCAAACATGGCTGGAATAACGATTTTAGAACACTCAAAATATTTTTCTTCTCTTGGCCAATGTAGATGGAACCAAAGGTTTAATCCCTTTTTTGTCTCTCTCCTAATATCCATTATTTTCTTATACTTTTTTAGGTGAGCGGCTATATTGGGGTACTGAAAAATATCTGTACAGTTTGTCTTGGTTATGTATAACAAGAACTTCGCTTTTTTGGGGGAAATACTATACTTTTGAATATCATTCTCGTCAAAAAAATCCCGGACAAACTTCTTTTCCCCTTTATTGATTTTTAACTTTTCCAACTCATTACGACCTAATACAAAAACACCTTCGCCAGCAGTTAATCCGTATTTACTTGCCGTCTTACGAGAAACCTTGTCTGGATTCTGAACGACACCCTGAATAACATTGGCAATTCCTCCCAGCGTAACTGTGCCTACATAATTTAACGGGTCTTTGCTAAGAGAAATTTGGCTATCCTTGAATACCTCCTCGTTACTAAGAGTTCTGATATGTAAATTGTTAGTTTCTATATTTTTGTTCAAGTCGCTTAAATCATTCTCAAGTTTTTTATATATAAATTCCTTAACTGCTTTATTTTTGAGGTACAAAGCTATCATGTGTTGTCCGGCAACATTGTCAAAAACTTTGAGTTTACCAATATCAACAAAGTTGACAAAAGATAATTCACCCCTGATTCTCTCAATAAGCTTTTTAGCTCCAAGACTATTTATCCAATATCTCGAAGTAATGTAGCAAATCACGCCATCAGTTTTTACTAAATCAATAGCCTTATGCAAAAAATAGTACCAATAATCCATTTTGCCCTGATGATATTTTTTACCAAACCCAGAATTATTGACGATCTCAAATACTTGTTTGTTTTCTCTTTCCTTCATATATGGCGGGTTGGCAATAATCACTTCAAATCCCTTGTTATTTTCGAATACATCGCTGAAGTTAAGTTTCCAAAGGAAAAACGGTTTGATATTTGCTTTCTTGAAACGCACAATTTCCGGCAACAGCGAAAGTTTACCTTGTTCTCTAAGACTAGCCTCTATCAGTTGCCAAGTTAATTCTTCGATTTCTTCTTTAAGTGTGTCTTTTTCGGACTTCTGCGCCGTTTTAAAAAACTTTTTTCTCAAGTCTGTCAATTTCTCTGATAATATTTCCGTGGCCGTTTTTACTTCGTCAAACTTGATTTGTTGAGGCTGATCGTACCCATCAAGGTTTAGTTTTACCCCTTCGTATTCTTCGAGTAAGCTGTTGCCCTGCATAATTTTATAGTCAAGGTTTGGCAAGGGTTTTATTTGCTTGATATCCTGCTCATCAACGATTAAAGAAAGCCGCAAACGAAGTTTGGCTATCTCAACGGCTCCGGGGTCTATATCCACCCCGTAAAGGCAGTTTTGGATAGCATGGCGCTTGAAATCATAAATACTGCGGCCGTTATCGGATAGGTAATTTGTGAGAACGCTTCGAACCCTAATTACCTCGGTCATCATACCGACCAAGAAGGCCCCGGACCCAACTGCCGGATCGCATACATGGATTTTCTCTAACTTCTCATCAAGAAGGCTGGCATTGTCGCGAATACTTGAGGGAAGCTTAAAGGTATATCGGCCTTTTTCTTCTCCGTGTTCCAAAACCACTTTGTCATGCTCAATGGCTGTTTCCCCTAACCGGATGAGAGTTTCTATATCATCTCTATCAACTTTGCCGTTAAGCTCGGTCAAAAGATAATTGATGAGGCTTTCTTGGCACATATAGTGAACAATTTCACGCGGGGTATAGTAAGTGCCTTTTGATTTCCTGTCTTTAACTTCCAAAAGGTTTTCAAAAACCTTCCCTAACATCTCCGGATCAACTGCTACTTCCCGCTCTAGCGGTTCATCTTCCTTGACCGTGAAGTTATAGCGGTCGAAAACATCCAAAATGCCGTCTCCGGTATCGCCCTCTTTGGTTTTTCTGTTGTTTGAAAAAAGCTCATCCGGCAAGCGAATATCGGTGTGTACCCAGTCGTAGTTTCCGAGTGGGTCAAAAAGACCTCCGTTTAAGAAAGGAATTTTGCAGTCGAAACGGCTGTAGAAGTTATCCGGGCGCTCGACCGCCAAGGCTTCGTAAAAAAGAGGTTCTAGGATGTTATTGAAGAAATTGTCGTATTCGGCAAGCTGCTTTTCAAAAAGCCGGCGCAAAAAGTCTTTTGGGCCCGTGCCCCAATCGCTATCTCGGCTAACGCCAAACCAGCCCTTCTTTTGTAAGAAGTAAAGAAAAACAATTTGACCAAGAAGCTTTTTAGCAAAGTCGGCGGTATCAATGTTTTTCTCTTGGAAGTCGGCCTTAATTTTGGCATCCTTGGCAACCAGCGTGTCTAATGCCTCTTTGGTATCCAAAAAGAGCTTTTTGTATTTCTCAAAAAAGTCTTTAGTAACGACTTCAACGCTGAACGCTGATTCAAGGTCAGTTAGTCTTGGTTTAAATTCAGTATCTTTAATTATCGGCAGGAGTTGTTTTTGAGCGGTATGGGTATTCTCGCTGGCACCAACCAAAAAAGAAAAACGGCGAGCAGGTGTAAGTTCGGTGATAGCCTTTATCTTGCCGGCTTTTGATTCCCCTAGGTGGTAGTCCATTTTTACTAAGGAGAGCCGCCAGTCATCCGAGTCTTTGGTATAAAAAGCTACGAGTGCGGCGTCTTTAGTTACTCCGCCGCGACTGCCGTTTAAATACCAAGCAATAAAGTTTCTTTGTAGAGTGCGCGCCCGTTCAAGCGAACTTTGTTTATTTAGACAAACTGCTAAAACTTCAATATTATGGCCATCAACATCTTCATATTTACCAAGCCTTTCAAGTGTTTTTATATGCGTGTCGTAGGCGTCAGGAATTAAATTACCCCTGTAAATAAAAGTGTCGGTATCAAGAAAGTGAAAGAGGTTTTTGGCAAAGATTAAAAAACGCTCCCTATCAAAGGAGTTTTCGAAAGTGTTCCTAATCAGATTTAATGCCGCGTTATCATTCATTTGCTCTTTGCGATTAAATATTCAGATAAAATGACTTCTCTTGGTCCGGCTACTTGTGCCGAGCTTTCAGCCAATGTTTCTTTGAAAAACTCACTTGGGATACCCAATCTCAAAAGTGATAACAGCTTTAAGGGGTTAAATCCTTTTGCAAGCTCCTCGCTTAAGCGATTGAGCAGTCTTTTAGTAGTAGACTTAGGCAAGGCGCCTTCTTCCAAACGGGCCATAACGTTACGAAGATAAAGCTCGTCTTCTTCGGTATAGCCTTTGAAATCTTTGACTTCCCGAGCTTTGAGAATATTGAGTAGCTGGGCGCTTGTATCCCGACCGCGTTTGCCTTTGACTTCTTGTGCTTCCTCGGTAGTAGCTAAAACAAAAGCCTCTTTATTTTTCGAAAGCAGTTTATAAAAATCTTCTCCTACCGGCTCGCGCCCTGCGTCTTTGGCGACTTCTAACTTTTGGGCGGCTGAAATAAAGTCCAGCTCGAGTGAGTCGCCACTATCTACACTAAAGAATTTTTGCAGTTTTCCTTTCCTGAAATAAGTAAGCAGGGAGTTGGTTTTACCATCATCCTTGTCAATTCGAGCGGTGCGGGCTTTTTTAGGCAGTCTTTTAATTTTTTCAAACAAGTCGGGGTTGGCATCCCTAATATCGCGAATAATTGAGAGGTATTTAAGATCGCTTTCTTCTTCCTCATCTTCACCGGTAATAACTTCTTTGGAAGTTAGGCGAACCCAAAGGTCGTGCGATTTAATTTCCTCACCTTCGGTAAGAAGCCTTGCGTCTGCGCCAAGAAGTTCAATAAACGCTTCTATTTTTGCCTCGGCCGCCTCTTTGAGTTTAATTTGGTCATTTGACTGCTTGGTGGGGAAGAAATTAAACGTATATATCTTGTCAAAAGGCGTATCTACACGGTTAATGCGTCCTGTTCTTTGCATTAAACGGGTGGGGTTCCAAGGAATGTCATAATTGATAACCACATTGGAGCGGTGAAGGTTGACGCCTTCTGAAAGTACCTCGGTGGTAATTAAAATCCGGTAATCGTCTTTCGGAAAACGAGCCCCAGCGTCAAAGTTTTCAATCACTTTCTCCCGTACGCTTGCTGACGAGCTACCATGAAATGAAATAACTTGGTCGGGGAATTTCGTACTCAAGTTTTTCTCAAGATACTGGGCGGTTTCTTTAGACTCGGTAAAAATAATAAGTTTATTCTCGCCTAAGATTTTACGAGACGAGAGAATATCTATAAACTTGGCTAGTTTGGGGTCCCCACTGACACGGCGCCAAAGCTTGGCGATATCCCGCAAGATTGCCAAGTCGTTTTCAAGATCAACCTTGAAAGACTCCTCAAAGTCTTCTGATTTATAGCGTTGAGCCATATCTTCATCTACTAGCCTTTGTATCGCGGCTTCGTCGTCCTGTTCCAAAAGCTCAAAGATTTTATTGATATACTTTTTACTGACATAGACGTTGCCCTTTTCAAACTCATCTAAGAAACGCTCGTATGAAGCAATAAACCGATCGAGCGTGTTTCTGAAAGCAAAGAAGCTACTTTCCAAGCGTTTAACCAAGAGGATTTTCATAAACTTACCTATGTTTTTCTGACCCTGTTTATCTGCTTGAGATACCTCACCTTTGTAATAGGTAAGGGGCATGTAACGAGCATATTTGAATTTTTGGGTTATCGATTCAATGGTTGTCGTAAAAATCGCATCTTCTTCGCGGTCGAGCTGATATAAAATCGGCTCCGGATCGGCAACATCGGGGAATTTGAGGTTTTGCTTTTCTAGGTCTTTACTAAAGTAATTGATAATTTCACTGCGGGTCCTTCTGACCATCAGGTATTTGAGGACTTTTTCTCTTATTTCCTTGGCATTATTTCTGACGGTATTGAGATATTCGGCACGATCTCGCTGGCGGTCCAAACCCTTGAGCCTTTTTTCAAGACTTGAGAAGAAAATTTCCAAGTTGGGAAGGTTGGGGATAGTGCTTTTCTTAGGTTTTTGAAATAGCTTGATTTGACTCAAGATATCCTTGGGGGAGTTGTTATAAGGGGTGGCCGTAACCAAAATAACCCGTTTGCCACGAGTAATTTGAGCGAGTTTTTCATAGGTAATATTATCTTCGGTTCGGAAACGGTGAGCTTCGTCTATAAAAACATTGTTATATTTGTCCGTACCCCTTTCGATTAACTTTTCTAACTTTCCTAAAGATTCAAAGTCGGCGGAGACTTTAAAGTCGGAAAAAACATTCGGCCAAGAACCAGGGCTATCCTCATCTAGAAGAACCGGGGGCGCAATAACTAAGTTACGCCCGTCGAGCTGATTGGCCAGCATTGCGGAGATATAGGTTTTACCTAAACCAACCACGTCGGAGATAAAAACACCGCCATATTCGTCTAGTATCTTTTTAGCATTTAGAACTGCTTGTTCTTGATACTCCAGTTTTTTGAATTTAACAGGGGTATATTTGTAGAAAACATCTCCGGTCTGACTGATTTGATCTTTGAAGTATTCATAAAGGAATTTAAGGTAAAGCTCATAAGGGGTAATGGTGTTATTAAGCCAAGTTTTGTTATTAACCGTCTCAATGTATTTTTCCGATACATCAACTGCGTCTTTCCAGAGCTGGTTGAATTTATCTTGGGCAAAGCGGTAATCGGCCGCAGTTTTAAGCTCAACATTAAATTCAAGGTTATCGACCAAGCCTTTTTGAGAGAAGTTGCTTGAACCGGTGATAACACGGCCAATATCCCGGTCGCCTTCTTTGAAAGTAATGATATAGAGCTTGGCGTGGATGTTGGCTGTAGGATAGGCGCGAATTTCCAGCTTTCCGCTTTTTATCCAGTCAATAAACCTCTGTACGCCTTCCTCGATACTTTCGGCATCCTCTGATTCATCAAGTTCGGAAGCAATAAGGGTTGAAAACTCCTCTTTAGCTTCAGCATGGGAAAAAGTGAGTGCAAGTTGTTCTTCTGCGGCTTTGATATTCCCTAGTGTTTCGCGACCGGTGCCGATTCCTATTAAAATGCGGATTTTTTCTGTTTTCTCAAGAACCGGATAGAGCTTGTAAAACCCGCTGGTGTAAAAATAGCCGACCAAACTATCAAAAAAACGGGCGTCTTTGATTAAAACCTTGAAGCGGTTTAAGAGACTGGCGTTCGGCTCGTTGGTGATAAAGGTTAGATCTGTGCTCATATTTACATTCTTTTAGATTTTTTATTAATCAAATCTAGTAAATCCTCTTTTCGATACCTTCTTACTTTTTTCTCTCCAATCCTTATGGCCACTAAAATCCCCTTCTTGTCCCATGTCCTCAACGTGTTTGGATGAACCTTTAGAATCCTACAAGCTTGTTTGAGGGTAAATAATTCCGGTATTTCACCGGAGTTGTTTGAAGAATGACTTCCCATTTGATGACATTATATAACAATTCATAATTAAATGAGTTGATGATTAATATGAGGAATATTCATATTTTATTCAAACCTCTTCAAAAAACCGTTGATGCTTTCGGCGATTTGGTGGCGGCGGTAGGCCAGGAACTCCTTGAAGCTGGACATTTCCCAGAGACTAAGATCCGTTGGAATCAGCTGGGAGGTAAGCGCGTCTTGTCCCCTTTTGGGAATAATTTCGTTTTGAAAGTAGACTTTTGGCTCTTTGT
>Ga0209542_10020195_pt1 | contig 10585 bp, 8 predicted proteins | sample RifCSPhighO2_01_FD_184028 | JGI IMG/M metagenome (GOLD analysis project Ga0209542, IMG submission 184028) | Soil microbial communities from Rifle, Colorado - Rifle CSP2_plank highO2_0.1 (SPAdes) (version 2) | ecosystem: Environmental > Terrestrial > Deep subsurface > Rock core/Sediment ...
TATAGGGGAAATTATGATCATAAAAACGAAAATTAATATTGCCGAAAATGCTCGTTGCTATCTCTGAGAGAGTTTTTTTCAAGTCCTCTGGCGTAATCTTTTTTTTATCATCCGGTGCTATCAACCACCCACCAAATTGATGGAAAACATTCATGTGGCGACGGTCAATTTCATCCTTGCGATAAACTTTACCATAACAAATAGCCCCGAGAGTCTCCTTGTTTTCAAGCCTTTTTTTGATTTCCGGGTGATTTAAATAATAATACCAGAAGACTGTATCGTGTGTCCTCAAAACATTATCTTCACCTACATAGTAGGTATCAGATTTACTTCGCGCTGGATGCCCCGGCGGCATATTAAACAGATCAAAAAGAATTTTCGCTGGAACAATTTCTGGGATTTTTATGTCATCAAAATTTTTTAAAGAGGGGACTTTTTTTGCCCGACTGACAATCTCGTATAGTGGACTCTCCGAAGTGCGCGAGAGATCTGGCATAGAGAGGTAGCGTTTTATGCGCAGAGAATACGCATCAGTTTTTGACTCAAGGCTCTTTTTTAAGTTCTCTTCCTCCTTGGAATTTATTTCATAATACGGCATTTCTCTAATATAAATAAAAGTGGCCAAAAAGTAAAGGAAAAGAGGTAAATAATAACTGGCAAATGGAGTAAAACTATTGACATAGATTAATTTGGAGTACATAATATAGGTTGGTCAGAGTGGTTGTTGTTCTTCGGCGAACGGGGGGTACCTCATGGATGAGCGAACGCGTTTGGTTGAGCAGAAGTGTATCGAGTGGGCAATGAGGAGCGGACGACCGCTCACAGCTCTTCCACCGGAGGTGTTGGCGGAAATATCGGCCTCAACGTCGAAGCCGCCGGCAACTTCCCTGGGAACAGAGGTGGGTTCTTCTTGGAACCCGTCAATGCGAGAGCCGGACTAGCGATAGGAGAGGGGGTGCTGCGACGTACTGCAGCGCCCCCAAAGTTTTTTTAACTGAAAAAAAGTTTTCCACATTGCCTTCTTTACACGCCCCAAATAAGTGTTAAAATTTAAACATGATTCAGAAGATTCAAAAAATTCAACATTTTTCAACAAGTGCGCTCCTCCTCAGCCTCTACCTTAGTAGGCTGATATTTGCGCTGTAAAAATCTCTCAAAACAAAAATTACAACCCAAGAATCAGCCCGCTAAAAGGCTGGTTTTTGTTCTTTAGCTTGGAGTGCTTGAAGGTACTCCGGAAAGGGTCCGTATGGCAAACGAAGAAGAAAGGCAGCCAGTTCCCGAACACAGACTGGCACCACCTCCGACTCCAACGACGAATCCCGAGGACGAGGAGGAAGATCTCGAGGAAGCGGGGTACGGATACGGGGTCTAGAAATCGGGGGCTGTTCGCGATTTATCGCAGCAGTCCCCGCGCTCTTTTGTACGATTATTTCTCAACATTTTTACTAGAATTATCGCTAGCAAAGGAGGCAGATTTCTGCTATAATACTTATACATGGCAAAGGAAAAATCAGAGAAAAAGGAAGGCGGAAATGGGCACCATTATGATGCCTCGGACATCTCGGTTCTAGAGGGCCTAGAGCCCGTCAGGCGCCGTCCTGGCATGTATATCGGTACAACAGGCCCAGAAGGGCTTCATCATTTAATATGGGAGATTTTTGACAATTCGCGCGATGAAGCCATGGGAGGATATTCCAATGACATTGAGGTAGTACTTCTTCCCGGGAACCGCATACGCATAGCCGACAATGGCCGAGGAATTCCGGTGGACATGCATAAGAAAACAAAAGTTTCCGCCCTGGAGACAGTCATGACGACGCTTCACGCCGGAGGAAAATTCGGCGGAGAAAATACCGGGTATAAAGTCTCTGGTGGACTCCACGGAGTGGGCGCTTCAGTGGTGAATGCTCTTTCCATTTATTGCCGAGCGGAAGTGCATCGTGACGGAGGAAAATATGTGCAGGAATATTCGAAAGGTTTGAAAAAATCTGCTGTCAAAAAAGTTGCTAGCTCAAAACTCCACGGCACAATTGTAACTTTTGAACCGGATAAAGAAATTTTTAAAGATATTGTTTTTGACTGGAATACTGTCGTCAACCATATTCGCCAGCAGGCGTATTTAGTCAAAGGACTTCGAATTTTGATCATTGACGCGAGAGATGCAAAAGAACTACAGGATAAAAAAGGAATGAATGAAGATGATGTTTTTTATTTCAGAGACCTTGGGTTGGAATTGCCTTCCACCTCTTTTTATTTTGAAGGCGGGCTGGTGTCGCTGATAAAATATTACAATAAGTTTCAAAAACCAATTCAAGACAAGATTTTTTACGTTGATAAAGAATTAGATGGCGTGGGAATAGAAATTGCTCTGCAGTATGTGGACGATATTGTAGACCGGATTGTTCCTTTTGCCAACAACATTCACACTCCCGAAGGCGGCACACACATCACCGGTTTCAAAACTGCGCTGACTCGGACCCTGAACACTTACTCAAAGAAAAATGAAATGATGAAAGAGTCGGAAGGAGGATTTACCGGCGAGGACGTGCTCGAGGGGCTGACTTGCGCTATTTCGGTGAAGCTCCGCGAAATTCAATTTGAAGGACAGACGAAAGCCAAATTAGGCAGCATGGAAGCGCAAGGGGCGGTCGCCACAGTATTCGGTGAGGCCTTTAATAACTTTTTAGAAGAAAATCCGGATGAGGCAAAAGCTATAATCAGTAAGTCTATCTTAGCGCTGAAAGCACGTAAGGCCGCGAAAGCCGCTAAGGATTCAATCTTGCGAAAAGGCGCACTGGAAGGCATGATGCTTCCGGGAAAATTGGCTGATTGCCAGAGCAAAGACGCATCGGAGTCAGAACTATTCCTAGTAGAGGGAGATTCTGCCGGCGGCAGTGCCAAGCAAGGCCGCGACCGCCGTACGCAAGCGATACTGCCGCTTCGTGGAAAAATCCTAAACGTTGAACGCGCGCGCATAGACAAAATGCTTGCTTCCAAAGAAGTTAAATCACTAGTTATCGCTATGGGGACTTCCATTGGGGAGGGTTTTGATGTGTCCAAGATTCGTTATCATAAAATAATTATCGCAACCGATGCCGACGTGGACGGTTCGCACATCCGCACACTACACTTGACGCTTTTTTACAGATATTTTCGGCAAGTCATTGACGCCGGATATATTTACATCGCCCAGCCGCCGCTTTACAAAATAAAAAAGGGAAAAGAAATTTCATATGCTTACACGGATAACGAAAAATTAAAAATTGTGGGCAAAGGGGCTGAGATAAGTGAAATACAGGCTGTTGATGAAGCGCCAGAAGATGGAAGCGAAGCGAAAGAAGGTGAAGAGGAAACTGAAATTAAGGCAAAATCAAATAAAATCCATATTCAGCGCTTTAAAGGTTTGGGAGAAATGAACCCGGAAGAACTTTGGGAGACGACGATGGATCCTGCGCACAGAATTCTTAAAAAAGTAAATATTGATGACGCAGAAGAAGCCAATAAAATTTTTGACATCCTGATGGGAAGCGAAGTTCCACCTCGTAAATCTTTCATCCAGTCCAACGCCAAACTCGCGGAGATTGATATCTAGAAATGAAACCGAAACTTTTTATTGTTGTCGGTAATTCTCTTAAATATGACGAATTGTCGGCCAAATTAAGCGAATTGTTTGACTGTGAACAAAAAATTATCAACGAACCGGAAATTCAAGGTAAACCAGAAGAAATATTAAGGCATAAGGCAAAACGAGCATATGAAATTTTTCAGCATCCTGTTTTAGTTGATGATGTTTCGGTAAATATTGAAGAATTAGGTGGTTTCCCGGGACCGTACATGAGAGATTTTTTTGATTTTCTTTCTCCTTATGAAATGGGAGTCAAATTTGCCGGTTCGCGCATAAGTGCGACCTGCCGGCTGGGATTGTGTCGTGGGCCTGGCGATATCCTAATAGCAGAAGGTACCTTTGATGGAAAAATTGTTGTACCAAAAGAAAAAGATCACAAAGATAAATGGTTTGAATTTTTTGTTCAATTAGACGGCATGGACAAGCCGATGATTGAATACTCGATGGAAGAGAAAAATGAATTCTCGCACCGCGGACTAGCGATGAAAAATCTTTTAGAGATTCTTAAAAAAGAAAGTAAGTAAATTACTGGTTTGGTACATTGTCTGGCAGTTTTGGCACCACTATAAAAGCAATTAAATACCCGACGATGGCCGGAAATATTGCCGTCAATATGGCTAGTACTATATAAGCGAGCCGTAGGAGAGTCGGATCAATATCGAAATATTCTCCAACCCCGCCGATGACTCCGGTGAAAACTTTATTCGTATTGCTTTTGTATAATCTTTTTGTCATAAAATTATTTTTTATATTATTTCTTTTCTCTGATTTCTTCTAATAATTTTTTTACTAGTTCTTTCTCTGACATTGCTCCGACTTGACCATTGTCGCGGGACTCCAGCGTAATTTTTCCTGCCTCCACCTCTTTATCACCGATGACAACCCAGTAAGGAATTTTATTTGTTTTTGCATCTCGAACCTTCGAACCGAGATTCTCCTCCGCATCATCTAATTCTACACGAATATTATTTTCTTGCAGCATTTCAAAAACTTCCTTGGCCGCGGCATTGTGATTCTCCCGCACTGGTATGACTTTCACCTGCACTGGCGAGAGCCAGAGGTGGAAGGCGCCAGCGTATTTTTCTATAAGGAAAGCTATCGTTCTTTCAATAGCGCCAATGGAAGAGCGGTGTATCACGAAGGCTTGATGTTCTTTGCCATCCTCTCCAATGTAATTTAAATTAAATCGCCCCGCGCTGGACAAATCATACTGCACGGTAAAAGCAGTATCTTCCTTACCATTTGCATTTTTCATTTGAATATCCACCTTCGGTCCATAAAATGCTGCTTCGTCTTTTACTTCTTCAAAATCCACCCCTCGATTTTTCATAAGTTCTCGAAGCAAGCCTTCGGCTTTCTCCCAGCCCGCGTCATCCTTGAAATATTTTTTTGTATTTTTTCTGTCACCCAAAGAAAGCCTATATCTGTAATCTTGACCAATCTTCAGTCCCAGTACGCCATTTGCGTATTCTATAAGGTCAAGAGCTTTTCCCATTTCTTCTACCGCCTGTTCCTCGTTCACGCATATAATGTGCGCATCTGATAGACAAAATCCGCGTACTCGCTGAAGACCCATTAGCTCACCCGACTGTTCATACCGATACATTTTTGCCAGTTCTGCCAAGCGTATCGGCAACTCTCGGTAGCTATGAGGTTTTGAAAGATAAAGTTCAAAGTGGTGCGGACAACTCATTGGACGAAGCATGAATTCGTCTTCATCGATCACAATAGGGGCATACATTGAGTCTTTGTAGTAAGGATAGTGTCCAGATTTTTTATATAGTTCAAGTCGCGCTATGTCTGGTGTCATTACGTGCTGATATCCGCGCTTGATTTCTTCATCCACAATAAAGCGCTCAAGCTCCCGCCTAATGGCGGCACCCTTAGGAAGCCAGATTGGCAATCCTTTGCCGACTACGTCGCTAAAGGTAAAAAGTTCAAGTTCTTTGCCGATTTTCTTATGGTCATTCTTATCCATTTCATTATCCATCCGTTCAGCATAACATATTTTATTTTTTTTCAAAATTGCTTTTCACTCATAATATGCTACTATAGAAAACATTATGGTAGTACGAATGAGGCACACAAAATCGCATACGAAAAACAGGCGTTCGCATCATGCGCTCGAGAGCACCAGTTTTACCAAGTGCGAGAATTGTCAGGCGTTAAAAAGACGACACACCGTGTGCGCGGTTTGCGGGTTTTACCGAGGAAAGAAAGTTTTAGACTTGGTTAAAAAGACAGAGAAAAAACAAAAGAGAGAGAAAGCGAGAGCAGCAGTGAATTAAGTAGCGATTAGGCCTTGGGCCCTAGGCACTAGCGGAAAGAAAGCTAAAGCCTAAAGCCTAGAGCCTAGCGCCTAAAGCAATGGCCAATAGGCACCTTTCAAGATCAATAGTGCTCCAGACGCTTTTCGAGGACTGGAGGATGACCATTTTGTTTTTTTGCTTGTGGACCAAGTATTAAAGAAAGAGAAAGTAGTAGATGAAATCATAGAAAAAGCGGCACCAGACTGGCCGATAGATAAAATATCTGTTGTAGACAGAAATATTTTGAGAATTGGTCTGACCGAACTTCTTTTTGGTGATCGGAGTGAAGTGCCCCCGAAGGTGGCCATCAATGAGGCTATAGAGTTAGCAAAAACTTTTGGCGGAGAAAATTCTGGAAAATTTATAAATGGAGTCCTTGGCGCAGTCTACAAAGAGATAGGCGAGCCGGGCAAAGAGCAGGTCAGTAAAAGGAAAACTTCCCAGAAAGAATCCAATGAGCCCGTCGACATTACTAAATTACCATCCGAGAGTTTAGGAGGCGCCTTGGTCTATGCCAAAAAAGACAATGATATTTTGTTTGCGCTGGTCCACGATGTTTTCGGTTACTGGACACTATCCAAAGGAAAAGTTGAATCCGATGAGGATATCGAAAAAGGTACCCAAAGAAAGATTAAAGAAGAAATAGGCCTTAATATCACAATTGAGCAGAAATTAGGCGTTAATGAATACGTCGCCACCCATCCGGAAAAAGGTAAAAGCCTTAAGAAAGTCGTATATTTTTTAGCAAAAAGCGAATACCGCGAACTTGCCCTGGAAAAGTCCGGGGGTTTAGACGGTGCCAAATGGTTTCATTTGAAAGAATTGCCAGACCTGCGCATTTACAATGACATTATTCCACTGATTGCCAAGGCGGTTGAAATTATAAGTAAGCCTCGCCCGTAGGCTATGGCCTAGGGAAATAGACTCCATGATTAATTTTTCAGATTTTGAGAAAAAAACAAAAATAATTTTCAAAGACAAGGATTTGTTGAAGCAAACCTTTACGCACCGCTCTTATATCAACGAAAATCCCGGAGTTCCGCTCTCGCACAATGAGCGGTTGGAATTCCTCGGTGATGCGGTCTTAGAGCTTATCGTCACAGATTTTCTTTATAAAAAATATCCTAGCTATACCGAAGGTGAATTGACGGCTCTCCGCTCCGCCCTAGTCAATGCGGTAATTATCTCCGAGGTGGCTGCCGATATAGGCATGAACGATTATTTGCTTTTATCAAAAGGCGAAGCGAAAGACAACGGCAAAGCCAGACAATATATTTTGGCGAATACTTACGAGGCATACATCGGGGCATTGTATTTAGATCAGGGTTACGAGGCGGCCGACCTGTTCGTGAATAAAACACTTTTGCCGAAAACAGAGGAAATAGTAAATAAAAAACTTTGGCGCGATGCTAAATCTTTGGTCCAAGAGAAAGCCCAAGAGTTTGTTTTCGTCACACCGCAATATAAAGTTTTAAACGAATCCGGCCCTGACCATGATAAGCATTTTACAGTTGGTATTTTATTCGGATCTGATTTAATTGCCGAAGGCAAAGGCAAATCCAAGCAGGAAGCAGAACAGAAAGCAGCCGAAGCTGCATTAAAAGTGAAAAACTGGCTCGACTAAAAAATAGTATGCGATTAAAAACTTTGGAAATGAATGGTTTTAAATCTTTTGCCCAAAAGAGTATTTTGGAGTTTGATAACAATATCGTTTGCATCGTCGGCCCGAACGGCTCTGGAAAGTCAAACGTAGTCGAGGCTATTCGATATGTTTTGGGCGAGCAATCAATGAAATCCATGCGCGGAAAGTCCGGCTTGGACCTTATTTTTAAGGGCTCTAAAACTTTGCCTAAAGGCTCTCGGGCGACAGTCTCAATATATTTTAATAATTCTGATAAGGTTTTTAAACTTTCAAACGAGCTTGGAGAGAATTTAAACTTAAATTACGACACTATCTCAATTTCTCGGGAAGTATATTCGGATGGATTGAACAATTATATTTTAAACGGTTCAGAAGTCAGGTTAAAAGATATTCACAACCTTTTAGCTTCGGTCAATATCGGTTCAAGCGGACACCACATCATTTCCCAAGGCGAAGCAGATCGAATTTTAAATGCGACACCAAAAGACAGGCGTGAAATGGTAGAAGACGCACTCGGGCTTAAAATTTATCAATACAAGATAAAGGAGTCCGAACGCAAACTGGAGCGAACAGAGAACAACATGAAAGAAGTGGTCATGCTCCGCCGCGAAAATGCTCCGCATCTGAATTTTTTGAAAAAACAGGTAGAGAAATTTGAGAAAGCTAAAGAAATGCAAGTAGAACTAGCGGGACTTTACAGAGATTATTTGAAGAGAGAAAGTATTTACCTGGAAGAAGAGAAATCCAGCCTAGCGAAAGAAAAAAATAAAATTTCAACCGAACTTGCAAGTGTCAAAGGGAAAATTTCCAGCACGGAGGGAGAAAATTCAGCAACAGGTAGTAAAAGAATAGAAGAGCTTAGAGAGGTGGAGAAAAAAATCAATGAAATTCGTGGATTAAAAAATGAAATAGAGCGCAAGTTGGGCCGAATTGAAGGGATGTTAGAGAGCAAAGAACACAAGGTTAAGCTTGCAGGCAGGTGTCCACTATGTGGCAACGAGATTAAAGAGTTGCATCCGGAGCAGATAGAAAAGAGGCAGAATGAAGAAAAGGAATTAGCGGAATTGAAAAATTCACAAGCTAATCTTCTCGCTGAGATACAAAAAATAGGGACGGAAGAGAAAGAAGGAGTTGGGTTAGCCGAAAAACTCAAGAAAGAAATAGATGAGGAAATGAAGGCTCTGCGGGACCTGGAGCGCGAAAAATTCACCTGGAAGGTCAAGCACCAAGAACTTTCGTCAATGCTCGAAGTTGTTATGATCAAAGAAGTTAATTTAAAAAGTAGATTGGAGAATTTTGAACGGGAAATCAAAGAGGGCGTGGCGCTGATTGGGGAGGAGATTTTATCCTATAAAAATTCCAAAGTAGAAGAAGAGATAGATACCCATAAGCAAGAAGAGCAAAGGAGAAAAATCGAACGCTTGAAAATAAAATTGGAAGATGCCGGTCTCGGCGGCGGTGCGGAGGTGATGAAAGAATTCAAAGAAGTCTCGGAGCGGGACGACTTTCTAGGGAAGGAAATGGAGGACCTGACGAAGAGCATAGAATCGCTAGAGAAACTTATAGCGGACTTGAAAGAAAAAATAGACAAAGAATTTAAAGAGGGTGTAAAAAAAATAAATGTAGAATTTCAGAAATTCTTCTCCCTGATGTTTGGCGGAGGAACCGGCTCCCTTTCTATTATTCTGGAGAATAAAAAGAGAAAAAAGGGAGAACATGATTTGGACGAGAGAGACGAGGAAAACGAGCGAGAAGAAATAGAGGAACTAGAAGAAGAAACTCCACCAGAGCAAGGAATAGAAATCAACGTTTCACTTCCGCATAAAAAAGTTAAAGAGCTTCACGCGCTCTCCGGCGGAGAGCGGTCGCTAACTTCTATCGCCATTCTTTTTGCTATGTCGCAGGTCAACCCACCGCCTTTTCTCGTCCTCGATGAGACTGATGCAGCGCTCGATGAAGCAAACTCGCGCAAATACGGGGATATGCTGGAGAAACTCTCAAAACATTCGCAGCTCATCGTCGTCACTCACAATCGCGAGACGATGTCTCGCGCCGGAGTGCTCTACGGCGTCACGGTAGGACAGGACGGCGCTTCCAAGCTCCTCTCGGTAAAATTTGAAGAAGCCACCCAAATCGCGAAGTAGAAATTATTAGTTTTGATTCCAATGTTGTTAAATTTAGCATATGCACAAAATAACAACATTAAGAAAAATAAATTAAAGATCGAAATGTGTCTTCAATTTTCTGTCGTCTAGAACCTTATCAACTTCTAGAATCTCCACGTATTTACGAACCCCGTAAAAATCAGCCACGAATAGTATTTCACTTTCGCATGAATAAGGATAAATCCAGGCGCTTTTCTGAAACTGAAAAAATCTAAGATCTTTTAATTTCCATCTAAAAGCATTACGTGCTGTCTTAAATCTAAGTGGAAGATCATACATAACCAAATACCATTTTCCATTCCAGTTTCTTGGTGTTTTTATTTCAATATCATCAATTAAAATATTTTTTAATCTAACTTCACCTTTGGCAGTAAGCGAATAAGGGTTGCCTCCTTCCTTTTTTGTGTGCCTTATAAACTTATAACGTCTTAAACCACTAAAGGCTTGTCCTACTTTTCGATTGTTGTAAAAACTAAGAGATAATTTTTCGCCTAAAGCGACAGTACAAAGAAGTGTTTTAGTTAAATCTAAGCCCCTACTTCCCGGATTAACAAATTTCCTTAATTTTAATAAATGTTTCTGCTCAATCATATGTTGTTAATTCTAGCATATGCACAATTTAACAACAAGTTTTTATTTTTGATTTATTTCCATTAGTAGCACCTTTACCTAGTGGAACAATGTTTCCTGAAATTTTATTATTTCTTCTTTACCTTCTATTATTTCATCCGGCTGAAAGGCGGAATTGAGTTTAATAATATTCTTTTTCACCGTCAGCCCGCCGTCTTTGCCTAATTTAATTTCCAAGAGCGCACCTTCCATAGCGTCTTCTCTAGATCCT
>Ga0209542_10020196_pt1 | contig 10584 bp, 14 predicted proteins | sample RifCSPhighO2_01_FD_184028 | JGI IMG/M metagenome (GOLD analysis project Ga0209542, IMG submission 184028) | Soil microbial communities from Rifle, Colorado - Rifle CSP2_plank highO2_0.1 (SPAdes) (version 2) | ecosystem: Environmental > Terrestrial > Deep subsurface > Rock core/Sediment ...
AGACAAAATTAATGAAAGTTTTGTTAGTTTTTTATCATCCATTTAAGTTCTCTAAGAGAAGCCTAGAGTGGCTTACCACCTCTAATAGAAACTAATGGAAAGGTTTAAATTTAAAAAGGTTTTGCTTTGAGTTATGGATACTGAAACCAAGGTTGATTTGATAAAGAGTTTTGCAGAAGAAATTATTACAGAAGATGAGTTAAGGAAATTATTTGAGACTAATTCTAAGCCTATTGCCTATGACGGTTTTGAGCCTAGCGGAATTGCTCCGATCCATTTTGGATTATTAAGGGCTACTAACCTTAGAAATATGCTAAAGGCAGGAATTAAATTTAAGTTATATCTGGCAGATTATTTTGCCTTTGTCAACAATAAACTAGGCGGAGATATAGAGAAAATAAGATCTGCTGGCAATTACTTTGTTGAAGTTTGGAAGGCTTGTGGTATTGATACTAATAAAGTTGAAGTAATTTGGGCTAAAGACATTATGGATGGAATTGGCTACTGGGATAAAACTCTTAAAATTGCTAGAGAAATCTCTTTAGAGAGAAATTTAAGGGCGGTAACTATCATGGGTAGAAAAGAGAGTGATAAATTAAATGTGGGTCAATTATTATACCCTTCTATGCAAGTTACAGATATTTTCCACATGGATATAAATATTTGTCAACTTGGTATGGATCAAAGAAGAGCTAATGTACTTGGAAGAGAAATTGCAGATAAATTAAAGTGGAAAAAACCAATTGCTGCGCATCATCACATCATTTTGGGGTTAAAAGGTCTTCAGAAAAAAGAAACTTCGGAAGAGACATTAATTGCATCAAAAATGTCCAAATCAGATCCAAGTAGTGCTATATACATGCATGAATCTTATGAAGAGTTAAAAAGTAAGATTAATGGTGCTTTTTGTCCAGCTAAAATAGAAGAAGGAAATCCTTTATTGGAGTATTGTAAATATATTATATTTAAGGAAGTTAAGTCAATTAATTTAGATAGGCCCTCTAAATTTGGAGGTCCTATTGAGTATTTTAGTTATGATGAATTAAGAAAGGATTATATTAATGGAAGTTTGCATCCTACAGATTTGAAGATTTTAGTAACTGACGAATTAGAAAAACTAATTGCCCCCGTAAGAATATACTTTGAGCAAAATAAGAAAGCTAAAGAACTTTATAATACAGTTAAGCAATTTAAGATTACAAGGTAGCATAGGAAATATTTTTAATTCTTACTAATAGTTAATATCTTATGGACATTGTCAAAATTAGAAGTTCTCAAGGGAGTTTGGGAAAAAATTTAGGTTGTGAAAAAGCACCAGATTTAATTATTAAATCCTTTAATGATATTTTATTGAATGAGAATTATTTTAGTAGTGAGATTAATGTTTACGATATAAAAATTTATGATAGTAACATACAAAAAACAAATGAAAGTATATTAGATGAAGCAAAGAAATTTGATAAAGCCATATTTCTTGGGGGCGATCATTCTATAACTTATAATATATTTAAAGCATTTTCATCTAAGTTTAAAAATCCAGGTTTATTGATTTTTGATGCACATCCTGATTGTGAAGTTTATACGGATATTGCTGCACATGAAGATTTTGTTAGAAAATTGATTGATGATGAGCTATTAAAAAAAGAAAATGTAATTTTAGTAGGATTGAGAAGTTTTAGTGAGAATGAGATAAGATTTTTGAAAGATAATAAAATTAAGTTTTTTTCTATGAAGGATATTTTTAATGATCTGCAAAATGTATGTGATGAAATTATGGAGATCTGTGTGGGTTTTGATGGGCTATATTTAAGTATTGATATTGATGTTGTTGATCCTGCGTATGCTCCAGGAACTGGGTATCCTGAAGTTTGTGGATTAAGCAGTAGGGAGTTAATTTACTTCATTCAAAGATTGAAATTATTAAAGAATTTAAGATTTGTTGATATAGTTGAAATTAATCCTGATAAAGATATAAATAATTTAACAGTAAGTTTAGGAGCTAAATTACTAAAGGAGTTATTATGAGATTATTTATTGCAATTAATTTACCGAGTAATGTAAAAGATTATCTTTTTGATTTATATAAAAAAATTAATTCTAGTAACGTTAAGGTTAATTGGACGCATAAAAAAAATTTACACATGACTATGAAATTTATAGGAGAAGTTGAGGATTTTAAGGTAAATGAGATTAAAGATAGATTAAATCATATTGAATATAAAAAATTTAGTTTGAATTTAGAGACTATTGGGTTTTTCCCTAATAATGACTTTATAAGAATTATTTGGATTGGAGTAAATCCAGAAGAAAAGGTAATTGAATTGCAGAAGAAAATTGATTCCAGTTTATTAGACTTAATTTCTAAGGACCAAAGGTTTGATGCACATTTAACTATTGGGAGGGTTAAAAATATAAAAAATAGAGAAGAATTCATTAAAAAAATTAAAGATACTAAACTAGAAAAAATTCAATTTGAGGTAAATGAATTTAAACTAATGAAAAGCACATTAAGTAAAGATGGACCAACTTATGAAGAAATTGCAAATTTTGTTTTATGAGCCTTCTTTATATATAATATTTAATATATTTTTAATGTTTTTTGCTTTAATTTTTCCTATCTTATCTATTCTCATTAAGTCTTCTTCATTTGCATTAATTATTGATTTAATGGTTTTAAACTCTTTAAGTAAGGCTTTTGATAAGTTTGGCCCTATACCAGGAAGACTTTGAATAATAAATTCTTGCTGTTTTGATGTATCAAAGAAGGATTTTTTGTTAATTAAACTAATTTCTACTCTTTCTTTTTCAAATCTACTATGAATCATCTTTAGAAAGGCAGCAGTGTCTCTTGGGTTTTCTGTGTAAATTATCGGGATTTGGTAGTCCATTATTATGGATGATATCATACCTCTAATTGAATTTGGATGGAAATCCCTAATTGAATAAATATTCTCTTGCCCCTCTAGAATTAATAATTGTCTATCAAAATATTCTTTTAATCCTTTTAATTGAAGGATTAATCTTTTGTCTATTATTGATGTAAGGAAATCGTACTTAGTTTTTCTTTCTATACCAATATTATTAATTACGAAATCCGCGTTATAAAGATGGGTTATTTCAAATGGGATTTTGTCTTTCTCAAATTCTTTAATTATTTCTATATTTCTTTCTCTATGGTCTATTAATATTGTGTTTGTCATTTAGGTTTTCTAAAGATAACTGGTTTAACTCTTGGCTTTTTATTTTTTTTATAGTGCTTTTCATGCTTTTTTCCTTTCTTTTTGAGGTCCAATAAAATGCTTCATCTCTACTGTTTTTGGTCATTAATAAAATTATTTCTCCAGATTTTATTCTACCAACTCGGCCACTTCTTTGAATAGTTCTAATCTCTGAGCTTACAATATCATAAAAAATTGCTAGGGTTGCTTCTCCAATATGTAAACCTTCTTCACCAATGCTTGTGCCAACTAATACATTGTAAATGCCAGTATCGAATTTCTTTATGTTATCTATTTGAGTTTTTTGAGTTATGCCTTCTTTTTGGCCCATTAGTTCTATTGCCTTTATTGATTCGGAGTTGTTTAAGTAGCTAACTATGCTTTTTACTGTATCCCTATAATTTGCAAATACTATAATTTTTGAGTTTTTATTGTTTGCAATTTGTTCATTAATTATAGATTTTAACTTATCCATTTTTGGATGAACAACTGATGATTCAATAAGTGTGTTTGTTAGATCTATTGCTTTTAGTATTGAGGGGTTTTTTAGAATTGTTTTAGCAGCTTTTGTAGGTTCTTCTTTTAGTCTGGACCAATATTCTTTAAGTGGTACTAATCCTTGAGTTTCAAGTAGGTCAACTGCATGATCTAATTTCATTGCTTGGGCAACTAAGGATAAGCCATAATAACTTGCTTTATTGCCGTTTTTTAGTTGATCCTCTAAGTATTTTCTTAGTAAGAGTAAATCTTTTTTATTTACTATTTTCTTTGGTTTAGTCAAGCCAAATGACTTAAGTTCTTCTATGCTGTTTAAATAAATATCTTCTATTACATTTTTTATCTCAATGAATTCCTTTGGTAATTCTATATTAACCCAAGTTAACTTTCGTTCTTGTATATAGGGTTTAACATCTTCATCTTCTTCTGTTCTAATTTCAATATTCTCAATTGATAAATTCTTACAGATTTCTTCAATTTTTTCCTTTGAGCTACCTGGAGAGGCTGTTAGGCCTAAAACTAGTGGAAAATTTGACTCACTTAAATATTTAGAAGCAACTATTGTATTTGCATATTTCATTCTAGACCTATGGGCTTCGTCAATAGTTAGTAAGCTTACGTTTTTTAACTCAATTCTTGATGCCAGTACATCACTTTGAATTGTTTGTGGTGTTGCAACTATAATAATCGAATTGTTCCATAAATCTGTTCTATCAGAAGGTTTTATAGCCCCCGTATAAAGGGAAATATTTTCTTTAGGTAAATTTGTAAGCTCTTTAAAAGTGTTAATATGCTGGGAACATAATGGTTTTGTTGGGGAGCAAATTACAACTTTAGAATTACCATATAAGTTTAATCTGTGAATTGATAACATTACAGAAATTGCTGTTTTTCCAATTCCAGTAGGCAGAACTACTAATGTAGATTTATCTTTACATTTATTAAAGATATTCTCTTGATATTCTCTTGGGGTAAAATTTGTAAATTTATACATGGCAAAAGTTTTATATAATTCTTGTAAGGCGTCTTTTATATGTTAGTTAAATTATTTGGTTTATTGGATGTTATTGCAGGTATAACCTTAATTTATTTGAGTTATGCTAGTCATACTAACTTGGCAACATTCTTCATAGTCTATTTGATATTAAAAGGTTTGTTATTCTTTGGAGGCCTAGTTAGTTTAATTGACATGGCTGCAGGAGTTTTTATAGGCCTGGCTTCAATAGGCAATTTCTATTTTTTAAGTTGGTTCTTTGTAATTTGGCTAATCCAAAAAGGACTTATCAGTTTACTTATTTAACTGATAGAATGTTATTGAAGTTATTACAATTGATAGGATTACCGATAATATTAATGAAGGGATAGACCCCATTGATTTTATTAATACTAGTGAAAAAATTACAAAGAACATTATTAAAATGTAGTACCATAGGGATCCAAAGTACATTTTAATTCCATCTTGTGAAGGAAATGGGATAATTGAGTAAATTGCAATAATTGATGCTATTGACACTGCTTTTTCAACATTAAGTATATTAAATATCAATGCGAGTAAAGTTGGGACTATTGCGCCTAGGGATGCAATTATTGCTTCTTCTATACCCCTTATGTACTTATATCTCCTTTTCAAGTCTTTTTTAGAGTAATTTTTAAGATCATAGTTACTTACTGCAGCAAATTTGAAAGAACCATTACTAATGAAAATTGCTAAAAGTGAGATTATCACTCCGATTGGCAGCTGTTTTATATTAAGAAGTTTTAAATCTTTTTTAATGCTCCATAGTTTAACTTCGGTTTCAAAACCAATTTTTTTTGAAATGATTTTTCTTATGTACTCACGAAGTAGAAGAACCATTAAAGAGATAATAAATGCTAGGAGTAGATTTCTTATCCCTATTGAAGCACTAAATTCTTCATATCCCCATTCTGCAAAAGAAAAAATAAAACTTAATACTATAGAGGATATAACTAGACTTAAATACTCTTTTTTTGAAAACATTTAATACCTCATTTTTTTAAGTTCTTCTAAAAGGCCTTCTAAATGACCTGCTCCTACTACCACAAATACCTCTTTACTATTTGATGCTATGTTATATAAGTTTTTTGCAAGTATCTTATTCCTATCTTCAACTAACACTTTATAAAAAGAGGGATATCTGTCTTTAACTTTGGTTATTAAGCTTGATAACAGGTCTTTTTCTGGTACTTTTGAGAGGTCTATTCTTATTTTGTTTTTGCTTGGAAAGAAGCTTGTAAGAATGTCTAAAATAAATCTTGTTTTTTCTTTGAAAGTTACTGTTTTTGAAAGTTTTTTTAGAGTAATTCTAATGTCTTGATCTATTAAGGCAATAGGAATGTTTTTTTCCTTTGAAATCTTAATTGCTTCAACCATTTCAGAGCCTGGAACAACTCCAACTATCTTTCCAAGTTCTTTTTCGATTTTATGTCCTATCATATTTAGAATGAATGGGAGTAAACCAAGCTCTTTTAGAACTTGAAAAGAACTAGCTTTTTTTGAGTTATCAAGTAAGGCATGATATCTATTTTTGTCTAGTTCTAGGGCTATTAAAGTGGGTTCATTTTTTGAAAGGTAAGCTCTAACTTCTTTTACACTTTCTATGGAAATGTGGGATGTTCCTAGGATAACTAAGTTTTTGTATATAATCATTTTTAAACGAAAAAGTTTTTAAAGTTAAAAATATTTCGAATATATAAGTAGGAGGAGTAATCATGATAAAAACGAGGAAAATTAGTGAATTATATGATATGGACGTTTACACTGATAGCGGAGATTTTTTTGGAGTTGTTGAGGAGTCAATACTAACAAACAATAAAATAGCTGGATGGAGAGTTAAAGCAACAAAGAACTCTAAACTAAGCACCCTACTTGGGGGCGCTAAAGGGGTAATTGTACCACATCATATGGTTAGGGCCATAGGTAATGTAATGATAATAAGTAAAAATGCTTTACCTGAGCATGAAGAAGAATTAGAAAAGAGTGAGTAGGAACCATAACTTTTATATACCCTTAATTTCTTTTATCTAGTTATATGGCTAGTACCTTGCAAAATGCTATAGAATTTTTTAAGGCGTTTGGTTTATTTGATGTAGTTCTTCCTTTTTTACTTGTTTTCACAATTATTTATGCAATTTTAGAAAAGACTAGAATTTTAGGGCATGAGGGAGATGATCTTAAAACACCAAAAAGAAACCTTGACGCCATGGTCTCTTTTGTTGTTGCTTTATTAGTAGTTGCTACAAACAAAGTGGTTACTGCTATTAATGAAGCCTTACCAAATGTAGTTTTATTAATTGTAATTTTTATGTCCTTTTTATTGATGTTGGGTATATTTTGGAAGTCAGAAGAATTTGACTTCAAGAGTAAAGAGCATACATGGTATGTAGTATTTAGCGTTTTGTTATTTATAGGATTAATTATTGTGTTTTTAAATGCTCTAAAATTAGATAGCGGTCAAAGCTGGTTTGAATATATATTAAGTTTTATTGGTAAAAATTCAGGTGGCAGTGTTTTAGGAAGTATTATATTTTTAGGAATTATGATTGCTGCTATAGCAGTTGTTGTAAGAGGACCAAAAAGAGAGGGTAAAAAAGGTGGATAATTATGGCTAGCACATTTCAAGAAATATTAGCTGATTTAGAGTATTATGGGTTCTTAGATGTTGTTCTTCCATTTATTTTAGTATTCACAATTATTTTTGCAATACTTGAGAAAACTAAACTAATGGGTTTAGAAGGAAATAATCCTAAGACTAATATAAATGTTGTTCTTTCATTAGTAATCTCTTTTATTGTAATAGCAAATACTCAAGTAATTCCAGTCATAAGATCATATTTGTCTAATGTCGGTTTAATTATTGTTATTGCATTAATAGCATTAATCTTATTTGGGTTGCTTGGGGTTGATGTTGATAAAGGATTACATGGATATCCTTTATTATTTGCCGTGATTATAGCTATTATTGGGATATTATGGGCTTTGAAAGATCAAGAGTATTTAGGGATTAATTTGGGTAGAATTTTTGGTAGTAGTGGACCTGGAGATAAAGCAGGCATTATAATTGGGGTAGCATTTATACTCTGTGTAGTATTTGCTTTGATGCATAAACCTAAAGGAGAAAGAGATAGGGATGGGAAAAGTTTTTCAAGATGGGTAGATGAACAATTAAAAAACCCACCTTCTAAATAAAATGGCAACGTTTATTGATCTTGGATTCTTGGAATTTTTCTTGCCTATTTTTACTTCTATATTTATTTTTGCTTTAACATATGGAATGTTAACTAAAACAAGAATGTTGAGTGAAAGTCATAATGTAAATGCTATTGCAGCGATAACAGTTTCTATTATTGTATTATTAACAGAAAATGTTGTTAAATTAATTAATTTCTTGACGCCATGGTTTGTTATTTTATTTTTAATGATTTTTATGATATTCTTGGTATTAATGTTTGCTGGAAAAAAACATGAGGATATTTTAAACCATATAGGTGGGCCCACTTTTATAGTTATTATAGCTATTTTGTTACTTGTCATAGGGATTGGGAATGTATTTCAAGGGGTATTTAGCCCTTACGATGCACAACCTGGAGGTCAAACTACTGGTGGGGAGACAATAAGGGCTATATTTCATCCAAGGGTACTTGGAGCTATTGTAATTTTAGTAATATCTGCTGTTGCTGTTAGACAGATTACAGAAACTGTTGCAAATGGAAAAGGTTAAATTCTAAAGAAAAAAAGTTTATTTTTTGTGGCCTTTTAGGTCATTAGTTATTTTACTTAGATCCTTTATATTTGTAGTTAAAGGACTTATTATCCTTTCAAGAACCTTTTCTAATGCCTTCATTTCTGTAGTTACTGAAACTACACTATCATTATACTCATTCACCTTTCCTAGAATAGCTTTTTGGAGATTTTCAAATCTTTCTTGAGTCCTTATTATTTCTTGTTTTATAGATAGTATTTCTGTACCAACTTTTTCTTTCCAAATTGTAAGATCTCCAAATTCTCTGGTTAACTCAGACCATTTTTCATTTATTATTGATTCAGCAACTTCTTCTACCCTATCCATGCTTAATCTTGGAGAAGTATCAAAATAACTAGGTTGTGGGATTGACTGAGTTGATGAATATGTTTGTTGAAGATTAGGAACACTTGATGGAGTGGGAGGTGCGGGAAAATCTAAAGGTTCTTCAAATGGTTTTTGGTTTACTTGATTACTAATATCTACTTGCTCAAGAGCGTCATTTATTTCTTGATTTGTATAGTTTTCTCTAAGTAAATTTTCAATTATTTGCTTATCTTGAAGACCTTGTGACTTCATACTTTCTATTCTGTCTATGGGTAATTTATTTCTATTTCTTTCTATTGCCATTTTTATTAAGATACTCCTTTAATTGATCTTCTGTTACAAATTTTAATGGATCCCATAAACTTACATACTTTTCAATAACTTTAACTTCTTCCTTTTTAACAAATTTACTTAATTCTCTTGAGATTTCTGTTAGGGCCTCCTTAACAGCATTTATGTCTGTTTTCATATTCTTTAATTCATCCTTAACAAATCTTAATTCCGAAGAGGTAATTTTATACTGGTCTATCATGTTTTGATTAATCACAAATAGTCTATCCCTAGAAAGGTTATATTTACTTTCAAGACTTTTAAGCTTACTATTGAAGTCAATAAATGAATTGTACTCATCTTCTAACTGTATATTTTTGTTCATTTTTAAATCGAAAGTTATTTATTGGAATTTAATAATAATTTTAGTAATAAAACTTATGTTGTTGGTTTTAAGTAGTAATATGGTCTTCAAGAGACAATTAAAAGCAGGTGAATTTGAAGTTGTAAAAGAGGGACAAGAAGATGTAATGAGAGTGAATTATAATGGAGTTTCTTTATTCCCAAGCATTGAGGATAATAAAGAAGTGATGAGGGACATTATTGAAAAGTTGATACAAGCACCAGGTGCAAGTAGAATAGTGTTTTTTAAGAATAAAGTTTACTCTTATGATTATGAACAAACTAAAATATTAAGAGAAATTTCAAATATTTATAATTATGTAAATAAACAGAAACTTGCCTCTAATCAATTATTCTTAGAGTATTCTGGAATTGTTAATTATGTCATATTTAATTTACTAAAAGAAGATCCTTTGGGTGCATATGTTGAGCTAAAAAGGATGATTAGAGAAGAAAAAATAAATATGAACCATGAAAAGTATGATGAAAATAAAATGCTAAGGATGGAACTTTTTGAATACATATTAAACATGCTAGATAAGACAATTTTAATAAATAAAACTAGGCAGTACTTAGATGGGCATGTTATTGGGGATAGAAGTATCTATAGAAATGTGTTTAGGCCAACTATTACCCCTGATTTCTTAATGACAAGACTTATGTTAGAACCTCCTTTAGAAGGAGTGGAATTAGATAGTTATAGTATCCAAGAAAATACAAGTGTTATGATATTTGATATACCTGGGGACATAAAACATTTATACCATTTAAATCCTCCTGAGTTTAATTTGGATGAGGATAAATATGGCCTATTAGAAGAAGCTAGGACAGTATTAATTGAGTATAAACCTAAGGCAGAAGAATTTATTGAAACAGAAAAAATAAGGCAGAATTTTTTTAGTATTGGGAGAGACTTGTTAACAGAATTAGCTGAAAATAAAGGGTTATCTTTGACTTATGAGGAACTTGAGGAGCTTACAAGAATTTTAGTTAGGTATACTATAGGTTTTGGTTTAATTGAGGTTCTTTTAAGAGATGAAAAGATTCAAGATATTAATGTAAATGGCCCTATTGGAGAAACCCCTATATTTATTGTGCATCAAGACTAC
>Ga0209542_10020197_pt1 | contig 10584 bp, 14 predicted proteins | sample RifCSPhighO2_01_FD_184028 | JGI IMG/M metagenome (GOLD analysis project Ga0209542, IMG submission 184028) | Soil microbial communities from Rifle, Colorado - Rifle CSP2_plank highO2_0.1 (SPAdes) (version 2) | ecosystem: Environmental > Terrestrial > Deep subsurface > Rock core/Sediment ...
CCTTGATGTTTCAAAAATTCTGGATGTGTCACGCGGAATTCTTACAAGAGGCGGAACTCATTGCGTGCATTCGTGGTTTAACAAGCACAACTTAAAAGGAAGTGTCAGGGCTTCACTGTACCTCTATAATACGGAGGAAGAAGCAAAGATTTTTGCAGAAGAAGTCAAGAAGATTGCGAAGATTTAAACTGCATGCCCAGCAAAATATTTAAATTATTGCACAAATTTTTCCTGTTATGCTATCTTTAGGCATAGAATCAACAGCCCACACTTTCGGCTGCGGAATTATTGATGATAAAGGCAGAATTTACGCCAATGTTACGGATGCGTATAAGACAGAAAAAGGTGGAATACATCCAAGCGAGGCAAAGCTGCATCATGAAAATGCAAAAAACAAAGTTGTTGAAGACGCGCTAAAACAAGCGAACTTGAGATTGGAAGACATTGATTCGGTTTCTTTTTCCCAAGGTCCTGGCTTATCCCCTTGCTTATTGGTTGGAATGAAAAAGGCAAAGGAATTGGCAAAAAAAATCAATGTGCCTTTAGTTGGTGTAAACCACTGCATTGCCCATCTTGAAATCGGCAAATTAATGACAAAGGCAAAAGACCCTGTTTTATTGTATCCAAGCGGAGCAAACACGCAAGTTATTGCGTATGAAGGCGGGAAATACCGTGTTTTTGGCGAAACTCTTGATCAGGGAGTTGGAAATTTCATTGATTCGTTTGCAAGGCACATTGGGTTGGGGTTTCCCGGCGGTCCAAAAATTGAAAAAATTGCATTAAACGGAAAAAATTATGTTGAAATCCCATATGTTGTCAAAGGAATGGACGTTTCTTTTTCAGGCATTTTGACAAACTTAAAGCAAAAATATGACTCAAAAAAATACTCTGTTGGGGATTTGGCTTATTCACTGCAGGAGACTGTTTTTGCAATGCTTGTTGAAGTTTCAGAGAGGGCGATGGCGCATACTGGAAAAAGCGAGCTTGTTTTGGGAGGGGGAGTAGCGTGCAACAAAAGGCTGCAGCAGATGTGCAAAATAATGTGCGAAGAAAGAAACGCAAAATTCTTTGTTCCGCCGAATGAGGTCTTGGTTGACAACGGCTTGATGATTGCGTGGCTTGGTATTTTGCAGAAAAAAGATTCTACAAAAGATTACGAGAAAATCGATATAAAACCTTACGAAAGAACTGATGATGTTATTGTGACTTGGAGATAAAATTTATTATTTTTGAGTAAAAAACTCAGATAAATTTATAAATAATTTTAAATTGCTTGTTTATTATGCTTGCTTCAATTTTAGCTAGAGCAAAAAATTATAAAGATTCTATTAGAATAAGACTTGCTCCAAATTATGAAAGGAGTATGGGAAGTGGTTTTTATTTCTTGGAAATAGAAAGACCAGATCTAGCACTTTGGCCTTTCGCCAAAGCAGTTGGGGCTGCACAAAACCCTTAGCAATTATCGTATGCTTTGCTAGGTTATGTCAAATCCGCAGCCTTGGAGGAGAAAAGATACCCTTATTTGGATGACGGGAGTGATTTTCCTTCAAGAGAAGAAGTAAAACAAATGTACAGGAGAGCAGTTGAATTGAATCCTACTCCTGCAATTTTGAATGAAGCAGCTAAAACCTCACTTATGTTTGATGAGAGGGGGGACTGCATTAACTTTTTGGAAAAGGCAATAACAGACAAAACAGATTTTGATATTCTTGTTAAAGTTGGCCGATTAGCAGCGGCTTTGGAAGAACCCGATTTGGTCAAAAAAGTTGACGAAGAGCTAAGGAGAAGGAATATTTCTGTCAGAATTTACCCAATATAAAGTTACAGATTGTGAAACAAGAACTTTTACAACTGAAACTCAATCCGCAGCCACAATCTGCCTCAAAATCCTCTGCTTTCCGCTCCAGTCAAGAACAACCTTAAGAACATCCTGAATTGTTTCAACTGGTATGATTTTGATTTTATTTATTTTGTCTTTGTCAATGATGATGTCTTTTAAATTTGTTTTCGGTACAACTACATTTTTTATTCCTGCCTCGATTGCAGCCTCAACCTTGGCAGTCACTCCTCCTATAGGAAGCACTTCCCCCCTTACAGACAATGAGCCTGTCATTGCAAAATCCTGCCTGACAGGGACTTTCTTGAATGCGGAAATTACAGATGTTGCAACTGCAATGCTTGCTGAATCCCCTTCTACCCCTTCATGGGTCTGCAGGAACTGGACATAAATGTCATAAGTTTCCTTCAAATCCTCCCCAAAATACTTTTTGATTATTGCGGTTACATTTTTTATCGCTTCTTTTGCAATCTCCCCCAGTTTTCCGGTTGCTATTATCTCGCTTTCCTTTCCTCCAGGTGTGACTTCTGATTCAATAGGCAGGATAATGCCGGAGAAGGGCGGCGTGACTCCAATAACCGCTAATCCGTTTACCCTTCCAATCCTTTTTCCAGATGTGACAATGACTTCATATTCCTTTTTTTGTTCAATGTATTTATCTGCAATCTGCTGCTCAAGAGTCCTTGCAATCTTCTTTGCCCCGACAATGTGCTTCTTCATGACAAGTTTTGCTTTCTCCTCAACAGCCAAGTCTCCTGCTGCCCTTATTAATCCTCCAAGCTCCCTTAATCTTAATGTCAAATGCCCTTTTCTGTCTGCCCTTCTTCTTGCTTCCTCAACAATCGCCTCAACAGCCTCATTGCTGAAATGCGGTATTTTCTTGTCCTTTACAACCTCCTGCGCAACAAAAACAGCAATTTTGTTCCTGTTTTCCTCTGTATCAGGAATTGTTTCCTTCATGTAAACTTCATATCCGTATCCGCTAATCCTGCTTCTTAATGCAGGGTGCATGTGCTTTATTGTCTCATAATTGCCAGCAGCTATAAGAACAAAATCGCATGGCACAGGCTCTGTCCTTACCATTGCTCCGGCTGATCTCTCGCTTTGGCCGGTTATGGCAAATTTCCTTTCCTGCAGCGCCGATAATAATTCCTGCTGGGTTGTAGGCTGCAGAGTTGCAATCTCGTCGATAAATAAAACCCCCATATGGGATTTATGTATCATGCCTGCAACAACCCTTTCATGAGCCGGTGTTCCTAATCCGCCGCTTTGGAACGGGTCATGCAAAACATCTCCCAGCAAAGCGCCCGCATGAGCTCCTGTTGCGTCATTAAAGGGGGCTTGCTTTCTCTTGTAATTGTCAACTATGGCTCTTGGGATCTTCACCCTGCCTTCTGCCCTTTTGCCCAAATTAAGGAAAATGGCAAATGCTATCAGGAAAACTGTGCCGCCTAGAAAGAAAGCTGCAAACATAATGTCAGATTTATAATACGACCTCGCCCACCATGGAGCGAACATCGCTATAAGCACAAGAATAAACATTATTATATTTTGGTTCTTGAACATTGTCATGCTTTGAAGACGTGCTTTTGCAACCAAGTCTCTTCCTTGGCCTGCAGGAATTGTCCTTATCAATGGCATGTTATCATCATTAGGATTTGGAAAGGATATGATGTCAACAAGCTTTTCCATTGGCAATAATTCAGCTAAAGCCAATCCAAGCATTGATTTTCCTGTGCCGGGCTCTCCAATCAAAAGAACATGTCGTCTCTGCTGCGCAGCCTTTTTTATAACATTGACCGCTTCATCCTGGCCAATAACCTGGTCTACGATCTTTGCAGGCACTTTTATGTCTGCTGTTGACTTGAACTTAAGAGTAACCATCCCGATTTTGTAAGTGTTTCTGTATTTTTAAAGGTTGCTATTGCCATATAGAAAATAATAAATAAACAACATTAAAATTAAGATAAAACAATGAAAGAAAACACTCTTTTGAAAATCGCCTTGATCTGCTCTTTAATAGGTTTAATCCTTCTTTATTTCATTTCAATAAAGATAGAGGTCAAGGACTACAAGCCAAATCTGGTGAATGAGAACATAGGCGATGATGTGAAATTTGAAGGAATTGTGACAAAAATATCAGGTAAAGGCAGTGTTGTTTTTGTTGAAGTCAGCCAGCAAAATCACATTGCTGTTGTCCTTTTCACAGATGATGATATAAATTTAAAAAATGGTGACAATGTTGAAGTTATTGGCGAAGTGCAGGAATACAACGGAAAAAACGAGATAATTGCCCAGAAGATAAGGGTGATTAAATAGTGTTTTTTGAAATTTTAATCGCAATTTTTCTCGGCTGCTTAATGGGAATTATAACAGGCCTGACTCCCGGATTGCACATAAATCTTGTCGCATTAATTTTGTTTAGTATCTCCCAGATATTACTTGGCTACACAAATGTGATTGCAGTTGCGTCTTTCATAATTGCAATGTCCATAACCCACACTTTTACAGACTTCATAAGCGCGACTTACCTTGGCGCTCCAAGCGATGACACTGCATTGGCTGTTTTGCCGGCGCATAGGATGCTTTTGGATGGCATGGGACATGAAGCTGTAAAATTAACTGTGATTGGAAGCTTGTTATGCTTGATTATTACAATTGTTTTGTCTCCATTGCTGATTGTCATTGTTCCGTTAATCTTTTCTTATCTAAAAAATTACATCGGATGGCTGCTGCTTGCTGTTGTTGTTTTCATGATTCTTAGGGAAGAAAATCTGAATAAAAAATTCTGGGCTTTTGCTGTTGTTGCCTTGTCGGGAATCTTGGGATTGGTTGTTTTCAATGTGCCGAATTTAAAAGACCCTTTATTGCCAATGCTTTCAGGATTATTCGGCGTTAGCGTTTTGCTCCTGAGCCTGACTCAAAAAGTTGTTTTGCCGATACAAAGAACAACAGAAATGATTAAAGTCAAAACGAAAGATGTTATTAAGGCCCTTGGCTCCGGAGTTTTTTCAGGCTCTTTGGTTTCCATTTTTCCGGGACTGGGCCCTGCGCAGGCAGGAGTCTTATCCAGCCAGATTGCAGGAAAAATAGATGTCTTTGGCTATCTTATCATGGTTGGGGGCATTAATACAGTTTCAATGATTTTGTCACTTATTACTCTTTTCTCGATTGAAAAAGCAAGAAACGGCTCAATCATTGTGGTGCAGCAATTATTGCAGAACATTGATGTTAACATGCTGGTTTTGTTTTTATGCGTTGCATTGATTGCCGGTGGAATTGCAACATTCCTTACACTGTACATAAGCAAAGTATTCTCTTCAATAATGAACAAATTGAATTATTCAATGGTCAGCATTTTGATTATTATATTTGTAGCAGCCATGGTACTGTACTTTTCCGGCTTTGTGGGATTTTTGATATTAATAATCGCAACGTCAATCGGATTGATACCAAACATTGTAGATGTCAGCAGGAGCAACTCAATGGCTTGCTTGTTGATACCGATAATTTTGGTGAATTTATTATAAAAAACAAGACACTGTCATCTTATCGTCATCTTTGTCTTTGCCCTGTACTTTATGAGCTTTAACAATTTCTTTCTGCCCAACTTTAAATCAATTCCCGCTGCTTCAGCTGGAGTTTTTCCATTAATCTGCATGTGTGGATTTACAAAATTGTGAATTATGTGTTTCAAATTCAAAAAATATTCTGCCCCTTCATCACTGCCAAAATTTCTCATTGTTTTTATTCTGTCTTTTATATCCTGATTGTACCTTTCTATATGATTGTTGTTGTGCTTCAACCCATTTCTTTTTGCTTTGATTGAAATGCCAAATCTCAATTTGGCAACTCTATAAAACAATTTGTTAAACGCTGTCCTATAATTTTCAAACTTATCACACACAAATATTATCAATTTTCTTTTGCTTTTTGTTTTGTCTTTTTCTTGGTTGTATCTTTTCAGTATTTGCTTATAGCATGTAATTTTTATTTGCTTGAGAAATTTTGTACATTTGTTAATGGTTCTTTTCTCGACGAAAAGGTGAGCCAAAACATATTTTGTTTTGCTGTCTATGGCGTTTAAATCATAACAGTCTTTTTTCTTTACCTTAACATATTTCTCATCATAATGAATTCTTCCTTTAATTTCTGGCTTTGAGTTTAAATGAATGAGATTTTAAAAAAATAGAATATTTTTTTATCCATAGGCTCATTGCCCCTCTTGTTACTTTAACTTTGTCATGCTGCCAAAGATGGTTTTGAACTTTGCTTAAAGACATTCCATCTTCGTGCATGTGAACTGCACGAACTATCACAGAAGGATTGAATCTCATTCTGTTAAATCCTTCATTTTTGACAAACCATTCCTTACAGTCATAACATCTGTACTTTTGTTTCTTTCCAGAAATATTTTTTCTAAAACCTTTTTTTGAAATGTCCGTAGAGTCGCATTTTGGGCATTTTAATGGCATAAAACATCACCAAGACTCTTAAAGAATACCTAGTATATAAAGATGACGTTAATTAAACAGTGTCAAAAAACAACAACCTTTTTAAAACCGATAATTTTCCATAAGCAGTATGGAAGGCGTAATTGTCAACTTTAGGGGCTCAAGAAGGGTAAAGAAAGGCAACCACATGATTGTGCACATCAGCTCAGTTGATACCAAAGAAAAAGCCTCAAAGCTGGTTGGAAAAAAAGTAGTCTGGAAAACCTCTGCAGGCAAGCAGATGACTGGCAAGATAGCTGCAGCGCACGGCAACTCAGGAGCCTTAAGGGTCATTTTTGAGACCGGAATGCCTGGGCAGAGCATCGGCACCAAAGTGGCTGTTGAATAATTTTTCTTTCAGTTTCTTAACGCAGTGCTCAGCAACGATTTTTAAATTAATTATGTCAAATTCATTGTATTCAACAAGCAAATTGAGATAGTAATCATCGCCTGTTGCGCGATACATTCTCCACAAAGTTAAGGCATCCCCTCCGTAGAGCTTGTCAACAATGCTGCTTCTTTTTATCCCCAAAGTTTTTTCAATATTTTTCATGCCCCCTTTTAATCCCAGCCTGTCTGCAACAGGCCTCACATCAAAATTGGGAATTTTTGGCAGCAAATTTGGATACCTTTTTTCAATAAAGGGAATATCAAAAGAAGCGCCATTGAATGTCACAATCAATTTGTATTTCTGCAGCTCTTTTTTTAGTGCATTGTATTCAAGGTTTATTCCTTTTATCATTATCTTTGTGTTTAAGCCGTCATAAAGCCCGAAAACAGTTATGTCGTCCTCATTTTTGCTTAAGCCTGTTGTTTCAATGTCCAGGAACACAGCATCTTCTTTAAAGAAATTGTACAAGCGCCACATCTCTGACTGGGGCAATAGCTTAAGAAAATGGCATGAGTTAAAATTGTACAATGCTTTTCTTGCATTCAATATCTTTCTGTCATAATACAGCTTTCTGTGCCTTGACAAGCCTTTTATGCTGCTCCTTCTCAAAAAGCTGTCCCAATTAGGAATCCCATTCCTCCAGATATTCTGCTCAAGCTTGTTTCCTATCCTTTCCAAAAAGATGAAGCTGTTGGTTAGCATAAAATAGGCTATAATAGGACTCCTTTAAATATTTCACACACAAATGTTCAGTGGGTTGTGGTTAAATAGGGGGTTAGATTTATAAATACGATTTCACTACTAGCAACCATGGGTGGGGAATTAGTAAGGGTTTCTGATGTTGATATACAAAAGTACTTACGACCTGTTGAGTCTCAACAAGGCATAGCACGACTCGCTGATGATTTAGCTAAAAATTTCTTTAGTGCCAAACATAGCGAAGATGGTCCTATAGTAAGGCTAAGTCCAATTTATTTTGGGAGGTATGGTGTTCTTGGCTATGTTGAAATGAACAAGGAGTGGAATAGGGGGAATAGAATCGAAGCTTGGGAAATAATTACAGTGGCGGATTCATTATGGGAAAGATTAGAAGGTGTTAAAGGTTTAAGAGGTTACTTAAGAGAAGCAGTTTTTGAGGACAAAGACATGAAACCAGAATCGTTAGATCACCCATCATTGCAAGGAGTTCCGCTATTAGATACTTCTTATTCATGGTTGCTGTTTGATGGTGGTTCTGCAGAATGGCATGAATTAAGTGATTTAATTAAAAAACTTGAAGGAAGGGTCATTAAAAGAATCACAGAATTTGATGGGTATTTAGACAAGCTAGTGCCGGAAGATAAAAGACCGAATTTTGCTAGTTTAAATTTAGAAGCTTTATCAAAACCGGAGTAAAATATATTATCACAATATAATATACGGCTTCATCTTGAGCCTTATCGCTTCCTCAATGTTCTTCTCGTCTTCAGAAGTAATGTAAACGTGCTTTTTCTTGTGCTTTTCATACTGCTTGATCTTTGTTTTCATGACCTTTTGGTATTCCTTTAAGTAATCATAAGGGTGGTGGTCAATGTACAAATCAAGCTTTGGTATGTAGAATGACGCCCTGAAATCATCCTTGTCAGCCCATGTTGCAACAGTATTGTATTGGAATAATAAATTGTTGTCAAACAGGAAATTTGCAATCATCATCTCTGACCTTGTCCTGACAAGGTGGCCTGTTTTTGTCTTGAAAGTTGGCTCTATATTTTCGCCTCTTTCCATTATTTCAGATGCCTTTACCTGTATGCCTCTTTCTCTCCTTATTTCATCAAACAAGGTTATTGTTTCCTTGTTCTCATAGCTCTTGTTCAGGTTTATTACATTGTCAAATGACTGCACTGCCTCCTTTATCTTGTTCATCAGGACTTCCATGTGGCCCTTGTTGTACCATGCCTCTATGTGGCTTCTGTCAAGCTCTGCCGCATTTGTAAAGCATTCATGCGCAAGCTTGATGAAATTCTTTTTCCTGTCTTCCTCCTTGTACTCCTGAACCATTTTGTCGCTTATTTCCCATTCTGTGTCCATTGAAATGTGGTAAGCGCCTGCCCTGTACCTTCCCTCAACAAAAAGCTTTTTCCTGTAGAAAGTGCTGCCTTTGCCCATCAATGCCCTTACCTTGTTTTCATCTTCTGCCGCTTCAATATGCAATGCATTGTCAAAATATTTTATTGCCTCATTGAAATTATCCAGATAAGAGTAGCAGGCTGCCATGTTGTAATTGCACTTGAATAAAAATTCAGCAGCATTCTTGAACAAATCCTGTTCATTTCCCTTGTAAGGATAGAATTCCAATGCTTTGTTGTACTCCTCAATAGCTGTTGTGTACTGCTTTAATTGAGCAAGCCTGTCAGCTTCCCTCTTTATCTCCTCTGCCTTGCGCATCTCCCCAGTTTCCCTGAAGGACTCTGATTGCTCTTTTTCCTTTCTGCGCTCTGCAAGCTTTCTTTTCTGATTTTCAAAGAATCTTTTTATATGCTTGATTACCATTTTGGAGTGATTTACACTTATATGAAATATTTAAATGTTGCTGTTTTTGGATTTTATATTAGCATATTTAAATACAAGCTTTGCTATGATAGCAATATGAACAAAAACCAGTTATTAATGCTTGCATCTGTTATTTTTGGAATCGTAGCTGTGCTGCATTTGCTAAGGGTATTTTCAGCTGGCCTGCAAGAATAACAAATTTTGATGTGCCAGTATGGTTCAGTTACATTGCGGTTGGTGTGGCAGGCTGCCTGGCATGGAGTATGCACAGCGCTGGCAAGAAGTAAAAATAGTTTATTTAAGAATTTATTTTTTATTTAATTTTAAATCTGTTCTCATAGTGAACTAATCAGTTCAGTAAATGAACTAATATTTGAAGGTTTTTGTTTTTAGCAGTTGCTTATATTTGGATTGTAATCGCTGAAATGATGGATACAGAAGTTTATTAGCTTGTTTGCCAGATTTATGCTCTTGTTTATCTGCTCTTTTTCTCTTGCTCAAGGCTTGAAAGCATTTTTTTCAGCTTCGGCTTCAATTTCGGAATTTCAGTTTTTATAGCGGCCCAGACAAGATTGTAGTCAATACCAAAATATGCATGAATTAATCTGTCCCTCATTCCTGCCATTGATTTCCATTGGATGTGCTTATGCTTATCTTTTATTTTCTTTGGCATGTATTTTACAGCTTCGCCGATTATCTCAAATTTCCTGATGACTGCGCTTGAAGTCTTTTCATCTTTTTGTAGCTCATCGAGATTCATCTTGCCTACAAATTTTTCAATAGAATCTATAGCGTCAATAATGTCCTTTACGAATAATTTAGAGTTTCTCTTCATACTTTAAGCACTCCTTTAACGATGCTGTTTTTCAGTTCTGGCCTTATGCCTCTTTCTGAAACAACATCTACCTTTATCTTTAGCTTTTCCTCAAGGTAATTCCCCAACCCTACAAAATCAAAAAGCGTTGCATTAGGGCTAAATCTGACAAGAATGTCCACATCGCTTGACTTTTTCTGCTCGCCTCTTGAATAAGAGCCGAATATCCCTAACTCTCTGATTTTATACCTTTTCCTTAATTCAGCCTTGCTTGAAGCCAATATGCCTTGAATCTGTTTAAGCTTTTTCATTCTAGCCTCCTAATCCTACATAGTAAAGATTTAGCTTCTTTTTTAATCTTTTCATTTTTGAGCGTAGCGAAAAAAATGAAGGCTCAAAAATCAGTAAGTTGTGAGCGAGTTCGCAGTGAGTTGCGAGAGCTCGACCTGCTCGCGAGAACGCGAGTTCGCGTTCAACTCTCTCGCTCGCTCATCTCCCAGCTCACTCGCATCTAACTGAT
>Ga0209542_10020199_pt1 | contig 10584 bp, 12 predicted proteins | sample RifCSPhighO2_01_FD_184028 | JGI IMG/M metagenome (GOLD analysis project Ga0209542, IMG submission 184028) | Soil microbial communities from Rifle, Colorado - Rifle CSP2_plank highO2_0.1 (SPAdes) (version 2) | ecosystem: Environmental > Terrestrial > Deep subsurface > Rock core/Sediment ...
TCTATAAGGGGGCTGCTGTGGAGCTCTGAATGTTGTTCCAACAGGAGGCACACCAGGTCTTACGACTGGAGACACCTTTGCTTTTCCCTTGAATGTGAACCACCATATCTTCAGTTTATGTCTGAATATTATTGCCAAGACGACTAGAATTATAAGTATGATTAGAATTATAATCCAAGCAGACAAACCTCCAGACGAGCTGGTTTTTTCAACACAGCAGAGATTACTTCCACCATTGCATGTCTCAGCATTATTTTCTTCTTCATTATCGGCACAAGAACTTCTGCATATTCCGCCAGCAACTTCGCAAGTGTTTTGACTTTGTTTGTCTACACAAACGTCAAGGCAGCATGTTCCTTCGGATGAAGGAACTGTTCTTCCATCACACTCTTTAGTTGTAGAACAGATTTGTCCATTTTGGGCAGAGCAGCTTTGCTGCTGCACTTTTATGCTGCAACATTGATTGAATCCTGAACATGCAAAGTTGCCTCTTATTGTACCGCCAGCGCCAAGACAATCACTTGAAATTTCACATGATTGCCCTTGTATTTCCTCACACAAGGAGGATCCGCTTCCTCCTCCGCCACCAGCAACAGCTTTTGGCCAGCCAGCATACAACAAGAAAGCAGTATCACGTATATTATTATTGTTCCAGCACCCACTACTCGTCCTTATACTAAGCAGATAATTTTTTGCACTTTCAAGTTCATTCGAAGAGCTCTTAGCTAATCCAAGCATAGCAAGACTAGTGTCATAAAATTCATTGTACGGTGTGCCAATCATCTTCCAAAATCTTCCCTGTTTTTGGTTTTGTACTATATTAGAATATTGATCTTCAGCTCCAATTAAAGAATATAAGAATGCACTAGGGAAATATTTCTGATAATCATCCGCCAGAGCTATTAAGTAAGGAATAAACTGATCAACATTTTTCCCACTCTTATATAAAGTAAGAGTTGCCCACAACGTGCCTTCATAATCGCAGCTTCCCCCATTTTTGAAGCACTGCACACTTACTTTTTCATTGGTAGTACCAAGGGCAACAGCAGAATGAGTTTCAGGCAAAACATAAGTAGTGCCGCCCCCAACCTTCTTTTCGTAAAGCAACGCAGTGATAAAGTCTTGATTGCACGAAATCTGAATTTCCTTACCGTAACAACTTTCTCTGAACAGAAGCCAATATCCACTTGATGATATTATAAAACAGCTCCCAGGATTTCCCGATATCTGCATATTATCTAATATGTTAATAGTTCGTTCTGAGTTATCATATTTCAATTTGCATTCAGCAGGTACATGATTGGTAATATCCATCTCAAGATACCAGTTCAAGTCAGGCGAAGTAGAATTTTTAGTTAAGAGCCACTTTAACACATTGTCATTATTCTTACTTATTCTGTTATAAGCCAATCCAACTTGCGCAGTCTCTTTTATTGTGCATCCAGACTTTGGCCAGCAGCTGTCAGAAGTACTCTTGTCAGCATCGATTCTATCTTGCAGATTGGTTTTACCTCCTAGAGCAAGAGTGGCAAATATCGCCTCTTGTAATGATAATGTACTAGATGTTTTATTTTTAACCTGACTGTCAAGGCATTGATAAGATTTGTCAATTGAACCTAAATCTCCAGATGGTACAACGCCCGGTAAAGAAGTATTGCCGGTTTCATTCACCGCAAATGCAGTCACTGAAATTAATAAAATAACTACGGCCGAGATAAGAATTTCTGCAAATAACCTTCCCTTTTTCATAGAAAGTAAATGAAGGCATTCTTTAAAAATGTTCTGAAGAACATTTTTAGAGCCTATTTTTAGTTTTCTCTTGACAAGTCAGAAGCGTTAATTCTTTCTACAAAGTCTTCTATCTTCTTCTTTGCCGTGTTAGGAAATTCTCTTTGAAAAAATACATCAATATTTTCACCAGTTTCATGAGCTTTTCTACTGTCCCTTTTAAATTTATTATATACTGCTCCCCAATAACCAGTATATCCGATAGTTGTTACACTTCTTTTATTTCTTGGCCAATTTTTTGTTACATAACTCACGCTAAAGTCTTTTTCACTTTTCGGATTATAGGAAAACAAGGCCCGTAACATAAAAAAATCTTATTTTATATCTACTTATTTATTTCTCTTTTTTCTCAATTTTCTCATCACTTCAACGAGCGGATTTTTAACATCAGGTTTTTTATCAAGTAATCCAAGATCTTTGTAGAAACTTTCATTACTATAATTGGGTGGAAGTATCTTCTTTTTCTGCTTCAAATGCCACTCTATCTGACTTTTCACATATCCTTCTCTTAGAGGAGGCTCATTAAGTTTATTCCATTCTCTTATTTTAAGGTTAATTTGATCTGGAGAATAATTTAATGATTTCAAGAATGTAATTAGTATGAAAAGCCCTCTTTTTTTGCCATCATTTAGTCCTTTCATCAGTTTTTTTATTGGTATAGGGAACATTTCATCAGTTACTCCGCTGATGTCCATCTTTTCATATTCTTTCCCGCTATATTTTTCCTTGAATGTTTTTTCTTCTTCTATCTCTTGTGACTTTTTCCAGTAAAGCGCCGAGGAAAGAAGTCTTTTGGCCTCTCCAGGTCCATTATCTGGAAGATAATCAATTATCTGGACTTTGAGAGGGTCTGCATCTCTGGGAGCAAAGCCGTCTATCTGCTCTTTTCTTATGACTGCACTTGCGAGAGATGTTTTTTCATGTAAGGAATAAGGCATTCTGAATAAATGTCTTGGTGCCACTAAAACCAAGTCTAAACCTCCAGAGTGTTTTTCAGCAATCCCTTTTTCAAATTCGTTATCTTCAGAATTTTTAGAAATGGAATACGCACTTTGCTGCACATGTCCTCTGACATCATCAGATTTCATCGATGAAATTTCATATATTTTGCACTCTTCACAGTAATAAGATTCTTTCTGTTCAACAATTTCAAGAACTCCAGCGCAATCTTCATTCAAGCAGCGCAATCTTCTTTTAGTCATCTTAGGATTTCTTCTTTCAATCTTTGTCCAGCAAACTGGGCAATCTAATTTTACTATAACTCCCTGTGTTGCTTTTCTTCCACAGGAAGGGCAAATAACATCAATTATCTCTTCTTTTGTAAGATTAGTTCTTATCTGCAAGGCGTTCAAATCAGATTCTCCCACTATTTTGTAAAACTTAGGCTTTATTTCTTTCATAATAAATCCGCATATGGCTCTTGGCCATTCAGGAAACATTCTTCTCTTTTCTTGCCCTTCATATTCATCAGGGAATGCCTTCCCAGACACAATAATGTGAAATCCCTTGCTTCCGGAAAATTTTATGCCGTAATTTTTTATTCCATATTCTTCAAGCAGGCCGATTATTAGCTTAGTCGCAATCTTTGAGTAATCCAAGTATTTTGAATCTACATCAATCAACAAATCCCAGCCTTTGCGCAGCTCATCCATCTTTTCTTTTGTTATATCTGAGCTCAGCTGGAGGGCATCATTCCATATTTCTTCAGATCCATGAAATGAGGTTGCTCCTTTTTGAACAAGCCCGATTATATCTGAGGGATATTGCAGTGTATCTGGTCTTTTTCCAAACCCCTCGAAGTATCTGGGGACAACCTCTCTGTCTTTTGAAAATTTTAAAATAGCTTCCTGAACCTTCGGATTAGAATAATACAAATTTGTCAGCGCACGTATTCTCTTTTCTTTCTCGCTTTTTTCTTCCATAAATTATAATGTTAAATCGGTTTTATATTGTTTGTTATAACAATGTTTATTAATTTTTTAATTGTATTGTTATGGATAACTGACTTAACTGTGTTATATTTTTTTCAGTTATCCAGGCAGAGGACTGAATTAATTATGTGACATTTAGTATTCAGTTCTCTGTAATAGTAAAGCAAACACAATAAACCTTAAAAGCTCAGTTAAACGCTTAATAAAATGCTGTTAAAATTAGAAAGCCCAAAGATATTATCTGATATAGTCTCAATAATATCTGAATTGGTCACAGAGGTGAGATTAAAGGTCACAAAAGAAGGAATGTCGCTCACAGCGATAGACCCCGCCAATATAGCGATGGTTTATTTTAAAGTTCCAGCAGACCTTTTCTCGCAATTCGAGCTTGAAAAAGAGGAAGTTTTAGGAATAAATCTGGAAAGCCTGAAATCTGTTCTAAGAAGATGCGGTTTAGGCAGTTCTTTGACATTGAAAAGAGAAGATAACTTGCTCAAACTTGAGATACAGGATAAAATAAAGAGAGCATTCACTTTGGCAATGATAGATATAGAATCAGATGAAAAAGAAATGCCAAAATGGGAATTTAAGTCAGTAATTAAAATGGATGCTCAGGCTTTTTCAGAAGTAATAGAGGACTGCCTGATTGTCTCAGATGCATGCACTTTTGTTACATCACCAACAAATTTTGTTGTAGAAGCTCACGGTCTAAATTCAGCAAGAGCCGAGTTTTCAACCGATGAAGTCGAAATATATTCGGACAATAGCACAGCCCGTTTTTCCTTGGAATATTTGAACAAATTTATTAAAGGCTCTAAGATTTCTTCAAGAGTAACAATCAGTTTTTCAGATAATCATCCAATGAGGATAGATTTCCCAACCGGAAATGTCATGCTTTCTTTTGTCTTGGCCCCAAGAGTCGAGCAAGACGATTAATAATTGAATCCTTATTATTTAGATTTAGTATAATAAACTTTCTCATTCCCACGCATTAATCTTACGGCATATGATTGTGGAGTTGCAATTGCAACCAATCCTCTTCTTTCTGCTTCATCAACAGCCCGTTTAGCTTCCCACAATTCCAAAGGATTCTGATCACTGCTCTTCTGCTCGCTATGTCGTATCCTTATTTTTAGTGTAACATCAAATCTAGTTAATTTACCCTCATTCTCTCCAACAACAGAAGTGACGTAACCTACATTTCTTTCTAAATTAGGGCTAGCCCCATTGTCATCTACTACATCTACCATATTTTAATGATTTAGCAATCCTATTTAAATCTTTCACTAAGATTTAACTCTAAACTGATAGTAAAATCCCCAATAGACTTTTAAGCCTCCATTAATATTAATTAAAATGAAAAAAACAAGCGATACTAAACTTATTTATGCAGAAAATGCAAAAGAATGGAGAGCATGGCTGGCGAAAAACCACAACAAAGAGAAGAAAATAGGACTTATAAAATACAAAAAACACACTGGAAAACCTTCGCTTACACATAAAGAGTCAATGGATGAGGCAATATGTTTCGGCTGGATTGACACGACAATCAAGAGATTAGATGAAGATAGGTACATTAGACATTTTGCAAGAAGAAGTAAAAATAGCCGTTGGAGTTATGCTACGTTAGGATATGCAAAAAGACTCATTAAGGAAAAGAAAATGACTCCTGCAGGTTTACATTTCTATAAAGAAGGCCTAAAAAAGCCAACGCATGACTTCGGCCTATCGAAAAATCCAGAAGTTCCAGAAAGTTTAAGAAAAGAACTGGAAAAAAACAAGCAAGCAAAAAAGAACTTCAATAACTTTACACTATCTTACAAAAGAACATACTTACGATGGATAGAGAGAGCAAAAAGACCAGGAACAAAAGATAAAAGAATAAAAGAAGTAGTTAAAATGGCTGTAGCAAATCAAAAATACCTATTCAGTTAAAGCTAATTTTAAGTCGCGATGAGGATGGTATTCAAAAGTATATTTGCCTTCAATAATCCCTTTCTTTAATTTTGCGTATTCACTGCTAGCAATACCTAAATCCGCATACGGCTCACTATTATAAACGAATAAATCTCCCCCATCTAACTGAAAAAAGATATCAAAGCCCCTATTCTCTCCAGTCTGTTCAGATTTAAGTTCAAGAACCCCGATGGAGAAATTAGCACTCTTAGATTTAACAACAATTTTCTCTAAATTTGCTGGAAGAATATCAGACAAGTCCGTAAGGTGGCCAATTGTACCGGGGTTCTAAGCATATGTTCTATAATTATTTTGTCTATATAAATTTAACATGTAAATTTTCATCACTAATTACTGATAAAAAGAAAAATCTTTTTTATCTCTATTTATTCGTGAACCATAAATCTACAGAAGTTCCGCTTGGGATTGCCTCAGCATCCTGAACATAAAATAAGCTATAACGGGTGCGGTTCTTAATTCTTCTGTAAAGATATTCATGTTTTAATAATGCTGGAACTCCAGGAGCAGCAAAAGGCATAGTGAATGGAATAATGTTCCGCTCATACTTAATTTGCGCAACATTATCAGTTTCACCAATATAAAGAAGATGATTGTATAATCTTCCAAATGTCATTTCCCTTTCAGCTACGGATTTAATTCCTTTCAATGTTACATTTTTGTGATAAAAGTCAAGATAGCTTCTAATAGAAAGATAAGGCAGGCTTCCCAGTAAAGTGACTCTTCCTTCTTTTGTCATTGTCTTGCTATTTTCAAACATCAATGACTTGTCCTCATTACTTAGAAGGTCTCTTTCAACATTCTTTGAAAAATCCCGATGACTTATCTCAAATCTATCAAACTCATCATGAGCGAGGTCAAACAAGCAAACTTCCCTGAGAGTTTTAGTGCCTTCAGCATTAGATACTGTTCTCTTTATAGACATTTTTCTTCCAAATAAAACAATGTTTTGTCCAGTGCTTATAGGAATGCATTTTAAGTTATTCTCCATCCAATTTTGGTAGCTTCTTAATTTTATGAAACAGCTTTGTCTTTTCATCTCATTTAACAATTTCGTCATTGCCTCAATTCTTTCCTCATAATTTTGCCCAGCAACCATTAATCTTTTGTTTGTTTCTCGTTGGTCTGAAAGTGTTCCTTCAAGCCGATCAATCTCTCTCTGGGACTCTTCCAAAGAAGTCCTTAATTTCACAACAGGATTTCTTTCAGATGGAATATCTTCAATCGCCAATTCAAATGCATAAGCATCACCCGTTAAATACGCAATATCCTCAGACACGGCTTGAATATATTTTTCCCTTTTTTCTTTTTCAGCAGGGTTAATAGTTTTATCTGGATGAAAAGCTAAGGTTATATCTCTTCCATAATTTTTTAGAAAACTTCTTCTGGCCTCTTTAGGAAGACTTCTTAGGAACCAACCAGAAAGTCCGAGCATTCGCCCAGGCATATTTTCAAATTCTAAAATTTTCTGTTCGAGCTCATTACTGCCAGTCATCTTATTTTACTCCTTCACTCTCATCCTCATCATGGGTTCCACCTTCCATGATCTTGGCTACAAACGAATCCATTTCAGATGGAAAAAGTATTGCTTCTAAGTTTGCTATTCTTTGGCTCTCTACTTTTCTCGCAGCGTCTTTTATCTTCATAATTGCTGCAGTCTCGCTTACTCCAGACTCAGAGACTAATCTTTCAACATAACCAAGAATTGCCTCTGGACCTAATCCAATCTCTTGATAAGCCAAAGTATCATCAAATGATATAGACGTTCTCCCAGTAAGATAATCATTAACTGTGTCTCTCATTTCAACTGCCTCGCCTATTTGTGCAATAAGCCCTCTAAATAGCGCCGGGCTATAACTGCATTTTTCCAGTCTATGGTCGCCATATCTTTTTTTAACTGCCTCAGCAAAAAACTTCACTCTTGTTCCTTGTCCCCTTCCCTCAAGACCACTGGGACTGTACACTTGGTTAATTAACATCAAAACCTCGTTAGGTGTTAGTCCAACGTTAACTAAATCAAAAGCTATTTGTTGAGATTTATCTCCCAAACCAGGTTTAGCTTTGATTAAAGCTTCGACATATTTTTTTTGTAAGGCTATTTCAGTTTGTCTAACTAATGCATATTCTTCCTTAGGTTCATCTTTCACTTCTTCTTTGTCTCCGACTTTAACCTCAGCCGCACTTGCTTCATAATTAGCATTATCATCATTTGTCATAATAAAATTGATTTTCTTCCATTATTTAAATCTTTCCATGTGTAACTATTAAATAATAACAAAGTTCTGCTATTAAATCTGCCCTTAATTAAGTGAGTTGATAGCATCTATAAGACCTCGATCTACGGACATAGCATCATCTCTCTCTGGACCCCTCATTCTTTTTTCATTTAAGTTTATACAAATTCTTAGGTAAACTTCATCCTGATACCTTAAGGTATCTTTTGATAAAGGCAAAGACGCGTCTTTCTCTCTAAATTGCACCGATTCAGCCAATCTACCATAGGCTGATAAGATGCCCATGTTCCCAAAAAGCGACTCTATGACCAAAGGTTTAACACGGTCACTCATTTCCCTTCCCTTAACCACTTTATCAACTATTTCTTGAGCAATCTCTGCATATTCCCTAGGAACTTCTACTATTTTCCCCCTATAAGATTGTAATTCATATTGAATTCTTTCCATAAAACTGTTATCGCTTCTGAACTATTTAAAGATTGTAGGGATATTTTCATTACTGGTTTATCGTATTAGTTTAGACGTTTCTTAACAAAGCCATCTATCCCCAAAGGCTTAAATACCCTCAATTTCTGGTAAAATAGAATCTAACTGAATGTAATGGATTGCAGGGTTCTGATAAAACCATCATGCAATAACGAATGGATAGGAGTTGAATCTTAATGGAATTAACAAAAACAAACAACATAGCAAATGCCAAAATTATCAAACCCACACCACGGAAGCCTGCAATTCTGGCCTCGTAAAAGAGCAGAAAAGATTTTACCTAGTGTAAACTGGTCTGCTATTTCTGGAAAAGACAAAACACCTTCGATTTTAGGTTTTATAGCTTACAAAGTCGGGATGGCTTCAGTCGTTGTAAAAGACAGCACAGAGCATTCAATGACAAAAGGCAAAAAAATAGTCCTTCCTGTGACTATATTGGAAGCCCCAAACATGAAAGTTTTCTCAGTCAGATTTTACAAATATCGTTCTGTTGTTAAAGATGTAATCGTCTCAAATGATAAAGAGTTGAAAAGAAAATTAAGGACTCCAAAAGAAATCAAACCATTCGAGGCGCAAATTCCAAAAGACTATGATGATATAAGAGTGCTTGTTTATTCTCTTCCAAAATCAACCTCAATAAAAAAGACTCCCGATTTGATAGAGGTCGCAATTCATGCGGAAAACAAGTTGGAATTTGTCAAAACAATAATCAACAAAGAACTGTCTTTGAAAGATTTCATGCATTTTGATCTTGTGGATGTCAGAGGTTTGACAATAGGAAAAGGTCTCGTCGGGACAGTAAAAAGATTTGGAATAAGCTTAAAGCAGCACAAAACTGAAAAGGGTGTTCGTAGACCTGGAAGCTTAGGACCATGGCATCCAGCTAGGGTCACATTCGTTACCCCCATGGCTGGTCAATTAGGAATGTTCACCCGGGTGCACTACAATTTAAAAATTATCTCTCACGGAAGTATTTCTGAAAAAGATATCAATCCGAATCAGGGTTTTGAACATTACGGAAAAATAAAATCTAATTATCTTTTCATTAAAGGAAGCGTCCAAGGGCCTTCAAAAAGGCAGATTTTGCTCAGCCCTTCATTCAGACCTACAAAATCAGCTTTCAAAAAGAAATATGAATTTCAGGAGTTAATGGTATGAGCACATTAGTTTTTGTAAATCGCGAAGAAGATGTAACTGCCATGAAAACAGGAGATCGAGTAATAATAGATAGAAAATTAGCTGTAAAAAAATCACCAAGAGGAGACGGAGTAGATTACTTAATTAATAATCATGATAGAACTGTTACCGTATTGAACTTAAGAGGATACCATATTACTGACGGTATGATTATTCCAGTATGGTACTCTGGGAAAAAAGTAAATTTAGACCGAGGAGAAATGATATGAACGCTTCATTAGATACAGTAAAATTAGATTCAGCGCAAGATATTAGATTATTAGTAGCAGGAGATATTGTACCATTTGCTGGTAATTATTATCCTCTTCCAGAAGAGGTTAGAAACTTCAGAGTATATGATAACCAAGATGATGTAATGTTTATTATAGGTAGAAAAGATAGTTCAACAATAACCAGATTGGGTTTTAGAATAGGTGACTTGGGCTTGAATGAAAGAAAAGCCTTAATTCCAGTAAAACAGCCATTTTTGGAAGTAGATTATACTCCAACTATGGGAAGTCAATCATACAGCTGGCTGGATGAGGAATTTTTAAGAGAGGTAAAATTATGAAAACCCAATTGTACTCCCAGTCTGGAGAAAAGAAATCAGATATAGAACTTCCAGCAGTTTTTGATTCTACGATAAGAGAGGACATCGTTTCAAAATATTTCGAAGCAGAAAAATTCGTTTTGAGACAGCCATATTCCTCTTTCTCAGAAGCAGGAAAAAGACATTCAGCCTCAGGAACAATAAGCCACCGAAGACATAAGTGGAAAGGTGCATATGGAAAAGGAATTTCAAGAGTTCCAAGAAAGAAAATGTCTAGACGTGGCACTCAATTCTTTTGGGTTGGAGCTGAAGTTTCAAGTGCACGTGGAGGCAGATCTATAAATCATCCACTTGGAGTTTATACAGAAAGAAAAATAAATAAAAAAGAGAAATCAATCGCTATTGCATCCGGTTTTGCAGCAACCGCAGATCCAAAATTGGTAAA
>Ga0209542_10020200_pt1 | contig 10583 bp, 8 predicted proteins | sample RifCSPhighO2_01_FD_184028 | JGI IMG/M metagenome (GOLD analysis project Ga0209542, IMG submission 184028) | Soil microbial communities from Rifle, Colorado - Rifle CSP2_plank highO2_0.1 (SPAdes) (version 2) | ecosystem: Environmental > Terrestrial > Deep subsurface > Rock core/Sediment ...
AAACTTACAAAAATATAACCAAATAAACCTAAATACCAGAGCGCGGGCACGACCACATAATACCCGGCAGGTAAAGTGGACAACAGGCTCGTGCCGCTCAGTAGTATTTCAACGATCGTTGGCAGGAGCGCAAGGATAATACTGGCAAAAATCCAGCCGGCATTCACAATAACGTGCTGCCGTAAAAAAATCACTATTTCTTCGTTCGCTTCCTGCGTTTCAAACCGGATATTTTTTGGCAGTACTGCAAACGCCGAAAGTGATCCGCCTTGTGGCGTCAACCCGTTTAATCCTTTTTTAACCGGCGCTTTGGTATATACATCAGGCATAGTATGAAACGGTCGTTAGTCATTAGTCGTTTGTCGTTTGTCTTTAGACGCAAACAAAACGTAAAGTCTAACGACCAAAGACCAACGTCAAACGACTCATTTCTTCTCAATATTATACAACGGGCTCCGTATAGAAATATAGCCGGGCGCACGCAAGTTGAATGTTTCCTTAAACTCGCTGCCGGATATGCTTACTTCTCCTCGGTTGGTATTCAGTTTTACGCTTGCAGTTTCGCCACCCGTACTATACGTCACGGAAACTGACGACACCGAAGTATAGGCGCCACCCATACCACCCGCTTTATCTTTCAGTTCGCCGATTGAAAACGGATTGCCCCCACTGCCGCCAATGGCGCAACTGTTAATCGTGGTCGGCAGTATTCGTTCACGATCACTGTCCGAACCATTTTTCCGCACTACCCAGGCATTTAAAATATCCGCAAATTCTTCCTGGTTAAGCCACGGGTGTGAGCGGTTGCATTTACCGGAATTATTAAAATAATCCTGGGTGTACCAACCCTTGTAAAACCAGGGCGACCCCGCGATTTTCTCATACGCATCTCCGGTCCAGCAACCCTGGTTGCCACATTTAGTATCCCAGCCGCCGGTAATTGAGTAACCGCCGGTGGTTGAAGAATAATACGTAATCACATCCTGAATAATTTGCCCTTTGGTTTCGTCAACCGCCGACTTCCATTCAGACGGCGGGTTGGCGCCCTTCCCATGGTTATAGACTTGACAGGCTTGCGTGGTACAAATAGTTTTGCCATCTTTTTTATACCGATATGCGTAACTCCGGGCAGCAATTGCCTGGGCTTTGAGTGCCTCTTTGGGAAAATTCGCCGGCATTTCCGCAATCCCGTATAAATACTGGCCTTCAAATTGCAAATCACCATAACCGGAAACGCTGATCGTTCCGCCCGTATCAGCATTGGCGGGTTCTTTTCCGTAATAGGCTTTCAAAATATCCTTGTGATTCTGGCCCTCCATGGCTCGCCCTTTGGCGCCATATTGACTCATGCCTTTGCGGTGGGTATATGCGCCAAAAGAAAATCCAGCAAAAGCCGGTGAAAATCCCGGATTGTAGTTGGGAGCAGCATTCGGATCATCAGCCAAAGGCACGTCGCCGACACTGGTCGTGAATGTCCCTGACCGTTCAGCCAAAAGGGCTTGTTGGCGTGAGGTCAATGAACCGATTTTCGACGACAAAACACTTTGATAGGAAGTGGCTTCGCCAATCAGTTTACGCGACGCCTCGGCCTGGGTATTTAAACTGGCAGTGAGTGCGGCGAGTCCGGATTTTTCTTTTTCCAGATCTGCTTTCCGGTCTTCCAGATTTTTAATAAAGCCGATAATGTCAACAATCACCCGTTTGTCTTCATTAGCCACTGCCTGCTGGTACGTAAAGGCGCGCAAGTTGGTGCTGAAATCTTTACTGGCAAAGATAAGAAAAAATGGATTAGTGCCAAAACTCCGGATATAGGCCTGCCTGACCCGACGCGCAAGTAATTCCTGCTGACCCGCGAGCTCGGTTTCATTTTTGGCAATCTCGGTTTCTTTTTGTTTCAGCTCAACCCCAATGCCTGAAATCCGGCGTTGAAATGCGGCAATATCTGATTCCATTTTTTTGAGACTGGCTTCATGCGGCTCTTTGGCTTTCTGCACGTCTTCCCAGATTTTCTGGCACTCAGTGATTTTTTTCGAACATTCGTCAACGCTGCCGCACGTCGTCTCACATTCCGCAGCGGACACTACAAACGGAAGCAATAACGAAATTAGTAAAATACCGCTTAAATTTTTGAGATTTGAGATTTGAGATTTGAGATTTTGCATTTGTTTTAGTATACCATCCATTTCTACCCCCGCGCTTATTATTTATTCAGCTCTTTGTCATGCTGAATTTATTTCAGCATCTATAAACTCATAGACGTCATCCCGAATTTATTTCGGGATCCTGAAATCCCAAAGGGATCCCTTCGGGACAAGTTCAGGATGACATTAGACAATATTCTTTAATAACATCTTGCATTTAGGTAAATGGCGGCGTACGCTAATCTTATATGTCCAAGCGCATTACTTCTAATTATTTCCCTCATGAAAAACATCACCCTAAAATTCTGATACTCGTAGGTCTAGTTGGCCTGTGGCTGATCCTGGAACTATTGGGCTTTGGCGTGTTTAACCGCTCATCCCAGAAAAATTTAACAGAAACTCTTTCTCCATCAACTTCCAAAATCAAAACCTTCACTGCAAGCTCGGTCATGGGCGGGTTTACGATCGAAATACCGGAAGGGTTTGTGGTGGAGGAAAAGTTTGGAAGGACAACTCTTGTTTCTCTTTCAAAGGAAATAATTACAATTGGGCAGAATGCAACTAATTACTCTAAACTAGAGGAATTTATTAGTGATCCAAGAAACAACACCAAGTCGAAAATGGCCGATATCTCTTATGGAAAAATTAACGGTTTAGAATCTATAAATGGAACGATTAATAACGAAGAAAAAATATACTTTATATATTCCAATTATAACGTCTACTTGTTAACAACTAAAAGTAGGTCTCTTTACTCGGTTCTTGATCAGATCGCCAATTCATTCAGAACGCCAAAATAATAAAGTGGTTGGTTGGAGTTCGAAGAAAAAAAGAATGTCATGCTGAACTTGCTCGCCTCGCTGAGTCGAAGCGGGTTTCAGCATCTCAAAGGCTGTAGATCCCGAAACAAGTTCGGGATGACAAAAGAAATGGTATGAGTTCACTTCGATTCATACGGTGTATAGGCTTTCTGTCTATTTTATTTCTTTTTCTCATCCTTTTTCCTCACCCGATTCACGCGTTAGAAACCACAGTCCGTGACTTTGGTCTGACTGCAACCAATCCTTATGTTGATACGGGAATTGATGTGCGCATGGGTGATGCGCTCACCATTCGACAACTCAGTGACACGAGCGCGGCACTCTATGTCGCTGGAATGACAGTTCCCTGGATAGCTACTCCCGGTGATCCCGGCTGTGTTGCCGGTCCGAATTTCACGCTTCCTGGAGTCAGATGCTGGTCCTTGATTGCCCGGATTGGCACTGGCAATCCGTTTTATGTAGGTTTCTCTTTAAGTATTCCAGTCCTCCAAACCGGCAAACTGTACCTTGGTATTAATCATGAGCTGCCGTTTATTGCTTCCGGGTTTTTTACAGTTCGTGTCATAGCTAACCAAACCTTACCACCTGCTCCACCGCAGCCGTTTTTGGAGTTACCGTGGGATTATCAAACGAATAATTTAACCTTTAATGAGGCAGCTTTAACCATTAATTCATATTTTGATCATGAATACCCATTATTAAGTGTTGGCGGAAATGAGCCTACTGATAGTCAAGGAACAACTACAACTTATCTTGGAGAATTTCGTTCTCGCTATTTTTACTCCTCTCACGACGGTTATGATTGGGGAACTTCCGCAGGCGCTAAGGTTGGCGAACCCGTACTTGCTGCAGCTTCTGGCTGCGCCATTTTCAAAAATGATTGCGGAGCCTGCGGCAATGCCATTCTCATTAACCACGGCAATCACTACCAAACCCGCTACTATCATTTACAGTCAGCTGGTCTAGTTACGAATTCTACTACTCAGTGCGTACAAGTTACTCAAGGTGAGCAAATTGGACTAGTCGGTTTTTCCGGCAATGTCCGTCCACCGGGAGAATCCGGCAGTCATCTCCACTTCATGGTCATTGAAGACAAAGACCGGAATGGAAACTTTGATGATAACATCCCCGATGGCATCACTGATCCATTTGGTTGGCAGAGTGAAGCTACTGACCCTTGGCCGAACTACTCATGGGTTGTGGGTGAAAACACAGATGCCATTACTTATTATGGAAATGACAGTCATTACCTCTGGCTGCATCCCATCCCCGACCTCAAAGCTGATTTACCAACCAACGGCGGCTTTTTTGAATTTCAAAATCTCAAACTCAATTTTCCTGCAAATGCAGTTAAGGAAAAAACCAAGGTTAGTGTTTTGCTGGCTCCACTGGTCAAAATTTCCGAAACTTTAGAGTCAATCGGAACTTCTTTTATTATTACCATTCAAAATCTTTTTGGCACACCAGTCACGACCTTAGACCAACCGTTTTCGATTACATTCGACTATTCTGCTGAGGATTTATCACGGGTAAATCCGGATTCGCTGACAATTTATTCAAGCACGGATGGAATTAACTGGACTCCGGAAATTACTGATCTCAATGCGACTACTAAAACCGCCTCAGCAACCTTACAGCATTTGACACATTTTTCCCTTATCGGTGAACGTCTGGACACCGAACCACCGGTGACTAACCATCAGTTCTCTCAACAATTGAGCAATGGTGGCATTGAAACAATCTTTTCTGCTCCGATTACAGTTCAACTCGAATCCACCGACAATTTTTCAGGAGTAGATTACACATTGTTTAAGCTTAACGACTCTGACTGGCAGGAATACTCAACCCCCTTTAAATTTTCCGAAGAAGGCGCGTATACACTTGAATATTATTCGGTTGATAACCACGAAAATATCGAGGAAACGAAAACAGTTACTTTTGCAATTGACTTTCCGGAAATCATTCCCGAAGCAATTATTTCCATAAATCCCACTAATTTCACGGTGCAGCTTGCGGCAACCGGAAGCGGTGAGTTAACTCACGAAACTGAAAACTTAGCGGATAACAAAATTAATAACAAGTTTAGCGATGCTGCAGACCACAGCATTACGCTTTTAACTAAACCTGCTCATACCTGGTTCTATGATCAGTTAAAAATTGAGGGGTTAACTTACGCGCCGGAACTGGAATCAACTGCTTCAGGCGTATTGACAGTTTCAGGTTGGAAAGATAAAAAGGGTGTCGTTACCATGCTTACTACCTGGAAAACAGCAGACTATCTGTTGACCGTGTTTTTCGAACGCTGGACCAACCACACGTATGTAGTAAAAACTGCAGGCAAACAAATCCTCTTAAGTGAAAAAATACCCGGACTTCGACTTCTGGAAATCAGATCAAATAAAGGTTTGCTCGAGTATTTCTACTAATACTTTATTGTACAAGCCCTGCCTGCCGGCAGGCAGGTTATCGCAAACTTCCCATTTAGATCCTGAAATTAATTCAGGATGACTTTACTTCTCGACTTCTCCGCCTGCCGGCGGATTCACTCGAAGAGTAGTAATTTACCTCTCGCATCTCTTTTTACGCTATAATACCTTCTTCCCTGAATATAATTACAAATAATGTCATCCTGGAGCAAAGCGATAGGATCTATTCAATAGTTACAAGATTCTATCGGTTGTCCCGCCTTGGCGGGACTCCCTCCAGAATGACGATCTGGTAGTATTCTGCGATTAAGGCGGATTGATTCCCTACCCGGGCTTTGTTAGACTGAAACAGGAAAAGGATTTATATGAAGCTAATTAGAAAGTTAGCGGTTTTTGTTGTTAGTTTGGTGGGGCTGGCTTTTTTTTCAAGTGCAAGCATTTCTTTTGTTCAAGCTCAAGTATCCTGTTCATTTACAGCTTCACCAAGTACAACTCTAAATCAAGGACAATCATTTCAAGTATCTATTGCTATACCCCCTGCACTTAGAGGGTCAACGTTAAACCCATGCAGTAGTGGACAAAAACCCTGTTTTGAAATACAAAGTCGACTACTAAGCGCCGATGGTGTCGATATAGGCAGTACAGGGGTTCCTTCTATCCAACGAATTCAAAACAATATTGTCACAGCTGACGAACCTGGGATTACTAACACTTTGGCTGGAGGAGTTCGATATTGGCTTTGGTATGATGATGGAAGCAATCCACGGGCAGTATGCGATGAACCATCTGCACGTGTTCGTTTTGTCTATAAACAATCAGTTTGCCAAGCTGGCACTTTCCAAAATCCTACTATTGAAGGGACTTCAGATAGAAATATTACTGTTGCCGATTCTATCGATATAAAATTTGATGGTAGTAAAACAAGTAATTTTGCAAACAATGGATTTTATATGTTTAGAATTTTCAATGAAAACAATAGTCGCGTCTATCCTTCTAATAATTTATTAAATAATATGCAAGGCAACAGTCAGGGACAACTGGGAGGCGCTAGTTCGGCTGGTCCACGTTTAAACTGGACCTTTCACATAAACCCTCTTCCAGGTGGTACCTATCGTTTTGTTGTACAACCTCTTGCTGATGATATTAATATCTGTGGACCATACTCATTTAATGTAGATCCAGGCGACGGAAGCAAACCTCCAATTGACATTAATCAGCCAGGCTCTGGTGGCGAAGGAACAAGTGGTTCCTTGACGTTTACGGAACTCTGCACCTTTGCCGGAGATCCAGGAACAAAAAGTAGAACTGATTGTGAGACTTGTGCAGCAAACGAGCAAATTTATACTCCCTTTGGTTGTATCCCAGCTGATCCACAGGGATTTATTGAGAATGTACTCAAAATCGCTATCGGTATAGCCGGGGGCATAGCATTTCTGATGATGCTCTATGCCGGATTTACGATGATGATGTCAAGCGGTAACCCGGAAAAATTAAATAGCGGTAAGGAAATTTTCGTTTCCGCCATTGCAGGATTACTTCTGATCATTTTCTCTGCTGTCATTCTGCGTATAATTGGGGTAGATATCCTGAAGATTCCGGGGTTTGCTGGTGGATAATAATATGAAGAAAATGCTTACGATTTTAATTATCACATTCTTGTTTATTATTTTTACTAAACAGACACAGGCTGTTTGTGAAATTAGATCAGTTGTTCTCACTAGTTGTTCCCAATCAATGCCATATAGTTGCAGTTATAACTACCAAAACTATTGTTGTAATGACCCAAATAAAGTGTCTGGGGGAGTTTCTATTGAGTGTATTCCATCCTCTAATCAACCTGCAATACAAATATGCGTACCTAACTCGCGTTTATGTGATAATGGATCTACTAAAATTTTGAGGTGCGACTCAAGTGGGTTCAATTACTCAGTTGAACAAGACTGTCAAAATATTGATACACTTGCAAGATGCTACTACACCGAAGGAGAACCAAACTGCAAGAGTCCGGGTAGTGCCCAATGCCAGGCGTATTTACCTGGAGACCCATCATGTATTCTGAATTGTCGTAATTGTGGTAAAACGCAATCCGAATGTGTAGAAGCCTGTACCAGCGCAACTACACCAGGCCAACAAACTGGTGGCGGTGGAGACGGACCCTCTGAAGTAACTCCGGCAAATATCGTTAATATAGATGCGCTTATCGGCAGTATGAAACTAAACACTGCCTGTCTGGCTGATAAAACAACTGGAATTATTTCACTCGGTGGTATTATTTCCTGTTTACTTCCCTACGTCTATGCCTTTGCCGGGGTTGGGCTATTATTATTTTTAATGCTGGCGGGATTTAGTTATTTGACCAGTGCCGGAGATGCGAAAAAAGCTGAAGCTGCCAAGGGAAAACTGACTGCCGCAGTGATTGGCTTTATCATTATTATCGTTGCCTTTTGGTTAACCCAGATCGTGAATACGGTCTTCAAACTGGGAACTGGAGTGTAATCATTTTCCAAACCGTCTTTTTCTTTGCGCAAAATCTGCCAAAGCTTCATCGAGTTTGTCCGGAGTAAAATCAGGCATTAGGGTATCGGTGAAATAAAGTTCGCTATATTCACACTGCCAGAGCATAAATCCACTTAAACGTTTGTCTCCGCCGGTGCGGATAATCAGGTCAGGATCAGGAATGCCACTTGTGTCTAAATACTGACCGAATGTTTCTTTAGTGACTCTTCTGTCATTCTGAGGTGAAACCGAAGAATCTAGCGTAGCGTTCTTTATTGCGGCCTTCGGCCTGGATCTTTCTCCGCCAGACGGCGGATCAGGATGACTTAAAAATAGTTTACTCATGCCCCGAATTATTTCGTCACGGCCACCATAATTGAGTGCAAAAATTGCGGTAATCCGCTGATTGTTTTTTGTCTTCTCTACTCCCTGCTTCACTCCCTCAATAATCGGTTTGGGAAATGCGTCAATATTTCCAATCGTCTGAATCCGCACGCCCTTTTTATGCAATCGGTCAATATTTTTCCCGAGCAGATGTTTAAATAACTGCATAACGCCAGTCACTTCCTCAGCTGTCCGTTTCCAGTTTTCAGTTGACCAGACCCAGAAAGTGATGTATTTAATCCCGCGGTCTGCGGCATGTTCTACCAGTCGTTCCAACAATTCATCAACCACGAACTTATGTCCGGCTAAAATATTTTTACCCTTTTCCCTCGCCCACCGGCGATTACCATCCATGATGATGGCGACGTGGGCAGGAATGACAGGTTGTTTACCTTGAGTACTTTGATTCATAAATGATCATTTTTTGCTTGATTTGACGGCAATATTTGCATTATACTATATAATATCTAGAAGTCTGACACAATAAAACTTATGCAAAAACGACAAATTGCTTTTTATGACATTGATAAAACATCTTATGATGGATTCATCGTTTTAGATCTTGCAACACACCAACTGCAAAACGGTATCATTTCAGAACAATGTTTAACTGATATGAAAACCGATATAGCTCAATACAGATCCGGAGAAATTCCTTACGAACAAATGGCACAAAATCTACTAGAGCATTGGGCGCAAGGCTTACTCGGTAAACAAATCAATGATGTATTAGTCAGAAGTAGAGAGTTTTTTGAAACTGAAGGAAAGAAATTTTTCCCTTATGTGCAAACAAGTATAAACTTGTTATCTCCTACTCATGATATTTATTTTGTTACGGCAGGCCCTCAATTTGGAGCACAATATGTTGCGGATATGCATAACGCGACTGGTTTTATTTCTACCATTTTTGAGGAGAGAGATGGAGTATTCACTGGTAATATTTCAAAATCATTAGCCTCAAAAGAAAAGAAAAAGCGTGAAATTTATCCTTTATTGAATACTCACAATAATGCAAAATCATTCGCATTTGGAGATTCAAGTAACGATGTAGAAATGCTAGAAAGTGTAGCTTACCCAATTTGTGTAAATGCTGATTCTGAACTCCGAAAAGTTGCTGAAACAAATAGCTGGGATATATGTTCGCCCGAGCAGGTAATTAACACAGTTCAAGCAAGACTTTCAGAATAAATGTTGATTTAGTAAACCCGCACCTTTAGAGGGTTTATTTACCACAATCTCATTTACTACTCCCAACTGTCTCACTTTTTCAACCACTTTTTGTTCATCTTTTGCTTCGCAAATTAAATGCACATTTGGACCGGCGTCAATTGTAAAATAAACTGGTAATCCTTGTGCATGCCACTCATACACCGCATGCATAATCTCTAGTGTTGCGCTATTCCAGTAAAAAATCGGCGGGCTTTGCGTCATCATCACCGCATGCATATTCAAACTATCTTCCTCAATCAGGTTCCCAAGCGCAGCAAAATCCTTTTTGGTAAAAATAGTGAGCATCCTCTTGATTTTTGAAGGTAATCCGTGAAGCCGGCTTTGTAAAAATGGACTCGTCTGTACACGGCTCATGCCCTCAGTACTTAAAACTTTTTTCATATCCGATGCTACTATCACTAACACATCACGCAGGTCCCAGTAGTCAGGTGGATAGAGGGAATGGGCAAATGAATTTTCGGAATCAGTTCCCCTTTCCCATAACACAAATCCGTCAGGAATTGAGCGGCAGGCTGAACCTGAACCAATGCGCGCTAGAATAGTTAATTCTTTTTCAGAAAGCGAAAGTCCAGATGCAGAGACCGCAGCTACCGTAAGCGCAGCAAATCCAGAAGCAGATGCAGCCGCACCTGTGCCTTTTGGAAATGAATTTTTGGTAACTACTTTTGCTTGTAAGTTCACTCTGGCTTTTTTTCTAATTACATCCAGATGTTTACTCATTCGCTGTTTTTCTTTTTCAGAAAAGACTTCGTTAACTGCAGAAATTTCATCAGTGGCTAGATTTTTTGAAAATTCAACTGTTGTCGTGGTTACGGCCTCACTTAAATTCATGGAAAAAGAGGCGTTGAGCGGCAGGCGCAGTTTCTCATCCTGTTTTCCCCAGTATTTGATAAACGCAATATTAGCTGGAGCAATTGCGGTGGCTTTCATAGTAGTCTTTGTCATCCCCGCGCAGGCGGGGATCCAGGATATTTATATAGATTCCCAGTCAAGCTGGGAATGACAGTGGATTAAATCTGTGCAAACGCTGGATGCAACAAGTTTGTGAATTTACTGGAAATCAATTCTTCATATACTCCTGGTGC
>Ga0209542_10020201_pt1 | contig 10583 bp, 11 predicted proteins | sample RifCSPhighO2_01_FD_184028 | JGI IMG/M metagenome (GOLD analysis project Ga0209542, IMG submission 184028) | Soil microbial communities from Rifle, Colorado - Rifle CSP2_plank highO2_0.1 (SPAdes) (version 2) | ecosystem: Environmental > Terrestrial > Deep subsurface > Rock core/Sediment ...
TATTTCTGATTATTTTCTTATTCAAAGGAATACCCAGTTTGTTTGCGTGAAATATAATTATTTCCCTTCGCACTTCTTTGCGTGCAGCGTTAATGATCTTTTAGATAAAAACGATCTGCCGCACTTTTCGCACTTCAGTTGCAAAGCAAGCTTCGTGTTCTTCCTGCTCTCCTGCTGGGCCTTCTTCAATTTGTTTTTGTCAAGCCAGTCCTTCTTTGTCGGGCATAGAGGATCCAGACACATTCTGAACGGACGTCCGCCCTCGCGGCTCACCTGTATTATCGGCGTCTTGCATTCCTCGCATATCTTTTCCGTGCTCAAAATCAAACCCATCATCGGCAGTGGGAATCCTACTCTACAGCCTTTTTTATATCCAGAACAGCCAACGAATCGCTTTTTAGTCATCCAGTTCTTGTGGACTTTTAAAATGCCGTCGCATTTTATGCATTTGCCAAGAATGTTCTGCCTGTCCTGGGCGGCGATAACTGCCTTTGTCAGCTCCTCGCCAATTTTCGCCTCTTTCTTCTTTATGCCAGCACTGATTTTCACGAGCTTTTTCTTTGCCTCTTCCAGCACACTTTCTTTGTCTATTTTTCCCTGCTCTATCTCATCACATTCCTCTTCGAAATGGCGCGTGAGCTTCTCAGATATGACATCAGGCACGTTTTTTTCCAACACATCGGCCAGGCTCATTCCTAGCTCGGTGACCTCAATGCTTCTTCCTACAAGATAGCCACGGTTGTAAAGAATTTGCAAAATCTGTGCGCGCGTCGCCTTCGTGCCTAATCCCTGGTTCTCCATTTCTTTCAGCACAGAGCCCTGCGAATATCTGGCAGGCGGCTGCGTTTCTTTTGAAAGCCTTTCCGCTTTCTTTATCGGTATTTTATCGCCGATTTTTATGTCTGGCAGAATAATTTCATCACGTTTTGAGAAGCGCCCATATAAATCAGTCCAACCAGCTTCTATGGTTTTTATTCCTGATAATGTAAATAGCTCGCCATTCACGTCCAAAGTTATTTTTTGGCTTTCCCTTTTAGCAGGGTCGCCAAAGCATGCCAAAAATCGCCTTACGACCAGCTCATAAACCTTTAGCTGCTTATCTCCCATTTTTTTGTATGTGCCCGTTGGATATACAGCCGGATGAGCCTGGTCTATCTTGCTGCCTTCTTCCGGTTTTAATTCTTTTTTGCCAAGCAGGAAATCTGCATCTTTTTTGAACTTGTCCTGCTTGCCTAACTGCATGATAATTTTCTTGTAATTGATGTCTTTCGGTAGTTTTTCCGAAGACGTTCTCGGATAAGAGATAATTCCAGCCTGATAGAGGCTCTCTGCGATGCTCATGCCCTGTGTCGGTGAATAGCCGAAGTAGCGGTAAATGTCGGCGAGCAGTGATGTGGTATTGTATGGCTTTGGCGGTGCCTGGGATATTATTTTCTTTTTGATGTCCTTTACAATAGCTGTCTTTGTATTGGAATTTTTCAGCACCTTTTCCGCTTCGTTTTTGTTCCAGAACTTGTCTTTTACATGGAATGCCTTTAGCATATTTTTTTCTATCTGCACGCTCAGTTCGATTTCCCAGAATGGAGTTGACTTGAATACTTTTATCTTCTTCTCGTGTTTTGCTAACATGTGCAATACAGGACCCTGAACGCGCCCAGTAGACAAAATCCTGAATCTCTTGTTCGCGGCTTTTATCGAGAGTGTCAACGCCCTTGTAAGATTTATTCCCCAGTACCAGTCCAGATAATGTCTTGCCAGCCCTGACTCAATAAGATTTTTGTTTAGGCTTTTAGCCGCATGGTTATAGCTGTCAATCAGCTCTTCTTTTGTCATTGTGCTGAATTTCATCCTTGCTGCTTTTTGCTCGCCACAGATAAAACGCAGTATGTTATAGCCTATTACTTCTCCTTCATCATCATAGTCTGTGGCTATAACAAAATCATCAGCGTCTTTTGCCAGCATTTCTATATTGCGAAAATATTCTTCGGTGAATTTCGCGCCTCTTGATGCAGTAAAAGAAGGCACCCATTCCACGTCAAAAGCAGGGTATGCCCAGCCTTTTGTAGTTTGTTTTAACGTAAACAAATGTCCGACAGCAGGTACAACTACAAAATCTTTGCCGTCTTTTTCGAATTCAAAATAATAAGCCTTTTCGCCTATCTTCTTTGGCTTGCCATCTGACAGCGCTTCAGCCACTGCCTTGGCTGCCGATGGTTTTTCGCAAATAATAAGCGTATGAGACAAATAGTTTCACCAAACAAAACTTTTTTATAATATAGACAGAAAGGCTTAAAAACGTGAATGGGGTTAAATTTATTATGATAGTTAAGGTAGCGGTATGATTTACTTCTTTCTTTTTTTGGGAAGAATGTGCCGCGCCAGCTTTTCCCTTGCACGCTCAAAATGCTCTATTTCTTTTTCATAATAATTTGACAGCCCTATATTTCCCATTTCCTGTGCAATTCTTAGCTTTTCTTTGTGAATATCTATCTGCTTTCTGAGGGAATCCATGCCTTTTTTAATTCTTGGCTTTGACATTCTTTATTTTCGCCTCCAAAAAAGAAATAAGTTTTTCTATTGTTTCCTTTGCTATCGGCTTTCCGGATTTTTTGCCGCTTCTCGCTGCCCTGTAGATGCTCATTATACTGGAAAATTCAGCAGCTGTTATGCATCTTAAAATATCGTTTTTCATATATGCCGTGGAGTATTTTTTTTTGTTAAGAAGGCACTCTAAAATAAGTATTTCTTTTAAGCGCATTATTAAGGGATAAATTATTTCTGTTGTGCCGCCTGCCTCGAACAGCTTCTTGATTATATCCATTGACGATTCTGCAAGCCCGATTCTTTTTCTTATGCTGTTGGAATTCAGCAACTCTTTTTTCAGGCTGTCAAGAAACTGGTGGTTTATTAATGCCACTGACTCATCCATTATTAATTTATAAAATATGGGATCATGCATCATGGCATTTTTCGCTTCTTCCGCTGTTTTTACCTGTATGTCATATTTCTTCCCTAATTCAGCCGGTATGCTTATTTTTTTGTCATCAGATACAAGAATCATGTCTATGTCAGAGCCTTCTGCTGCCTCTTTTCTGGCATAAGAGCCGTAAAGAATAGCGCCGACTATATGCTCCAGCTCGATTTTATTAAGCGCTGTTCTCGGATTAAATGGCTCGTCTATAAGCTCAACTTTTACTTTGCCGCCTACCCAGCTGCTTGGCACATAAACGCCGCCTGAATTGCCGTATTTCTTTACAGTCTTAATTATTGCCTCTGACATATGTATATACTATGTATATACATTTAAATAGCTTTGGGAAATAGAAACAATTTATTTTAAAGCGCATTTACTTCCATAACGATTTCCGGATTTCCATATGCGGGGCGAGAGGCAACCCCGTCATCGCCAGAGTAGAAAGGGCGCCTGCTCGCATAGACGCCGAAGCAGCCGCCATCGAAGAAATCGGGATCGAAGTCGCGGCTAACGAAACTGCCGCTGCCATATCTTTCAGGACGGTAAAATTTTGATAATTGCTCTTTTGGAATCCCTTTCGATTCTAATCTTTTTATCGCCTCTTTTTTGTCAGCCATTGTTTCAAATGGTATTAATGTGTCTTCATAGAAAACCCCGTCATCTGTTGGTACCCAGAAATCGCCGCTCTTCGGAGCCCAGATATTGCTATGCTTCTTTTCCCATTCAGTGCCTGCATGAGAAATATAATCAATATTAAGCTTTCCGTTTTTTTCTCCTTTTCCGCCGTTTCTCACAATATCGCGGAAAATCACGGCAAAACCGCTTCTCTCCTTGTATCTTTTCTCGTCAGCCTTCTGGAAAAGGTTGTTGAAATTATTTTCTTTGTATAAGAGCCACTCTTCCCAGCCGCTTGTATCTGTTTGGTCAAACAGTCTCTGGTAAGGCTCGTCCCAGCCTGTCGGCTCTAAAGCAATGAGGGCTTTTCTTACAGGAGTGATTATTTCGGCGTATTGCATTGAAAAACTATTTCAGAAAAATATTAAAGGCTTCATTTCCCCACAAACTCTTTCCCGTTCATGTATGGCTGCAGCACAGATGGTATCTTTATCGTCCCGTCCTTCTGCTGGAATTGCTCTATTATAGCAACCATTGCCCTGCTCGTTGCTATTGCCGTGTTGTTCAGCGTGTGGGCAAAGCCCATAACAGGCGCATCTTTTTTCTCTTTGTATTTTATATTTAGTCGTCTTGCCTGATAATCCGTGCAGTTGGAGCATGAGCCGACTTCGCGGTATTGCCCGTCAGCCATCCACGCCTCGATGTCATACTTCTTCGCTGCAATCGTCCCGATATCGCCTGTGCATATATTAACAACCCGATAATGAAGCCCCAATGATTGGTAAATCTCTTCAGAATTTCTTTGCAATTCCTCATGCAGTTGCCATGATTGCTCTGGCAGGCAGATTATCGCCTGCTCTATTTTGTTGAAGTGGTGCATCCTGAATAATCCTCTCGTATACTTTCCATGCGCACCGACTTCTTTGCGGAAACATGGGCTTATGCCTATGAGCTTTATTGGCAGCCTTACTTTTTCTATCGCCTCATCCATGAACAAAGCCATCATCGGATGCTCTGATGTGGCTATCATGTATAGGTCTTCTCCCTCTATTTTGTACATGACATTCTCGAAATCTGCTATGTCTGTTACTCCCTCATAAGGCTTTCTTTTCAGCATGAACGGCGGCTCGACTAGCAAATAATCTTTCTTCATCATGAAATCTATTGCATACCTTTGCAGCGCATAATCGAGAAGTGCTAATTCGCCTTTCAGGTAGAAAAATCCGTGGCCTGTGACATCAGCTGCCTTGTCAGCTTCAATGAGCCCAAGACTTTGTAATATTTCTACATGACCTTTGGGCTTAAAGTCAAAGACTTTTGGCTCGCCCCATTTTCTTATTTCCTTGTTTTCCGAATCATCCTTGCCTATCGGCACGCTTTCATGCAGGATATTTGGCAGCCTCATCAGAATATAGTTTGTTTTTTCTGTAAGCAGCTCTAATTTCCTGTCCAGTTTTTTTATCTCTTCGGGAATTTTTTTCACTTCATCAAGCTTCTTTTCAATGGGTTTTTTCTTTTCTTTTAGTTGTGATATCTCTTTTGTCAACTCATTGCGCTTTTTCTTCAATGCGTCTGTCTTTTGTATTAATGAGCGCCTTTGGGCATCTGCCTCTATCAGCTCTTTCAGCATCTTCGTGTCCATTCCGCGCTTTTTGAGATTGTTCTCTATTATGCCAGGATTCTCCCTGACGAGCTTTATGTCAAGCATGATATAATTTTATAACCTCTGTTTTTAAAAGATATTTTATGTCAAAAAAACTGCTTGTTTACGAGCTTCTGAAAAAAGTGCCTAAAGGCAAAGTTATAAGCTATGATGAATTAGCGAAAGCAGTTGGGACTTCGCCCCGCGCAATTGGTGCTTTCATGCACTGTAACGCCGATACAAAGGACATTCCCTGCTACAAAGTCGTTAGCTCGAATGGATGCTTAGGCGGCTATTCAAAAGGCATTAAGAAGAAAATCACCTTGCTGAAAAAATGTGGAATAAAAATAAAGAGCGGGAAAATCGGCAAGAAATACTTTTATAAGTTTTGCTGATTTACTCTGGCTATGACAGATATAAACAAGTTGCTGAAAAAATATGATATTGAGGACTCGAAAAGCTTTGCCATTTTACATAAAGCCGAAAAATACAGCGATTACGATCCGGAATATATGGCAAATGTTCTGAGTGATATAAAAAAATCTGTGCCGGATAAGTTTACAATAATTCAAGATTTACTAATAAACGCCTACAGAAAGCCTGCCAAGCCATAACTACCTTGTCACTTCCTGTTTTTTTACAAACTCGTAAAGCTCCTTTGCCTTGCCTTTTTCAAAGTGCTCCCTTATGGGCTTGATTAGCTTGTCTATATGCGCTGCTGTGCTGCTTTTCAAATCGGCTGGGTGAAGACTGCCATCAACAAACACCTTTTCCATCTCATTATATGAAGCGAATGAAATGTCACCGCCGAATTTTTTCGGCCGCTCTATTTTGACTTCATTGAACTTCCTAAAAATTATGTGCTTGTTGTAATCTAAAATTGGGTTGTGCTCGGCTGTTTTTTCAGGACAATAAGCAGAAGAAATCTTTTTTGCTATCTCTTCCTTTGAATCGTGAACAAAAATGCAAGTGTTCGGCTTTGACTTGCTCATCTTTGACGATAGCTCTATGTCTTTTTCCTTGCTCTCGTCAAAGCCCGTGGGCTTCTGCGGGCCTGCAAGCCCCATTAATGTGTGATGTGTTACAACTATCGGCTTCCACAATCCAAGCTTTGGCCCGACTTCTCTGGCAAGCATATTCACCTTCCTTTGGTCCATGCCCAGCTGCGTGATATCCGCGCCCAGATGAAAAATGTCAGAAGCCTGCATCATCGGGTAGAAATATTGCGCTGTTTCTTTCATTTCATTTTCATGCCTGCCCATGATTGTCAGGCAACGCGTTGTTCTCGCTACCGTAGTGTTCTTTGCTATGTGTATAACCCTTTTCCAATACTCTTTGTCCATGCTCTCCGATGCCCAGATGAATTCTATCTTTTTTGTGTCTATGCCAGCTGCCTTCCATACTTCTATGAAATACTCGCCTGTCCTGCGTATTTTTTCCAAGTCTCCATTCATCTTGTTGTTTATCCACGCGAACCAGTCAGCTATCCATAACTTGAAATGTATGCCTGCTTTCAGCATGTCCTCTATGTTTATAGCGCGGTAGACAGCAAAAGGCAGGTGCGCAAGCCCGCTCGGCTCAAAGCCATCATAAGCTACCGGATGCGTTTTTGTCTCAAATAAGCTGCGAAGCTCTTCCCTTGTTATTATCTCCTCTCCAACCCTTTCAACACATGTCATTTTCGTTTCTATGTCCATATAATTAATTTATTAATCTACACTTAAATATACTCGCACAGCTTAATTTTCATCATATTATTAAGCTGTGCTCGTTATGTAAAAGCAATTTTTTACATTTATTAATTCGCTTTAACATAAGATATCCCATGCACATCAAGATTCTCGGCTCAGGACAGGAAGTGGGCAGAAGCGCTATTTTGCTTTCCGACAAAAAGGAAAGCATTGTCATGGACTATGGCGTGAAAATAAACCCGGAGCCGCCGTCTTACCCCCAAAAAGAAAAAGCAGGCGCGATGATTATTTCCCACGCCCATCTGGATCACTGCGGCGCTGCGCCAATAATGATGAGCAAAAAAATCCCTGTTTTCATGAATGACGTAACATTAGAGCTATCAATGCTGCTCATAAAAGACTCGGTAAAAGTCGCGATGAAAAATGGATACGGCGTGCCTTTCTCGAAAAACGATGAAAAGCGTTTGGTAAGGCAGACTAAGATTGTTTCCTATAACCAGAAATTTCGCGCCGCGCATTTCGATTGTTTTCTTTACGATTCCGGGCATATACCCGGCTCTTCTTCTATTTTTGTCAATGGAAAGAAAAAAGTCTTCTATACAGCTGATATCCAGACAAAAAACAGCAACTTGCTTAAAAAATGTTTGCTCCCGCAAAAAACCGATGTCCTGATAACAGAAAGCACCTATTCATATAAAAACCAACCGGAGAGGATAAAAGAAGAGCAGAGATTCATTCAGGCTGTAGAAGAAAGCCTTGCAAAGAACGAGCCTGTGCTCATACCTGTATTTGCTATAGGCCGCGCCCAGGAAATACTTCTTATATTGGAAAAATACTCCAAAAAAATAGCAATAGACGGCATGGCAAAGACTGCCAGCGAAATCATAGAAGATTATGGCGCTTACCTTAATGATGCAAAAAAACTCAGGAACATACTGAGCCATGCGCATTTTATAAAGAGCCGTGAAGAAAGGGAGAAAGCGCTGAAAAATCACTCAATAATAATTTCTTCCGCGGGCATGCTGGGCGGCGGGCCTGCTGTGCATTACCTGAGGGAATTAAGCAAAAGTAGAGAAAGCAAAGTCCTGTTCACAGGCTTTTTAGTAGAGGATTCGCCGGGCAGGAATCTGATAGAAACGAAAATATTCCAGAATGCCGAGGAAAAATTCAAAGTCCACTGCGATTTGCAACAGTTTGAGCTTTCTGCTCATGCAGACCACAAAGGGCTTCTCAGCATCATAGAAAAAACAAAGCCAGAAACTGTCATATGCGTGCATGGCGACCGTACAGATGAGTTTGCCAAAGAAATCGAGGAAAAATACAATATTCAGGCCTTCGGGCCAAAAAACGGGGAAGATATAAAGGTTTGATTATTTCAATAATTTTATGCATATATTTAGCATGGCTGTTTTTATTGATGGCTTGAGTTATTCAGGCAGTGGCGGCGGACCTGAAAAATCACTCAGGGAAAAATAGCAATCATTCTCAAATTTCATAAGAATAACTAACCCGATGTGGGATGATAAATAATAATAATCTGTCGAATCTATCATATCCTGCGTTACTGGTCCCCCAACCCATGTAGGTGGGTCATTTTGCCATGTATATAAATATTTTAATTTACAGTCACCAAGCAAATTTGAGAATTTAACATTTGCAAAATTCGGATTAATTGTAATAAAATTCCACCCCTTTGCCATTTTTTTAGATTTAAGAATAGACGACATTTGCTCATTATTTATTCCATAAATTGATGTTGTAAGGTAACAATCTTTATCGCTGTAAACAAACCCCGAAGGAGCATAGGCATACCAATTTGTTTCCTCATCTCTTTGAATAATTTCATAGTAATCTGAATTTGATACCAACCACCTTTTTTCAGTAGGCGACCATGTATAACCTTTTTGCCTTATTGAATCAATATCACAGGTATTAGGATAGTCATCATTGTTTATGCCACCACCAAAATAAACAGTATTCCACCCTTTATTTATCTTATAAGTTATTTTTCCTGTATCAGAATGGTAGCCAACTGTAGGTTCGTCGTTTGGTATGGGTGGTTGTGCAATTACAGTTATAGAATAAATTGCCAAAAAAATTGTCACGAAGGGTAATAATTTTATTTTCATCTTATCACTCCAACAAAGATGGTAATACTATACCGCTTCCAGATGAGGTTGTTTCTTTAACTTTGGCACCACTTTCATCCGGAAAGGATGGTGGGGATGATTGGCTACTAGATTCTGTACCTGATTGTGTTGTTCCTGTACAACCACTTACCAAAATAATTAATGAAATCAAGAATAATGTAATACCAATTTTCCACTTCATAGATATATTTATGGGGGGGGGGTTAATAAAGCTATCGGATTTTTTCTATTTCTTTTTCATTCATCTGTCTCAGTTCTTTTATGACATTCTTCGGTATCTCTGTTTTCAATTCTATAAGCTCCAAGAGAAAATCATAAAGAAATAGTGACAGGGGTTTTTTTGCTTTTTCATTCTGCCATTCTATTTCTTCCAAAATTATACTCCAGTTTATATTGAATTTCTCAATTATATTTTTGGCGTCAAGCCTGTCCCCTTCCCTGTCCGTGGCGCATTTCAGGAGTATTATGTCTTCGGGGCTTGCTATCATAGCTATAAGATTGTTGAACTCATGAACTTCTTTTTTCCTTTCTTTCATATAAGGCGAAATATTGAATTTAAAGACATTATTCAGAAATATATCAAGCCTTTCATTCTTTCTTTCCAATAAAAAAATGTCCTTATCCTTGAAATATTTTTTATAGAAGCCGGTTTTTTCCAAAACTGCTATAACTCTTTTTCTACTGGCTTCATTAAAAAAAATCATGTCTATATCCTTTGTCGAGCTCTTGAAACCATAGAAAAGCATTGCAGAGCCGCCGATGATAAGGCATTCTGCCCTGCTTTTCAGCTGATTGCCTATTAATTTCAGCAGTTCTATCTGCTCGTCTAATCCTGTCATTCCTTAAGCCTCCTCAAATCGTCTTTTCTGAATGGAACGAATACTCTCCATTTTTTTTCTGTTTCTATGAAGTCTCCTGTTTTTATTCCATCTATGATAAATTTATTTTTCTGCTTGGCTTTCAGCAGCTTTTTTTCAATGTCTTTATCCATATCTTTTATCCTTATTGTATGCTTGGATAAATCGTATAATGCACCTATTGACTTTGTCACATCATATTTTTTTGCGTATTCATATAGCTTTGCCCAGTCATTGACATGCTTAAACAGCGCCATTGCAGCCAGAATTGTCCTGAAATCCTTGGTATCCAATGCCCTTGCTATGGCTTCCTCTATGCTCATTTTTTGGTATACCCTATGCTCAAAGGGCTTTGCCACTTTTATCGGCGAATGAGCGTTTATTATGTCGTACAACCCGGAATAGCCCGTTTCCGGCTTTTTTATCGGCGATATCTCGTACATCCTTATTTTATTCCTTCCTCTTTCTGTTTTTACAAGCCCTTTTGCCCGCAGCTCATATATGTAATTGATAGCTGTCTTTTTCTTTATGCCTGTTTTTTTGCAAATGCTCTCTATGGTGTTCAGCCCCTGCAGTTCCTTTGCCAAGCCAAATATTTTTACATCCTTTTTTTCTATCATATTAAAGGATGTAAATAAAAAAGTATTTAAAGAT
>Ga0209542_10020203_pt1 | contig 10582 bp, 12 predicted proteins | sample RifCSPhighO2_01_FD_184028 | JGI IMG/M metagenome (GOLD analysis project Ga0209542, IMG submission 184028) | Soil microbial communities from Rifle, Colorado - Rifle CSP2_plank highO2_0.1 (SPAdes) (version 2) | ecosystem: Environmental > Terrestrial > Deep subsurface > Rock core/Sediment ...
GAAGCTTTTATCAAAATATTATTTAAAATCGGCAAAGTAACGTTGCGGCTGGCAATATGACTGGCCGCCCCCAAACCTTTATTTAAATTTTCTTGTGTACAAATTATTTTCATATATATAAATTTAATTTAGTAATAATAGTAATAAGGGATGTTAATAAGTTGATAAGTGATTTTTTACTTTAATCCCTTTTTGTTTTTAACTTTTTCTAAATTTTTTTAGGGGAAAGAAAGTTCACTATCTGTGTTTTAAATTTCGTATAAACTATGGATAACTTGATTTTTCTTTTTTACGAGGGGAAAAGTGTATTTTTATCAACTTAATTGTTGTGCTTTTTAAACAGTTTAACCTAACTTACTAACTAATTAATTCACAACCTTTAACCTTGATAAAGTTTTTGTCTTATCAGTCCAATGTCATTTTTTAATTTTTCATCCTTAGATAAATTGTTGGTTATTTTATTAACGGCATGAATGGCGGTAGTATGGTCTCGTCCTCCAAGCTCTTGTCCAATCGAAGGGAAAGAAGCTTTCATTTCTTCGCGCATAATGTACATGGCGATTTGACGCGGCGTTACTAGTTCTTTTCTGCGGCAAGCTCCAACTAGTTCTTCCAGTGATACATCAAAATAGCCACCGACAATTTGAATTATTTTTTTAGGCGTAACGTTGCTTTTAGGGCCGGAAACGTTTAAGGCTTCCAAAACCTGTTTGGTTGATTCCAAGGTAGGCGTGGCTTTGTTAAGATCGTGGAAAGCTAAAATACGGTTTAAAGCGCCCTCTAGTTCCCTAACATTGGAGTGAATGTTTTCAGCTAAATATTCAATAATGTCTTTTTCCAGTTCCTGGGCTTTTTCTTGGCATTTTGCTTGTAAAATGGCGATTCTGGTTTCAAAATCCGGCACGCCTATATCTACAGTCATACCCCATTCAAAGCGTGAAATCAAGCGCTGTTCAACATCAGGGATGGCTTTAGGCGGTCTATCAGAACTTAAGACAATTTGTTTATTGGCTTGATGAAGTGCGTTAAAAGTATGAAAAAATTCTTCTTGGGTTTTTTCCTTTCCCGCTAAAAACTGGATATCGTCAATTATTAATAAATCAATTTCCCGCCAGCGTTTTTTAAAATCGTCAATATCATTAGGTCTTAAAGACCCCGATCTTAGAGCCGCAATAACTTCTGAAGTAAATCTTTCTGAAGTGACGTATTTTATTTTTTTACCCGGATCATCTTTTTTTACTTGATTGCCTATCGCTTGAATTAAATGGGTTTTACCGAGTCCCACCCCCCCGTAAATGAATAAAGGGTTATATTTTTTTCCCAGGTTTTTAGTGACGGCCAAAGCCGCCGCCTGGGCCAATTCATTTGAGGGACCGACAATAAAATTATCAAAAGCGTAGCGGGGGTTAAGATTAGTTAAAGCATTGACGTTTAATTCTTGAAAATACAGTTGCTTTCTGAAAATTTTGTCTTCTTCTTTAAATGCGTTTTTACCCTTAAAATCCTCTTTAATTATATTTTGTTTAATTTGATAATTCACTTCTTTAATCTCCGACTCCAGATTTCTTAAGGATTTTAAAATAAATTTATGATACTTGTTTTCTAACCATTCTTTTGTAAAACTGTTGGGCACGGCAATAGTAACCACACTGCCTTTTTTATCGGCGATAAACGTATTTTGCAACCAAGTTTTAAAATTTGCTCTTGAAACCTGCAACTCTATTTCCCCTAAAGCCGCTTTCCAAAGCTCGTTCAATTCCATAAATAGAAAATTAAATTTAAATTTTTTAGAATTCTATTTGAGTATAGCATTGTATTAAATATCTTTGAGAATTTTTTTATCATAAAAAAGTTTATAACCTGTGGATTATCTGTTGAAAAGTATAAATCATTAAAAATGTTTGACGCAATATTTGTTTTTATGTTAAAATATTAATAATATGAGCAAGACTTTTAATCCCAAAAAAGGCAGAAGAAGAAAAAAACATGGATTTTTAAAGAGAATGAGGAGTGCGGGGGGGCAAAGAATAATTAAAAGACGCCGGCAAAAAAACCGGCGGCGTTTAACGGTTTAATTTTCTTATGTTGCCGGAAGCGAACCGTTTAAAATCCAGCGATGATTTTGAAAAAATTTTTAAATATGGAAAAATTTCTGAAAATGAGTTTATAAGGATTAAATTGTTGAAAAATTTTAAGAAGCGCTCCCGATTCGGTTTTATTGTTAGCAATAAATTTGCCCGAAAGGCCGTTGTCAGAAATTTGTTCAGGCGGCGCCTGAGGGCCGCGGTCCATTTTTTATTAAAAAATATAAGGCCGGGATTTGACGTTGCGATTTGGCCCAAGACGGTTTTAAAAAAAATTAATTATCAAATATTATTAAATAATTTAAAAAACCTTTTAATTAAAAATGATATCCTATCTATTTAACGAAATTTTTTATCGGCCGCTCTTTAACGGTTTGATTTTTTTATACAACATTGTCCCGGGCCATGATATGGGGATTTCCATTATTATCTTAACCGTTCTTATTCGTTTCATCCTCTGGCCGCTGACAGGCAAAAGCATTAAAAACCAAAAATTTTTAACCAAAATTCAACCGCAAATTGAGGAAATTAAAAAGAAATTTAAAAATAACAAGGAAGCGCAAGCCAAAGCGCTTATGGGGCTTTATTCAGAAAATAAGATTAACCCCTTGGCCGGTTTTTTGCCTTTAGTTGTTCAAATTCCCATTATTTTTGCTCTGTGGCGAGTTTTTTTAAATAGCCTTGTTTTGGATTTAAATTCTCTTTATTCATTTATTCCGGCGCCGGCCCAAGTCCAATCAGTTTTTTTGGGGTTAGTTGATTTGTCCCGCAAAAGCGTGGTATTAGCTGTTTTAGCCGGAGTTTTGCAGTATTTTCAAACAAAAATGATTATGCCTTCCCACTCCGCCAAATCAACGGGTTTGGGAGGCGGGCCTTCCGGAAGTCCTGATTTCGGGCAGATAATGTCTAAGCAGATGCTTTATTTCGGGCCAATTTTGAGCGTAATAATTTTTTGGTCTTTGCCCGCGGCCCTGCCTCTTTACTGGATTGTGGTGACGCTTTTAACTTTGCTCCAGCAATATTTTAATCGAAATGACTGAAGATAACTTAATAAAAATTAAAAATATTACAAATGACTTCTTTACTAAAGCCGGAATCACAGATTTTGAAATTAAGGTTAGCGAAGCAAACGGCGATAATTTGATTAACGCGCTGGTTTTAGTGAAGGAGGCCGGTTTGTGCATTGGCGAAAGCGGTGAAAATATCGGCGCTTTTGAAGTTGTCTTGCGTTTAATTTTAAAAAAACAGTTAGGCGAAGTCCCCCTGCTTCGTCTTGATATTAATAATTACCGAAGTTTAAAAGATGAATCGCTTAAGGAGCTTGCCAAGAAAGCCGCCCGCCGCGCCAGATTTTACAAGCAACCGGTGGTTTTAGAAGCTATGTCGGCTTACAACAGAAGAATCGTTCATGTTGAACTCGCAACGCATCCGGACATAAAAACTGAAAGCACCGGCGAGGGCAGACAAAGAAGAGTCGTGGTGAAATATATTGATTAAAAACAAAAGATAGTAAAAAAATAACCAATTGCTTTTCTTCGCGCGCTCACTCCGCCGGCGCAGAGTCCGCTGTCCGTCCTCGACATTTTATTCCCCTCACAAGATTGCTATAGCAATCTTGTGAGGGGAAACCGCGCTGAAATGCCTGTGGAAGCTTCAGAAAAGCAGTTATTTTTTACTTTTATTTCAAGTTTAATTGATACAAAAGGCGGCTGTTTCTTGATATAAAGATTAAACTGTTATTATTTGCATTTATATCAAGATTTGAAACATCTCCCATCCTCTGAGAAATAAGGTTTTTCTCGCCGGTTTCAACGTTGATTTCCCAGAGATCGTCGGTGGTTGAAAATGCGTTTTTGTAATAATCATCGGGCAGCGCCGTTGAGCCCGGCCAGGATTGAGGAATGGCGCAATATATATTTATTGAATCTTCGGCCCACGCGCATTTGTCAACCAAAGTTGAAATGTTATTAATGTCTTTTGAAACGCCGTTTTTATTCAGGGCCAGTTTCGGATTTTGGCCATTTTGGTCGGTATAAGAGTAAATAAAACTATTGCCGTCAGGCGAAAAAAGAGCCTCCAGACCGAAAAGGCCGCTTATTAATTTGGCGATTTTTAAATTTTTAACGTCTAAAGTCCAAAGAGAACCGGGGATTAAACCGCTGGGCCTGGAGATAAAAACCATTTGATCGGATTTCGGCCAATTTAAAATAATGTCTCTTAATTTAAAATCTTTAATCAGGATTTTTTGATTTTTGCCGTCCGGGTCGCCGGCGGATAAATTATTGGTTTTGAAATCGGAAATTTGATAAGCGATTTTTTTAGCGTCAGGAGAAAAAACAACGGATTTAATGCCGGTTTCTAAATCAGTAAATATTTTTCCGCCAAAATCAGAAAAAATATAACGGATATCCGACCGGTCAGAGCCGGTCTTGACGATATTTTTTTCATTTGTTGACCAAATTACCTCAGCCGGGCTTTCAACAATCGTTTGGCCCGTTGATATTGGTTTTGAGCCGTCATTTTTAAACTGCCAAAGATTGCCGGAAAAATCATAAAATAAAATTGAATCGTCGCTGAAATGCGCGGAAATCACCGGGCCGCCGCTTATTGGCACCCACCCTTTAGAGGTTTCTTGACCCGGAGCGGTAAATCCCGGGCCTTCGGGCGACGTTGCGGGCGCTGAAGAATTAAAAAGAAAATACCAAATTATTCCCCCGACTATAAGGAGGCCGGCCAGTATTATTAAAATTATATAAAAAGTTTTTTTAGGCATATTTATTGAACAGGAGGAAAATAACCGCAACAATAAGTAGTGTTGTCGGGCTGGGGAGAGGAGCAAAGATTATTGTCAACACCCTCCCAATTTGGCCCCAAGACACTTGCGCAGTACTGATTAAACGGCACGTTTGCCCATTGGTAATTTTGAGCTCCGCCGCCGCCGGCGGTTATGCCGGGGGGTGTGTTAAATTGCATTGGGGTAAGATTGGGGTTTCTAAAATTAACCAAGTCGGGATTAATAGTGTAAAGCAGTAAATAAGAAACCAACAAAAGACCCAATCCGAGCAAAGCTTGCTGTATGGTGTTTTTAGCGTCTTCAAATTTAGCGGCATTGCCGGCGGCTAAAATATATGTCAGACCGCCGACCATCATCTGGGCCAGGGCTAAAAAAGTTATGGCGCCGAGACCGAAAATAAAAAGATAATTAATATATTGAGGAAGCCCTTGGCTGGGCGATGGTTGGTTGGCTATAGGAGGAAGAGCTGTCTCAAGCTGAATTCTGGCCATTGTTGAAGCGGCAAATAGTAAATAGCAAATAGTAAATATAAAATAGAAAATAATTTTTTTGATTTTTGATTTTTGATTTTTCATTTTATTTTTTTTGCCTTATTTCCAAGTTAATCGTTGATTGAGCCGCTTCCAGATCATTAGCCGGATTTTTTGCCGATACTTGGGCTTGAGCGGAAAAAGGCCGGCCGACATCGGCAAGATTCAGCGAAGCCAGCCATGGTTTTTCGCTTTTGCCGGGCGCTTCCTTGTTATTGACAAACCATTGCCATTTCAAATCTTTTGGCAACGGGTTAAAAAAATAATTTTTGGCGATAAAGTTCAGATTCATCGGTTCCGTGATTAAATTTTTCAAAGCGGCGCCGCGGGGGAGGTTGGTGTCAAGGTCGGCGAAGTAAATCAGGATTTGCGGTTTGACAACCGGAATCGCCGCGCTTTTAGTCAGGGAAACCGCGTTGTCGGGGGTTTTAATTTCAAGCCGGACGGATTTATCGGCGCCGGCAAAGTCGCGGATCGTAAAAATAAAATCTGATTTGCCGATTCCGGAGTTGACGGTTGAAAATTCATCATCCACGCGCCAGTTAAAAATTAAATTGTTGTTATTAATAAGCGTCTTAGTGCCGGGCCGATATATGGAAGACAGCGTTGATATTCTCACCGTTGAATTTTGAGTCGGCAGCGGCTTGCCTTTGTACGAAGCGGGCGTTTGCGAAGAAGCGCTCCAAGTGAGGTCAAAATCGCTGACCGTTGAAGAAATTGAATCGGACAAACTGTCTCCGCTTGGCGTTAAAACGCTCACGCTGATTTTGTAAACGGCGCCTAAATCACCGACAGGGAAAGTAAAAATATTTTTATTAAGGCCCGACGCTTCTTTTTGTTTTACGCCGTTCAAAAACCAGGCGTAATTGGAATTATTGACATTGGTTATTCCCAAAAGATTGGCGGTGACGGCAATTGTTGAATTCGGCAGGGGCGTTAAAGTGTTTGAAGTTAAAGAGAGCGTTGGTTTCATGTTTAAATTTGGCAATTGGCCGGCAGGCAAACTAAATTGGGCCAAAGCCGGAACAGCAAATGGCAAACAGCAAATGGCAAACAGCAAATATAGAATGGACTTTTTGATTTTTGATTTTTGATTTTTCATTTTAATTTTGGCGTCGCTTTGGCGGCTTTTTCTATCGCCTCGCCGGCCAAGGGAATTTTTTCTGCCTTAACCAAAAAGTAAAGAATCAAAACACAGCCGATCCAGCCAAACCAGTTGATAACCGGTATTAAGTTGGCGACGCCCCCGCCAAAAGCCAGCCACCGGTAACCTCCAAGTCCCTTATATTGGAGATAAAACCAAAAAATACCTGTGGCGATAATATTCATAGCCGGATCGGCGATAGCGTAAATCACCTGCCCCACATATGGGATTAAACCAACGATTGTTAAGATAATAAAGAGAATGTCAATATAACCCGCGGCCAAAAAAAGCAATAACCATTCGGCCCCATCTATTTCAGCGCCTTTGCCCTTTTCGGCTTTTTGGGATTTTTCAGTTAATTTTTCTTTTAAAGCTTCTCTTTTTTGTTCCAATTTTTCCGCTATAGCCATTGTCTTTATTATAAAATTAAAAATTAAAAATTTATGTTACGGAACCATCGCTTCAGCTCGTTCCAGTTCTTTTTTGGCTTGTTCTATTTGCAAGAGCTGGGCCGGGTCGGAAGTGATGATTTGGTCTTCGGTGTAGGAAGCGATAACTTTAATAGCCACATGTTTTGAGCCGGCAAAAAACAGTCCTTCGCCGACATCCGATTCAAGAAGCAGGAATTTTTCTTCGTCGGTTAAATTAAAAGTTTTTTGCAGGACATCTATGCTGGCCGGCGATTGTTTGAGCAAAAACTGGAGCGATGAGTTGGTTAAAATCGGCTTGCCGTAAGAAGAAGCCAAGAAATCGTTGACGTCTTGGGTGATGGTTGTAACCCCCAAAAAATATTTTCTGGCCCGTTTGGCGATGCCAAACATAAAAGAAGCGCCATCGTCGTATTTCATAAGCCACCAGGCTTCATCAACTATAAGTACCCGCTTCTTAAGCTCCGAACGGACTAAATTCCAGATAAAATGCAAAATTATGTACATAGCCACTGGTCTTAACTCCTCTTCCATGTCCCTGATGCTGAAGACAACCAATTTATTTTTGATTTCAAGGTTGGTCGGGTTATTAAGAAAGCCGGCGTAGGAACCGGTGACGTATTTTTCAAGCCGGCGGCTCAGCGATTCGGCGCCGGCCATGCTGTCTAAAATGGTTTTTAGATCGGACATTGTCGGCATAACGGCCTTTGAAAAATCAGAGTTTGGCGTAATATCGCGGCTGGCATAGGTTTGAGTGATGGCGCTGTCAATAATGGCGTCTTCTTCGGGCGTTAAGCCGCCGAACATTATTCGCAATAATCCGACCAAGTTTATAATATTAGACCTTAAAACATCGGCCGGGTCGTCGTTTTCCCCGGGTATCGGCAAATCAAAAGGATTCAGGTGATTTTCCGAGGCAAGCGAAATTTTAAAAAAAGCGCCGCCGATAGTTTCCGCGAGATATTGATATTCATTTTCCGGGTCAATCACGACAACATCAGCCCCAAACATCAAAGAGCGCAAAATTTCAAGCTTTGTGGCGTAGGATTTGCCGCCGCCGGATTTGCCGAAGACCACGGTATTGGCGTTTTCCAAAGAAAACCTGTCAAAGAGAATCAGTGAATTGTTGTGGCGGTTAATGCCGTAAAGAATGCCGCTGTCAGAAGTTAAATCTGAAGAAACAAAAGGAAAAGTGGCGGCGATAGGACTTGAATTCATAGCCGTATTTATTTCAAGCTCGTCATTGGCGAGAGGCAATGTTGATTTGAAACCGGTGTTCTGCTGGTAAATTGCCGATTTGCTGTAGACTAATTTGGCGTCCAAAATTGAACGCAATGTGGTTTCAATTTTATCAAGTTCTTCGGCAGAGTCTCCATAGACGGTTATATAAAGCCCGAACTTAAAGAATTTTTCTCTTGCTTGCTGGAGTTTATCCCTTAAATCTTCAAGATCGTGATAAGCGGCTTCAAGCATCGGGTCCCGCACCAGGCCTTTTTCTTCGCGCATGCTCAATTCCGATTCAACTTGAGCCACTTTTTTTCTTAGATTTTTAAGAGCCGTGCCGGTATCAATCGGATGAATAAAAAAACTTATGTCTAAAGTTTTGTCCAAATTGATAACTTCGGAAAACCAATTAGTGTTTAGAAATTTTGGATAATTAAAGACAAAAAAAGTTCGCGCCAGTTTTTTATTGAGGCGGAGAAAACCAGGAGCGATCTCTAAAGCCGCCGGCGCTAAAATGTCGCGCAAGGCAGTGACCGCGCTTTCCGCAATTTCTTTATTTTTATTTAGATATATGGGCTCCATATTGTTCAGGATTGTAAAGATTATAAAATAATTCTATCAGTTCTTCGGTTGTAAGCGCCGCGGCTTTGATGCCAACGTGAGCCAGAGCCAAAATAGCGTGTTCAACCCGCTGGAACAATTGGTTTTTGTGTTCCTGGAATTTTTCTTCGGGAAGTTTCTGAGAGTTTTTAGAGGGCGTCTTAATAAGAGAAATAATTTTTTCAAACGGGCTTTCGGTTTTTGATTCTATCGGATCAAAAGGAACGACAATATAAAATCTTTTAATCATAATGTTAGAAAGGGTCACAAAACTTCTCACAAAATCAATGTATTCAGCGGTTTGGAGTTTTAAGAGTTCATTTTCTTGGGTTTTTAATTTTTCTTCAAGCGCGGCTAAGTAGGGTTTAATATCCAGTTTTCTTGAGTGGATCACTATTTGCAGCGGCCAGTCAAAGGAGTTAAGAAAGTCGGCGTAAGCGTTGATAATAGCACTCTGACTGTCGGTTGATTCCAGTTCTAAATTTCTTGAGCCACACATTAAAACTGCGCGGAATCCCCCGTTTTTTAAAATAACAACGCCATCGTGGATTTTTTCTATATCAACAAATTCTTGAGTGGCCGGTCCTTTATTTGTTTTTGTTGCCTCTGGCATAATAATGCTAATTTATTGAATTTATTGTATTGGCAATCTTTACGTATTATTCGCGTTATTATTAACACGGCCGGTGCCGACATCTAAGTTTAACGCCAACTCTTTTAATTTTGAAGGAGTGATTTTCTTTTCAGTTATTTCCGGCGTTTCGGTTTTTATCCTTTCCTTTTCCGGCGTTTGTTTTTTGAGCGCTTCTTTTCCCGCTGCGCTGGAAAAAATATAGAGTTTTGGTTTGGTGAAATATTGTATAAAAGCCAGAAAAAAATAGACAAAGGGCCGGTCGTTTATTTTTAAAAACGCGAAAGCCGCGGCTAAAGCCGCAATCGGCAGGGCAATAATTACCCAAATATAAAACGCAAATAAAAACCAAAAAACAAAAAGAAGAGCGCCGGCAAAAGCCAGATATAAAAATTGCTTAAGCGTCAAAGGCCCGATAATTCGGTCTTCTAATTCAATAAATTGTGGGACTTGGTATTGTGCCATAAATTTCTAAAATTTTGGGCAAAGCCCATAAATTTTAGCTAAATTTATGAGCACCCCGTTAGATAGAAAATTATAAATCATTTTTTAATCTATTTTTTAAATATCTTTTGCCCCATGTAGTTTTTAAATATACTTCTCTATGTGTGGCATCTTTAGTGTTGTTGCAAGCTTCGTAGTACACAAGTTTTAGAGGTCTTCTTTCTCTGGTGCTTGCTACTTTGCCTGAACTGTGTTCTTTGAACCGCTCTAAAAGATTCCCTGTTTTACCAACATAGAAATTTTTATCTTTTAAACTTTTTAATACATATACATAATACATAATTTTCATCTAACGGGGTTAAGGTTTGGTATCTAAATTTTGTTCGTCCTGCGGACTCCAAAATTTAGACCAAGCCCTTAAAATTCCCCCTTGTCTTTTCTTAAATCTAAAACATTATCATCCGGAAGATCGGTTGGGGGCAGTCCGGACGGCCTTATAATGTATTGCGGCCGTGGGGCAGTGGTTGGTATTTTGTGGGGATCGGCTTCAATAAGCGGAGCGGTTGGGGCTGGTTTCGCCGGTAAAACAGGACGAGTGAAAGTTAGTGGTGGAGTTAATGGTTTTGGTGATATTGAGGGCGCTGGGGTTGGTATTATGGGCTTTGGGGTGAGCGCCGGGGCTGGGGTTGGCGGCGTTTTCCTT
>Ga0209542_10020204_pt1 | contig 10581 bp, 14 predicted proteins | sample RifCSPhighO2_01_FD_184028 | JGI IMG/M metagenome (GOLD analysis project Ga0209542, IMG submission 184028) | Soil microbial communities from Rifle, Colorado - Rifle CSP2_plank highO2_0.1 (SPAdes) (version 2) | ecosystem: Environmental > Terrestrial > Deep subsurface > Rock core/Sediment ...
GGAACATTCAAAATCCTTAAGGAAGAAGCAGTATCTGCCGGTATCCGCCGCATCCGTGCCGTCCTAAGCGAAGCTTAGGATAAATCCTAAGCTTCGCTTAGGACAACTATGATTAGTTCAAAACAACCTGATCGAATTTTCGCGATCGACGTAGGGGATCTGTACCTCAAGTTCCTTTTTATGGAAAATAACCGGGCCGTGCTCTGGGGTAGGGAAGAACTCAATGTTATCTTCTGGAGAAGGCCGTTGGAACACATATGGGAAATGGTGCAGAATTTCTTTCTTTCTTGGAAAGAAAAAGAACAAGGGAGTGTTGTTCTGGGTTTTTCCCCGAGTTCGCTCAAGGGTTCATTTGTCAGCCATACGCTTGTCCGCCAATCTTTAGATGTTATAACTGCTGGCGAAGAGCAGGCGCTTTCACAAGAATTCCAGAAGGTCCTTGAAGAAAAGGCTTTGGAAACACTTTCCCAAGAATCTGGCATTCGAAAAGAAGACTTTGTACTGGAACGTTTTACCGTGCTTGAGAAAAAGATCGACGGATATACTGTTCCTTCGTTCAAGGATTTTAAAGGAAAAGAAGTGACGCTGCGAGGCTTGGGAGTATTCTTGCTTCGAACCCACCATGAAATTCTTGAGTACATTGTGAGCCAGTACAAACTGGGTGCTCCGCTCTTGTCGCACGAAGCTGAGTCGCTCACGCTTTTCGCGAAAGAAAAAGGCTTGGACGCTTTGTTCCTCGATGTGGGAGACACCCATATCGGTCTTTCGCTTGTGCAAGAGCAGTCGCTCGTGTTTTCTGACGTGCTGCAGATAGGAGGGGATCGTTTCACGCAAATACTCATGCGTTCTCTTGGCATGAAAGCAAATATTGCTCGGGAGTTCAAAGAAAAGTATGTCAAAGGCCAGCTTTCAGAAGACTTGCGCGCAAGAATGAAAGAACTCTTCTTGCCTGAAGCCCGAAATTTGATTACACTGATACAAGAGAGGATGCAAAAGAAAGGACTTGCTTTTTCTTATCCTGTTTTTCTTTTTGGCGGCGGCGCGCTCTTGGAAGAGTTAAAGGAAGCAGTACAAGAGCAGGCGCAGGATGTTTCCCTTTTGCTTCCTAAAGATGTTTTTGCTGTTCAGAACTTTCCTCCCTCGCTCAACCCACAGTATACCCCTTTAGTTCTCCAAATGTATTATGCCAGCAAGAAGATTAGTTGATATCTCGCCCCCCAAACCAAAACAAAAGGCCCAAAAGGAAAAGCCTTCTTTGAAGTTGAGAGCTCCAAGCTTCAAGCTGAAGTTTTCTGTTCCCTCAAAAACAAAAGTCATCGCGTCGGGAAGCGTTTTGCTCGCTTTACTCTTGTTCTTTTCCCTTCACGTATTGCTTGCAAAAGCAAAAGTTACTATTACGCCCGTTTCAAGAGAAATAGTGCTTGAGGAAATGTTCTCTGTGGAACCAGGGACTGCAAGCTCGGTTTCAGAGAAAACCATTGCGGGAACCCTTCTGGAGCAGGAACAATCTGGAACAAAACTCTTTTCTTCAACAGGGAAAGAGAACCAGGAAACAAAAGCGCAAGGCACTATACGCGTGTTCAATAATCAAGCAAAGACCCAGATCCTCATTGCCCAAACCCGTTTTATCTCAGAAGACGGCAAACTTTTCCGTTCTACCTCCAGGATCACCATTGAATCGGGAGGGTTTACCGACGTTGCTGTTCTTGCCGCAGAACCTGGAAGCAGCTATAACATTGGGCCTTCGAACTTTTCTCTCCCCGGACTTTTGGGTTCTGCCACATACACGTTGGTATATGGAAAGTCGTCCCAGCAAATGACAGGAGGAGGAAAAACAGAGGTTTCGGTAGTGACAGAAGCAGATCTGCGTTCTGCAGAAGAGTCTTTTGCCAAAGAGCTCCTTGCTGGCGCAAAAGACCAGCTCTACAAATCTGCTATTGCGCCCATGACTATTATTAATGAGAGTCTGAGGGAAGAAGTTGTCAAGGCTTCCTCTTCGGTTCAAGCAGGAGCCCCTATCTCCCAATTCCATGTAACAGGAAAAGTGAAAGTACGAGCTCTTGCGTTCAGCCAAGAAGAGCTCCAGGGTCTTGTAAAAGAGGTTCTTACGCTTGGTGTGCAAAAAGGGGAGAAGCTTCAGGAGCAAACCTTGCGTTTGAGCCAGGAGAGCGCGACGTTTGCCTCTGCAACCCAGAAAGCCTTGCTGGAACTTGAAATTCGGGCAAAAGTGTATCAAGATATAGATAGAGAAGAACTCCAGTCGTCCCTTCTGGAGAAGAGCAAGGCAGAAGCTCAGCAGCTTCTGCTCGACTATCCCCAGATTGAGAAGTTTGAGTTTTCTTTCTTTCCCTTTTGGAAGCAAGCACTCGGAAGCAGGGAGGAGCGGGTGGATGTAACCATGGTGCTGCCAGGGGATTGATGCTTCGGCTTCGCTCAGCATCAATACTGAGGCTTGTGCCGAACGTATTGACCAATTTTTGCCTTTTTGCTATCATCTAACAGGTACAGATTTCCAACGAATGAAAGAGCCTAAAAACTTAGAGCTTGTAAAAACCGGGGAAGTGCGGGAGAACTTGCCGAGCTTAAAGTTTAAAGTAAAGCTTGATGACGGCAGAGAGATCCTGGCTTACTTGGGAGGCAAGCTGGTTATTCATAGGATCCGCATTCTTCCTGGTGACAAGGTCACGGTTGAGCTGAGCCCTTATGATTCAACCAAAGGAAGGATCATATACCGCAATAAATAATATGAGAGTACGAGCAGCAGTAAAACCATTGTGCAAGAATTGCAAAACCGTGAAGCGGCAGCGGACGTTATACGTGATCTGTAAAAACCCAAAGCATAAGCAACGACAAGGATAATTCATGCCACGCATTGCAGGGATCAACATCCCCGACAACAAGAATATTGTTATTTCTCTCACCTATATCTACGGGGTAGGGAGGCCTTTGAGCGAAAAAATAGTGGAAATAGCAAAAGTGAATCCCCAGCTTCGGGCTTCAGAACTCAAAGCAGAAGAGCTCAACCGCATCAAAGACATCATTGAGAAGCAATACCGGGTGGAAGGCGAACTGAAGCGAGAAATTCTTGGCAACGTGAAGCGCTTGCGCGACATTGGTTCCTGGCGTGGATTGCGCCACATCAAGAAGCTTCCGGTGCGCGGCCAGAGAACAAAGACGAATATGAGGACCGTGAAGGGGAACGTACGAAAAACAATGGGATCTGGCAGAAAGCCTGCAGCCTCCCCAACATAATCTTAAACCATGGGAAAAAAACGCATAGCACAAAAAGGTGGGGAAGAAGCCTTGAAAGAGGCTCCCCAAGCAGTCAAACCCTCAAGAACAGTGGAACAGGGCCGCATTTACATTTATTCTTCCTACAACAACACCATTATGTCTTTGACTGACGCCACAGGGAACGCCTTGAGCCAGGTGAGCGCAGGAGCCATTGGGTTCAGAGGCACCAAGAAATCCACACCCTTTGCAGCTTCCAAAGTGGCAGACGCCTTGTACCAATCTGCCAAGTCTCGCGGCATGAAAAAGGTTGAGCTTTTCATCAAGGGAGTTGGAACAGGCAGAGATTCTGCCCTGAGGGCGTTTGGTGCAAAAGACCTTGAGATACTTTCCATTAAAGATGAAACCCCGGTTCCTCACAATGGGCCGAGGCCAAGAAAAGTAAGAAGGGTATAGAAACATATGCAAAAAGGAGTAGTACGAAAAAGACCACCCGGACAGATCTCTGAATACGGAAGGCAGCTTGCCACCAAGCAAGAACTGAGAAATGAATACCTCTTGCGAGAGCGTAAGTTCAAGCAGTATGTGCAGGGAGTCTTGAAGGAGAAAAACAAAGAGGGAGACAAAGCAGAACTGCTTTTGCGAAAACTTGAGATGAGGCTGGATAATGCGGTATTCCGCATGGGATTTTCTCCCACAAGGGCAGGAGCGCGCCAGTTGGTTTCGCACGGACATATTTTCGTGAATGGGGGGCGCACAGACGTTCCTTCACTGGAGATCAAGCCAGGAGATGTTATTTCAATAAAACCTACTTCGGCAAAGAATGTGTTTTTCAAGAATCTTCCTTTGAATATCAAGTCATACACCGCTCCCTCATGGATCCTATTGGATAAGGAGAAATTGGAGGGAACAATAAAAACTGTTCCAGGAGCAAGCGAGGTAATCCTTCAAGTCGACCTCCCGCTCGTATTCGAATTTTATTCACGATAATTTTATGATCCCATTATCAAAAACGCCAACCATGTTGGAGAAGAAAGGGAATAAGGCAGTGTTTGAAGTTGACGCCTTGTACCCAGGCTACGGAGTTACTGTGGGGAACAGCTTGAGAAGAGTGCTGTTTTCTTCGCTTGGAGGAGCAGCAGCGACCCAGGCAAACATAAAAGGGGTGACCCATGAGTTTTCAACCATTCCAGGAGTTCTGGAAGACGTGGTCACCGTGCTTTTGAACCTCAAGCAGTTGAGATTCAAAATGTACACCGATGAGCCGCAGAAAGCGACGCTCAAGGTGAAAGGAGAGAAAGAAGTCACCGGAGGTGACTTTGAGTTTCCTTCACAGCTTGAACTTATTAACGAGGACGTGCATATTGCAACTCTTACTCAAAAGAATGCCGAGTTGGAGATGGAAATACAGGTGGAAAAAGGCATTGGGTACGTACGGTCAGAAGAGATGAAAAAAGGAAAGCAGGATATTGGCATGGTGTATCTTGACGCCATATTCACTCCCATTAAGAACGTAAGCTTCCGCGCGGAGCACATGAGGGTGGGTGAGCGAACTGACTTTGACAAGCTTACCATAACAGTTGAGACTGACGGGACCATCAGCCCTGAGCAAGCTTTGTATGAAAGCGCGGAGATCCTTCGAGCGCAATTCGAGGTTGTTGCAACAGGAGTGAAGCCCGCGGAAAAGCTTGCCGAAAGCAAGCCCGAGAAGTCTTCAGCCAAGAAGGAAAAGAAACCGAAGAAAGAAAGTAAGAAATCCGCCCCAAAAGGGCGAGATCTCGCCGCAGGCGGAAAAACAAAGAAAGAAAAATAGATATGCAGAAACGCGTTTCCGGAAGAAAACTTTCCCGTGAGAAAGCTCAAAGAATAGCCTTGTTGAGGTCTATGGCTCGCGCATTGGTTGAGCGGGAAAAGATCAAAACTACATTGGCGAAAGCCAAAACCTTGGCTCCGTTGGTTGAGAAACTCATCACCCGCGCAAAACGAGGCGATGTTGCTTCGAGAAGAGAAATGGCAAAAGTGCTAGGAAACGAACTGGGAAAGAAAATGATGATTACGATAGCTCCTTCTTTTAAGACGAGGAACGGAGGGTATACCAGGGTGGTGAAGTTGGAGAAGAAAAAAGAGAACAGCGCAGACATGGCGGTCATTGAGTTTATGAAATAATTGTATGGCAGAACAGATCCACACCATAGATGCCGAAGGCAAAAGCCCTGGAAGAATTGCTACCCAGGCAGCTCTTTTGCTTCGAGGCAAGGAAAGGCTTGGCTTTGCTCCTCACAAAGACATGGGAGAAGTTGTGGTTGTGAAGAACGTTGCAAAGATGCGCGTTACGGGAAATAAGGCAGAGCAGAAGAAATATTACAGGCATTCGGGATACCCTGGAGGCTTGAGAGAAACCACCATGAAAGCGTTGCTCGAAAAAGACCCAAAGGAGGTGTTGAAGAAAGCGGTGTATGGCATGCTTCCTCCAAATAAATTGAGGAGCATACAGATCAAGAGGCTTCGTTTTGAATAGTTCGATTACACTCACTATGGCAAAAGCAAAAGAAAATCCGCCTGCTGACGGAAAATATATTGAAGCAATAGGGAGAAGGAAAACCGCTATAGCAAGGGTCAGGATCACCCCTGGAGCAGGTTCTGTTTTTTCAGTGAACGAGAAACCTGTGGAAACATACTTTCAAATTCCAGAGCACAAGGGTATTTGCCAAGAGGTTTTTACAAAAGTTTCAGAGCTTCCGACCTTTGCAATAACCGTTAAGGTTTCAGGGGCCGGGCTTTCTTCCCAAGCAGAAGCCATACGGCATGGTTTGGCAAGAGCGTTGGTGGAATGGAACCCTGAACTGCGCCCACTCTTTGGAAAGTTTGGATACTTGAAGAGAGACCCTCGCATGCGCGAGCGCAAGAAGTTCGGCTTGAGAAGAGCCCGCCGCGCTCCTCAATGGAGCAAACGGTAAACTAGTTTAGAAACCGAGCCCTGTCGATTGACAGGGTTTTGGTTTTGACAGGAGTAAGAAAAGAGTATAGAGTAATAACACTCTGAAAGTCTGAATTGAAGGAGGATGCTTGTGCGACGGTCAGATCTGCTCTTTCAAAAAATGGTAGCCAATAAACCGACGCATCGTCCAACGGCGCGATTTGGTGCATTCTTGGCTGATATCGGTATCCCCGGTGACGATATCGGAGAAATCGACGATGCGCTTCAGGCTCGATTCTTTCAAAGGAAGCCTGGCACCAATGAACCTGCTGAACGGTGGGATCTGAACAAAGTTAGCATTTCATGCCCCCCAGCTCGCTTCCAGCGGCATCTTGATCTGTGCGGATTTGGGCTCGCAACTATCCCGCAGAGATGGGAATACAGGTACGCGATTTGGCCAGGCGCCCTGCTTGTGCGCGCCGCTGCCAGACTTACTGATCTTATTCAGGCATGGCAGAGTGGCGTGCAGTGGGAGCACACTATAGTGTTTGGAGGTCAGCGGCCACTCCTGGAAGATAAAGAAACTCCAACACAAGCACTCGTCCTTTTGGGGCAAGTTCCCGACATAAGGGATGTTTCCTTCGAGACTCTTAATGTTCGAAATGAGCTCGATATGATGGTGTGGCTGTGGAACGAGGCGAAAATGCCGGCCGATATGAGGCTGTCGGCCACTCTTGTGAGTGTTCCCATGAAACCGCCTGCAATCCCTGGCGGTCAGCCGGTTCGACCCAATACCGAAGATACGATACGCGCCTGGCTCGTAAGAAAAGAACCCGTACCAGGGGATGTACTTTTGTCTTCGGGAGCGCCTTACGGTATGGCCCAGGACGAAGCGTTCTGGAAGCATCTTGGCCCCCTCGGTTTTACCGTGGAGACGTTCGGACACGCGGCTCCAGACAATCTTACGCCAGAAGTTGTCATGCGCGAGGTTGCGGGAACCGTGCACCAGATTCGTCTCGCGCGGGGACTTATCGCGCACTGAACAAGTTATATGCGCCTTCCTTCTCTTTGAGAGGGGAGGCGCTTTTTATTTCCACGTGTCGAAGTGTTTTGTAACTTTCCTATAAATGCTATAGCAGTTATGGTATAATAAAAGTATGCAAGAAAAACACAGGGTATTTCAAAAAGGGGAGTTGATGAAACAGGTTTTAGCCGCATGCGCTGGAGGACTTATTCTCGGAGTTGCGGTCACTATGCCAGGTGTTTTTCTTGCGTTCAGACCCTTTCTTTCAAGTAAAAAAGTTTCTAAGCAATCTCTTTGGAAAACATACAAAACACTTGCGCGTAGAAAACTTGTGAAGGTAAGAGAGAAAGGGGAAACACTCATACTGGAAGTTACCGAGGACGGAAAGAAACTGCAAAAAGAGTATCAGCTCCAAGATTCAGTCAGAAAGTTAAAGATTTCTATTCCTAAAACTTGGGATAGGAAATGGCGTCTCGTGGCGTTTGATATTCCCGAACCAAAGAAACATGCGCGTGAGGCGCTGCGAGATTTTCTCAAGCAGTTTGGATTCTGTAGAGCACAAAAAAGCGTCTTCATTCATCCTTTTCATTGCGAAAACGAAATTGATCTTCTCGCCGAAACATTCGACGTTCAGAAATACGTTCAATACTTTACGCTCGAAAGCCAAAAAATGCCCAGGCACGTAGCCCACCACTTTTCGAGGTTACTCGCGCCGTATATCAAGTAGGAGTTTACTAATTCAGTAGGGTTACTATACCAACTTTGCTATAGCATTCTTAGTATAGTAACTATTTTTCTGTGTTGTGTTGAGAACATGAGTTTTTCATTTTTTTCGTAATATTGCTAAGGAAGGAGTTTTTCGGAGACGAGGAATTTGCCTTCGCTCAAGACAAAAAGGCTTTTTTGTTCAGGGTTCCAAGAAAGCTCTGCATTTTTGAATGTTCCAAGCTGAACAATATTGCTCGCCCCTCGTGTGTCGAGTTCCGCGACATTGATGCTGTCTCCTGAAGAGAAGAACACGTGCTCGTTCAAAAGCCACGAGAGACTTTTGGGTACCTGGGTAAAGGTTCCCAAGAGTACTTGTCTTTTGGTTTCAAAAAAGAATACCATGAGCCGAGAATCATTCACAAAGGCTAACTTTTTTCTGTCTGGGCTTTCAATCCCACTAGGTAGCATTTCAGGGGTCACAGTGTCCTCCTCAATAGTAGTGATTCCTTGGCGCGCCACATAGTCTGTTTTTTGAAGAGTTGGCGAGCCCGCGACAACTTTTGAGAAAAGTATCTCTTGCGAGTTGGCAGGAGAAAACATGGGTTGGCTGATGTCTGTTCCCAGGAAGTCCAGCGTGCACGGCGTTTTTACGCATGGTTCAGCCTCGTTTTCCTGCACATTCCAAATGAGATATTGCAGTTTGTCACCCTTGCGTATGGTCAATAGTATCTTTTTCGAATCTTTCGACCATTGGAGACTTTCCCACTGAGTTCCAAAAGGAGCGTCGAATAGAACCTCCTCTTTTTTATTTTCAATATCCCACGCAGTGAGTTCCCAGGTTTTCTCGTCGAGTTTCTTTTGGAAAGCAAACAATATGGAGTTTGGGCTTAGGCTTGCTTTAAGCACGTTTGAAAAGAGCGTTTGAAACTCAATGTCTTCAGGAAAGAGGATCACTTCTTTTGCTTCAGTAACCTGGGAGCTTTGCACAGACAGTGTTTTTTTCCAAGGAATGTACCCTTCTTTTTCAATGCGTAAATGATATTCGCCAGGGAGCAGATCTGTGATGAGTGCGGAGTCAAAGAAAAAGTCAGTTCTTTTTACGAAACCGTCATCCACAAAAATAGAGGCTCGGGGAGGGGTTACTCGCACGTACACTCCTCCGGTATGGGTCACTGTTTTATGGTCCCAATCAACTCTCCAGCCTTGTGAGTACAGCACAACCGCAGGGGTCGTGAGGAGGAAGAGCGTTGCAGCGGCAAAAAAAAGAAGTGTGCGCTGGCGTTTTGTCATACGCTGTATCGTATCTTGTTATCAGGGTCTTGTAAATCCCGCCCCACTTTAAGGAAAGTGGAGCGGGATAAACCCATTGTTCCTGTTGCAAAAGCATGTTTTTTGATATACAGTATTTTCATGGAAAAGTTCGTCATTCAAGGGCAAAGACCTCTCTCGGGAACCATTGAAGCATACGGCGCGAAGAACGCCGCGTTCCCTCTTTTGGCAGCAACTATACTCACAAAAGAAGATTGTGTTATATCGAATCTTCCACTTATTGAAGACGTGTTCCGTACCATTGAACTACTCCAGAGCATGGGCTCAAAAGTTGAGTGGATAGGAAAAAGAAAAGTGCTCGTGAACACTAGAGCTTTGGATCCTCGGAAGATCAACAAAGATTTGATGCTTCGCTTCAGGGGGGCTATTCTTTTCTTCGGGCCTCTTCTCGCGCGCTTTCACAAAATTACGCTTCCTCAGCCTGGAGGATGCATTATTGGAGCGCGCCCCATTGATACGCATTTGGACGCGTTCTCCCAGCTTGGAGTGAAGATCACTCCACGAGGAGATTCGTTTAAGCTGGAGTTTTCGGGTAAGCTTTCTTCAAAAGAAGTTGTGCTGAACGAGTTCTCGGTAACTGCCACAGAAAACATCCTTTTATTTTTGAGCGGTCAATCGCCCAGAGTGACCCTTAAAATCGCAGACCTTGATTACCAGGTGCAGGAATTGATAACCGTGCTCAAGAAAATGGGGGTTGGAGTTTCTTTCCCTGGTGTTCACAGTATTGAGGTTTTGGGCAAGAAGTCGCTCAAAGGGTTTCGCCATACCTTAATGTATGATCCCATTGAAGCAGGGACTTTTATTATTTTGGGAGCAGCTTCCCAGGGAAATATAGTGGTGAAAAATGTGGAGGTGAGATTCTTGGAACTGTTCCTTAAGAAACTCAAAGACTTTGGCGTGAAATTCGAAGTTCAGCACCAAACAAAGACTTTGGCAGATATTAAAATGATTCCTTCAGGGCCTTTGGTTATTGATAAGGTCCAGAGTTTCATATACCCCGGCATTCATTCAGACCTTCAAAGTCCTTTGGGCGTGTTGGCAACGCAAACCAAAGGCTCCACACTTTTACATGATCCTTTATATGAAGGAAGGTTGAAATATTTGGAAGAGTTAGTCAAAATGGGGGCTGAGATCTATCTCGCGGATCCCCACAGGGCTATTATTAATGGCCCCAAGAAATTGTACGGAACAAACCTGGGAAGCTTTGATCTTCGAGGAGGAGCAGCTTTGATCATTGCCGCCTTGATCGCGAAAGGGCAAAGCACTATCAGTAACATTTACCAGGTTGACAGGGGATACGAGAAAATAGAAGAAAGACTGCAAAAATTGGGAGCAGATATTAAACGCGTAACATCCTGATATGTTTGTAACA
>Ga0209542_10020205_pt1 | contig 10579 bp, 9 predicted proteins | sample RifCSPhighO2_01_FD_184028 | JGI IMG/M metagenome (GOLD analysis project Ga0209542, IMG submission 184028) | Soil microbial communities from Rifle, Colorado - Rifle CSP2_plank highO2_0.1 (SPAdes) (version 2) | ecosystem: Environmental > Terrestrial > Deep subsurface > Rock core/Sediment ...
AGGAACATTTCAAAGTTATTTATTGAGTATTAGTCATTCGTGCATATTGATGAAATTAGATCATCCCTTCGTTAGATTTCGCATTATATAGAAGTGAACTCTTTCCGTATCATTTTCGAGACCGTTGCGGGAGGGATAGGTATAAACAATGATTGATAAACCGACAGGAAAGCCGAAACTGACTGAACGAAGTGAAGGAATTTCGGAAGGACTTCCGGAGGTTTTCAATCATTGTTTGTCTATCCCGGAGCATAGGCAGAGAAAATGATGAGGAAAGGGTGAGCGTGTTTGACTCGTCGTAAAATTAGATGTAATCTATGGGAAAAGTTCTTTTTGGGGTGTGTGCTATGTATGACGAAGACGATTATAGAACGAGTGATGATGATAAGCTGTTTGATGAACTTGATGAAATGGTTGATTTTGCAAAAGAAAGCATACGGATGAGTGGTAATCCTGATCGAAAATATGATGTTAGATTATCCATAATCAACCTTATAATGGAGGAAGTTATGGCTGATGATATAAGGATATATCGGCAGATAGATAATAGCTGGGTAGCCGAAGTTAAATATAAAGGTATTAATTTTATTTCAATTGTCGGAAAACGAATACCACCGGCTTGGGCTGAAATCATGCAGGAAAGTGATGACGAAGACGATGAAGAAGATGACGAGTGACCCCGCTATGGCTGGGTCTTTTATTTTCTATATTCTAGGGCGTGTTTTAGCGTAAGCTCATCTGCATACTCGAGATTTGAGCCAGAGGCGAGACCTCGACCGAGGCGCGTAAGAGTTACACCGGTTTTGTTTTGGAACAACTCTTTTATATAAAGAGCAGTCGTTTCTCCGGTAGTTGAAGGATTAGTGGCAATAATTAGTTCTGTGTTTTTATGCTCATTATTCATTAATTCTACTCTTTTTCCCAGCTCCCTAAAGCGCAATGTCTCCGGTGTTACGCCATCTAACGGATTGATTGCTCCGCCTAATACATGATAAAGACCTTTATAAAGCCCGGTTTTTTCTATTGAATCAAGATCGGTAACTTTTTCCACAACAAGAAGCTTTGAGTTATCGCGTTTATTATCAGTGCAAATATGACACATACCGCCTTCAGAAATATTAAAACAGGTTTTGCAAAAAGATATTTCTCTTTTGAGGTTTGATATCGCATTGCCCAGTTCCTTCAATTCCGACTCATCTTTATCTAATAAAGCCAGAATAAAACGAGCAGCCTGGCGCGGACCTACGCCGGGAAGTTTTTGTAATAATTTAACTGTTTGTTTAAACTTATTATTCATGTAACTTTTTATTACCGATTGCTATACTCTCGGATAAAAACTTAAAACGTAAGCACTTCTTCCTGCCTGGTCTTATCTATTTCAATAAATCGGAGACATTCGGGGTCGATTCGGAAATCAATTTCTCCGGTTGGACCGTTTCTGTGTTTGGCGATAACTAATTGGGCCTGATTCAATTTATTCTGTTCTTTGGCCTTTTCGTAATTTATTTTGTCTTCGCGGTGGATGAACATGACTACGTCTGCGTCCTGCTCAATCGAACCGGAATCTCTCAAGTCGGATAAGCGGGGCTTATGTCCCTCTCTCTGTTCCACTGCGCGTGATAACTGAGATAAGGCAATAATTGGTATCTTAAGTTCCTTGGCTAAACCTTTCAATCCTCTTGAGATTTCTGTAACTTGCTGAACGGGACTATCATAGCTTCTTTTGGAAGTCATTAACTGGAGATAATCAACTATCAGTAAACCTAATCCTTGGTTGGCCTGTAATCGTCTTGCCATCGCCCGCATTTGAAGAATATTCGGAGAAGGGGCGTCATCTACATATATCGGCATTGATTTGAGCTCATCACAGGCAGTAGTAATACGAAGAAAATCATCCTCTTCGTGGGATAGCTTGCCGGTTCTTAAACGATGGAGACTCACCCCTGCCCGAGAGGCAATAAAACGGTCAACGACCTGATCTATGGACATTTCCATACTGAATATTCCGACCGGAACATTCTGTTCGGCAATTTTTAGACCAAGATCAATGGCTAGAGCAGTTTTACCTACCGAAGGTCGAGCGGCAAGAATTATCAGGTCTGATTTCTGAAGTCCGCCGAGAATATTATCAAGATATTTGTGTTTAGTTGGATGGCCTCTTAGTAATGAGCTGTCTTGGGTAATTCTCTCCATTGCCCCAGGGAGTTCGGAGCCCAAATGAGAAAAAGCATGGGTTAGTGAGCGTTGAGAAACTGAAAATATTCTTTGCTCGGCGGTATCAAGAAGATTCTCAATATCTTCTTCTTCATTATGTCCAAGCCCGGATATTTCATTAGCGGCTCCGATAAGCTCCCGGAGCATTTTTTTCCTTTGGACGATTTTCCCGTAATTCGCGATATGGCTGGCGGTTGGTACGGAATTGGTAAGGGAGGTGAGATAGCTTAAGCCACCGACATCTTGAAGCAGGCCAACCTCTTCTAGGCGGTTAGAGAGGCTTAGAAGGTCTATCGGCTCATGTTTTTCAAACAGATTAATGGCGGCAGAGTAGATTAATTGATGAGGGTGACTATAAAAATCTTCGGCAACGAGAAAATCAACCACCTTATTAATGGAATCTTTATCTATAAGAATAGAACCAAGAATTGATTTCTCGGCATCTAGGTTCTGGGGAGGTAGCTTGTCGGTTGGAATTTTATTATTCAATTTCGTATTACGAATTACGTATTGTGATTAATCTATTATTTACCATTGGTGGATATAATCAAGGTGATAAAAGTTGATTAGTTGTGCAGAGCTCTTGCAAAAACCTTTCCTCATCATTTTCTCTGCCTATGCTCCGGGATAGACAAACTATCGTTCAGGGGCTATACCCAGACTAGGAGTTAATTCACTTACCTAACTCATTTACAGACCGCATAAAACTCTGCTGAGTTTTTGCTCTCTCTCAGCCCAGTCGGCTTCCGAAACGTTCTGTAAATGAATTAGGTAAGCTCATTCTTATTATTTCCTCCCTAGGGTATAGCCCCTTCACTTTCGTCGTTGTAATAGTTTCAAAAAAAGCTACGGAAAGATTTTTGTTTGAAAGCATAAATATGAAAACAGATAAATAAACTTCTAGTACGATCCCGCCTCTTTTGAATCAATCTGCACGAATGACTGGTACTCAATAAATAATTATGAAATTTTTCTGGGACCCGATTGGGATGGTCCGGAACGTCCGCCCGCCTCTGGCGGGGGCGCATGGCCGGACCAGGGGATCTCAATCGGTCAGAGAAAATGATTAATTATTTATTATGAGTACACCCCATGAGGAAGCCTGATTCAAAAGAGGCGGGGTGAGAGCTGGAAGTTTATTTGAAAAGCGAGATGAGCTTCTGATGAATATCATCGAATCCGCCGCTAGTCATTACGCAGAAGATAGTGGGGAAGGTTTTTCTCCTTCGTTGAAAACTTCGGAAGGACGCTGTAGTTTTTAGGCGATTGGTTTTAATGTGAGTGATGATATCGTCCGCAGTGGCAAGAGCGTATGCTTCGGTACTGTTTTTATTAAGATCCGACACTAACTGTCGGCTTGAGAACACCTCTCTTTTATCCAGAGCCGATTTTTTATACGGTTCAGCAATGTATACTAAATCTGCCGGTTTAAATGATGGGGGATAGATGTTCTGGAAAAATTTTCTTCTTGATGAGCCTGTTCGCGGTTCAAAGATAGCTACTATTTGATGTTTAGGGAAATGACTTCTAAGAGCAGAAAGAGAGGCTAAAACCTTATCTGGATTGTGAGCAAAGTCATCAATTATTTTTATTTTATTTTTATCGTAAATTACTTCTAGCCTTCTTTTTACTCCTTCAAATGTTGCCATTGCTTCAGCTATTTTTTTGAATGAAATCCCAACATTTAAAGCTATGGCTGAAGCAGCCAGAATATTCTCGACATTATGTTTTCCAAGAAGTTTGGTCTTTATCTTTCCCAGCAATTTATTTTTATAATAAAGATTAAAGTCTAACCCCACAGAATCAGTTTTTATATTTTTTGCCATAACCGAACCTCCTTGTCCGAATGTTTCAATCTTTGATTTAGCATCATTTTTCAGGGACATTGAATTTTTGTCATTTGCATTCATGACAAGTAACCCTTTCTCGGGTATGAGGCGGGGGAGTTTACGAAAGGCTTTTATAATTTCCTCAATGGAGCCGTAAATATCCAGATGGTCGGGTTGTATATTGTTGATCAGTCCGATATAGGGTAGATAATGCATAAACTTAGGGGAACTGTCGTAAAAAGATGAATTATACTCATCACCCTCAAGGACAACATATTCGCCATTTCCATTTAAAAATCCTGAATTTAAATTTTTCATTATTCCGCCTACAAGAGCAGTGGGTTTAAGACCTGCTTTGTATAAAATCCAAGTAGCCAGAGCAGTAGTTGTAGTTTTTCCGCTGGTGCCGGTAATTACGATAGGTTTTTTATTCAGAAGAAGTTGTGTCTTTATAATTTCCGGCATCGAGCAGTAGAGGAGTCGATTATTTAAAACGTATTCTAAGCTTGGATTTCCTCTCTGTATTGCATTACCGATTACAGTAATATCCGGTTTAAATAGTTTAATGTGGCTAGGATTATGATCTTTGAAATAACTAATCTTATGGGTCTTAAGAAGTTCGGCCGAAGGTCCGAACGTATCAATATCTGAACCCGAAACTAAATAACCCTTCTTTTTGAGAAGGCAAGCTAGATTTGCCATAGCGATTCCGCCGATTCCTAGAAAATAGATTTTACGTAGCTTACTTGTCATTGAGATGTTTTTATGTTAATATATTTTTAAATTTGTTCTTCGAAAAGGCTACTATGAATCCCATTCTAATCCTTAGTTTATGGATTGCAACGTTAACCCTTGCGGGAATCTTCTTTCTGCTAGGCCTTATTTATCATGAGAAAGAAAACAGTAAAGCTAGATCACTGCGATTTACGGCTTTGGGTTTAGCTACTCTTGCTGTTATGGAGGTAATGACCGTTTTCTTCTCGGAAGTTAATTTTTCAAGATTTTCAGTGCTTGATACAAAAATAGCCGCTGTAGTTTTAGTTATTTTTTCAGCAGTTTTTTTCCATTGGTCTGATAGGGTGCGAAAGAGTGGAGATAAAAAGTAGCTATATTTTATTTGGCAATGGCCCATAAATTGTATCCTCGACTTCCCAGCCCAGATCATGTATCTGGGTTCTTATTTTATCCGACTCCTCATAGTTTTTATCTTGACGAATTTTCTCTCTTTTTTCCACTAATCCCTGTATTTCGGCGGGAATTTTTTGTTGTTCAGCGGGAATTATACCAAGTATAGAGTTAATTTCTTTTAGAAAACTGATTATCTCTTCAGATTGTTTTTTGCTGATTTTATTTTCAATAAGGAGAGGATTTAGAGTTCTTATCATTTCAAATACAACCCCAAACGCTTCAGGAGTATTAAAATCATTATCCATCGCTACTGAAAATTTTTCTTTTGTGTCGTGTAGGCATATATCCGCTTCCCGATTATCTCGTCCGTCGACTCTATCCAATTTTTGGATAAATTCCGAAATACGGTTAATTGCCGCGTGTGATTGTTTTAGCATTGCCTCACTATATTCGAGGGGTGAGCGATAAAATCCGCTTAAAAGATAGAATCGCAAAACTTCTTTCGAATGTTTTTTAAACAGTTCATGGACTGTCATAAAATTACCTTTTGATTTAGACATCTTCTCATCTTTGTTTATAAGAAAGGCGACATGCATCCAGTATTTTACAAATGGTTTTTTACCGGAGGCTGATTCTTGCTGAGTAATTTCTGCCTCATGGTGGGGGAATATCAGGTCTTGTCCTCCGCCATGTATATCGTATTGTGGACCGAAATAGTGTTCGGTTATGGCAGTATCTTCTATATGCCAGCCAGGCCTACCAGGTAGTGAAAGTTCCGATTGTCCGCTTTCGGCGGACCCATTGGAGATTTCGGAACTTCTACTACCTGGCGTACCTTTTACCCCAACTATTCCAAGGTATTTTGTTGTTTTAAAGTCCCAAGCTGGCTCTCCATCCTTTGATAGTTTCCATAAGCAAAAATCACCTTTATTTTTCTTTTTACTATTTTCATCAATTCTACTTATGGCGTCATCGGCCATTTGAGCTTTTCGGCCGGAAAGTTTCCCGTAATTTTTAAAGGTTGAAAGATCGAAGTAGTAACCATCACCCTCGATTAAATAAGCATGACCTTTATCTATTAATGTTTTTACTTGGTTGACTACTTGTTCGATGTGTTCAGTTGCCGGTATGTATTTAGGCGAATCAACTCCCAGAGCTTTGATATCTTCTTTGAATTTTTCATAATATTCTTTGGCGTATTCAAGAGACTCTCGGTTATTTTCTTTTGCTCTGGTGATTATTTTATCTTCTATGTCGGTTATATTCTGAATGTAGTCTAATTCATATTTTTGTGATCTGAGATATTTTGCAACGATATCAAAGAAAACAAAAGTTCTGGCATTACCGATGTGGATATAGTCAAAAACCGTCGGACCGCAGACAAACATTTGGATTTTTTTTTCGTTGCGGGAAATGAGGCGTTCCTTGGTTTTGGTTAGGGTGTTATATAGCTGAATCATTTTATAAGTATTTTACCAGAAATTTGCCATACATAATAGCCACTAATCAATTTTACTTTTGCTAATAATCGGTGTATAATATTGGACAGTAAAGTTCGTTGAAAAACGGAGGGAAAATGAAGTTAGCTGATACACTATTGGATTTAGAAGCTGAATTTGAAGAAACGATGGACGAACTTAGATTGGTCGAAGATATTAAATCATCTGCTAGGAATTTCTTGGTGATCCTTAAGGGAAAAAGCTTGTCTACTTATGGGCATAGTCTTAGAGTGGGTCTTCTAGCAAGAAAGATAGCCAGATTTATGCATTTGGATGAAAAAGCCTTATTTTTTGCTGGTATTTTCCACGATTTGGGTAAATCACAAATACCCTTGAGCATCCTACACAAAACAGCTGGCTGGACTCCCGAAGATTCTAAGATAATGGAGGCTCACGTAATAGATAGTTATCGTTTATTGAGAGATAAGTTTGATTTTTCAGCGGAAATCATCTTATGGCATCACAGGTTTCAGAAGAATGCTTACCCTATTGAATTACCATCTTCTCTTCATGTATATTCTGAGGGCACTAAAGTTTTAATCCAGGAATATGGAAGAATACTTGCGATTGCCGATGTCTACGATGCTTTGCATAGAAAAAATGATAAATTTGAAGAAGGCGAGTCTCTTACCAGAGAACAAATTAGAGAAAAGATGCTTGAGTTCAGTAAGGACAGAAAAGAACTTATCGAGCAACTTTATAATGTTGGTATTCTTAATCGAGGAGTTATTGAAACCGATGATCCTGACAGTGAACTATATCAGAAGGCCTGGGATTATTCCGGAACAATAAGAACTCCCAGAGAAATTGCTAGATTTGTAATGTTGGCAGCGGCTCTTGAACCTCTTTCTGATAAGGCCGGATGTACAACCAGATTTACAGACATAAGTAGACACTTAAAGTTGGAGTATTTTATCGTCGGAGCTATTAATTTGGGGCATGCTTTTGAAGACTTAGCTTCATCGTTTCCAAATTCACCGGATAACATTAGCGGTATATATAGTCACGCTTTACAAGCCCAGCGAGAAAGTTTGAGAAATCGTTCTGGTGGGAGAATTAATCAAGGCATCATTGAATTACTTGTTCCGATAGTAATTGCACAGAACATGTTTTCTTTGGGAGACCATTCGGATACAGGAGTTGTTCTGACAGGAGCTCAAAACATAGTATTAAAGAATGTTGGCAGGAAAGATGTCGATGATCTAATCAGAATGAAAAGATTTGCCCACGATCTCTGCCGGTATAATGAAAGACCTGTTCCGGAACATTCTGAAGCTAAGAATGTCTTTGAGTATTATTCCATGGACCTCGCTTCTTCAAGTAATGCTACTGGAGTTGCTCACAACGGAGAATTTGTGAATGGTTTCCCAACGGTCGAGCTAATGTATGGTACGATTATGAATTCTCCCCAACGTTTTTTTATGAGAAAAGTTGAGGAAGCATTTCAACACGGATTAGGAATGCATGATAAGAGTGTCGGTAGGGGATTCCTAGCCGATTGTATCGCTGCTGCAATTTATCTGTGTCTTTCGCAAAATCCAAAAATACAGTTAATAATCTGATGACTCGCCTTCCGGCGAGTTTTTAATACCCAGGAAACCCCGCACTTTAGTGCGGGGAGGATGTCATTTAATTTGAGCCACAATATTATTAAAAATTAAATCAATGTACTTATCAGAGCTTTAATTTTTTCTACCGAAAATTCTGTTATAAACAATGTTAGTATTGCTGCTGTCATAATAATAAGGGTTGTATATCCTAGAAAATTTGAAAGCCTACTATTAACATTCGGGCCGACTATGGCTTTGTTGTTGGCCATGTGGATTATCATCATTATGAGAAAAGGAGCGACCATGCCGTGTATAATTGCGGTAAAGAATAACGCTTGGATTGGACTTATGCCGGTATATGTAATTAACAGTCCCACGAAGGCAGAAACTATAATTACTGTATAAAACCTTTTTGCTCTGGTAAACGGTCTATCTAATCCGCCTCCCCAGTTAAATATCTCAGCCAGCACATAAGCCGAAGAACCAGCCAATATGGGTATTGCCAAAAGACCGGCTCCGATTATGCCGATTGAAAACAAAATATAGGCATAGTTACCGGCTAGAGGTCTTAATGCTTCAGCGGCATCTTTTACTGTTTCTATATTATGAATTCCTGAATTAAATAAAACTGAACTAGTTAGGGCGATTATGAAGAACGCTACTATATTTGAGAACAACATACCGATTCTCGTATCTTTAGTAGATCTTTTTAATTCACTTCGAGTTATTATTTTATATTCACATACATAGGGCTTATCCTCGATTTTAGATTCTATTCTTTTTTCCTCGGCTTCTTCTGAAGCCTGCCAGAATGCCAAATAGGGCGAGATAGTTGTTCCAAAAAGCGCCACTACTATCATAAAATTTTCCTTATTTATTTGAAATGAAGGAGCTATCATCTGCCATAATATTAACGGCCAGTTATCAATGACGGTAAAACCGGCTATAACATAAGCGAATAATCCCATTGAAAGCCACTTAAAAACAGACACTATTTTTCTATATGGCAGGATAACCGTTAAGAATAATATAACTCCAACTACAAGCCAAGATAAGAACTGAGTTGAGCTCGGCACTAAAAGTTCTATTGCCGAGGCCATACCAAAAATATCAGCCCCGATATTAAAAGTATTCGCGATAATTATTAGAGAGGATATCAAGATCAGCGTAGTTTTCGAATAATATCTTTTGATATTTCCGGCTAGTCCGCACTGAGATGAAAGTCCGATTCGAGCACTCATTTCCTGAATAGCAATCATTAGCGGGAGAGTATATAACATAGACCACAAAGCGTGCGGTCCCATTTTTGCTCCGGCAACAGAATAGGTAATTATTCCCGACGGATCATCGTCCGATGCCCCGGTTATAAGACCGGGTCCGAGTGATTTCCAGATTTTTTTAAGCCGATTTGTCATTGATAGAATTATAGCAATTTTGTTGATAATCTCAAAGAATACAAAGTTTCACAAGATAAATTTTAGTGTAGGAATGCGTTAGCACTCTTGACCTACGAGTGCTAATTTGTTAAACTACCCTCATATGCTATCTAGTCGACAGGAAAAATTAATAAATATTATTATTGATCAGTATATTAAGACGGCTGAACCGATTAGCTCAAAAGCATTGGTAAAATGTAGGTTATTTGATTTGAGCTCAGCTACCTTAAGGAGTGAGATGAACGATTTAGAGGATATGGGATATCTTGCTCAACTTCATACCTCTGGCGGGCGAGTGCCGACAGATCGAGGCTATCGTTTCTATGTGGATAACTTACTTGATTGTGATGATTTTAATATCCAATCTAATTGGCAGAAAAAGGTAGATTCTGTATTCGCGGGTATTAGTGGTGATCCGCGCGATATAAATAAAACCGTTGCTCAGCTCTTATCGGATCTTTCTGAAAATGTTGTTATAGCCGGCATTGCTGAGGAAGATGATTTTTATAAAACCGGATTGGCGAGTTTATTTGAGCGTCCGGAATTCAGAGAGATTAATAAGGTTTTTCAAATGACCAGTTTTTTTGATGAATTTGACCGAATGTTTGATCAAATAGAAAAAGAATTCTTCGGAGATCTGACTGGAGGTATTTTGGAGGATATGAATATTTTTATCGGACACGAGAATCATCATCCTTCAATAAAAAATGAAACAGTAATGACCGCAAGATATAATTTACCCAATGATTTAGTTGGTTCGCTTACCATTATCGGACCGACTAGAATGGATTATAAAAAGAATATAGGACTAGTCAGATATACGACCGATAAAATAAATCAATTAACAAGAAAAACATGACGGATGAAATAGAAGTAGAAATTGAAAAATTAAATAAGGAATTAGATGAATCTAGAAAACAGGC
>Ga0209542_10020206_pt1 | contig 10579 bp, 12 predicted proteins | sample RifCSPhighO2_01_FD_184028 | JGI IMG/M metagenome (GOLD analysis project Ga0209542, IMG submission 184028) | Soil microbial communities from Rifle, Colorado - Rifle CSP2_plank highO2_0.1 (SPAdes) (version 2) | ecosystem: Environmental > Terrestrial > Deep subsurface > Rock core/Sediment ...
GCTACAACCGGCCCACGCAAATTCGCAGTCTTAATGTTTCCGAGTCGCCGCCAGACCAGGTGAGCGTAAAACTGCCGGAAAATCCGGAACAAAAGCTGGAAGCATTTTATATTGATTTTACAGCTTCCCAGAGTGCTACAACTACGATAGGCTTAACGATCGACGGTAATATAATAGAAGAAAAGACCGAGATCAGCTTTTATCCGGATTGCATCCGGGATTTACTGGTTTGTACCCGCGACACTGAAAAGCTCAAAGGTTATATACGAGTGTTATTCGTAGAAAAAACCAATGTGTATCGGAAACAGGCTGAAAAGTTATTTCTGGATGCGCAAAGGCGAATCGGAGAGGTAGTCAATAAATTTTTACAAACTACCCGGAAATTGTTATAGACAGATTGATTTGACGGGATAATCTTTTTAGTGTATAGTAGCGCCACTATGAATAGAGTAATTATTGGCGCTGCTACAGTACTTCTAGTTATTGGTGGATTATTTCTCGTTGCCCGGATAATTAATCAGATTCGTCAGAGTCAGTTAGGGCGAGGTCAGGTGGCGAGCGCCAGTTTTGCGCCGCTGCCCAGTTATGAACCAATTCCTTCGTATGCGCCAATCGTATCAGGTAATCCACAACCAAGCGTCAATCCACTTGCTCCAGTGACTCCGCGGCCAAGCGCGACTGCATCTTCTTCACCGGTTTTACCACAGGGTGGAAAGTTACCGGCGACCGGATTATAAGTTTGCAAATCATTGCAAACAAGCCTCAAGTTTGCTATTCTAAACCACGATTAACTATGAAATTAAGCGGTGAAACCAAATTTTTTGCCGGAGTGATTGTCGTTACAATCATTCTCCTTATTGGCGCAATCGCCCTTTTTTCTAAACCAGTTAAGGAAGTGCAAGTGTTGGGAGAAAAGTTAGTGACTGAAACTGCCTGGGCTACGGGTTCGGCTACCCCCAAGGCAACGCTGGTTGAGTTTTCCGACTTTGAATGCCCGGCTTGCGGAGCAGTTCATCCAATTATTAAGCAAGTTATTGAGCAGTATAAAGGCGACCTTAAGTTTGTGTACCGGCATTATCCCCTGGATCAACATAAAAATGCACGCCTCGCCGCCTCTGCAGCTGAGGCAGCTGGCGCTCAAGGAAAATTCTGGGAAATGCACGACCTCTTATTTAAAAATCAAACCAATCTGTCGCAGGATGCAATCAACGGGTTAGCAATAGAGCTCAAGTTGGACATGGATAAATTTACCAAAGAAATGACTGAGGGTACGTACAATCAGAAAATTCAAAAAGACGTGGATGAGGGAACTAGTCTGGGAATCAATTCTACGCCTACATTTTTCTTAAACGGCAAAAAACTGGACTTATTTAATTTTGCTGATCTGAAGACCAAAGTAGAAACTGCGATTAATGAAGCAAAATAAGTGTGAACCAACTGCTATTTAAAAATAAACCATTTCTCTTGCAGCTGCTTTTAAACGCAGCTTGGGTAATGGCGTTTGTTTCAACGGCTGGCAGCCTGTATTTTAGCGAAATCCTACATTATCCTCCCTGTATTCTCTGCTGGTATCAGCGGATTGCCATGTACCCTTTGGTTGCCCTAATTGCGGTGGGTATCATTAAAAAAGACAAAAACCTGCCGTATTATGTATTACCATTAAGCAGTATCGGCGGCCTGCTTGCTGTGTACCATAACTTACTCTATTACCAGATTATTCCGGAAAGTGCGGCGCCGTGCCTGACGGGAATTTCCTGCACCACGAAGTTTATTGAGTGGTTCGGGATTATCACCATTCCGTTTTTGTCACTTGCGGCGTTTATCTTCATTACCGCCTGTATGGTTGGTTACTTGAAGTTAGTCAAAGCGAAGTGAATTATTTCTTCATCGTCTGCCAGTGGTAGAAAACTAAAATTGCTTGCACTACAAACATTAGTAAATTCAGGGTTTCGCTCGCTGGCGAAGTCCAAAACGAAGCTAGACCAAACTGCAAGTTGAGCCATGCTCCTGTTAACGCACCGACCATGGCCAGTTCGTGTATTTTTGACAGGCGCATTTTGCGCAGCGCAACCAGTGCAGTTACGCCCAATAAAATGGCCGCAGTTAATTCTCCAAAGCGTGTCAACTCGGCAAATAATGAGGCATTCGGGATAGCAATGGATTGCAAAAACTGCCGGTACCAGGGAAGCGGATTTTTCGAAGAAAAGTAGGTAAGCGTAGGCGCAAGGTTTTTGACAAAAGTCGGTTCCAGAAATTTGGGCACAACCGATTTAAGCCAGATCAACCCCACTATCAGTTGAATACCAAGTAAGTTTTTCTCAGCAGAATTTGCTGTCATTTTTCACTTCTTTTCTTTTTGAATCAGATGCCGATGACAGTTATGAGCAGTCCGACAAAGGAAAAAAAGATAAAGATACAGCAATCGAAGGTTAATGTGCATTAGTAATATGTTACCATAAAATGCATGTTGCAACGAACACATGATTTAGGCGCAGTGACTATTGTGTCATACCGGATTCTGGCATTTCCACCGGTAGGCATGACCTGGGAAACACTGGTGGGAATTGGGATCGTGACGATATTAGGAGCCATGATTCCCGACATCGATAATGTGGCTTCACCGGCCTGGCGACATCGTTTGCTGCCCTGGGAAGGTAAGATGACGCGCGAATTTTTGCAAGGACACCGGCATATTTCCCATTCGCTCATTGGTGTCGTTTTGTTTACCTACATATTTGGGTTGCTACTCAACCTGATCCCGTTATCAAACCTGGATCACGGACTTTTACAACAAATCTTTTTGTGGGGATACGTGTCGCACCTGCTGACTGATTCGTTAACCATCCAGGGTGTGCCTTGGTTATATCCGATTCCGTTTAAATTCGGATTTCCGCCGCTGGCATTTTTACGCGTCAAAACCGGCGGCTGGGTAGAAAAACTGGTCGTATTTCCAGGACTGCTGATTGCTACGATATGGATTTTTTACATCTTCCGCTATAATATCGCGGTCGTCTACCGCGGCTTACAACTATAATGAAAATTGGCGCCCACGTTTCGATTGCGAAAGGCATACCCGCTGCACTTATTAAAATTCAAACAATGGGTGCCAACTGTCTGCAGATTTTTTCTTCGTCTCCGCGTTCATTCGGGACGCCAAAAGCTACGGATGATGATTGTAGTAAGTTTAAGACAGAAGCAAAAAGACGGGGAATTGGCCCGAATTTTATTCATGCCAACTATCTCGTCAACCTGGGAACTGATAAGCAGCGGTTACTTGAGTTGTCGACTCAGAGTTTAGTTACAGATTTAAATTTTGCAGATAAAGTTGGCGCCCGTGGTGTTATTGTGCACACCGGTAGCCATGGCGGCCGCGGATTTGACAAAGTTTTAAATCCGGTTGCAAACGTAATTAAAAAAATTCTCAAAACAGCAAACGGCGAGGCGAAATTATTACTTGAAATAACGTCTGGGGGCAAAGGCCGCATTGGCGCAAATTTCCAAGAGTTGCAACAATTATTACAGGCAGTTAATCATCCGCGCTTAGGAGTGTGTCTTGATACCTGCCACATGTTTGCCGCTGGTTATGCATTTGATTCAGCGGAAAAGATTACTGAATTAAAAAAGCAAATCCAGGCCACAGTCGGCTGGTCAAACATATACTGCTTACATGTTAATGACAGTAAGGGTGAGTTTGCGAGTCACATTGACCGGCATGAAAATATTGGGAAAGGTAAAATAGGAAAGGCACCATTTAAGCTGTTATTACACGATGAAAAATTTAAGGAATTACCGTTTATTCTCGAAACTCCGGGATTTGATGACAAAGGACCGGACAAACAGAATATCGATATATTGAAATCGTTACTTTAACTGATTGTCATTGCGATCCGCCGGTTGGCGGAGAAGCAATCCCATGAACGAGATTGCTTCGTCAGTCACTTCGTTCCTTTCTCGCAATGACACTATTGCTATGATTGAACTTTTTAAAGCCATATTACTCGGAGCAGTGCAGGGGATTACCGAATTTTTGCCGGTTTCTTCAACCGGACATTTGATTTTGTTTGAAAGACTATTAGGTGTTTCACAGGAAACATACGGCTTAACGTTTGATGCGGCACTACACTTAGGTACTTTGGTTGCGGTGTTATGGTTTTTTAAAAAAGAATGGAAGCAATTATTTCGTGCATCGTATTCGGTCATCCTGAACTTGTTTCAGGATCTCATTAATAAGAAGTTAAAATTCAGTACGGATTCCCGCCGGAGTTTATCCCGTGCTTCGACACGGGGCGGGAATGACAAACTTGTAGTAATACTTCTGGTGGGCACTTTTCCTGCAGTTCTCTTTGGTTTACTCCTTGAAGATTTAGTGAACACCGCATTACGCGCGCCGATTTTAATCGCAGCTGCGCTGATTTTATTTTCATTTGTACTTATCTATGTAGAACTGGCAAGCTGGAAGATAAAGTTAATTTCCCAGCTAAAGTTTTTAGACGGACTTATTATCGGCACTGCCCAGGCAGTTGCGTTTATTCCGGGAGTTTCGCGTTCTGGAATTACGATGGCTGCAGGTTTGTGGCGGGGACTTACTCGGGAACAATCAGCCCGATTTGCGTTTCTATTATCCGCGCCCATTATTGCCGGCGCAGGGGGCAAGAAGCTGTGGGACATTATTAAATTAACATTATCTGGGCAGTTGACTACCAGCGAGCAGTTATTTTTTATTGTTGGCATGGTGAGTGCTGCCTGTTTTGGCTATCTGACAATAAAGTACTTCCTGAAATTCATCTCTAAACACACCCTCTGGCCGTTTATCGCATATCGGATTATGTTGGGATTATTTATTATCATTTTGTCATTATCCGGCTTAACCGGATAATCTATATAAATAATTTTCTGGATTCCCGCCTTCGCGGGAATGACAACTGTAAGTGCTATGATGGTCGCCGTCGGTTCAATCAATCCAACAAAAATATTTCTTGATGAATAAATATTCAATCACGGCGTTGCTTTTGCCCTGGCGAGGTTTTTATATGAAGAGATTTATGAGGAGTAAGAAAATGAGAGTAGGAATTGATTATATTCGCGTAGCTATAAAATTTTATGTCCAGTGAAGAACGTCTTCAACCCAATTATAACAGAAGAATTCCTCAGAAATTCTCATTCCTCCTGAGATAAAAAAGCTAATTTATATTGAAAGAGTGTTGGAAAAAGGAACACCTTCTGAGGAACTACTTGGTCCTTGTACTGTTTGTGAATCAGGAACTGTAGTGTATGCTCAAGGTTCTTATATTGATTACAGAAGTGAACGACTGTTGGTTGTTGAAAAAATTTGGGCGTACCGATGTACTAACTTCGATTGTCAGCGCGCCCTCATGTTTACTGGTTCTGTTGGAGATGCTTTACGAGAAATGCTCGAAAATACTACGTATCGGGTATTTACTGAATAATTTTTCTTTGCCTTATTCCTTCAAAAACCACTTTTTACAATTAACTGGTAGGTGGTTTATTGGTGTTAATTTGTGAAAATTGAATAAACGTGGAAGTTTCCGCAAGTGAAGCTGGACCGTGTAAACTCTCTTCCACAATATAACAATTATAGAGACAGCCGGGGCAATTTTGACTTACCTCAGAAAATTCCTGATCCAATAACTGAAGTGATAATTGTTCTGCCGGAACTTCCAAGAGATTAACCTGCCGGGGAAATTCCTGACAGGGACCAATCCAGCCATCAGAGTCTAAGGTTAAATACCCCCTTCCAGGTGTGTCTTTGGTGCGAAAATGCGGCGAACAGTGCCACAGTTTAGTTGATTCTTGAGTAGTTCCCATATTGAAAAGTGTCCACAAATAACTGAAGGTTACCGTCACCCTACCAGTTTTAATTTTTTGCCAAGCTAACCACGGGACAATCTCGCGTAACTGTGCTTGTGTCGGTACTGCATCACGAGCTGCACTGGAAAATACGCCTTCCGGCACTTCCGGTGAACAAACGAGCGGACTGATGAATGATCCAGCGGTAATTACTTGATGTGTAAAGTTTTTAAAATCATCAGGTTTAGTATTACGGGTAATTACTGTATTGATGACAGGAATAATGCCTTGTTCTCGAGTGGTTTTATGTAACTCCAGCGCTTTTGCCAGATTTGATTTTTCAGCGCCAGCGTCGCAATCTACTGAAATAGCAAGGTATTGAAGTCCCGCTTCAGCTAAACGATTGATCAGATCGGGAGTAAGTCCCCAGCCGTTACTGACAAGATTTACCAGAAATCCCGCATTATGTGCGGCTTGTACATTTTCAATTAGAAATTCCGGTCTTAATGTTGGTTCGCCGCCGATAATACTAATCATTGGTTTTTTATCAAATAGGGGGCGGATTTTCGTGAGTGCTTCCACTCGTTCATCAGGAGTCATAATACCAACCTTTTGCTTGGGCACTTTACAGTAAAAGCAATCCAGATCACACCCATGCTGAATGTACCAGTTAATGTATCGTAGTTTTTCTGTTGGGGCAATTGCACTTTTAACCGCGTCCAAATGCTTGAAGAATTCGGCAGGCATGGAATTATATTCTAACACAATGTAATTTTTTGCCTCCCTTCCTCAAAACAGCTACAATATGAGCTATGGAAGAATTAAAACAGCGCTTAAACGACTTACTGACCAAGATTAATATTGCTGAAACTAAGGCTAAAATTGAACAACTGGGCCAGGAAGCTTCTGATCCGGCGTTCTGGCAGGATCAACAAAACGCAACTGCGAAAATGCGCGAGATCAGCCAGTTGCAAAAAGAAGTTGATGAAGTGGGCATGTTAGAGCTGCTCGCAACAGAGGGAAATGAGGCAGAATTTCGTAAGGCTCTTGAGAAAATGGAACTGAAAGTTTATCTGTCCGGTCAGTACGACCGCAGTGACGCCATCCTTTCAATTCACGCGGGTCAGGGTGGAACCGAGGCGATGGACTGGTCATCGATTCTTTTCCGTATGTACACCCGGTTTATTGAATCAAAAGGTTGGACGTGGGAAGAGGTGGAAACTACTCCGGGCGAGGAGGCAGGAATTAAGTCGGTCACGATTACCGTTTCCGGCAGGTACGCGTTTGGGTATTTGAAAGCCGAAAGTGGAGTGCATCGGTTAGTCAGACTTTCACCGTTTAATGCTGATAATCTACGGCAGACCTCATTTGCGTTGGTTGCTGTTTTGCCCGTTGTCGAAAGTGAAAGTGGAATTGATATTAAAGACGATGAAGTAGAGTGGGAGTTTTACCGCGCCGGCGGCAAGGGCGGTCAAAACGTGAATAAAGTCTCAACTGCAGTCAGACTTAAGCACAAGCCAACTGGAATTGTGGTAACTGCCCAAACCGAACGGTATCAGGGGCAAAACCGGGAAAATGCGCTCAAAATATTGCGCGCCCGGCTCTGGGAATTGGAAGAAGAAAAAAAGGCAGCCACCCAAAAAGATTTACGCGGCGTTTATAAAAAACCGGGCTGGGGGAATCAAATCAGAAATTATGTTTTGCAACCCTACCAGTTGGTCAAAGATGTGCGTACTGAATATGAGACGGGAAACACACAGGCAGTTTTAGATGGAGATCTTGATCCGTTTATCGAAGCCTATTTAAAGAAGTTTGCAGTCCGCTAAAATTGCACACACCTCATTTCAAATCTTCAAATCAATAATTTACTTGATTTAGTCACCTCTTTATTGCATAGTAAAACCATGTACCGCGCCGTTAAACTATTATTTCTGGTATTTACTATCGCTGGAATCGGTTTTTATATTCATCATCACTTTTCTCTGGTTATATTTCCTAAACCTCAATTAGTCGAAGCCCAAACTCAAACTACAGATTGGCCACAACTGCAACACGACCCGCAAAGGACTGGATACAATAATTCAGCGATAAGAAGTTCAGGAACTTTCACTACCCCTTGGTCGTGGCACCCGGCAAATGCTGATACCTCAGTTGCTGAGTATGCACAACCAGTCATTGCAAATGGAGTTTTGGCCATAGGCGACTTTGACGGCGTCATGTATGGGCTAAATGACGTAACTGGAGTTCAACTCTGGCAATACCCCTCAGGCTCTCCAATTTATGCCACTGCTGCTATTTATAATGGCAAAGTGTTTTTTGGTAACGATGGCGGTAAAGTCATCGCAATAAACGCTAGCGACGGCAAGAAAGTCTGGGAATATCAAACCGGAGCTGGAGTTGTCAGCGCGCCGGTTGCATTTAACAATAAAGTATTTTTCACCTCGAAAGACGGAAAACTTTATGCATTCAATGAATCAGATGGAACAACACCACTCTGGTCGTACGATGCCGGCGCTCCCATCACCATGTCTCCCGCAGCATCAGTAAATAAAAATACAATTTTTGTGGGTTCTGAAAACATGATGGCTTATGCCATTAATGTCAATACCCACCAAGCTATCTGGAGCAAACAGTTAAACGGCGACGGTTTCCGCTACTACTGGCCGGTTGTTTCTGAAAGCAATAATTTAGTTTATTTCCGGACTGAACCAGCTCGCGCTTTCCATGACATGTTAAATGCAGACGGCTACATGCTGGAAAGTGGCAAATGTAGCAACTTCACATTTGGTGAATGCCACGCCACAGCAACTACTGGGAGCGCTGAATGTAGCCAGTCTTGCCAGGGTTTCACCATTAATTCCACAGAAGCCGACTATCAGACAGAACAACAAAGAATTGTTTCATACATAAATGCAAACCCTGACCGCCAGGTTATGTATGCCTTGAACCTTGATACCGGCAACCCTGTTTACACTCCGGCAGTTCTTTATACGGGCGGCAGCGGCTTTGTTCCCGACCCGCCTGTTATCAATGATGTTGCTAATCAGGGCTGGATTATTTGGAGGTCATACTACTCAATGTATGATTCCGGAACCACGGTACGGCCTTACGTTGATGTTGGCAAGTTTAATATTGCCACCGGATATATTTCTCACTTAAGCTGTCCCCACCTTTCCGGTGAGTCATGCAAAATGAATTGGGAGGATTTCCATCTCGTCGGTGATGAACAGTCACTTCTGACCTTGGCAGCAAATGCAGTTCTTGTCGGAAATGGCGGAACAGAGCTGGGGGGAATTTATACATCAACAGAAAGAAGTTTCAATGTAGGTACAAGAAGCGGTGGTGGTGCTGGCGGAAATCCGGTAGGAGTGGTTGCAAACGGCCGGGTTTATTATCAAGCGGGCTCACTTGGAATGTTCCAATAATATGAAGAAAGTTTTTATATTTCTGATTGTCGCTACGATTTTTTTACAGAGAATCCATGTTATACACGCAGCAGATTATTCTTCCTATATTTATGAAAAGCAGGTTATTAAAAATCTGCCGGATTTGACCTCGAACCAATATAAATTGAAGTTAGAGTCTGAAGTCCAAAAGACAATAACTGCTGGTGGGCGGCTTGATCCGTTGTATCAAGACCAGGGCATTACTGGCGCTAAATATTATTTTGGTTACCCGGGAGAGGAGTTATTAAATCTTTGCCAAGCATATTTATATCTCAGTTCTACTTTAAAATCATCCACCTCGACATATATAAAAAATCAGTTATCAGCGTATTCGCCACTATCAGTAGCTTACTATCCTACTGGATGGGGTGATAATATCGATCTGACCAAGGGGATAAGGCGGGAATATTATCCCTTTGTAAGGGATCTTCCACTTAATGTCTGGCCGCCGACTGCAGTTCCAGTTACCAGTATTTACGTGGTTTGGAACTGTGCCGATGCACTCAGTGATCTTGCCTTCGCAAATACCAACTGGAACAGCATCCAAAGCACCTATGACTCGTTTATATCATCCGGCTCTGCAGTGGATACGTACCCGAAACTTTTGGGTTTAATCGGCTACGTCCGCCTAGCAAACCTGACTAACCATACTACCAACGTGGCTGCCGCGGTCGATAAAATCAATACTGCGAGTGTTGTCCTTACCAGTTTTCGAAATACAATAACGATTGGAAAAACATACTTTGAAACTACTTTCAACCACGATTGGTCTATTCCGCTTTTTTATACCAGCCGTCCCAACAATCAGGTCGTTACTTTATTTGGTCCTGAAGCCGGCAGATTTCTTGGGAATGAAGTCGAAAATCAAGTCAAGCAGGTTTTTGACATTATTTACCCCTATATGCCTCAGTGGTATATGTACAAAGGCGACTATGGTGGTGTTGGGAACGCGGATGCCTCAGGTAGCCACGTTGTAAAAGGACTTGAGCTCAACTGGTTTTTGGGCTCCGGCTATTCCGAAAACAACTTGTTTAGTCCGGAAGTGCCATGGACTTACTATCTTATAAAGGCATATGTTTATAAGGCAAATACGAGTGAGCTGGCAAAGTATTTAGACGTACCATACGCCAAGCGCGGTGATCTCTATTATATGAGTAAGCTTGTCACACTTCTCAATACCTACGGCCAAACCTGCTGGACAGACACGAGAAGTGGGGCGGAAACCTGGATACTGTCAAGCATTAGTGTGTAATCCTCCTTTTAGCGGGTAGTAACTGTTTAAATAATTGATAATACTGTTTGCATAACGCTGCCCGGACTCAACA
>Ga0209542_10020207_pt1 | contig 10579 bp, 11 predicted proteins | sample RifCSPhighO2_01_FD_184028 | JGI IMG/M metagenome (GOLD analysis project Ga0209542, IMG submission 184028) | Soil microbial communities from Rifle, Colorado - Rifle CSP2_plank highO2_0.1 (SPAdes) (version 2) | ecosystem: Environmental > Terrestrial > Deep subsurface > Rock core/Sediment ...
AAAAGAATAAATTACCGGATATAACTCCTCCATGAGATAGCCATGAATTTTACACTAGCTTATAAAAATTAGATGTAAGCAAAATTATTTTTTAGTCGTGCGTTAAGGAGAATGAAACAACCGTGGTAGTGTCACAAAGAAATCTTCTGAGATTTTACTCCAGTTTAAGTGGAAGAATTTCATTCATCTTCCTGCAATAGGAATATCTCCGCTGAATTATCCTGGTAGGAGAGTTCTTCGCCCCCGTCCCTATAAGACGCAAAGAACTTTATGGAATCCTCTGATTTTTTTATTCTTAGGTTTTGCACTTCTAGAGTGCTTATCATTCCAGGCTGCATGTCTCCCAAGGTATAATTTGCCACTTTATTTATTCCCGCGAATACTTCGATTTGAGAATCTTTTGCTTCTATATATCCGATATTAATTATTGAGATCTTAAAAGAGACGCCTTGGAAAGACCTACTGGCATTAATTTGGAGTATGGCTAGATTTGGAAGAGACTCTTCTGAATATAATAGGTTTATCTCCTCGGCGATGTAAGAGTCGAATTCTTGATCGCAGCGAGTTATTGGATACATTACGCTCTTTGGATTATTGTTATGGTCAAAACCTAAGACGTGGAGCAATTCATGCAAGGCTAGCTTTGGATTATCGCATTTCTCGTCTTTGAACAAAGAAACTTTTCCTTTTATAATAAGATAGCCATTTGTCAAGTTTCTTGCCTCTGTCGGCCCTCCTTCCCCTGCTATAAAGAATCTAGAATCAGTTAATTCTTCTTCAGGGGAGATTTCTGAGCATATTACACTTATCTCAGCATTTTCTGCATTAGGTTGGGCATGGTAGAAGCTTAGAACGGTTTCCTCTTTTATTATCTCAAATGCCCTTTCAACTTCTTGGATTTTCTTCCAGCCACATTCAGGCTCTATATAGTAGCTTATTTCTTTTTTGGGAAATCTCATACGGGGATAAAACTGTGAGCTTTCAAATAATACCTCTTCGGATATGTTTCCTATAAATTGGGAATATTGCTTTGTATATAGGGTTCCGGAATTAAAGTTAGACCAGAAGAAATATATTCCTGCAGCCAAGAGGAAACATAACACAAATAGCATGGCTAAATCCAAGGTCTTCATCTTTTCATTAAGAAAACGAAATTTATAAATTGTTCGCACGATAGGCATATTTTTAATTAGTAGTGTTTATGATTTATTATGACTAAGGATATTAAATATGAGTTCCTGGACCATACCGCAGATATAAAAATCAAAGTGCAGGGCCTAGATTTGGGAGAAATATTTGAGAATTCAGTATTGGCTGTTTCTGAATATTTATCTCCTGAGAAGAAGATTGAAAGCAGGAGAATTAAGATAATAAATGTTCAGGGTTCGGATACTCCTGCCTTGCTTTATAACTTCCTTGAGGAACTGCTGTATTTAATTGATGCGGAGGGATTTGCACCTGCCAAGGCTAAAGTGGTAATGAGGGGGAATAATTTACAGGCTGAAATCTCAGGAGATGACGCGGGGAATTACCATCTGCAGCAAATCAAGGCCCCTACTTATGCTGAGATGGAGGTCAAGAAATATGGCGATGGGTGGATTGCTCAGTTTGTGCTAGATGTTTGACCTTTTCTCATTTCTTCAGTCATGTAAGAATATTTGTATTCTCGGTAGGCAAATAGAACTTCGTAGGAAATAAGATATTCTGAGAATTGGTCCTTTAGCTCTTTGATGAAATCATGAATTTCCTCTTGCCTTTCATGAAGGAAATAGATTAGATAGTCCCAAGTTCCAAACAGGGTAGTGGCCCACACAATCTGGCTATTGTTATGAGCATATTGTTGTATCTTTTCATCTACTACATTTGTTCTGTTATGGACTTTGATTAAAACAGTTTCTATAGATTTTCTCATGGCAGCATAATCAATTACAGGTCTAAAACCTAGTATATAGTTGCCCCTTACTAACTTCTTAATTCTGTAAGCTACTGCGTCATTGGTAAGCTTGATCTTCTTTCCTATTTCTGATAAGGTAATCTGACAGTCTTGAGATAATAAATACAATATCTCTTTATCTTTTTTATCTACTTGATATTCTTGCTTTTCCAATAGAAATTGCTTAGTAAATGAGGGATCATTTCTAATATATTTTAAAGAAGGTAGTTTTTTATCCTCTAGATCTGGAAGCACTTTTCCTTTAATTGTTTTTAAGGTGGATTAATACTGAGAGAATTATCTTTGCGTAAACTCCCTACTTTAGTTCGTGAGAAAGCAAAGATAATTCTCGAGGTGTTCAAGAACCACTATAACACGCCACCTTGCTTTAGCAGGTGGTTCTTGACATAGGAGATGCCGCTAGTGGATTTGTAGGAATGGATGACAAGCCGGGCAAGACTGCTGAACGCGGAGTTGCTACTTCTCCAGAGGATATTGTTTTTCTTGCGAAGGTTCTTTTGGAATATGGCTATGATCCTCATAAGAGGCTCTTTGTACTTCAGCCACCTTATATTCAGGAAAGGATTGAAGGAAAAGTATTACGACGTTCTGGTCTTACGAACCTTGGTGATTTTGCACGTGCCGATATTGGAAAGCTAGAAAAAGTTCTTGGAGACATTCACCATAATGAGGGTGAAAAAGTGCCTCATCAAATTTATCCTTTGCCTCCGCAAGGATAAGAGATATTATTTAAATGCCAGATAAACATAAGGTATTTATAGTTTGATTGTTTATAAAAGTAATGAATTTCAATAGCGACTTAGCAGCTATTCATGCTTATCTTTGCGCTGACGGATATGTTACAATAAACCCTGAATCCCGTAAAATAAAATATTATAAAATAGGTCTAAGAAACAAAAATTTAGGATTACTAACAGATTTTCAAAATAGATTTCTTAAGCATTTTGGAGTAATGCCTCACCTATATCCTGGAGAAAGATGTGAATTAGGATCTAAAAAGATTAATACCTATCTTACAAATAGATTCGGAAGCTTTTATTCATATGAGTGGAAAATGCCGGAAAACTTAAATGTAGGTCTAAAGAAGATATGGATCCGAACTTATTTCGATTGTGAAGGATGGGTTTTCTGCAAGAGAAAACAAAATAGACATTTAGGAGCCGATTGTGTCAATGAGAAAGCATTAAATCAAGTTAAAAGAGAACTAGAAAGTTTGGGCATAAAAATAATTAAGAAAGTAGTAAAGAATGGAAAAATGTTTAGAATATTAATATATGGAAAGGAAAACTTAATGAAATTTCAATCAGAAATTAACTTCAACCACCCAGAAAAAAGACTCAAATTACAAGAAGTTGTTTCTGATTTTGTAAACTATAAGTGGGTAATAAAAGAAAATCCCCAATCTATAAGAGAATTAATGCTAGAAAAAGCCAAAATAAAAAAGCCGTATGTAACAAGAATAGTCTCTAAGGAAGAGGAAAATTTAATAATTCTTAAGAATTATTTAAACAGCTTATTTGGGGTAGATTATATCAAGATAAACAAGAGAATAAATGGGCTAGGAACAATTTACTTCGAACTTAGTATAAATAAAAGAGATGAAGTAAAGAAATTAGTAAAACATAATCTTATTAATGCCTCTGAACTTAATAAGATCAATTGGAGAGAATGAAATGCTTAAAGAAAAGATGAAAAAGGTTTCTGAGAATATTTATGAGTTGCCCAAGTCCGGCAAGATGCTGGTGGAAGGGAGAATTTTTACTTCAGATAAGTTATTTGAAGCTGTTGAAGAAATATGTGTTCAACAACTTGTAAATGTGGCTTCTTTACCTGGAATTTTAGGGCATGCTAGCGCCATGCCAGACGTTCATGTTGGATATGGCTTCCCAATAGGAGGAGTTGCTGCTTTTGATTTGGAAAAAGGAGTTATTTCTCCAGGGGGCGTTGGCTATGATATTAACTGCCTTAGCAAGGATTCAAGGATTCTTTCTGATTTCGGGTATTGGAAGAAGATTGAAGATATCTCTAAGGAAAATAAGAACGAATTATTAATCTTACTTCAGAAAGAGACCAAGAAAAAGGACTCTTCAAATATATTATTACACATGAACAAGCATTCAGATAGTATAATTAAAGTAAAAACTAGAGCAGGATTAGAAGTATTTGCTACTAAAGATCATCCTTTTTATACTAATGAGGGCATGGTTCCTTTAGGTAATCTCACGGCAGGTACTAAAATTCTTTCTTATCCTTTTGAAGGTGTAGAATATAAAGAACCAAAGAGACAATTATTACTGGACGAGTTAAAAATTGATAGTTTGCCTTTAAGTGTGACTGCTAAATTGCAAATTAAAAATAGGCTTAAATCATTAAACCTCCTTCCCCTCTATTCAAACAATGAGAAAATGCCTAATTTGATTAGAATAATGGGATTTGTTTTTGGTGATGGTTGTTTAGGTATTAAAAAAACAAAACATGTTAGTTTTTATGGAAAGGAAGAAGACTTAGAACTTATTAGAGAGGATCTAAGAAAAGTCGGTTTTTCTTCTACGATTACATCTAGAGATAGAAATTTTAAAATGAAAACTCAATATGGTGAATACGAGTTCTCTCGAATAGAAAATTGTTTGCGCAGCGGTTCGAGCTCATTGGCCCATTTGCTTTATCTTCTTGGTGTTCCTGCAGGAAATAAGGCTTTGCAAGAATATGGAGTCCCTGATTGGCTTTTGGAACAGCCTACATGGTATAAGAGATTGTTTTTAGCATCTTTATTTGGAGCGGAATTGAGTTCTCCTCGTGTTATATCAGAGAGCCCTTTTAATTTCAATGGGCCTGTATTTTCATTAAATAAAAGAGATTCTTTACATGGCCTTTTATTTGTAAACCAGATATCTAAATTATTGGAAGAGTTTGTTCATTAGTCAAAACTAGACGGGATGAATTAAACGGAACTATTTCTACAAGAATAAGACTCTTTATTCATCAAGATTCTGATAACTTGATAAAATTATTTTCTAGAATAAATTATGATTATAATATAAAAAAGAGGAAACTAGCTAATGCGGCTATAATCTGGTTGAAAGAAAAAGAGCGAATAGTCGAGATGCGAAATAATGCGCGGTCTAAGGCTCAGGCGATGATTAAGAACGGATATAAGAAGAAGGAGATCATTTTGGCTTTGAGCGGACCTTATATAAATGAAAGGTTTATAGAAAGGTCAATTTATTTTGATACTTCAAGTAACGAAGGGGCAAGAGTTGCATTTTGTTTTATGACTTTTAATGAATTTCTTCAAACAAATTGTTATGGGGATCAGGGATTTATATGGGATGTGATTGAGAGAAAAGAGGAAATTGAATATAATGATGTGGTTTACGATTTTACAGTAAATCACGATTCTCACAATTTCATTGCAAATGGATTTGTCGTATCTAATTGCGGCGTCAGACTTCTTGCGGCAAATATAACTAAAAAAGATTTTATGTTTAAGAGAAGGGCGATACTTGATGATTTGTATAAGAGGATTCCTTCCGGAGTAGGAAAGGATTCTGAATTTAAGCTTGATGATAAGGAATTGAATAGGGTTCTGAATGAAGGGGTTGATTGGGCTGTTGAGAGAGGATACGCGACAAAAGAGGACAAAGAAAGAATTGAAGATTCTGGATGCATAGAAGGTGCGGATGCTTCTAAGGTTTCTCCCAGAGCTAAAGCTAGAGGGAGATCTCAATTGGGAACTTTAGGGTCTGGAAATCATTTTTTGGAAATTCAAGAAGTTGAAACAATTTATGATGAAAAGACAGCTAGGGCGTTTGGAATTACTGACAAAGAGCAAATTGTAATTTTAATTCACTCTGGAAGCAGAGGACTGGGCCATCAGACTGCTTCAGATTACATTATGAAAATGGAGAAGGAATATGGCTTTAAGCAATTACCTGACAGAGAATTAGCATGCGCCCCCATTAATTCTCCTCTGGGAAAGGATTATCGGGCAGCAATGGCTGCAGCGGCTAATTTTGCTTTTGTGAATAGGCAATTAATGACCTATCAAGTCAGAAAATCTTTTGATAAATTCTTTCCTAAGAAAGAAGTTAAATTAGTTTATGACATTGCCCATAATATTGCTAAATTTGAGGAACATGAAGTTGAGGGGCAAAAATGCACTTTATGCGTGCACAGAAAAGGGGCTACTAGGTCTTTTGGTCCTGGAAGAATTGAGATTCCCAAGGTTTATAGGAAAATAGGACAGCCTATCTTTATTCCAGGCAGCATGGGCACTTATTCGTATGTTCTTGTCGGAACTAAGAAAGCTGAGGAATTATCATTTGCGAGCACAGCCCATGGCGCAGGACGCTTGCTTTCTAGGAGTTATGCTATCAAAAATCTAAGGCCTGAAGTTGTAAGAGGAGAATTGGAAAAGCATGATGTCATTATTAAAGCAGGAAGTGCAAAAGGCATGCTGGAGGAAGCTCCGGAAGCATATAAGGATATTAATGAAGTTGCACGTGTTTCTCATGAGCTAGGAATTGGAAATTTAGTTGTAAGGTTGAAGCCATTAGCTGTTATGAAGGGATAAATTTAAATAGTTACAATAGCTTATTTTTGTAACTATGGAAGATAAGGTTATAACAATACGTATTGGAAATGAATATTTTAAGGATTTGCAGGAGATTGAGAGGCAAGAAAAGACTGATAGGGCTGCTGTAACAAGAAAACTTTTAGCTTTTGCAATAAGGGAATGGAAGATAAAAAATTCTTTAGAGCTTGTAAAAAATAGCAGGGTTACAATAAGGAAAGCTGCAGAAATGGCTGGCTGCACATATGCAGAGTTTCTTAGTTTAATTGAGAAAGAAAAGATAGCCTTAGGCTATAGCTTAAGTGATTTAAAAACAGATTTAGGAGCATAGTGAAAATGCCGATTATAGACACTTCTCGTCTTATATATCTAATAAAGATAAATCGGTTATTGCTTTTAAAATCTCTTTTTTCAAAAATTTCAATAATTCCAGAAATAGTGAGAGAAATGGAAAACGGTATTGAAGGAATAACTGAATTAAAGGAGGAGATAGGTGATTGGATTAAAGTAGAACCATCGGGAGATCGAGATGCGGCAGAAAAATTAAGTCTGGAAGAGGGCATAAGCTATACTGATGCATTACTGATTTTATTTGCAAAGAATAAAAAAGATATCCTTGTTTCAAATGATTCTGTCTTGATTAGAATAGCAAGGGCAAAAGGAGTAAAATGCTGGTGGTTTATCCGTTGCATAATAGAAGCGTTAAAAATAAAAATTATCTCGAAAAAAGAATCTAGGGAGATATTGTTAGAGCTTGTAAAAAGTGGAATGTATCTTGATAATGAGGTTTATGCTGTTTTATTAGAAGAAATTGAAAGATTGTAAGGAAATGGTTTCGTGAGAGTTGTTGCTACAGAGATTTCCCATAATTATGTTGCCTTTTTTAACAAAATCCTTGTCTACCTAACTCTTCACTAAGGCAACTCAATCAAGGAGATTAGGTATAACTTGCTGTATATAAGGTGTCAAGAACCAGCCACTAAAGTGGCTGGCGTGACAAAGGCTGGTTCTTGAGCATGCTCAAGAATTGAGTTTTCTGTATCTCACCACTAAAGCCTCAAAAACTTTTAGTTTTTGATGGTCATCAAGAATCTAAAGATTATTGAGATAACGAGTTTTAGAAAACTCAATTCTTGACATATAAGTGGCTTACAAACCGTAGTTATCGCATGCCCTGGGATTGACGTTGATGATGAGTATTGAAGTGATAATTATGCTATGAATTAAGGGCTACTAAAAGCATTAACTTGAAAATTTTATCTTAGGCTAAAAGCTTCAAGGCCTTCTTTGATTGATTTTGGAGAGTAGCCCCCTTCTAAAATAGCAAGTGAGGGATATTCACCACATAGGCCATTTAATTTTTCATATGACCTTCTTGTTAGTTGCATTGAGGAAGGCATCAGGCCTGATGCAGATTCATGGCGATTCATGTCAAAGCCCGCTGATACCACTAATACTTCTGGGGAGAATTGTCTTAGCCGGTCTTTTATTTTAGATATTATCTTGATAAAATCAAAATCTACCATTGTTCCATGAAGTGGCAAGTGATATGTATCGCCCCTCATTCCTTCAACTTGTAGATTGTATCTTGGTCCGGGAAAAATGTCAGCCTGATAGGTGGAGATGAAAAGAAGCCTATTGCTTTCTTTTTTATTCAGTATATCTTCTGTTCCATCTCCATTGTGCAAGTCAAAATCTAAGACAGCCACTTTTTTATTATGCCTCTCATGAAGGTATAAGGCTGTAAGCGCAGCATTATTGATAAAGCAAAATCCATGAGTCCAGTCAGTGTGTGCATGATGTCCTGGAGGGCGAGTCAAAATGAAGGTTTTTTTGCCATCTTTTATCAGAGAATCTGCCGCTTCAAGGCAAAGTGCAGTTCCGCTTGCCATTGCTTGCCAGGAGCCAGCGTTACACATTGCTTCATGTTCCTGTATTGCTTCTTCTTCGAGCTTTTGAAGATAGACTTTATCATGAGCTAAAGAAAAATAAGAGGAATATTGAGAGACATTTCCTTTTTTAATAATGCAATTGGCAGGATTAATTAGGGATAAACGATTAGAGGATTCAGGTGTGCCTGACCCCTGATGCCTTGCATGCTCTTGATTAAGCCAGAATTCTCTCATTCTCAGAAAGAGTTATTGAAGTATTAAAAGATTTATATTTTTTATGAGGAGATCTATTTTTTAGCAGTTTTCCAGATAAGCTCAAAATATTCCTTACAATCATCTGCGACTGGTTTTGATTTAATCAATATGCCAACTGGCTGTTTGGCCCATGAAATAATAAGTAGCTTGTCTCTATTACACTCCCAATTTCCAGGGATAGGAAAACTAGAATATCTTATCTCCATCTTTTTATCTTTTTTCCCTATACTTTTGTTGAATTCCGAATCTTTTCCTTCAAGATTGCAGATTCCTCTAAACTTTATCTTGCTCAAAATGTCTTTTATGCTGAAATAAAAGCGGTCTGCAAGCTGGCCATATTCTTTTTTATGCATATAGAAAAATATATTTTCGTCATTTTCATTCATTCCATTAATAAGCTTTTCATATGCGGTTTTCAGACCATTTAAGCCGATGAAAACCTCTGCTTCTTGGTGAGGAGGTAAGTTATTCAAATGCTCTAATTCGGGGAGTATTCTTTCAAATTCTAACTTTTGCGCTTCAATTTCCTTGCTTTTTTTGTTAAGAAATTCTTTAATATTATTTGGAGTGGCGGCTTGGAAATATTTTGTCTTTTCTTTAATTATAAAACTGACTAATCCTTTATCGATAAGCCTATTAAGAATTTCATAAATATTAGAGTAAGCAACTTTAGATTTGTTAACGATTGGGCCGACTGTAGTTGAACCAATTTCAGCTAAAGCAACATAGACTTTGGCCTCTCCAGATGTCAGGCCCATTTTTATTAAATTATTCACAATTTCCATGACTAAATGATTTTCTAGAGGTTAAAATATCTTTCTATTATACACCCTGTACAGGATAGATAATATTTAAATACGGTAGTAATTGTTTAATAGTAACAATTTGGAGTCAAGATGAAAAACACACTACAAAAAATGATTGGAACTGCGGTTTTGGGAACAGCTTTAGCTTTGCCTATTACTGGAAACGCAAATGATGCAAAAGTTGAGATGCCTGCTCAAGTTCAGGAAAAAATAGAGTTAGACGCGCCTGTTGCAAAGCTGAAGCCATTCGGATTTATTGACACAAGATTTGCAGATTCTTATAATCCGAGTGTAGGATTCAAAATTGGCAAGGGATGGGTAAATCAAAGTCTTATTGTTGGAGGTTTGGAAAACGTCTTTACAGAGGGCGATGTTTTATCAGGATTTACATGGTTAAATACTGACTTTGGATATGGCGTTCCGAATGTTGAGACCTTAGTAGAACAGGATTTTGGAATTAATTATGATTTTCCGATTATGAAAGTTGATCAGGGCCCTAAATTCCTTCAAGGAAAGCTTACTTTGAATTTGGGCGGCCAGTATTGGAAATATTGGGGCGGCCAATTAGGCGAGCATGATTATGTTTTTGATTCAGGATTAACTTGGAATGGAGTTGTAGATTTTAAGGTATTAAACAGACATTTATTTCCCCATACTGGAGTTAAAGAGGGAAATTATATATCTTTAGAATTATCTAAGAGGTTGAATTTAGGTTCTAAGGGAGATTACTCATTCTCTTTTACACCAAGTGTGAATTCAACATGGAGCGATAATTTTTTCCAAAAAGGAGATGGATGGACTGTTGCTCAGACAATTGGTAAATTAGAAGTTTCCAAAGGTAAGAATTCAGCTTATGTAGCGGGCGGCTATCAGTTTAATATTGATGGCGATACCGCAAACAAGCCTAGCAAACCCATAGTTTATTTAGGATTATCAAGGGCATTTTAGATCTTCTAGATTCTTGACAGAAAGATTAAAAAATACTTAGAATCTATCCACATAGGGCTGCTCTCAAAGCAATAACTCCACAGGCAAAGCACAACATCGCATAATAGTTTTCAGCTTTTTTATTCCACCTTATCAATAATCCACGAAATTT
>Ga0209542_10020208_pt1 | contig 10578 bp, 11 predicted proteins | sample RifCSPhighO2_01_FD_184028 | JGI IMG/M metagenome (GOLD analysis project Ga0209542, IMG submission 184028) | Soil microbial communities from Rifle, Colorado - Rifle CSP2_plank highO2_0.1 (SPAdes) (version 2) | ecosystem: Environmental > Terrestrial > Deep subsurface > Rock core/Sediment ...
GGTACTCAATGCAGATATTATAGCACCAAACAAAAAATCTGTCAATAGTTTTCCTAAGGACAGATTTTTAATTGTGGTTGGCTACTTTGGCAACACTGTTTCTAAAACATCCCGCGAAGCTGCCGGTTCCACTCCTCGCCTCTTGAATTCATCAGCTATTTCTTGGAGGTCGAGTTCATTCACTGGGCCTTCGGCAAGCGAGATAATGTAACCCATGAGAGTTTACATCTCGGGGCTAGGCGACGATTTTCCTGCCCGGCAATTATTCACGAAATCATAAATCGTGGATAATTGTCCGGAGGGGAATGAACGAATGTCTTCGCCTACTTTTATCCCGACTTCACCTCTTTCGTTGTCGATCACGACAACGGGGCCGTATACCAGTCGACGCATGCCGGATATGACCTCTTCGGTAATCAAGATAGCTCCTTTTTTGATTCTGCTTAGCTCCACTTAGCCACCTCCTTATATTAAAATCAAAGGGCGATTAGGTTGTTGCCTTATTGTATACCAAAGAGGATAACTTGTCAAGCTCAATTAACCATTAACCGCAAAGTCATGCGGTGCTCGGTGGGTTCTATCTGGATGATTTGGAATTGGTATTCTTTGCCGATTTTCAGTTTTTGCTCCATTTTAGTTTTGGTGCCGAATTCGGAAATATGGACCAACCCCTGAATTTTAGGGGCGATTTCCACGAAAGCGCCGAAGGGATTAAATTTAGTCACTTTTCCCTCAATTACATCGCTCTTTTTATATTTTTTGTCGATATCTATCCAGGGATCCTGTTTTAAAGCTTTCAAAGACAACGATATCCTGATGCCGTCGGCGATTTCAATAATCTTTGCCTGAACTTTTTCGCCGACTTTGACGATTTCAGCCGGGTCGTCGATGAGTTGCCAGTCAATCTCGGAAATATGGATCAGCCCCTCGAGATTATCGGGCAGAATTTTAACAAAAACGCCAAAGTCGACAATGCCCGTGATTTCTCCTTCGACCACATCGCCTGTTTTATATTTTTCAACAAGCGTTTTAATTTTTTCGGTTTCCGTGGCTTTTTCCGATAGAATCAAAATATCCTTGCCCTGATCGATGGTTAGGATTTTTACCGTCAGATCCTCGCCGACAAGCCGCTGCAACTTGTCTAAAATTTTGGTTCGGTCAGCTCCTTCAACCCGCGGATAGTTTTTAGGAGAAAGTTGCGAAACTGGTAAAAAACCGGCGACTCTTTCCGCTTCTACCAAAAGTCCGCCTTTATTGGCGCCAAGCACTTTGACCGTCAAGGATTCATCTTTTTCTTTCTTTAACATAAGTTTGTCCCAGTTTAGCTCTCGGCCGGCTTGAGTGGCTGAAAGTTCAATGTAGCCCTCGTCGTTTTCCAATTCGATGATTTTTAACATCAACTTATCGCCCATTTTAGCGCTTTTTAAGGCGACTTTCGCTTCCTGGAATTCCTGGCCGTAGATAATGCCCGTGCCGACAGGCCCCAGATCAACATAAATGGTCGACCGGCCAACGCCGATCACCGAGCCTTCGACAATTTCGCCGACTCGCGGAAGTTTTAAGAAGTCGTTAGTTTTGTTTTCGATGATATTTTTCATGACCTTAATTTATCATAGATTGTGATTTATGACAAGGATATTTCGGGCAGTCCGATTGCCCTTTAAATTTTAAGGGCAGTCGGACTGCCATAAAATAGTTGAACGTTAAAAAGTTTTATGATAAAATTAAAAAATATGCATATTACTTGGCACGGACAATCTTTTTTTCAATTGCAGACCAGCCTCAGCAAGGGCGAGCAAACAACTATTGCTATAGACCCCTTTGAAGAAACCATAGGGCTGAATGTTCCTTCGTTTACCGCTGACATTTTATTGATTACCCACGATCACGCGGACCATAATAATAAAAAAACCATTAAAGGCGCGCCTTTTTTGGTCGATGGCCCCGGCGAATACGAAGTCAAAGAAATTTTTGTTCAGGGCATTCCTTCTTTCCATGATGAGGAGAGCGGTAAAAAGCGGGGGATAAATACTATTTATACTCTTGAAGTGGAAGAAATGCGGCTGTGCCATTTGGGCGATTTCGGCCAGAAAGAATTAACCGAAGATCAGCTTGAACAAATCGGCGACATCGATATTCTAATGATTCCCGTCGGCGGCGAGTTCACCATCGATGCCAAGGGAGCGGCTCATATTATTTCCCAAATAGAACCCAAGATTGTCATCCCGATGCATTATGCTTTGCCGAAACTTAAAATAAAGCTCGATGAAGTGGATAAGTTTTTAAAAGAAATCGGCCAGAAATCAGTTGTGCCCCAGCCCAAGCTGTTGATTAAAAAGAAAGATTTGCCTTTAGAAACTCAAGTAGTTGTTTTAACGCAATGAAGTTTTTAGAAAAAATACAAAGCTTGCCAGAAAAGACGAGAAAGATTATTCTGTGGATTATTTTGATTGTTCTGGCCTTAGCCATGCTAAGTTGGTGGATTAGCCGTATCCCCGGAAATATCGAAAAAATTAATTTGCCCAAAATAGCAATACCTAAAATAAATATCAATGCCCCAGAAGAAACCAATAATCAATAAACCAATCAAGCCGGAAAAGCCGAAGCAGGCCGCCTCTAAAAAAGGCGAGCCTCGCCCAGAATCTGGGCGGGAAATCGGCTATGTCAAACCAAGAGAAATCGTGGCCGAAATGCAGGAGTCCTATATCGATTATGCCATGTCGGTGATTGTGGCTCGCGCTTTGCCCGATGTCAGGGATGGTTTGAAGCCCGTTCATCGCCGGATTCTTTACGCCATGTACGAAGACGGCTTGACGCATGGAGCCAAATTCAGAAAATCGGCGACAGTGGTGGGCTCGGTTTTAGGCCGCTATCATCCGCATGGCGATGTGGCCGTATACGATTCGATGACCCGCATGGCCCAAGATTTTTCCTTAAGATACACGCTCATCCAGGGTCAAGGCAACTGGGGTAGCATCGACGGGGATAGTGCGGCCGCGATGAGATATACGGAATGTAAAATGTCCAAAATAGGGGAGGAGATGCTGCGGGATATCGATAAAAATACCGTCGAATTTACCGACAACTATGATGCGAGCAGAAAAGAACCGATGGTTTTGCCATCGCCCGTGCCGCAGCTTCTTTTGAACGGCTCCTTAGGAATCGCGGTCGGTATGGCGACGAATATCCCGCCTCATAATTTAACTGAAGTGGTTGAGGCCAGTATTTATCTTTTGGATCATCCCAAAGCCGACACCGAGGATTTGTTCAAGTTCGTGCAAGGGCCTGATTTCCCGACCGGCGGCAATATTTATAATGCCAAGGAAATCCTCGAGGCCTATTCTTTAGGCAAGGGCGCGATTGTGACTAGGGGCAAAGCCGAGGTGTTAGAAAACGAAAAAACGGGGCGATCCCAAATCATCATTACCGAAATTCCTTATCAGGTTGTGAAATCTACTTTAATCGAGCAGTTGGCGTTGCTGGTGCAGGAAAAGAAAATCGATGGCATTAAGGATATTCGCGACGAATCCGACCGCGAGGGTTTGAGAATCGTCATTGATATGCAAAAAGACGCTTACCCCCAGAAAATTCTTAACCGGCTTTATAAATTCAGCGATTTGCAGAAAACTTTTCATTTAAACATGTTAGCTCTGGTTGACGGCATCCAGCCCAGAGTTTTGTCGTTGGCCGAAGTTTTAAGTTATTACTTGCAGCACCGTCAGGACGTGGTGACCAGACGCCTTAATTTCGATTTGATGAAAGCTAAAGAAAGAGCTCATATCCTGGAAGGTTTGCATAAATGCTTAGCCAATATCGATCTTGTTATAAAAATCATCAAGTCTTCGGCTAGCCGGGAAGACGCCATGAAAAATTTAATGGCGCGCTTTAGGCTTACCGAAATTCAGGCCAACGCTATTTTGGAAACAAAACTTGCGGCTTTGGCGAAATTGGAACGCCAGAAAATAGCAGATGAGCTGAAAGAATTAATGGCGCTCATCAAAGAATTGGCTCTTACCTTAAAAGATCCGGAAAAAATCAAAGAAGTCGTCAAGAAAGAATTAAAAGAAGCTAAAGAGGTTTTTGGCGATCCGAGAAAAACGAAACTGCATGTGCAGAAGATCGGTGAAATCGCCGAAGAAGATTTAATCCCGCAAGAAGAAACCATTATTACTTTAACCCAAGGAGGCTATGTTAAAAGAATCAATCCTTCGCAGTATAAGAATCAAAAGAGGGGAGGCAAAGGCATGATGGGCATGAAAACGCTGGGCGATGACGTGGTCGAACACTTTTTAACCGCCATGACCCACGATTCTTTATTGTTCTTTACTGATTCGGGCAAGGTTTTCCGCACGCAAGCGTATGAAATTCCCGAAGGACAAAGGGTGGCTAAGGGACGAGGGCTTTTGAACTTCTTGGAGCTGTCTTCCGAAGAAAAGATTCTTTCTTTGAATTCTTTGGGTAAAGAAGACAAGGATGCCGGCGTGAAGTATCTGGCGATGGTGACCAAGAACGGCATTATTAAAAAGACAGCGATTGAGGATTTTGATAACGTTCGCAGGAGCGGGCTCATTGCGATTTCCCTTAAAAAGGGCGATTCGTTAAAAAGCGTTCGTAAAACAACCGGCGAGAATGAATTAGTTATTGTAACGAAGCTCGGCCAATCTATTCATTTTAAAGAAAAAGATGTCAGAAGCATGGGACGGACAGCCTCCGGTATTAGAGGTATCAGGTTGGGCAAAGGCGATGAAGTGATCGCTATGGATGTGGTGAGTACGGATAAGCAAAACTTATTATTAGTGGTTTCCGAAAACGGCTACGGCAAAAGAACTGACTTGAAAGAATATAAGATTCAGGGCAGGGGAGGCTCGGGCATCAAAACCGCTCAAGTGACTTCAAAAACCGGAGCTCTGGTTTATTCCATGATTCTGAAAGGCGACGAAGAGGATTTGATTGTCATTTCCAAGAAAGGCCAGGTCATCAGAACGCCCGTGAATGCCATCGCCAAAATCAGCCGAGCCACCCAAGGCGTGAGAGTGATGCGGCTTGACCCTGGGGATAAGGTAGCTTCCGCCGCTTGTCTTTAATCGGGCATTTTTGGTAGAATATAAACATGAAGAAGCTAATTTGCCAAACGTTTTTAATCGGAGTATTTTTGCTGGGTTCGGTTTCAACGGTTTTAGCCGTTGATTGTCCTACAGGGCAGATTTGCAATCCGTTAAAATACGGCAATTTCGAGGATTTAATCAGCGGGATTATTAAGGATTTTCTTATTCCGGTTGGCATTAGCGTTGCGGGGATAATGTTTCTTGTTGCCGGAGTGATGTTTGTCACTTCAGCCGGCGACCCGGGAAAGACAAAAACGGCCCGTGATATCATGATTTACACGGCTGTCGGCCTGGCCGTAATTTTACTTGCTTCAGGATTGATCAAAGTGCTACAATCATTATTAGAAGGTTAAAATAACAATAAAGAAAAGGTCGAGGTTTAGCTAATCTAAAATAAAAAATAAAATGAAAAAAGTTTTAGCACAATTATTTTTAATTAGTTTTTTAGCGGTTTTAGTGGTACCAGCGGTGGTTTCAGCAGGAATTGCTGGCAAGATAGATTGTCAAAACCAATGCGTGACACCGTCGGTAGACTGTAACTGTGGTGGCGCGAATGGAGATTATATTGGCGCCACTACCCCGATGTATTGCTTAAATGGTGTACGTTTTAATAGTAATGACAATGGCGAAGGCAGACAGGCTTGTTTGGCGGTGGCGTCTGGCGGCACCACTGGTAGCGGCACTTCAGTCACTACTGTTAAAGGGTTGCTTAATAAGATTGACGAGATTAGCGGATATATTCGTACCGGCTTATTTGGGATAGCGGGAATCTTCCTGATTATAGCCGGTTATTATTTTGTCACAGGCGGGGGCGAACCGGAGAAGCTCACTAAAGCCAGGCAAATGTTAATTAACGCTTTGATTGGCGTGGCTATCGCGGTCGCGGCAACAGGATTGGTAGGGATTGTGAAGGATCTTGTAAAATAAATTTACTTACTCATCAGATTTTAAAAATCCCCAATGGGTTTGACTTTCTTGGGGGTTTTTGTTATAATATAATATTCTGGAAATACGAAAGGAGGTCTTTGATAATGTTAAGCAATAGATGGGTAAGAATCGGGTTATGGGCTTTAGGGGTCGTGATAGTTTCCGTTTTGTTTTTTTGGGGTTTGGCGCAGAGTTACGACAATGGTTACGGAAACGGATATGCGCATGGAATCAAGGTTCAGCCCTCGCCGGCTCCAGCTCCAGCGCCGGCTCCAGTGCCGCAACCGACACCTGTGACGGTGATCGTCAATCCACCGGCAGTGAATGTGTCCGTCAATCAGACGGTGGACGGCACCAAATCGGCAAATTCGCAGCCACCCCAGCAAGTTTTATTCAGGACAGCTTATATTAACGGGAGCGGTGGTTTCAATATTGGGCAGAGCGGTGATTATAAAATAATCCTCAATCCTCCGATGCCCGGGACTTCCATTTCTATCGACGGACGGGCTGTTTACAACTATCAAATTTTTTACCTCTACCAAGGCTGGCATACCGTCTACTCCAATTCGCCAGTTCAAATTAGCTGGCAGCTTAACTACTAAGAACATCTCAAAGCTGGCGATCCGTAGATCGCCAGCTTTCTTCATTTGATTTTTCGGCTCAAACAGATAAAATAAAAAAATGCCGAGGTGGTGAAACTGGCAAACACGTAGGACTTAGAATCCTATGCCGTAAGGCTTGTGGGTTCGACTCCCACCCTTGGCACAAATAAAGATACATAGAACGGTTCTATGTATCTTTTTATTTTCATTCTTCCTGCTCTACGGTGATCTTTTTTTTCGTCTTGCGATGGATTTTCGGCATGCTTAATGTCAAAATTCCTTCTTTAATAGTAGCCTTGGCTTTGCCGGCATCTACTTCTTCGGGCAGGATCACTTTTCTCATAAACGAGCCCCAATAACATTCTTGATAAAAATATTTCTTGCCTTCTTTCTCAACTTTATTTTCTCTCATGCCCCTGATCGTTACCATGTCATCTTCGATAGCAATATCCAAGTCCTCTCCTTTAATGCCGCCGATGGTAGATTGAATCACAATATCATCCTCCGTTTCATAAACGTCAATGGCAAGTTGCCCCTCATCCTGGGAAGATAGCTCTCCCGGCTCGATTTTCAACGATTTTATTTCCTTTTTAGGTTCGGGCCTGGGTTCTTCTTTGGGTTCAAGGGTTTTTTCTGGCTCGACCTTCGTTTTCTTTTTAGTTTTTGTTTTTCTTCCTTCGCCCTCCGTAGCCTTGGCGGAGGAGGGTTCGATGCCCATATTCCCTTTTAATTTATTGAAAAAAGACATATTGTTTTATTTACAGATGCTTTTTAATTTTTTGACCTTTTGGAAGCCTATAGTAATAAAAATAATCAATCCCATTAAAATTGTTATAGGTATCATAAACTTAAAGCTTCCCTCAACTTTCATTATAGAGAAGTCGTAAAGACCATGCAAGAGCGTAGCTATCAATATTCCTTTGATTGTCAACCTAAGCCTATTTTTTGTTTGGTAGAAAGATAGGGCTAGGTAATAGCCGATGAGTCCCGAACAAAGAGCATGCAAAAAGGTTGCTCCGATAAACCGGAAAATGCTGACGAAAGCCGCTTCAAAAAATTGGAAATTAGCATTCATCGGCAGGAGAATCAGCAGATTTTCGAATGCCGCGAATCCCAGAGCGGCAATAATCATGTAAAGCATCACATCAACCGGCTCGTCGAATTCGCGATGCTGCAATACCGTTTTTTTAACTACGAGATATTTGAGCATTTCTTCTATAAAGCCGATGCCCAAGAAAGCGTAAATAAGGGCAAACAGTAGGGGAGGAAGATGGAGGGCTCCAACTGTTTCGAAAAAACCAAGTTCCAGCAAGGCGGTTGGTATAGTGGCGAGCATCCCCAAAAAGAAGATTCTTAAAATCATTCGTTTTGATTCGGGCAACTTGTCTTTCTTCAAAAAAAACAGAAGCCAGATGATGCTGGGAGCCAATCCGAAAAAGATTAAGACGGGGTAAATTATATTCATTTGGGCCATTCTTCGATGATGAGCGCTTTTTTATTTTCAATTGGCAGTTTTTGGTAGATTTCTTCGGTAATAAAGGGGATAATAGGATGCAGTAGTTTTAAAGAAGTTGATAATACGTACAATAATATTTTTTTTGATTCATCGTCGTTTTGTTTTTTAGCTTCTTCAATATAAACATCGCAGAAGTCGTGCCAGAAAAAATCGTAAAGTGTGTGGGCGGCTTGGCCGAACTCAAAGTTTTCTAAATTTTTATTGACCGACTTTATGGTTTGGTTGAGTTTTTTAACGATTAAAGATTTCCGAAATCCTCTCAAATTTGAGTGGATTTCGGAAATCGGCAAATCAGTCGTTTGCATCAAGACGAATCGAGCGGCATTCCATAATTTATTGCAGAATTTTCGGCCCATGACGATATTGTCTTCAATGAATTTTAAATCTTGGCCTTCGGTGATTTGATAGGCAATCCCGAATCTTGTGGCATCAGCGCCATATCTGTCAACAAGGCCCAAAGGGTCAATGCCCGTGCCCAAGGACTTCGACATTCTTTTGCCCTCTCTAGTGAGGACTGTGGCATTGATATAAACATTCTGGAAGGGAACTTTTTTCATGAATTCTTCCCCCGAAAAAATCATTCTGGTTACCCAAAGATTAATGATGCCTCGGTCAGTGGCTAAAAAGTTTCCGGGATAGAATGTTTTTAAATCTTGCGTTTCTTTGGGCCAACCCAAAGCGGCAAAGGGCCATAAGGCCGAAGAGAACCAAGTGTCTAAAACATCATCGACTCCGTTAATAGGAATTTTATGGCCCCACCAGAGCTGCCTTGAAATGCACCAGTCTTTGACATTCTTTAACCAATCAAGGTAAAGTTTTTCCCAGCGCCTGGGTGTAAATTTTACTTGACCTGTTTTTACTGCCTTAACAGCAGCCTTAGCCAATTCCTCCATTTTTAAAAACCATTGCAACGAAGGTATTAATTCTACGGTGGTGTCGCAACGATAGCATTTAGGAACCTGATGCACATAATCTTCAACTTTTTCTAAAAGTCCGAGTTGCGTTAAATCTTCCACCACTTTTTGCCTGGCCTCAAGGACTTTAAGCCCCTGATAGAGGACGGGAACGTTATCCGTCATTCTGCCTCGTTCATTTATTACTTCGACTGTTTCTAGTTTATGCTCTTGGCCGATTGCCTGGTCGGTTAGATTATGGGCCGGGGTGACTTTAACCGCTCCCGTGCCGAATTCTTGATCAACTAACCTGTCAGCCACGATCGGAATTTCTTTATTCACCAAAGGCAGGGTGGCTTTCTTGCCTACCAAGTGCTTATATCTTTTATCGTTCGGATTAACCGCGACCGCCGTATCGCCCAGCATCGTTTCGGGCCTGGTTGTGGCCACGGTAATATAGTTTTCCTTATCTATTGGGTATTTTATATACCAAAGATTGCCCTTTTCTTCTTTGTATTCCAATTCGAGGTCAGAAAGAGAAGTGCCGCACCTCGGGCACCAATTCACCACTCTTTTGCTTTGGTAAATCCAGCCTTTCTTGTGGTAATGCAAAAAAGCGGTTTCAACCGCTTTGGCATATTCTTTGTCCATGGTGAACCTGGTTCGCGACCAGTCGCACGAAGCTCCCAGTCTTTTTAATTGGTTTAAAATAGCGTGGCCGTATTTTTCTTTCCAGGCCCAGACTTCTTCGACAAACTTTTCTTTACCCAAATCAAACCTGCTTTTGCCTTCTTTTTTCAACTTTTTTTCCACGACATTTTGAGTGGCAATGCCCGCATGGTCGGTGCCTGGCGCCCACAAGGTTTTAAATCCCTGCATTCTTTTCTGCCTGATCAGAATATCTTGGACCAGCATGTTTAAGGCATGTCCCATATGAAGTTCGCCCGTCACGTTGGGCGGGGGGAGGCAGATGGTGTAGGGTTTCTTCCTTTGGCCTGGCAGTTTGTCGGGATTAAAAAAACCCGATTTCAACCAGAATTGGTATATTTTGTCTTCAACGATTTTCGGGTCGTAGCTTTTATTCAACTCTTCCATATATCTATTATACAGTTAAATCAGCTTTCGCTTCAATGTTTTTTTGCGGCCTTTCGTTTTTTACGAGATGAAAGTAGGCGGTAATAGCCACCATGGCCGCATTGTCGGTGCATAATTCCTTAGGAGGCATTAAAACCGAAATATTAAAAGCTTTTTTGAATTGTTTTCTTAACTCTAAATTGGCAACCACGCCGCCACCTAAGATCACGGTTTTCGCTTCGTAATCGTTCACGGCTTTCTTGGTTTTGGAAAGCAGAACATCAATAATGGCTTGCTGGACTTCAGCGCACATAGTTTTGATATATCTTTGCGATTTTTGAGTTTCAGGCGTTTGTTTTCTGAATTCGTATAAAACGGCGGTTTTGAGTCCCGAAAAACTAAAGTCATAGTTTTTTTGATGAATCATGGGCCTCGGCAATTTGTTGGAGGCCCGGCCTCCA